>SXGQ01304847.1_pt1 | contig 48510 bp, 42 predicted proteins | sample 3178371 | NCBI WGS metagenome assembly SXGQ01 (sample SAMN11356859, study PRJNA531348) | freshwater metagenome | isolation source: freshwater sample F1-20 | place: China: Fuxian Lake, Yuxi | collected 2017-12-25 | reverse complement strand
AATGGGTAACTGGCCCCATAAGTGACTGCTGACCGGTACAATCAGTAAAACACAGAGACGGCGTGGAGAGCACAGCACCAATTTTTATGGAGTCAAAGCCACAATAGACGGGCACCCGGCTTTTAACCGGAATATTCGTGTGGGAGCATTACCCACTGGCTCCACCAATTTATGGCCATATAAAGTAATAGTAACCTAACCCTCTGTCCAAGGGAAGTCCGGGGAGCGTAACCCCGTATGGCCGCCATTTTAATTGTCCCGTAGCTCAGTTGGTTTAGAGCAGTGTGTTGATAACACAAAGGTCGTTGGTTCAAGTCCAATCGGGACAACCATTTTTCTAGAAATAAAATGCTACTATTCTATTTAACTATATATTTATTGTATATGAATAAATTAGAACTAGAAAAATATGTAAATGATGGATTAAGTTCAAGTGCAATTGCAAAAAAATATAACAAAAGTCAAACAACAATCCAATATTGGTTAAAAAAGTTTGGATTAAAAACTAAATTTAAATCTATAGGAAACGGATATATTCCACCGTGGGTTGAAAATTATAATTCAAATGGATGTATTTATGAAAATATTGATTGGAATGAGTGTCAAAGATTATATGATGAAGGTCTTATATGGAAAGATTTGATTGAAAAAGGATATCCACATAATGGTATTATGTGGGCAGTTAAAAATGACAAATTAAAATTGCGTAATTCATCTGAGGCACAAAAATTAGCGTGGAAGTTAGGGAAAATAACTCCTGAAATTTATAGAACGGAAGAGCACAGAAAGAAAAAATCAAAGTTTGGAGGTTTAAAAGAAAAGTCCGGTAGATGTAAAAAATATCTTTATACTAAAAAAGATGGTAGTAAAGTGTGGTTACAAGGTTCTTGGGAATTAAAACTTGCTTCATTTTTTGATGAACTCAATATTGAGTGGGACAAAAATAAAAATGGATTTCCGTATGTATTTGAAAATAAAGATAGAAAATATTATCCAGACTTTTATGTTCTTGGAAAATATGTTGAAGTAAAAGGATATCAAACAAATCAAGATATAGAAAAATGGAAACAATTTCAATATCCTCTGGTTATTCTTAAAAAAGAAGGAATGAAAGATTTAAATAGTTGGTATCAACAAAATTTTTAACGCACTCGTAGCTCAAATGGATTAGAGCAACTCGTTTCTACCGAGAAGGTTGCAGGTTCAAGTCCTGCCGGGTGTGCCAATTTATGATAGAGTAGTGTAATGATTGCACACTACAGAGGTTAGCTGTAGCTGGGATGATCCAATTTATTTGGGTAAATGTAAACGACGACTAAGGATAAGACGTATTAATCCCCATGATTGTCATGTCGATAAGCTCCAGTAAGTTAACAAAACTTGAGGTTTGGGTTTGATTCCCAACTCTATCACCATTTTTGCCTCATTCGTATAAGTAGTTTATTATTCAAGTTCGGTAAACTTGAGAATCCAGTGCAAGTCTGGAATGAGGCTCCATTTAGTGCCTGTTTAGTGATAGTGGTAGCACATCTCATTCGTAACGAGAAAGCACAGGCTCGATTCCTGTAACAGGCTCCAATTTATGTGCCGTTGCCCGACAAGTGAAGGGGTCAGTCTGCAAAACTGATAATTTTGGTTGGTGCGATACCAACACGGCACTCCATTTTAATTTATTTAATTCAACCCGCCTTTTAGGCGGGTTTTTTACTATATATGTTTATGACCAAGAAGTGTATTTATTCAAAGTTTGTTGATATGAAGAATGAAATAATGAAACACAAATGGATTGAAAGTGAAAAAGCTGGTAAAGACATTGGTTTTGAGAAAGCTTTGACGGACTGGGTAAATAAACACAGAGTTGGTTGGGTAAATGAAAAAATAAAATAATATGGATACGACAAGAAGAACTTTTTTAAAGTCTGGGTTACTTACTAGTACACTTGGATTAAATTTAAACGCAGCATCTAAACAACCTGTAAATGACCCTACTTGTGGTCCTGCGGTTGGTGGTAAAAGATTTAAATTTACAAATGAACCACAAAGAATTCGTAAAAGTTTTTATGATTTGAGTGACGACGAATTGAAGAATTTATGTCGTGCAGTTGGATATATGCGTAGAAATATATCACTAAACAGTCCAATTCAATGGGAAAATTATGCAAAATTACATGCATATCACTGCACTGATTCAGGTGTTCCCATGGTCCAAGTTCATTGGAGTTGGCACTTTTTACCATGGCACCGTGGTTATATTTATTTTTTGGAAAGAATCTTGGATAATGTTTTAAAAACTAATTTTGGATGGAACGGTATTGCTTTTGCTTATCCATATTGGGATTGGAGTAATCATCAAGAAATGCCAAATACTAAGATTCGTAAACAGGCTGGATTGGCAAGTCCATTATTTGGATATGATTTGACGCAAGAGGATATGGTAAGTGCAGACAATCTTGATTTTGATAATTTGGCATTGTATGACGGTAATAGAAAGCCAACTATTGCAGAACCTACTATGGACCCAAGTAATGAAGTAAGTGCGGATTCAAAACAACATATCATTGAGACTAAATGGTATATGAGCAGTGATTATATAAATGCTATTTTGAAAGCACCATTCGAAATTTTTGGTGGTAAATCAGTAACAGATAGAAATACAGGACAAGGTTTATTAGAACAAGGTCCACATAATAATGGACATGATTGGGTAGGAACTCGTTATGGTGGTAATAGAACTATGGGAACATTAAGATACGCTGCGAATGATCCTATTTTCTTCATGCATCACGGGAATATTGACCGTATTTGGTCATTATATAAGAATGAAATGCCAGATGTAAATGGTCCTTGGGGTCAACAAGAATATACATATACTGATATAGATGGTAGTCCTGTGAAAGTTACCGTTAAAGATATTGTCACTAAGATGACTAATATAACTTATCAACCACCTTCAGATGAACCCGTCAAATTAACTGCAAGTATAAATACTAGTATTCCAAAATCGGTAACAATCCCAGTTAGTGGTATATTGTCATCAAACGGACTTGTGTTGGATATTCCCGAGAATGACAAATTGAAAGAATTAATTAATTTAAAGAGTAATTTATCAACATTAACTATTGAAACTGGTCCGATTTCTTATGCAGATAAATTTAAGATTAAAATATCAGTAAATGGAAATGGTATTGGTAACATTAATGTATTGGATGGTAGACAACCAGAAAATAGAATTGGTATATCACATGATTTTACTACCAGCGTAGGAATTGGTAAACAATCATTGACAACTGATTTAAATACTGCGTTTTCCGGTTATCCAAAGACAGTTAAACTTATATTAAGTAAAGTAAAAGATAAAGACTTTAAATTAATGGTAAGAAGTTTAACTTTTACAATAATTAATTAAAAATGGAAGATGTTAAAAAATATATATCGGATATATCAGTATTAAATATATACAAAAATTATGTAGATATACCTGTTGTAGAATATAGTATCAAAATTATAAATAAAAAAATTGATAGGTATAGATACATGGTCGTTTTTTTATATGAAAATACATCGAAAAATAAAATTTATAATTTTGTGGATGATTTGATTCACAATAAAATATTTCATAAAAATCATACATCCACAATTTATAATTTTATAGAAAAATATTATTCAAACAATTATGATTTTTCTATTGCGATTGACAATGATAAATACAGTTTATATTTTGATTTAAATGATGAGTTAAAATGTTTAATTTTAGATAATAATGAATATTTTTATAAAAACTATAAATCCATAAATTATATCGATGAAAATTCAATAAATATATCTGAAAATTTTGGATTAAATTTAATAAATATTCCCGTATCAAAAATTTTACAAGTATCTTCCAATTCTAAAATTGATAAAGATTACTCATATATTGAGAAGTATCATTATAGATTTTTATATCCGATAAATCATCCAATTATTAATCACAAAATTTATTGGATGTCAATTTTTAAAAATGAAGTAACTTTATATTTCCGTGAAAATATAACTTAAATGATTCCTGCTTCTTTTAGAGTAACTTTAACAAGACCTTTTTCTATTAATTTCTTTCGATTTAATAGATGAAGGTCTTTTACATTATCTTTATTTTCGCCCAAATATTTTACCGCATAACCATCAGCAACCAAACAATCATTTAATACTTCTCTCGTATTTGGATTTATAATTTCTCCTAATAATCTTCCAAATTTTTCAGAGTCATCGCTTTTATGGGTTCTGATAATTATTTCTTTATTGCATTTTTCTATAAATTTTTTGGTATAATCTTTGCTCAACAATCCAAATTGTTTTTCAATTTTGTCGCTGGTTCTACTTTCTGGAGTATCTACACCTAAAAGTCTAACCTTTTGTTCAGTTAATTTTACATCAAATCCGAGGTCAATATCGATAACAATTGTATCTCCATCAACGACTTCCGTAACTTTTGCATGATATTCGTATGGCATATGTCAAAAAATAAATATATGTTTTTTATTCAAAAGACACTAATTATTTATACCCATATAATAACTTGAAGTCTTTTTTGTCTTAGGTTATTGTGGTTAGAGTTCTACGTGGTGTAGAATAGTAAAAAACAAATAAAATAAAAAGGATAAAAAATGAATAAAGTATTAACTAGTGTATTAATCGGTCTAGTTTCATTACTAACAGTAGTAAAGGCAGCTTCAGTGGAATCTTTGTTCCCAACTGAAAAGCCAAGTGTGACATTTGAAGCAGGATATCAGTCCACATATGATGTCGTTGGTCTTCAATTGAGTCCAGGTGCTGCTTATGGAAGTGTTGCTTTGTCAACCCCATTCAAGTATGTTGATTTCAATTTGTCTGCACAAACCACAGGTGAAAAGTTTAGTGCTTTTCAAGCAGGTTTGGATAAGACTTTGAATTTGACTGATTGGTTGGCAATCAATGCTGCTGCTGGAACTGGATATTATGTCGTTGATGGTCAAGATCGTAATACAGTGAATGCAACTCTTACCCTCGAAAAGTTGTGGGTATTGAATAAGGTTGTTACACCATATGTTGGATATACATATGATGTTACTGGATTGAATCTTGGTAATCTTGCCGCTGCAGATTTTACCAACCAAGGTGTTACTTTCGGTGGTAAGCGTCCATTTACATTTGGATTGACCAGTTGGGCTGATTTGACCCTCACTCCATATGCCGAATTTACCCATTATGAAAATTACCAAGCTTTCAAAGCTGGTGGCAGAGTGGCATTCGTTCTTTGGAACAAGTTGTCTCCGTTTGCTGGCGTTGACTATATCGACAACAATGTTGATTTTAGTCAGAAGTATTCTTATGATGGTGTAGTTCAATATACCGCTGGTCTTTCTTTGACCTTCTAATCTTAATAAATAAATTATCAAAATCCGTTGGATAACCTCCAACGGATTTTTTATTGACACGAATAATCTTTGGGGATATACTAATAGAGTAATAAAAATTATATGGCACATTTAATTAAACTAAACGTTCTAGACCCAAGTCACGATGGTAACAAACGGATTTATAATCCTACACTCATTAACCTTGATATGGTTATTAACATAGAACCATCAAAAGTTCATAGTCTTGTTTTTATCAAGAGTAATCAACAACCAATTAGGGTTAGAGAATCTCTTGATGAAATTCTATCACTTTCAAAGTGTTGCAAATAATATTTGACTCTTTTTAGTTTAGTGATATACTTATGTAATGAAGCGCGGGTATGATGTAGTGGTAGCCTGCAACCTTGCCAAGGTCGATGTGCCGGTTCGATTCCGGCTACCCGCTCCAAATTATAATAAACTATGGATTCATTGAGTAATTTAGAAAAAAAGATACAAACTTTGGAAGACAAGTTGTCTAAATTGCGTGATGAATTGGATAGAAAAGATGATAGTCCAATTGAATCTTCTCGTATTCGAAAAGATATTCAAAATACACTTGATGAATTAAACAAGTTAAAAGATAAGTTGCCTGTAGATCCGAAGTCAGATAAAGCAAAAGAATTATTTGCTCGTATGCGTCAGGCGATTGATGAAACTATCAAATATAAAAGTTTTTTTGATCTTTAACAATTTATGGGCATGTACTGGTTTCGATTCAGAAATAAGTTCGTGTCAGGCATGTAGAGGATGATAGTTGGCCTCTTAAAACGTCTATCAATACATTAACTGCTGAAGAAAATGTAATCAGCTATGACTTCGTTTCACGCGATGCTGTAGCCTTGGCTGCCTAATAATGGCACCACATCTAATATTATGATGTCTGATAATAGTATTAGGTGAATATCATCAGGCTAAATTGACAATTTGATTTATGTTGTTGATTGAGTATACTAATAAATCTTTAGAACAATGTCTTTTGTTGATTTATATCATTGTTTTTAAGAATTGTAAATCAAATACACATGTAGGCTGGCATAGGATTATTGTTGAAGACGAGGGTTCGACTCCCTCCATGTCCACCAATTTAAACAAAGTAATAAATTAATTATGACAAAAATAGAAGCAGAAAAAAAGGTATATGAATTGACAGAGAAACTCTTGTATGTAAAAAGAGATTTCAAGGATGTCGCGGCGGGATATAAGGAAAAAATCAAAGAATTAGAAAATGAAATTAAAGCAGTAGTTGAAGAAGCAGAGTCATCTCCCAAAGCACCATAAGTTGACACTATAGAGTGTATCAACTAGAATAGTGTGTATGCCGAAAAAGTCTAAAGATGAATTTAAAAATTTAATAACTGAAAAGTTAGGAAAATCTAAATCCAAACAAGTTGAAGAAATAAATGAATCTACTTATTCGGTATACACAAAAATATTTAATAATGAAAGCAGAGTTCAACATGAAGTGTTTTCAAATGTTCCAGAAGATAAAAAGATAAGTGTATTAACAGAAAAAGGAACAAGAGTTGTAGTTGCAAAATATCCATCATTTTATAAAATTTATTTCATAGAATATATTGAATCAGGAGTGCCTTCATATCCAAGAGGCGGAATAAAAGTATATAATCAAACATTCGAACAAGTTCAATCATTTTATTATGAAAGTGTTGCAATTCATCCAACTAAAAAAGACAAATGTAAAATTTTTTCATACATGTAATACATTGACAGTTGTATACAAGTATGGTAATATGATTTCAGTTCGTGACTGGTTATCATGAATTGTCATATGTAATAAAACCAACAAGTAAAAATCAATAACATATAAAAACAAATATGTCTGATAAAAAAGTTAAGACTGGTAAGGTTGCCGAATCCGCCTCAGAAACAAAACGGTATGTTGTCACACGAAGTGGATTGCGTGTGAGTGAGCTGGAGTATCAAACAAGAGAAGAAGCACAGGTTGAATATGACCATTGGAAAGGAATTGTCACACGTTGGCCTGATGGAACAAAGATTGAGATTGTAGAATTCGATGATAAACGTCACAAGGTATAACATATGAACAAAGTATACGGACTAAGAGAAAAGATTAAGAGTGCGAACTCAAAGGAAGAAATTGATGAACTGTTGAAGACAGGAAAAAATTTCGAGTTTGCATCGGTTGAAACAAAACGTGCGTGGGTCTCGACTGCAAAGTTTAGAATTGCACAGTTGTCTAGTAATGATACTGCACAGACACCAGAAACACCTGTAAAGTCTGAGAAGAAGAAAACTTCTAAGAAAAAGTAATTTTTTAATTTTACTTTTGGATGCCGCCAAATAATTTTGGCGGCATTTTTGTTTTTGTATGATATTTATATCTGTATGCCTAAAAAAGCATCGAAATATAAAATTTACGTGTTACCATCTAATTTTGATGAAATGGAGAGATTCATAGACTCTCATAAAATTGAGATGACAGAACAAGTAGTTTCTTCAATAGAATACGCATTAAATAAAAAATTAAGTTTCGTTGAAGTTTTTTCATTTAAGAATTCTGACTTTGTAATAACTATTCCAATTGAAAGTTTTAGAGAAAATCTCAAAAACGTTTTTAATTATTACATTGATACTGAAAATTATGAGTTATGTGCTCGAGTAAAATCGATAGAAACAATGTTGGAAAAAGCTCTCAAAAAAAATCTGCATGAAAAAAGATAAAAAACCAAAAACGGAAAATCATACAACCCAAGACACCAACAATGATACAAGTCCAAAAATACCGCAACGATCAAAATTAAAACACGAATTAAACATTATTGAAAGAGAATTAACAGAAAAACAAAAAGAATTTTTAAATATAGCATTAGATAAAAATACAAAAATGATATTTGTAAGTGGCCCAGCAGGCACAAGCAAAACTTATATATCAATATATTCAGCTTTAAAATTAATGAATCTTAAAAAGGTAAGTGATTTATTATATTTAAGAAGTGCAGTAGAAAGTTCTGAAAACAAAATTGGTTTCTTGCCAGGAGAAGCAAATGAAAAAATGGCGCCGTATATTCAACCATTATTAGAAAAACTGTCGGAATTATTGCCTAAAAACAACATAGATCTTTTAGAAAAAGAAGAACGTATTGATAGTATTCCGATTGGATTTTTACGTGGATTAAATTGGAATGCAAAAGTAATTGTTGCAGATGAGTCTCAAAACATGACTCAAAAAGAATTAATTACACTGATAACAAGAATAGGTGAATTTAGTAGAGTATTTATTTTAGGAGATCCTGACCAAAGTGACATCAATGGTAAGAGTGGATTTGTAAAAGTAATGAATCTATTTGATGATCAAGAAAGTAAAGAAAATGGGATTCACGTATTCAAATTTACTGAAGATGATGTCGTTAGAAGCGGTTTAGTAGCTTACATTATTAAAAAAATAAAAAAGTTGACATAATGTATATTTATAAATATACATTATATGGGTCAAAAAACGATATCAGATTTAAATTCATTGCCGAAATCAGATCTTTCGGATAATGATTTATTACTTGTTACAGATTTAAGTGACAAAGAAACAAAAAACATAGAAGTTTCTGAGTTTGAAGGTTATATAATTTCTAAATTGGACAAATTGTATACGGGATCTTTTACAGGAAGTTTTTATGGTAAACTCTACGGAACGGCTATCACATCTTCAAATTCAAATTTGGCGGATGTATCAACTACATCTAGTGTATTATCTTTTAATGGAAATGTAAATGGAACCGCTTCATATGCATTAAGTTCTAGTAATAGTTTTTATTCTATATCTTCTTCCGTATCGACATCATCATCTTATTCTATAAGTTCATCATATACTTATTCTTCGTCTTTTACAAATACTACATCGTCTACTTATTCAAAAACTTCATTATATTCTTTATATTCTAAACAGTCAGATATTTCTATTACATCTTCTTATATTAATTACTATGGTCAAAATAATGGAACTGTCCATTCATCAAGTTTTTCTGAGATATGTAATTTTTCTGAAATAGTGGATAATGTAGTTGACAAGGCTAGTAGCATTGTTAGACATGCAAATGAAGTAAATGAATCAAATTTAACTGATAAATCTGCAACCGCCATAACTTCTTCGACATCCGATGTTTCCGTCAATGCAGATTCTGCATTGACTAGATTGTTTTCTAGTCTTGAATTTAGAGTTGATACTGATAAAACAAATAAAAAATTAAATATTACACCTCTATCTTGGAAAAATATAAAAAATATAGCTGCGGGAAATATTGGAAATTTGTATACTGATTTTTATGTTACATATAAAAAACGTCCTCCATTTCCAGAAAATCTTCAAGATTTAGCTTATAATTTAGCTACAGTTACAGTCGCATCTTTTTCATTGAATAATGAAAATATAATTAAAAATGTTCCCGTTAAAAAACCTGTTCCTGTATTTACTTCGTATGTATTTCCATGCGGTACTGATGGATATGTAATTCGATTTGTCAATTGCACATTGTATGGTGAACAAAGAAATGGAACGTGGTTTAATGCCTTGGCAGGAATTGTTGGTTTGGGATCGAATACTAGATCAACACCATCTACTAATAATGCCGGACCTGTTTATTGGGACATTCAATTGAACGGTGTAACTGTGTCTGCACAGACTTTTTGTAATACTGTGAATTTTCTTGAAATGGGCCCTCCGTCTAGTCCTATATCTCAATTTAGATATAATTCAGACAAAAGGTTTTCTGCGGGAACCAAATCATTAACAAAAGGTGCATCATTTTTTGGATTTCCTCAAAGTTCAAGCGCATTGAATGGAATTTTTAATTGGTATACACCGCAACAACAGACACAATTAAATTTACAATCTGATATTTCTTATAATGTCGTAACATCTATTGCACATAACAGTGGAAGTTCTTATAATTTATTGTTGTTGGAAAATGATACTTATAAACCTTTATCATTTGGGTCACAAATAGCATTAGTAAACGGAAAAAATTTTTATTATAATAGTTTACACTACCCTAAAACAGGATCTTCAGTAAGTGCGAGTTTAAAGGATGCGAATTATATATATTATAATACAAGTTCGGGAGAATATCTGTGCGTAGGCGATTCTAAAATTTTGTTTACCGGATCAAATCATATAAATTATTATACTGGGTCAACAACATATGGAACGCAACTTTATTCTTCAAATTTAAATAATATTCTTCCTATTTGGAAATATTATGACACGAATATTGTTGGATGCAATCAAATAGGACACATATCCGGTAATAGATATTTATTATTGACAAAATCAAATTATAATTTAAAAAACCCAGGATCAGCCACGGGTCCGATGCCTATATATATTATACCTGATATAACAAATCAATCAACCCCATTAATACAATGTCAAGATTTACCAGGAACAGACGGTCTTACATTAATGACAAAAACTGTTGAGAGAATTCTTGGAAATGTCGGAGATGTTCCTGAGGTTCCACCGACTCCCATAACTGTCACCAATAAATATAATGGAGATCAAAGAAAAGTAACAATCAATAATACTATATTTAGAAAATTATGTGTATTAGATAATAGTAGAGCCGTTGTTGCCGGTGATAACGGTGTAATAGTATATAGTAATAATATTAATACATCTTCGCCAAAATGGATTAGAATCGATCAATTGGCTAATGGTCAACCAAACAATGCAGTGTTAATAGAAAGAACAACTGAATATTTACAAAAAATTAACGATATATTTGTGATATATCCAGGCTCAATTGAAACTTTGATTGTAAGTGGTCAAGATATTTCAAATAGAGCTTGTATGATAGGATGTGAGGTTCCTAAGAATCCAAATGATACTATAGTTAAAAATTGGAGTTGGCAAGGAATACCTGGTGTATATAACCAAACGACATTAGATGCAGATGATAATGGAGTTTTATTACCATCTCAAATTGGAAATTCTTCTATAAATGTAACTTTTAGAGACAATTACAATACCATTGCTGCAGGATTTTCTACATTTCCAACATCATCTTATTACAGATATGGAATAAATGAATTTTATCCATATATACCAGGTTTATATAATGTATCATCGGTAATAAATGCTATTGGAAAAATTGGAACGGATCAATATATATTTGGCGGAAAAAATATATTGGATTTGTATGAAATCACGTAATAAAATATGAATATATCTGGTCTAAATAAATTAACACAAAATACTATATCTGATATAGATCCATTATTTGTTCAAGATGTAAGTGAAACTGAGACTAAGGTTTTGTTGACATCCGATTTAAATAGTTATATTATTTCTTCTTCAAATTTGCCCACTAATTTGAAAAGTGGAAGTTTTACAGGTAGTTTTATTGGAGATTTAAATGGTAAAATTACTCATGCTTCTAAATCTATATTTTCCAAATATTCTACAACATCGGATTATTTAAATTATCCAAATTATTCGTCTGCATCATATTCTTTACAATCAATTTCTTCATCTAATTCAACGACTGTCATTGATTCTATTACATCTTCTTATACACTTACATCAAGTAATTCAGTTACATCATCACATGCAAATGTGTGTTTAATAAATAATTCATTATCTTCCAGCCTGTCAAATTTATCAATACAAACTAATTACGCAACATCTTCAAATTATTTAGTTTATAATGGAACTGACAATGGAAAGGTTTATAAATCTATCATAAGTGAGTATTCTCCAACGGCATCACTTGGAATATCTTTAATAGGTAATACAATAATTAAAGGAGAATCTTATTGGGGGACTGATGTATTAGTAAATAATTCTACATCATCAAAAGCATTATCATCGTCATTTTCATCAAACGCAAACTCTGCAAGATATATAAAAAATGTAGCAAAAAGTGAAAATGCATCATTTGCATTAAACACTGACATGATACCGTTTGCATATGTAAATTTTTCAATAAAACATACAAACGGAACAAATTGGGAATTTATTATTAATCAGTATAAAAATATAAAAGAACCTGGTGTAGGACTTGCAAAAATAAATAATACTGTTGCTATTTTTACAGGATCATATCAAACCCCACCGACTGCTCCTGGGAATGGATTGTTACCATCTACAACAGTATTAGCAGAGACTAGTTTTAATTTTCCATTTGATCCTTATGTTAATTATTGGTTTACTACTTTTTCATTTCCAATAGGATTAGATAAATTTGCAATTTGTGTTAGAATAGGAGTAGTTGTTGACGACGATACATCTAATATATTATTACCTCTTTTAAATAATTCTAGTGTATCTGCAATAATGTTTTCAAATGTCACCGGTATTCAATCGCCAGAAACTATTTCAAAATCATCAGTGTTAAATGCAGCTCTATTAGAAGGATGTGCAAGGGTATAATTTATGTCAAGTCAAATAACAAATTTAAAAAGACTCGGATTGTCATCTATATCTGGCAGTGATTTACTAATCATTACAGATGTGACTAGTAGCGGTCAAATAGAGACAAAAAAAATAACAATATCAGATTTATCGGATTATATAATCACATCATCTAATATAAATTTATCTTTTAGAACAAGCAGTTTTAAAGGAAATTTTATAGGAATTTTTACAGGTTCGGCCGACTCTTCTTCATTTTCAATATCAGCAAGTAATTCTAGTTATACCAATCATTTAATATATTCTTCAAATAATGGGACTTCATCATATTCCATAAATTCCAGTAATTCAAATACCTCCGCAACTTCTGTATATTCAGTATCATCGTCAGTATCTAATCAAAGCAATTATTCATTATCATCATCTATTTTTTATAAAAATACAAATGAACTTTTTGCAAATGCATCTGATATAACTCAAGTTTCGGCGCACTCATTAATTTCCCAAAAATCGTTGTATGTTTCTCCATCTGATAATAATGGAATAATTTATCATGCAATGTATAGTGATAAATCAGGAAAGGCGTATAAAGCAAACAAATTGAATTCTGGGAATTCTGAAATAATGGACAAGTCATATTTCGCAGACATAGCATCAATTGCAAATACATCATCATTTTCTGATAAGTCTTTATATGCACAAACTACTACTAGAGCTCAAAAAATATTATCAGGAAATGTAGATGCTTGGGCACATTGTTCATTCAAAATAGATGAAAATTATCAGATTATTCCGATGACTTGGAATAATATTTCTAGTATACAATTAATTTTACAACCACAGGATTTTCCCGGTCCACAAATTTTAATAACATATGATAAAACTGCTCCAACAGGAATTAGTTTAGCAGTGAAATCTTCGTGTTCGCCATTTACACCGACTCCAATATCAGATTTTTCAAATCTAGATGAGGTTCTAACAAAAGCATCATCTTTTCCAATAAATTATTTTATATCTTCTTGGGCATCTTCATGTTCGTCTACCGCCGCAAGAATATCAATGTATGGATATACAATAAATTGGTCAGGTTGGAGTTGTATTAAAAGATTTTTAGGTATTTGTAAAGTTAGAGCGAGATGGTTATATAGTCAAGAAATAGAAGAAACATTATATCTAAAAAATTGTATATTTTCTTTTGCTGCTTTTCCTGTTCCATCGTATACACAGTCAGAGATATCAGGATCTTCGGCTGAAACGCCGCCGACAACATTATCAACCAAATGTTAATTATTTTGAACAATCAACGATATATATAATATATGCCAAGAATTAGCGAATTATCACCATATCCAGGACAATTGACAGGAAGCGATTTTTTTCCAATTGTTCAAAGCAGTTCATTAGATACATTTAGAGTATCAATTTCGGATATTACATTATCTACATCAACAGGAAGTTTTACTGGGTCATTTGTTGGAAATGTTGTAGGAAATGTTACAGGATCTATATATGGAAACGTAGATGGTATTTCATCTACATCTTCACTTTCTTTTGCATCTCAACAATTACAATATCCCAATATTTCTACGGCATCTTATGCTATAACATCTTTAAATTCAGATACATCAAGTTTGTCAGCAACTGCACAGTCTTTGGACTATCCTAATAATTCTACATCATCATATTCTATAATTTCATTATTTAGTGATACATCTAGTTTGTCAGTATCGTCGTCGTATTCATTAACTAGCAGTTACAGTAATTTGTCACTGTTATCTAACACATCTTCGTATACGTTATTTGCCGATTCGTCTTTAAGTTCGGCATATTCACCAACATCCAGTGTATCTATATCCTCATCATATTCTTTGAATTCTGATTCTTCTATATTTTCAGTTTCATCTTCATTTTCAACTACATCTAGTTATTCTACATCAGGATCATTATCAATCACATCTAGTTATTCTCTAAGTTCTAGTTATTCTCTAAATGGTAATAGTTCTAGTTACTCATCTACATCGTCTTTTTCACTAAGTTCAAGTTTTGCATCAGTCAGTGATTATTCTATATACGCAGCGTCCGCTGGAACTGCAACAACTTCTACTAATAGTAACACATCTTCATATTCATTGACTGCTAGTATTCTAAGTTTTAATCCAAGTAGAAAAGTTGAGTTTTCTTCTCCTGGTTTACATTATTTTAGATTTAAAAACAATTTAGCAGGAATATATAGTCCATCTCCTACGACTTCTTCTTTGTTATTAAGAATCACTGCAATAGGTGCAGGCGGTGGTGGTGGTGGTGGAACATCGCTTGGAAGTGCTGTCGGAGGAGCAGGCGGCGGCGGAGGTGCATTTGCACAATCGTATTATATTTTACCAACCGCATCAATAGATACATTAACTGTTTATGTCGGTCGAGGAGGAGGAGGCGGAACTGGTTCGTTGGGATCTCCTTCTGCCTTTGGAAGTAAAGGACTAGACGGTGAAGATTCATATGTATATTTAACGGGAAGCACATTAATTGTATTAGCAGATGGTGGATATGGGGCTGAGGGGGGTGTTACAACACCAAATAGTGGTTCTGGAGGTAAGGGATCGATGTGTTCTGGAAGTTTTATTGTAAGCGGAGAAGATGGATATACATCTGATACTGTTTCTGGTTCTGCCGGTGGAATGTGTTATTTTGGAGGGGCCGGAGGATTAGTTAATACCAGTATATCTGCTTCAGGAGTATCTACTTCATCATGGTATGGAAACAATGGAGAATCTCCGGGAGGCGGTGGAGGCGGTGCAAGTTCATTTGCAACAACTACTACAGTTAATGGTGGAAGTGGATCTCATGGAAGAATCATAATAGAATGGCAATAAAAAAAATTGAATTTTTTCTGAAAAATTGATATATATAAGTTAGATGACTAAAGTTGTCATCCTTGTATGTCCCTAAAAGAATACATGAAAATGGGTCTAAATAGACCATTTAAGAAAGGAAAATATATATGTCAGTAGTAAAATATCGAACTAATCCGTTATCTCATGCAATTCATCGTGAGGAATTTTTGACACCATTTGATCAGATTTTCGATGAATTTTTCAAAGCAAATGTCCCTTCATTTACACAAGAATTTGGCATAGACTTTTTTGAAAAAGGGTCTTATCCAAGAGTTGATGTAATTGATTTTAATGATAAAGTTGTTATAGAGGCAGAAGTTCCAGGATTAACAAAAGCAGACGTAAATGTTGAAGTTCAACAAAATGTTCTCACTGTTATTGGTGGAAAAAGTAAAAATGTTACAGACACTGAGGGTGGTAGGTATATTAGAAGAGAATTGAAACGTTCTAATTTCCGCAGGTCATTTACATTGGGAGACAATATTGAAAAAGATACCGTTTCTGCTACATTTGAAAATGGAATTCTTCAAATTACTCTCAACAAAGTAAAACCTGTGGTTCCTGAAGTAAGAAAAGTTACAATTAAGTAATTGGTTATATATTTATATAATAACCCTCTTGTGTTACAAACATGAGAGGGTTTTCTTTTTTGTCCATATATATGAAATATGAAAAATTTATTTAATTTTGAAAAACTTGTAGGATTATCATCATTATTCATTGCAAGTTGCGCAGCTTTCTTTAGTATTATTGGTATAGGAATGTTATTTAGTGGGTCATCTATCGCAGCAATGATAATGGCAAGTTCGTTGGAACTAGGAAAACTTGTGGCTACAAGTTTTTTGTATAGATATTGGCAGAAATCTCAGTTCTTATTAAAGAGTTATTTAGTTATTTCTGTTTTAGTTTTGATGTTAATCACTAGTGCAGGTATATTTGGTTATTTGACAGGTGCATATCAACAATCTGCACTTGAAATGAAAATTTCAAATCAAAAAATAGAAATAATTGAAAGTCAGAAAAAATATTCACAAGATAAAATTGACGCATCCAAAAAGAGAATCGAAAATGTTATATCTCTTCGTAATAGTCAAGAATCTAGATTAAATGAAAGTATGACTAATAGTTTGATTGCGAGAAATCCTATACAATTACGTCAGATTCAACAACAAACTGCTGATTTTATCGAACAAAGTCAGAAAGATATCGAATCTGAAAATCAAAAGATACAAAAAGGAATTGATGAATTACAATCATTTGATAAACAAATAACCGATTTAAAGATTCAAAACGGTTCGAAAAAAGACATTCAAACTTTTCAATTCATTGCAGACGAATTTGGTGTAGATTTGAATAAAGTAGTAAAATGGTTCATTATAGCATTAATTTCTGTTTTTGATCCTCTTGCAGTATGTTTATTGTTGGCATATAATACTACTTTATATCAAAAAAAGGATGAGATTCAAAATAATTTTTCTGAAAAGGAATCAAATAAGGAAACCGTCAAAGAGATTATAAAAGAAGTACCAGTTGAAAAAGAAATAATTAAAAACGTAGAAATTCCTGTAGATAGAGAAGTTATTAAAGAAGTGCCGGTTGAAAAAGAAGTTATAAAAGAAGTGGTTAAAGAAGTTACAACATCATCGGATGGATTGAAAGGATATTTTTCTTTTTAAATTAAAATTAAATATTTTATTGTTTTTTTCTTTTTAAATACTATATTTAGATATCGACACAATTATGGACCAAGCTGATATAAAAGAAATTTTGAATTTGTTAAAATCGTCACACAAAACTGAAGACTGGGATTTAGTCGAGGAATCAATATCTTATTTAGAAGAATATTTAGACGAATCCGAGTATGATGATTACGACGAGGAATAGTTTATGACAATAATATTAAGTGTGTTACTGACAGTATCAATATGCGCAAATATTTACTTTGCGATGTCAATTGATAGATTATACGAAAAGATAGATACACTATCTAATTGGATATCGGAATTTAAACAAACGACTGAAAATACACTTCAGAAGTTAAAAGAAATAGATGACAGACAAATTTTTCAGAAAGATGATGATGTAGGTTTTGTTTTTTCAGAAATTGTAAAGTTGATAGAAAAACTCAACAAAAGAACTGAATGAAAAAAATTAAAAAGTTAAAAAAATCCAAAAAAATAGGAAAATTATTACCAAAATCTAGAAAGATTAAAAAAGTAAGAAAAAAGAATAAATTACCTATTGTTCTAAAAAAAGAAAATAACCCAATAACTAAATTAGTTGAAGAAACTAAACCAGTTAAGAAAAGAAAAAAAAGAAAACCATCTGTAACTAAGATGTATTTTACTGAAGAAACAGAGAAATATATCATTTTATACAACGAGACGGAAGATCAGTTTATTCGTAATGAGATATACGAAGGTTACATTAAGAATGCATTTGATAAATTGGTAGAAAATATTTTTAATACTTTTAAATTTACTTATTTTGATAATAGCCCTTCTGAAATTAAAAAGGAGACTGTTGCACATTTGGTAGCAAATATGCACAAGTTTGAAAAAGGTAAAGGAAAGGCATTTAGTTATTTTAGCATTGTTGCTAAAAACTATTTAATTTTTCATAATAATGGTAATTATAAAAAATTTAATCAACATGTAAGTATTTCAGATACTCCGGATGAATCTACTGTATGTTTACAAGTAGAAGATGCACATCATAAAAATACGGAAATGTCTGAGTTCATGAAGATTATGATTGCATATTGGGAAAAGAACATTCATAAAATTTTTACAAAAAAGAGAGATTTAGGTATTGCAAACGCAGTGATTGAATTATTTAGAAACGGTAATCGTATTGATTGTTTCAATAAAAAATCTCTATATTTGTATATTCGTGAAATTAGTTCATGCAAAACTCAACAAATAACTAAAGTTATAAATAAAATGAAACATTATCAAAGTATTATAACTAAAGCTTATTTGGATAAAGGGTCTTTACAAACGGAATTATACAGATAAAATCAACCTTTAACCATATATATAATGTATATGGATCTTGACTTCGAATTATATAAAGGTAAAAAATATTCCTCGGTATTAAAGGATATTGTAATCAATTCTGATGATAAACGAAATCAAATAGATATTTTGATTTCGGATCTCAGAAGTATGATAAAAACTGCCAATGATGCTATTGTAATCGTTCCACTAATCAAAGATTATTTGGATGTTGGTGTAAGAAATGATGAACAACTAGTTAAATTGGCAGCTATTGTTCAAAGATTAATTAGTGCAAATGCGCAACCTGGAGAAAATCAATCTGGGTTTGCATTATCTGATGAAGAACGTAAACAATTAATGGAAGAAGCAGAAAAAATAACCAAAGAGTTACACACTCCAATAGAATTTACTAAAAAATAAGTATGTATACTGACGAAAATAAGCATTTTTATGAATTGGAGCCAGCGGTCGTATTAGATGTAATACTTGACGAAAATCATCCCATATTTAAAACCAAAACTGTTAAATTAGATTATACATCTGTTCCCGATAATGTCGAAGGAAAACCTGTCACTGACAATTCAATTGATTATTCTTGGATCGGTAGAATTTTAGTGAGACCACTCGTATCTTTATACAAAGTAGATAAAGACGACATTAATGATTGGGCAATACCTATGGAAAATACAGGCATTGTAGAATATCCATTGGTTAATGAAGTTGTTATAGTAGGTAGATATTTTAAAAAGTTGTATTATTTTAGAAAGTTAAATATTCCAAACGGATTTTTGAACAATAGTGCCGATTTTTCTAAAGAAAAAACATCCGGTCCTTCTAATAGAAATATAGAAAAACGTATAAACCCCAACGAGTCTCAGAAATTATATCAAGGACCAGAGTCGATTTTGGTTTCTACGAAATATGCAACAAATGATGATAAAGGTGCTTTAGGTAGATATTTTGTTGCAAATAAAAATATTAGATCAATCAAAAAATATGAGGGAGACACAGTAATCGAAAGCAGATTCGGACAATCCATACGATTTTCCGCATATGATTCCAATAGAGATAATGATGTAGGTGAGAAAAAATATAGAGATTACTATAATAAGGTTAAAAATCCATATACAAATAAACCATCCGGTGGTGGTAATCCTATGATTTTGATTAGAAACAGACAAAGACCCATACAAAACTTGGATACTGAATTGAATCCTGGCGGATTTGTTACAGAAGATATAAATAACGATGGGTCTTCAATTCACATAACGTCAGGCTTGACACAATCACCTTTTATACCTACAGTTAAAAAAAGAATATTTCAATCACCAGATGTATCTCCTTTAGAAAATCCAGCATTTTCACCAAGTGGTGCTACTAAATTTGTATTTCCTAGTAAATTGACAGGAGACCAAATAGTTGTAAATTCGGATAGACTTATATTTAGTAGTAAGAACGAAGAAACCTTTCATTTTAGTAAAAAAAGATACGCAATTACTACCGATGATGAATATACAGTCGATGCGGAAAATCAAATTGTAATTACTTCAAATACAAAAACTGTATTAAATTCTCCAATAATATTTTTAGGCGAATATAACCAAACAAATGAACCTGCAGTTTTAGGACAAACATTAGTAGACTGGTTATACGATTTGTGTAATTGGTTATTAGATCATAAACACGGAAATAATCATATACATCCACATCCACATGTTCATACTCACCCACATATACATCCAGATCCCCACGTTCACGTTGGAGGTGGTTCTGGTGGAAGTATCACAGGCCCACCTATACCACCAGTTACACTTGATGGAATAACTACAGGCGCAGATGATGGAACTCTTGCCGCATTAACAAGTATGGCGAGTCCACAAAGTATAGATACTACAAAAACTCTCGGAACCGGACCAACTTTAAATGCCGTTCCTACAAATACACTAAATGCGGTTCCATCAAATACTGAAATTTCGACCGAACAATTGGCTTTACAAAAATTAAGAGATTCTTTAGGTATAATTTTAAGTAAAAGAGTATTTTTGACCGGCGGAGGATATGCTCCTGGGTTATATTCTTCTTTACTTACAAATACATTTATAAACCCATATAGTGGAGAGGGTGTTCCGGGTGGATATAAATCTGCTCCATTTGATAATGTAAGACGAATGAATCCACCTGACATTTATAAAAAATTCTTAAAATAATATATTATGGCAATATTAACTTCACCACCATCGTTAAATATTTCAAATCCTTTATCGGGAATAAGTAATACTGCAAATTCATTGACCAATATTAAAACTAATACTGTCAATAAATTAGAACCTTTGACTGCAAAATCTGGGTTAAAGTATAAAAAACCGCTTATTGATTGTACAAAATTTCCACTTTTGTCTTTGGATACCATCCCATGTCCACCATTACCAGAAAGACCTAAAGTTGAATTGCCGAATAAACAAGAATTGGTTGATAGAGTTACTAAATTTATACCTAAAGCTCCTGATTTATCATTGCCAGGCGTTCCAAACCTTCCATCTATAAATCCTACAAATGTGGTTAAAAACGAAATTGATAAATTAGGATTAGTTCCATGTCCGGCTGTTCCTACATTAGCTGCTTTGAATCCATTTCCTGCCTACAAAGCACAAATCAAACTTTGGTTAAATGAACCTATTACTTTGCCTAAAATTAAAGATTTGCTTCCAAATCTACCAACAATTCCAAAACCACCATATTTTACTTTACCTTGCGATCTTAATAATAAGACGACTCCACCTACAAATGTTTAAATTACATATCAATTAATCTAATTTCATTTGATAATTATACTATATGAAGACCAATGAATTAAAATCTATAATAAGAGGAATCATACAAGAAGAATTGAAAACCATATTGCCTACCATGATTCCACAGATATTGACCGAAATATTGTCAAGTAATATTAAAAATTCTATTCGAGAAAATTCTAAATCTGAGGATGTTTCACAATCTCCTATTGAATCGCCAACTATAAAATCATTCAAAAAATATACAAATAATGAAATGTTGAATAAAGTTTTGAATGAAACTGTTGGTGGGGTTCCTAAAGAAGGATCTTTTGTGGGATATTCTAGTCCTTTAACGAAATCTGAGTCAGTTTCTTCATTTGAATCGCAACCTTTACAATTAAATGAATCTATTGAACAATCTTCTTTGCCTGTAAATAAAGAACAGTCCAAGGTAATGAATATACTAAATAAAGATTTTAGATCTTTAATGAAAGCAGTAGATAAAAAGAAAAGAGAAGGAAATGTTTCATCAGGAATAGTGACATCTGAATAATTATGACTACTATAGGATTAACTTTACCATTACAACGTGGAAATAGTGGATATTTTCAACAGTCATATGATTCTTTGACGCAAATTAGGTCAAATTTATTAAACTTTTTTAATACTCGTCCTCTTGAACGTAGATTTAACCCTCAATTCGGAACAAGATTATATAGTTTTTTATTTGAACAACAAACCGAAGACTTTGAAGATATATTAAAAAATATTATAACTGAAGATATTAATACTTGGTTCCCAAATGTTTTTGTAAATCAAGTATTTTTGGACATTTCTTCTGCCGAAAAAAACAATGACATTAATAATTATATAATAAGAGTGAAAGTTCAATTTACATATAACCAACAAACTAGTAGTTTTTCGTTTGTAACTACTAATAATATATAATTTATATGCCAGATACCATACAAAAATCATTTCAACCCCTTAATAAAGATGTCAAATACCTCAATAGAGATTTTAATTCTTTTAAACAAGGGTTGATTGATTTTGCAAAAAATTATTATCCTAGAAGTTACCAAGATTTCAGCGATGCGTCTCCAGGAACAATGTTTATTGAACAGGCATCATATGTAGGTGATGTTTTATCATACTATATTGATTATCAGTTTAAAGAAAGTTTGATGCCATATGCGGAAGAACGTAAAAATGTATTAACCTTGGCAAAATATCTGGGTTATAGACCATCTGCTACTAAATCGGCAACTACTCAATTAGAACTTTTTCAATTAATACCTTCAAAAATAGATGCTAGCGGAAATTATATTCCAGACGATAAATATGCTTTGTCGTTGAAACAATATGCACAGTTCGAAAATATTTCAGGCCAAAAATTTTTGTCAAATGAGCCTGTTGATTTTTCAGTTGATACAAAATTTTCTCCAAGAGAAGTAACTGTTTATTCTAGAGATTCTTTGGGAGTTCCACAATTCTTTTTAATAAGAAAAGTAGTAAATGCATTTGCCGGTGAATTGGTTGTAAAAACTGTATCAGTAGGCAATTCCACTCCATTTTATAAAGTGGAATTTGATGAAACAAACGTTTTGGAAATTGTAGAAGTAAAAGATGATAATAATAATAAATGGTATGAAGTAGATTATCTTGCTCAAGATGTAATATTCACTGACATTGATAATATTGAAACAAATGATGGAAGTTTTTACATTTATAAGACAGAAGTTCCTAAAATAATGAAGTCATTAAAAACTTCAAGAAAATTTACAAGAAATATAACTGCTAATAATACTACTTATTTGGAATTTGGTGCTAATTTAGATAATTCCGCAGATGAAATTATATATCCCAACTCTAGTATTATCGGAATAGGACTTTCAAATATTTCAAACATCGACATTTCATTAGATAGTAGTAATTTTTTAAAAACAAATACCTACGGTATGTCACCATCAAATACAACGTTAACAATAACTTATATTATAGGTGGAGGATTGTTATCTAACTGTAATGTTAATGAAATTATACGAATAAATTCATATGAATTATTAAATGATGCATCTTCATTTAATCCAATTGAACAAAATCTTTTTAATACGATGGTTCAATCTTTGAGAGTAGGTAATTTCATACCAGCTACTGGTGGTAAAGATGAAGAAAGTGTCGAAGAAATAAGACAAAATGCTATATCTTTATTCGTTTCTCAAAACAGAGCTGTTACGAAGGATGATTATGTAGTAAGAGCATTATCCATGCCTTCTAGATTTGGAAGTATAGCAAAAGCTTTTGTAAAATCAGATGTAGATTTAAATTTTAATTTGCAGAAAAATGTAAGCGGATTTGTAGATAATAATAATAATGCAACCGGTGTAACAAACGCAGTTGAAAATTATTTTAGAAAAATTAACTATGATATTAGTAATCCGTTTTCTATAAATTTATATGTGTTATCGTATGATTCTCAAAAACACTTGACTCAAATTAATGAAGCATTGACTTATAATTTAAAACAATATTTATCAAAATACAGACTTTTAACTGATGGAATAAATATTATAGATGGATATATCATAAACATAGGCGTTAATTATAAAATTGTGATATATAATAATTATAATAAAAGAGATGTATTAAATAATTGTAACCAGAAAGTCAGAGAATTTTTTGATATTGAAAAATGGGGATTTTCACAACCAATAAATTTAAGTCAACTAGAATTGGAAATTGCTAAAGTAGATGGCGTTCAATCTGTTGCGGAATTGGTAGTATACAATCTTACTGCAAATGACGGAAATTATTCTCCTCATCAATATGATATAAATGCGGCTACAAAAAATAAAATAATATATCCTTCATTAGACCCATGTATATTTGAAGTGAAATACCCAGAAACCGATATTAAAGGAGATGTAATGTAATATGCATATATTTGTATATCCAGAAAAAGATACATATATTACGAATGACTTAACGTATGTTAATAAAAATTTTGGAATTGATGAAATTCTAGAGTTAAAGGCTATTCCACAACTTACAAGAGTATTAAATTCATATGTATCTCTTCCATTTAATGGGTTTTTCAGTCAATCATTTATAAATTATTCGGGTTCAATTATTGGTGACGTATCCGGTAAGGACAAATATGCGGTAATTTATGTTTCTGGTTCTTCTTACTTTAGTTCATCAAAATTTAATGGGGGATTATCAGGATCTTATAATGGAGGCGCAGTTGCATTAACTAATTTCAGTGATGCAAGTGGACATTTTTCAGGTTCCGTAACAGGTAGTATAACCGGTTCATTTACAGGATCTTTTTGTTATGCAAGTGGAACATTAATGAATTTTAATGGATCATTAAATGGACAATTAAGTGGGACAGCGGACGTTTATCAACCATATTATAGTTATGTTAATGACCCAGATTTGAGTAGAATTCTTTTAAAATTTGATTTGACATCAATTTCCGAATCGCTTGCAAATGGAGACATAAATTCTGAAAATATAAAATTTTATTTAAAGTTAAAAGCAACCGAAGTTTCCCAAGTGCCTTTAAATTATCAAATATATGCATATCCAATTAGTCATAGTTGGACTATGGGTGTAGGTAGATATGCATTTGGCGGAGATAATATAGGTGTAAGTTGGAATTACAAAACTGATTCTACAAATATAAAAGATTTTTGGTATGGAACAGGATCTGCAGGATCATATATTTCTACAAGTAATTATTTATTAACTTCAAGTTTTTCAAGTGCATCATATCAAAATCAAGGAGGAACATGGTTTTATTCAGTTCCAAATACATATTCACAACCAAGTTCTAGTGTAAAAACTAAATTTTTTAACACTGCAAGTTCAACTCCTACGTTTGAATCTCAATATTCATCAAGTTTACAAACAAATTTGACATCCAGTTTTCCAGCATTATTATCTGGCAGTTTGATTGAAGTAGTATCATCATCATTCAATTCAAGTTCAAATGCATATCAAAATTATATATTTATAAATAATTTTGCATCTTCTACATATAATAGCACTTCGGCAAGTGTATCCGAATCGTTATCATCTTTATACAATTCAGTCTTAAATAATACAGTAAATAGTAGTGTATATAATGTAGAATATAGTTCTAGTATTTTATTCTTGGAAAGTTTATCATCTAGCATTCAGAGTTTGTTACAAACATCCGCATCTTTAACTACATATACTTCACAATCATACCAATATATATTGTCGTTATCAAGTAGTGTAGCATCTTCAGTAATATATTCCGATTTATATTCTACATTGAATAATTTGGTGACCGCAAGTATTTCATCTAGTATATCTTCATCCAACAACTATAATATTTATAATGGATTTTATACTAATTTAGTTTCTGATCTATCATCTAATTATTGGTATGTTTCAAATGACTGTTCGTGTTCTCTATCAGAACAAACATCTAGTATTTCTGCAAGTTTATTGAATACTGAGTTTCTTTCATATTTGAGTTCTAGTATATCATCATCGTTAATATCAAGTTCAATCGTGTTGTCAAATAATTCATTTTCATCTAGTATTTTGAATTATTTTTCGTCGAGGGTGACATCATATTTTAATGATAGAATAGAATCAATTAAAACCACAACATCTGCTAGTGTTGTTGCTAGTTTAACACAAGTATTTAAATCTAAATTCTGTGATATTGTCACGGGTAGTTCATTAATATGTTCTCAATCATTTAATTATCAAACTTCAGACATCAGTATGGATGTTACTCCAATTGTTAAAGGTTGGATATGTGGATGTGTTCCCAACGAAGGTTTTATTTTGTTGACATCATTAGAATTGTCTAATATAGATAATGTCAATGGAACAATCAAATTCTTCAGTAAAGAAAGTAATACAATTTATTACCCATACATTGATGTCGCTTATGATGATAGTGAATATATTGTAGGAAATTTAACGTCTCTAAATACTTTTAATCCATACACTTTAATTGTAAAAAATTTAAATAAATCATACAAATTCGGATCTGTTGTGAGAATAAATGTTTTTGCTAGAGAAAAATTTCCTTTGAAAAATTTTGTTAAAGGATATCAACAATCTCAATATATAAGTTCTAGTTTATTACCAGAAGAGACTTATTTTGCTATAAAAGATAATGCTAGTGAAAATGTAGTTCTTGATTTTGACGAATATACCAAATTGAGTTGTGACGGAACTATTCATTATTTTAATTTGGACACGACTACATTGCCTGTCGAAAGATATTATAGAATTTTAATAAAAACTATAATTGACGGCGAAACTAAAATCTTTGATAATGGAAATATATTTACTATAACACGATAATTATGTATCAAGAAAAATTAAATAAATTTATTTTAAATGGAACATATACATATCAATTAGATGATGTAGGAAATCTTGTTATTGATGAAAACAAACCAAGTTTTGAAACAAAATATTTAAAAGTAGGATTATATGATTTTTCTTACGACATCAATAAAATAGAAGCGGTGAATTCTACTGTGTTTGAAGAGTTTTCTCCAATTATAAATGTTCCAATTGATACTAACGTGAATACATCAACTAACTTTGTCGAATCCATATTAAGAGCAAGTGGAAGTTTAAATATATCTTCAAATGGTATTACAATTACTCCAACCGCTCTTGCAGAATTGGAATACGCAATATTACAACTCAAAGCTGAGAGAGATGATGCCAATACAAAACTTAATGATATCGTATCTCAATTGACTCCACCATCATAATATGACATTTCCGTATCCATTAGTAAGCAATTTTACAAGTAGTTATAACACTGCTTCTTATTTTTCAGAAGCAGATTCAATTATTTATAAACAAAATACAACTTTACCCGATTTATTTTTTGGTAAATCGGCAAGAGATGTCAGTGAATTTTCGTATTATAATACAATAGGAGAACAAAATGGGTGGTTATATAAAAAACCATTTATAAAATATTTTTCAGAAATAGGAATTTATAAAGATGTCGATGACAATTCCATAACTTATAATTATAGAAAAGTAAATACGGATTACATTACTTATAATAATAATTTATTAGTAGATATTCAATCTGATTTGTCTTCATCAAATATTTTTGACGGACAACATATAATTTCATATAATTTTTTAAGAAACGTAGCAGGTAGTCAAGAATATCCATTAATAATTTCTGAAATATCTCCTTCAAGAACAGAACTTAAACTTATACCATCTTTCATTAAAAGATCTAATGATAATAATGTTTTTTATGAAAATTTAGCATATGAAGCATTTTCAAGAAAACTAGTATTGATTGAAGATATAGTAGAGTTGCTAACGACAGCTACATCAAAATATAATTGTGACCAAACTTATAAAAATTATGCAATTCAATTTCCAGACCAAATTTTGTTTTTAAAAAACTCATTTGGATTCAAAAGCGATGAGGATGTTATTAGTTTCATAAATACTGTATATAACGGATCAAATGAAATAAAATTGAATTTGGCAAATCAAATAACTATTAAAAATTTATTTGGCATCAACAATTATATAAAATATTGGTTATATACATACTCAAAAAATATAATAACATTTGATGAATTATTTCAACAGATCCGATATATTATTGAGAGAGAATATTTAACACAATTAACAATAATTAATATTTTTAATGCGGATTTGGCACTCAATTTACAAACGATATCTAATATAGTTTATGAATTGTTTACCAAACAAGTTATAACATTAATTCAAAATGTATTTGTAAATAAATTTTATTCTTACTATAAAAATGCATTGAATTTCGGAAACGGTGTAATTATTAGATATATTGATCATTCTTATACAAATCAAAATGAAACGGATGATAAACACATAGAATTGTTAATAAAATTAGATTCACCGTTACCAAATGAATATGATGTAAAAACGTTGTGTTGGATTTCAAATGTAAGTATTGCTCCAATTGTTCAAAATGTAATTTTAATTGGAAAGACACAATTAAAGAGTTTTAAAATATCAGGCCCAGATTTTTCTATTCCGATGATAAATTCGGAAAAAAATTCAATTAAAAATGTCTCTTCATTGGGAGATGATGTGACTGATAGAGATTTATCATTAGTAAATATAACAAAGAAATTAAAAACACTAAATATAGATTATTCCGATTTTTCTAATTTTGTAATATTTTCGTCTGCGGCGGTGAGAATAAAAGTATTCAAAAATAAATTAGAATCCTTGAATGTATTAAATGATAATATTGAATTATCAAATACGTCAGCGTCTCTCGCATCTAATCTTGTTATATCATCATCGTATATATTTCAGATTAATTCTTATAACGAAAGAATAGATGAAATTTTAAATTCATTTGACGGATTTGAATCATATCTTTATAACAACCAATCATTAGTCAGTGGATCATTAGATAATATAAATTCTAATTATTATAATTATATTTTAGATGCGGAAGAATATGATATCAATAATATTGATAGTCTTACCAATAATACTCCTGAGAATATTAAAAATGATGAAAATAATTCTGATTATTTATTATTTTTGACAATGATAGGTCATCATTTTGACAATATATATTCTTATATAAAGGCATTTCCAATTTTAAATAATTCAGAATCAAGTGACAGTTATATGTCTGATTTTGTTTATTATATGTTAAAAACATTTGGGTGGGACACATCTACAGATTATTCAAATAAAAATGAAATTAATGCATATCTTTCTGATATTCTGTCATATAAGGACAAGACAGAAACAATTTGGAAGAGAATATTAGATACTTTACCTCAAATTTATAAAACAAAAGGAACTCAGGAATGTATAAATTTGATATTAGCTTGTCACGGAATTCCATTAAATATTCTTACAATAAGAGAATTCGGAAATAATGATGTTTACAAGAATAAAAAAACAAGTTATCTTTTTGATGCAAAATACTACTTTACAAAATTTCAATCTAATAATGAATATTTAAAAATTCCATATTCAGGATCAAAAACAATAGAATTTACATTTAAATTAAACAAAAGTTTTAATCAAAATGAAACAGTCGAACTAGTAAACAAAAATACGTCAGATTGGAACCTATCTATTAAACGAGGAAAACGAGATTTATATGGAAATATAATTTTTCGAATACAAGATAGATCTATGACAATAGAAAATGTTCCTGTGTTTAATAAAGATTTATTTTTCAATGTGTTACTTCGTCGAAATGAAACATCTTCATTATTAGATCCTTCCAATAACGAAAATTATGTGCCGATTAAATATGATTTAGTATTAAAATCATTTGAAGGTGATAGAGAAACATTCAATCATTCTTCAAGTATTGTATTAACTAGAACATATAATGAATATTATTCATCAAACGGATTTTTACATTTTGGAAATTATAATAATACAAATAATTTCACAGGTTTAATTGACAAAATAAACATAATAAACAATCCAATTTCCGATTATGATTTTACACAATATTGTAGAAATTATAATTTTTATGGAAATACTAAAATTTCATCTACGTGGGATAATTTATTTTATAAATATAGTTATGATTATCCAATTAATTTACAAAGTTCTTCGGGAGTAGTATCTTTAATTCCTGACTTTCCAAATGGTAAATCATACCCAAATCCTACTGCATCTGCACACAATTTTACTTTTAATGCAGTCACTCAATCATCGGTTTGTGTTTCATATTCTCAATCAGTATATCCATATCAATTTGAAATCGTTGAAATTCCTCAAAGTATAATTGTATCTGAATACGGACCAAACAAATTAAAAAATAATAAAATAAGAAAAATTGAACAAGAATTAACCGCATTTCCATCTCCTATTCAAAGTGTTACGAAAAATATAAATGAAACGTCTCCTGATTCTAATATATTGGGAATTTATGTATCACCTTTTAAAGTCAAAGATGATGATATTATAAATTTTTACGGAGATTTAGATTTAATGAATTATGTCGGCGATCCAGGAAACGTATTTGAATCAAAATATAAATCATTGGAAACCTTACGTGAAAATTATTATAAATTTGACGGAGAACAAGTTTTATATCAAGAATTTATAACGGTATATAAAAATTATATTGACAATTCTATATTTGATACTATAAAAAATATAGTTCCTGCCAGAACAAAATTTATAAGTGGTATTTTGATTGAACCTTCTCTTTTAGAAAGACCAAGAATTTCTACAAAACCTATTTATAAAGAAGAAATTGATTCTTTCAACGGAAATTTAAATCTCCGTGATAATATTAATGCTCAATTGTTTCCAATAAATGATTACAATACTACCATAATTTCTTCTGAGAAAACATCATCTTATGTGAAATCATACAACGTTAATAATGGATATATTTCCTCTGATGGAAATGATTATTACTTTAATGAATATATACAACAATATGGTTTATTTTATGATCCGATTCAAAAAGTTCCATGTTATTTGAGAAAAATAGAAGAAACCCAAGAACTTTATAGTGGCGAAAACAAATTAAATCCTATTACAATAAATCTATACAAAATAATATCAGTTCCATCATCTTATGCAAATCAAATAGGAGAGCCATATATAATTAATGCAAATGATACTTTATCTATAACAAATATATATCCATTTCAACATTTGTCTTACAAAAATAAACCATTAACAAAGTTTCAAATTTATTTGAATACGTCTTCATACGTTCCAACATATACAGATGGAAATGGAAATATATTAAATGTATCAGATACTTCTATCGCATCATCGAATGTAGATCAAATTTTTATAAAATCGAGAAATACATCATTGACTAACATATTAAGTCCATATGAAATAACATCTTCAGTGGATTCTATATCTTATTCTCCAGTTTTAACCCAGAGTTTATCTTTGAGTCAAAGTATTTTCATTATATAAAATAATAAAAAATGGAAATTTAAACTATTTATATACATATGGCATATCTAGATAACAAAACAATAATAGTCGATGCGACACTTACCAAAAAAGGTAGAGAGTTGTTAGCGCAAAATGGTAATTTAAATATAACATCATTTGCATTGGCCGATGATGAAATCGATTATAGTTTATATGATCCAAACCATCCCCAAGGATCTAATTTCAATGATTTTGCGATAAGAAAAACTCCAATTTTAGAAGCATTTTTTGATGAAACTCAAATGATGAAGTATAAGTTGGTAACATTAAATCAAGGAATTACAACTATTCCTGTTATATCACTTAACATTACTAGCATAAATGTTCCATCGACATTTACAGGCGATTCAATTATATCCCCTAGCACAAATCCAACTTATAATACTACTTTAGGATATACTGCGATATTAGCAAATAAGAATGTAGGAACTATTGTTCCGACGATCAACGTATCTGCAAATACAGTATCTAATACAGTCACATCTTTTACAGGTGTATCGGTCGAAACTTCACAAGTAGTAATCGGATTACAATTTAAATTGTTAGTAAATCCAGGAGTAGGGGAAACTACAACTACAACTTTAACAATAATTGGAAATGAAAGTGGTGGAAGTGTAACTATTCCAGTAACCGTAACCGTTTAATTTTATGATATTTAAACAATTTGAGTCAACTGATAAGATTGATGGAAAAATAAATAGAGTGTCCTCACCTTTATGGCCAGCTGGCGATGTTAACGCACTCCAGTCTTCTTTTTATACCAATCTATATCAAACTGTTTCAACTGGATCTAATATAAACGATTTGAAAAATGGTTTATATTATACCGACGTATATTATGCAGGCGAACCAGCATTTTCGTTGGCATTTGGAAATCAATATGGCAGTGGAAGTTCTGCTACAGATGTTTCTACGGTCAAGGCATTCCCAAGTAAAGTAGTATATTCTCAATTTAAAAATGTATTACTTAATTCTTCAGATACTACATTTACATTTGCTACTTCTTCAGCAACAACATATATAAGTTCATCAAATATTTATGTAATTTCATTTACAACAAGTAAATTTAAAGATAGATTAGATGAAGGGCATATTCAATTTTCATTAAGTGGAAGTAATGGTGTATTTAATTTCGTAGATGATTCTTCACCTGATACTATTTTGGATAGCTATAATATTGTTAGTGGCAGTATTCAAAATGGAATATCAATAACTTATAAGGTTAATGGTTCTACAGACTATCGTGGTTTGGGTCGGATCTATCCAAAAAATGGAATTATTATATTAAATGCAGATAAAATTTCTCAATTAGTAGGATCAAATCTATCGCCATTATTAGAAATGACAGGATCAAACTACCAATTAAATCAAAATAAAATATATAATTCAATTAAATTGTGTTCAAATAGTTATTTCCAAGTTAGAAAATCAGAATACTTGCCTTCGAAATATTATTTCGTAAGAGTGAAGAATCAAGAATTTAATTATTCAAATAATCCAACATTTGTATTGTCTCAAACAACAGGTAAATTAAGATTTACCGAGTTTTATACCGATCCAAGAACTTATATAACTACTATTGGATTGTATAATGAAAACAATGATTTAGTTGCAGTAGCAAAAACTAGTCAACCAATTCTTAAAAAGTTTGATAATGAATGTTTGATAAAAGTTAGACTAGATTTCTAAAATGATTAAATCGTTAAAGAGAAATGATATCCGATACACACCATTCGTTGCCAATAAATCTTGGAATTCTCAGAATCAAAGATTCGAAGATTTAATAAGTTGGCAAAGTGGAAGTGAAAGTGGATCATTATTTTTAACCTTCTTCGATTACGGCGACGGAACACAAATGTCGGCAGTATCATCGGCATTTTCATCCGCAATTGCATATCAACAACAAGATGCGGATTTTTTAAAATTTAGAATTGGAAAAGAAATAACAGGGTCAACTTTTTATTCATTGGGAAGTCAATATTATAATTCAGAAACCAATCCTGTAAATATCGACGACAGTTATCAATCACTTGTATATAATACTTCCAAAAATTTATATTATAAAGAAAGTGAAAACCCAACACAGATATTTGGATTGGAATCATTAGACCCAAGTAAAGTTAATAGAACTTTACCAAAACAAATTTCTGTATTTAATGTTCCAGTAAACAAATTTGGTGAGAAAATCCAACCAAAAAGTGTAAAAATAAATCACGATTTGCCTATTGGACATATTACAGTTATCGACGATGGAAACAATAATCTAAAAATAAGTGGAAGTGCATTTTCCGATGTTCAGAGTGCAAATTATAATTGTATATCGGCTAACATAACACATGGAAATTTGACGCAAACATATAATGGTTCTCAAAAATCTGCATCTGTTTCCACATCACCTTCTAATTTATCAACATCGACAACGTATAATGGAAGTTCTACTGCACCAATTAATGCGGGAACATACACTGTATTTTCAGAAATATTAGACGGATATTATTGTGGGTCAAAAACAGATTCATTTAAAATAAATAAATCACAAGCATCATTAACAGTGACATCTGTGACTAATGTATATGATGGAATTCGTCACGATGTGTCAGTATCGACAACTCCATCCGGATTAAATTATGACGTAGTTTATAGAAAAGATGGTTTATCAGCGGCCGACCCAATCGGTGTCGGAACCTATAATGCAATTGTCACTATAAATGACCAAAATTACTTTGGGACATCTACTGGGAAATCTACTATCACTGCACCTTCATCAAATATTTCATTTAATTCAATTAACAATGTAAATTATGGAGATATCTGGGAAATTGTTCCCGTTGCAGTTGATACCGTGAATGGATTTCCAATAAAATTCTCTGTAACCAGCGGAGACACACTTGCAACTATAACAGGAACCGGAAATAATCAAAAAATATCTTTGCAACCAAGTAAAACTGCCACATCATTAGGCTCTGTTATTATAACAGCAACTACCGAGCCAAATATATCAGGATTTACACCGACATCAACTACACGCACGTTCACAATAAACGTTAGAAGTTTAAATATAACAGGTGTTTCTGTCTTTGGCCAATCTGTTGGAAGCGGAATTACGGTAAATATAAATAATACAAATAAAAATTTGAGTGGTGTAATCCCAGCAGACAATGTGAACATTTCGTCTTCACCAACACAAGGCACTATATCCACGGATAATATAGGAAATTATCCAGTCACACTCAATAGTAACTATACAATATCAGGAACACATTCCGCAAAATATTCTTTGGTCCAACCAAATTTGACTGTTGGAATATATAATCAAAAAATAGTAACTAACACTAATTTAACATTTACATATGACACATCTGAAAGACGAGTAACTGATATCTTGACCACTGATTCATTGAAATCCATTGAAAATTTAATAGTTGATTATTATGATAATAATAATAATAGAATTGGTGGTGAGACATACATAAATGGAAAGTTTAGATCAAGCGACGGAAGATTGCCAAAAAATGCAGGAATATATACTGTAAAATTAACAAATGATTTACTTATTGGTGTAGACGAAATCAAGACGGTCACAGTTGAAATAAAAAAAGCAACCGCAATCTTAACATTGAACAATCTTACACAAGGCGGAATTAAAACAATTAAATCTTCCGAAAAATCTACAAAAATAAAACCGTTAAATGATGAAATTTCGACAGTCAACGTAACAAATATTAGCATCACCGATAGAAATTCTAACAAGATTTATTTAAATGATCTAATCAATCAAACATCTATTTTATATAATTCTTCTCTATCAAAACCATCCACTGTAGGAAATTATAACATAAATGCACAATTAAATTCTTCAAATGTATTTGCCGTAAATAATACACAGCTTAGTATTAATGATTTCGTGTATGTCATAACTGATAATTTAAGTAAAACATCAAATGAAAATATTATACTATCAACTCAAGCAAGCAGTTCTGTTTATAATTTGAGAAAATATGTAGATCCTTCAGTTACTTCAAGTTGGAGTTCCGTGATAGCATCACACCCATCTCTTGCAAATTATAAATTAATAGATGGAAATATAAATTTTGAAATTGTCGGCGGAGGTGGCGCTGGTTATATAGAGGGATCATTACTACCAATTAAACAAGTCGATTTCCAAATTGATTGGCAATCAGCTGTTAATAATATAATTGGTTTAATAAACGGCGACCAAACAACAACTCCTCAGTATAAAACTTTGGCCGAAGTTTTAGTTAAAGCAACCGATAATGCTAAACAACCATTATCCACCATTACATCATACACTCAAACGTTTAATTATTCAAATAAAGTCTATACATTATATTGGAATGGAATATCTACAAATAATGGATTGATTGTTACAACAGCCATCGGTTGGAAAGGAACTGTTCGTATAATAGATGGAACTACTAAAGAAGAAGCAGATTTCGATTATAATTTTTCATCAATAACAGGTTCATATAATATCACAATAAAACAGTTAACAGGAAATATAAACAATATAACGTCTGCCCCAGCAGGTTCGGGCGCATCTGTGAAATTTACATTACCATCTCAATATATAATCAATAAAAATTTACAAACATTTAAAGCAATTATAGGAAAATCAGGAATAGCATCTAGACCTGCAACATCTAAATCGTCTTATATAGAAGGAATCGTAACATACAATCCTGGACAGAGTAAAAAAATAGCAACCGGAACTATAACTTTTAGAAGTTACAGTGTTACCTTCCCAGATCTCCGTACCGTGGAGAAACAAATTGTTGTTCCTATTTTAAAGAATTTTAAACCTACACATTGTTCGTCTCCAACCGAAGATTTGGTTTTTATTGGAAGGTCAGTTACACAAGAACAATTGACAAATTATGGAATTCAAACTCCAATTGATTCATTGGTTCGTATAACGGCAGGAGATAAACTTAAATTTTCATTTAATGTTTGGATAAATCATTATCTTTCTTTAGGTTATCAAATTTGGGACGTAAGTCAACAGCCATCTCAGAATTATACCGACTACATAAATACATATACAGAAGTATATAACTCTGGCAATTATGGTTTTGCCGACGATAGAAATAAAATTCCTGTAATAGGTGAATTTGAAGAAAAAGAATTTACTGTTTCTCCTAATTTTACTGATAAATCTATTTTAGTAATTTCTTTTGCAGACTTTATACCAAATAACCCAACAACACACGGATTACATCACTTAAATGTAAACGTCATCCCTATAACAATTGCTACAGATTTCAGAGGAGGCAATTCATATTTTGTTACAAGTTCATTAACATCATTTACCGGATCTCAATATGCATTTTTAGGAATGATTGCGGGCGGAGGAGATTTGAATAATTATGGAACATCCTCCGTTAATTTTACCAAATACAAAGGTCAGATGTATAATTCTAACGTTGACTTTTACAATGAAATAAACAGTTCAGTAAATTCGAACAACAATTATACAAATCAATCTTTAAATTATAATATAGCAACCGATGGCACTCCGCAAGGAAATCCTGTTGATTCATCGAACAATTATGGTGCAGGCGGAGTGAGAGGATATCGTGGAAACTTTATAATACGAGGCGAATCTTTGTTGTCAGAAATTTATGTAAACAGTTCCTCAGTATACAATATAAATCAAGTATCATAATATGAATTTTACTATAAAAAATGAAAATTATGGATATGAAGTAGCGGCATATGGCGATTATATTGCTGTGGGTTCTCCTCCATCATTTAGATCAGGTTCTGGGTTTAGTATAGGCGAAGTTTCTGTAAAAAAATATAGTTATGTCACTAATAATTACGAAAATTATTTAACTTTACAAAAATCGTTGGATCAAGATAACAGTTCTTTATTTAATTTATCACAAAATGATGATTTATTAACTGAGACATCGGATTATCTTATTTATGATTTCACCGACAATACCGGGGTCAATAAGGTGGAAAATGAATATGGAAAATCAATTTCAATTTATGATAATGATCTAGCCGTGGCTACACGTTATTTTACATGTTCTGTGTATTCTGTGAATCCACAAGTATTAGTCACTGGTTCAAATGTTGATATTTATGATTTGTCAACCGAAAATATTATTCCATATTTTACAATAACTAGTTCTTTTAAAAGAGAAAGTGGGAGTTTTGGATGTGATGTTTCATTGGCAAATAATATAATCGCAATTGGTGCGAATATGTCCTTTGATAATAAAGGAGAAGTATTTTTATATACAAAATCAAATAATTCGTGGCAATATTTGACTACTTTAACCGGTAGTAACAGTGTGGCAGGAGATTATTTCGGAACTACGGTCAAAATTGATGCAAGCGGAAGCGTTAGATTGATAGTGGCAAATAGTTCATCAAATTCTCAATACGGAACGGTATATTTATTCGAATCTTCATCGGCAGGCTGGACCGAAGTTAAAAAAATTCAAGGAGATCATGATTATAATTATAAATTACAATATTTAAATTCTTATCCAAGTGAATCAGTTGCACAAACATATGATAATTTTGGCAAAAGTTTATCAATTTATGGAAATTATATTGTAATTGGATGTCCAAATGAATCTCAATATTATGAATATGATGGATCTACTTTAAGAAAAAGAGGATGTGCATTTATATATCAATATTGTGATTCTAAAAATGAATGGAACCAAGTTCAAAAAATTTATAATGGAATTTTTGATGAAAACGATGCAATATTTAAGGATAATAAATTTGGTTATAGTGTTGATATTTTTAGTGATTATTTAGTTGTATCTTCTTTAAAATATAATTTTCCATTCAGTGCGAGTTATATTTCAGGAACATTAAATTCTGTTTTGTTTGATGATTCCAATAAAAATTTAAATAACACGTTGGGATATGTTTATTTATACAAAAACATAAGTGGATCATGGATTCCTATAAAAAATATATGTAGAAAAAAGGAAGAAGGATATCCATATTCTGTATACGGACATTCAGTTTCTGTTTCTACACAGTCAATTGTAATTGGTTCTCCATGTTTGTTTTTAGATTCAACTAGAACAATTACTCAATCAATATCAAATTATAGAAATATAAGAGGATATTCATACATTTATGATTTTAACGAGTTTAACGATAATATTCAAATTGGAAATGTGTTCTATAGAACAGGCGACATAATTTTAAAAACTACACAGTCTATTTTTAACGATCTATCAGTGAGAGAAAATTTATATTCAGATCCAATACCATATTATGATATCAATTTTGATTCTAAAATAACATTATATGAAAATCAAATTGTTTGCACCATTGACCCAGGAGAATTTAATGTAAGCACAAATCCTACTGCTGTTTACAAATTGCCATTTGATTATGATATAAACGGAGATAAACATTTTGATTTTGCAGATGTAGATTTGATTTTGAGATACATATGTAAATTAAATTTAGGTCATGAAAAATGGTGGACAATTGTGATTGAAAATAAATACGAAACAAGTTTATTTAATTATTATACAGGTTTACAAAAGGATGAATATAATACAAAAACTTCCGCATATACACTAAATTATTTTAGCGGATCTTTATTGACTAACAATTACCTTTCATACTTCAATCAAAACAAAACCTTATTTGATTTTGACGGAGCTGGTAATTTAGATATAAATGACATGTTTATTTTATGGAAATATTTTTCAAATCAATTGACTGATAATTTGTATAAAAAATATACAACCATTAAATCTACTAGATCAAAGTATTCAGATCTACTCAAATATTTGGATACTAAAACCAATAAAATAAATCCTTCATATATTAAAGAAGAATTTTTTAAATATCAATATAGTTCGTCAATTGATAATACAGGATCTTATTTGGCACCATATATAACAACGGTTGGTTTATATAATGGAACCGATTTAGTTGCAATAGGAAAATTAGGCACTCCAATTAAAAATGGTGGTGAATTCCCATTAAATATTTTAGTAAAATGGGATATCTGATGATATTTATAAAAAAAGAATAATATATGCCTAACAACACAATTTCAAGAGACTCTTTAGTTAAAACACTTGAAGACAGATACAAAACACAATCTGTAGGGGGTGCTTTTAATGCTAGAAAAATCAACACTACTCAAGATACTATTTCAATTCAGTCAGAACCATCATATAATGGTCAACAATATACCATCGATAAAGGCGGATTTAGAGTTAAACAACCAGTTGGTCTTTCAAATTATAAAGATGTTCCTGATAGATTAAACAGTTCTTCTAAAATGACATCTGCATTAGTTAAAGGTTTGAATACGAAGAAATATAAATAATCTTTAATAATAAGTATACTATATAATAGTATATGGTTATATTAGGATTGGATTCATCAACATCCGTAACAGGATGGGCATTTAGTGAAGATAGTAAAATTCTTGATGCGGGGTTTATAGATACAAAAAAATTTGAAACCACCAAAGAAAAAACATATCACGTTATATCAGAATTATCAAAAAATTGTTACGTAGATACGTTTGAACATATTAATCTTGAAGCTGCATTAAGTGGTTTTGCAGGTGGCTTTACAAGTCAACAAACAATTATAACATTGGCTCGTCACAATGCAGTTTTTGCGTATATTTTAGAAGAACATTATAAGAAAAAAGTCAATTTATTATCTGTAAATACTATGCGCAAACAATTGTTTGGTAAATGTAGAATCAAAGGCGTAAAATCTAAGGAATTTGTAAAATCAGAATTGGAATCATTGTATCCTGATGTAATTAAATTTTCCATTCTTAATAAAAAGGGTAATTGGGATGAGAGAAATGGTGATATGTATGATGGTATAGTTTGCGCATTATATGACACCAGAAAAGATACGGGAATTAATAAAAAAAGTAAAAGCTCTAGCCGATAAAGGAGTTGGTGGCGAATCTATATCCGCAAAAGAAAAACTTAGAATTCTTTGTGAGAAGTATAACGTTGACGAAAAAGAACTAGAGATAGAAGAAAAACGAGATTATTTCTTTATATTACGAGATAGAAATGAACGGGATTTATTGACAAATATCGTTTGTATGGTATTAGATGTTCCTGTAACAAAATGGAAAGAAAGAAATAACTGCGTCAAAATTTTATTAACAGAAACTCAATTTGATGATATTAATGGTGCATTTTCTTATTATCAAACAATGTATGATGACTATAAAAGATATATTATTCAGGGGATAATTGCCCGAAATTCCATATGTTATATACCTAAACAACAAACATACACCCAAGAAAATGTTGTTCAACCGGATATTCCAGTTCCTCCACAACCAGAAGAACCCGAACAATCCGAAGATGTTTCTGAAGATAATAAATCCGAGACTTTTGGTGGAGTTAACGATAAAGATTCAAAAGATAACAAAAAATCTAAACGTAAAAACGAAGATGTTGAAAAACCGATAGACCCAATTAAATTAATGAAAATTGCGGTTGCATTAGAAAAAAACCCATGGGTAAAAGTTGACCGTAATAAAAAATTGATAGACGAAGATAGTGGTGATATACTATAATAGATGTTATTATACCAAGAAAATATAATAAGTAACTTAAATAAACTTTTAAATCAGACTCCCAAGATTAGAAAGGGAACTGATGCGGTTTATTTTTGTCCAATATGTAAACATTATAAAAGAAAATTGGAAGTAAACATATTGACTGGAAAGTATCATTGTTGGGTATGTGGATTTGGTGGTTTAAATTTCAAAACTTTGTTTAAAAAGTTAGGAGCACCTGCTTCATATTATACTTTTTTGAATGAGAGCAAGAGTTTTAAACAAAATAAAGAATTCGAAATATCATTCGATGAACCAGAAGAACAGTGTCATCAAATTTTACAATTACCAAAAGAATTCAAACCAATGTGGGAACCATCTTCTGAATTGGAATATAGACACGCATTGGTTTATCTGAAAAATAGAGGTATAAATAAAGAAGATATTCTCCGTTATTGTATAGGATATGCAACGGAAGGGGATTTGAAGAACAGAATAATTATTCCATCATATGATGAAAGTGGAATGTTAAATTTTTATACTGCTAGAAGTTTTTATGATACCAAAGGACTGAAATATGTCAGTTGTCCTTTCTCAAAAAATATAATTGGCTTTGAATTACTTGTTAATTTTGAAGAACCCATTACTTTAGTAGAAGGTCCATTTGATGCAATTAGTCTAAGAACAAATACAATTCCTCTTTTTGGCAAAACTCTTAGTAATAAATTAAAAATGAAACTGTTAGAATATGACGTTCCTATGGTAAATGTATTATTAGACAATGATGCAATTACAGATTCTATAAAAATCTGTGAATTTTTGATAAAAAACAACATTAAAACAAGACTTGTAGTATTGAATGACAAAGATCCTAGTGTGCTGGGTTTTGAAAAAACTTGGGATTTGATAGATAGTTGTGATACTATAGACTTTGAGAAACTATTTAAGTTAAAAGTTACAGTTTAATATGGCAACAAAATTATCATGTAGTGTAAAGGAGTTTACAAACATATTTCATATCGCAGATGTTCATATTCGTCTTACAAAAAGACACGATGAATATAATGAAGTATTTCAGAAGCTCTATAAAGCAATAGAAAAAACACCAGAGTCAACTGTGGTTGCCGTATTGGGTGATTTGTTTCATAGTAAAAGTGATCTGAGTCCAGAATGTGTCAAAACTGCTTCTGATTTTCTTCAAAATCTTGCAGATAGAAGACCTACTGTATTGATTGCGGGAAATCATGATGCGACTTTGGCGAATAAAAATAGATTGGATAGTTTAACACCAATTGTAGACGCATTAAATCACGAAAACCTCTTCTATCTAAAAGAATCTGGTATTTTTATACTCGGTGATATTCTTTTCAATCATTTTTCTATATTTGATGACCATGAAAAATATGTAAAGTTCAAAGATATTCCCAAAAACTATCTAAATGAAACACGTTATAATGTTGTATTGTTTCATGGCGCTGTAAATGACGCAATTACTGATGTTGGTTACAAAGTGTCTAATAGAACAATTACAAACGAATTGTTTGATGGTCACCAAATCGCTCTTCTTGGTGATATTCACCGTTATCAAATACTTCAACAATACAACAATGTTGAAGAAAAACCTGTGATTGTGTATGCGGGGTCTACAATCCAACAATCTCATGGTGAAGAACTAAAAGGACATGGATTTGTATATTGGGATTTGAAAACAAAGGCATTCAAGCACTTTGAAGTTCCTAATGATTATGGATTTTATACTGTAGATGTAAATAAAGGCAAACTTGCAACCGATATTTCTGACATTCCCAAGAAGGTCAGACTTAGAATGAAGTGTTGTGAGAGTGTTGCTACAGAAGTTAAATCAGTGTTGTCTAAAATTAGAGAAATATCTGAAGTGGTGGACATTTCATATGTTAGGGTTGATAGTTTAGTTACTCAAAGTAAAAATATTATTGACAATACTAATCTCAATATCAATAGCATCGTTGATGTAGACTATCAAAATAAACTTATCACGGATTATATCAAACATAAATTTGATATTGATGATAAAGAAGTGTTAGAAAAAGTTTATACCATCAATAAAGAATTGAATGCGTCTTTAGGCAAAGAACAAATTGTCAAAAATATTAGATGGAAACCAAAGATTTTTGAATTTGACAATATGTTTAGTTATGGTGAAGGTAACGTTATAGATTTTACCAAGATGCATAATGTTATTGGATTATTTGCGTCAAATGCAGCAGGAAAATCAAGTATTTTATCCGCATTATCATTTTGTATTTTTGATAAATGTGATCGGGCATTTAAAGCGTCTCATGTTTTGAATACTCAAAAAATGACATTTAGATGCAAATTTAATTTTGAAGTAAATGGTGTAGACTTCTTCATCGAAAGAGTAGGAAATGCCGATAAAAAAGGAAATGTAAAAGTTGACGTAAAATTCTGGAAAGAAGAGGGTGGTAAAGTAATTGAACTCAATGGTGAGGCTCGTAGAAGCACAAATGACATTATCAGAGATTATGTAGGCACCTATGATGATTTTATTTTGACAGTTTTGAGTATTCAAAATAATAAAACCGGCTCCTTTATTGACATGGGTCAAACAGAAAGAAAAGAACTGTTGGCACAATTTATGGGACTTGATATTTTTGATAAATTGTCATCTACATCCCAAGAAAAAATCAAAGAAATTAATGTTTTACTCAGAAATTTCAAGAAAAATGATTATACTCAGAAATTGAATGAGTTGACAAATATAATTGAAGTTTCATCAAGTCTAATAAAGAACGAAAGTGAAAATTTAGAACAATTGATGTCTGATAGAGACATTAAAAACAATTCTTTGCTCGAAGAAACAAAAAAACTTATCTCAGTTGATAATGATATTGGAGATTTGACGGTTTTGACTCAATCTGAAATTTCTTGTAAGAATACTATACAGAAATTGGTAAAAGAACTTGATTATTTCAAAGATGAATCTAAAAAAATAGAGACTGAATTGTCTAGTTCTATAGATTTAGAAAAATCATATCTGATTGATAATATCAGCGACAAATATGATGAATATGTTTTGGTTAAAAAAGAATTTACTGCCAAAGAAAATGAAATAGAACGTTTCAAAATCATTGTCAATACCAAATTAGAAAAATTAAAGACTCTTGAACAACACAAATATGACCCAAATTGTGAATACTGCACAAACAATGTGTTTGTAAAAGATGCCATAAAAACCAAAGAAGATTTAGAAAAAGACAAATCAAATGCGTTAATTGTTTTTCAAAAATACAATGAATTGAAAAACAAAATTAATGGATATGGCAATATTGAAGTCGAATATAAAAAGTATACTGATATTAAAATTAATAAAACTAATATCGAAAATAAGTTAAACAAGTTTAATAATTCAATTGTTTCGACTGAAAATAAAATTTCACAAGAAGAAACTAAATTAAATACAATTATAGAAAAAATTGATAAGTTTAATAAACAAAAAGATAATATCGAAAGTAATAATATTGTTAAATCAACTATTGAAACTATAAAATCAAGTATTAAATTGATTGATAGTAAAATTAAACAAAAGAATACGGAAATTATAAATTTAAAGTCTAATCTTAACTCTTCCATTGACCAAAAGTCTCAGATTGAAAAGACTATTGAAGAAACAAAATCGTTGGAAACCGTCTCTGAAGCATACGAATTGTATAACTCAGCTATAGGTAGAGACGGTATTCCATACGAATTGATTAGTCAAGCACTACCTACTATTGAAAAAGAAGTTAATAACATCTTGAATCAAATAGTAGAATTTAATATATCTTTACAAACAGATGGTAAAAATGTAAGCACTTTTATTAACTATGAAGACAAAAAGTGGCCATTGGAATTATCAAGTGGTTTAGAAAAATTTGTAAGTTCGTTGGCTATAAGAGTCGCATTAATCAATATTAGCAATCTGCCTAGACCTAACTTTATCGCTATAGATGAAGGATTTGGCTGCGCTGATGCCGATAATTTATCATCTATGAGTACTTTGTTTGCCTTTTTGAAGACAAACTTTGACTTTGTATGGATTGTAAGTCATTTGGATAGCATGAAAGACATGGTTGATAGTAGAATAGAAATTCGTAAAGAAAATGGGTTTAGTAAGGTTTCCTTTATTTAAAAAAAGTTATAAATATTGACATCTTCAAATTTTTGGGAATATTTATATTTAAGATTTTTTATAAAATTTGAAAGGAAATATATTATATGCCAATACAAGAAGGTGGAAGATTTAGTCCTGTTAACACTATTGTTAGCCCAGGAGTCTTTACAAGAGAAAATGATTTATCAGGCATTGTTCAAGGTGTAGCTGATATTGGAGCCGTAGTCGTTGCACCGTTCGCAAAAGGTCCAGGATTTAGCCCAACTTTGGTTACCAACACTGCTGATTTGGAAGAGAAATTTGGTATTGCTGATGGAACTTATTATGGACCATACACCGCCAAAGAATATCTTAACGAAAAAGGATTCGTAACTGTATGCCGTGTAGGCGGTTTAACTGGTTACGATCAAAGATATCCAATTGCAATTTATGCAGAATCTGGAAGTTATACAAGAAATGTCGATACAGCAGCATTAGTAAGCGCATCGTCATTCTTAATTCCATCAGGTTCATTATCAAGTGGTTCTTCGTTCGCTGGAATTTCGTTAGTATCGTTTACTACATCTTCAGTTGGTGTAGGTAGCTCTGCTACAATTGACGGAGCGACATTTCATGCAACGATTCCATCTGCATCATTTATATTTTCGTTCGGATCTGTGTCAGAGACAGCCAGCACGATAAATAGTAATAGCGGAAGTAAACTTTTTGCAGGCTCTATTGTAAACGTTGATTCGTATAATTACAATTATCAAGTAACAATGAGTTGGACAGGTAGCACATCATTGAATGCAAATTCGGTTTATAGTGCAAATACTATATTAAATTATGGTTTACAAAACTATTCATTGAGTGGATCATTAACCGATAATACTGTTTATGGAAATTCTGACCCATTTAACAGTGTTCATTTAAAATCGGCAGCCATTTTTTCTTACAAAGGAAGTTGTGTTGATCCAGTATTTAGATTACAAGGATTAGTCACCGGTTCATTTGGAACATATACAGGAACATTTACAAGTGCAGGAACATCAAGTGTAGATGCCTGTGGAACATGGTCTTCACAATCAAATGCAAATCAAATTTTGTTGGCAGTTTTGGCTGACACAACAAATCATTCTCCAGGAACAGATTTAGTTTCTCCTGGATTTAGTGGTTCAAGTTTAAGTTTGACTTCGATTTTGAGTTCTAATAGTTCAAGCATACAATCAGATTATTATTTAACTTTGAGCGGTAGTTCTGCTGGTAGATACGGTATCTATGAATTTTCATTGGATAAGGCAAACCAAAAATATATTACAAATGTATTCCAAAAATCAGCAAAAACTTCTGATTCATCTGTAAATGCTTATCTTTACAAAGCATTTGAAGATTCTATGGCAAAGGTTGCTGCAAATCCGACAAAGTATGGAATTAAGATTGCAGTTCTTCCAAATTCTACAACATTTGGTGGGGGAAATCCATTGAATTTCACTGATACAAATTCATTGAATCCTGCCGAAGGCGACAGTCAATATAGTTTGACAAACGCTTACACTCCATATGTGGTTTCTCAAAAGATTGCTTCTGTTGATGGAACTACAACAAGACATGATTTATTTAAAATCCATACATTAACTGATGGAACAAATGCTAATAAATTGTATAAGATTGAAATCAGCGACGTTAAATTGGCAGGTTCAGTCCCAGGAAGTGATTGGGGATCTTTCACACTTTCAGTTCGTGATTACAATGATACTGACAAACGTCCTAAGTATTTTGAAACATTTACCAATTTAAGTTTGGACCCAGATAGTTCAAACTTTATTGCTCGTAGAATTGGTGATAGATATAATTTTATAACCTATTCTGGTAAAATTATTGAATATGGAATTTATTCCAATGTAAGTAAATATATTAGAATCGAAATGTCCACAAATGAATATCCAGTAGCATCTGTTCCATACGGATTCCAATCATATTACACTCCATTGTCTGGAGATATTGCTAAAGTTACCCCAACAATGAAATATAGTAATGCTTCGTTGTATGGACAAGCTTTAGGAAGATACGCTTCAGGTGTAGTATTTAATGATGTCCCTTCAACTGACACTGAACTTGTAGGGTTGTATCCAACCGTATCAACTGGTGTTCCAGTATACAATGATAATGCTCAATACTTTGCTCCAATTCCAAGTAATCCATCATCCGGCGCAAATGTTGCATTTGCTCTTGATAATGTAATTATAGGATCAAATACAGGATCATTCTTGTCAGCGAATTTGAGCGGAAGTATTCCTTCTACAAATCCTGACGATGTGAACGAATCATCATATGCTAAGATGCGCAAGTTTATCTTTGGATTCCAAGGCGGATTTGATGGTCAATCACCAGCAATTAAGATAAATTTAGGTGGTGATATTGTCGCAGGTAACACACAAGGATTGAATTGCACAAACATTTCAAGTGCAGGTTCAGTTGCTTATAAACAAGCAATTGGAGCTCTCGGAAACGCCGATGAGTTTGACATCAACTTGATTGTAACGCCTGGCATTTTACATCAACAACACAGTTATGTTGCTGATTTGACAATCGATATGTGTGAATCCCGTGGAGATTGTTTCTATATCATGGATAACGTAGTGTTCCCAAATAGTGGACAATCTGTAGGATTGATTGATGCTGCTGTAAGTGATATATCTACAATTGATAGTAACTATGTGGCAACCTATTATCCTTGGGTTCGTATCTTGGATACAAACACTAATAAGATTATAAGTGTTCCTCCTTCAGTTGTATTACCTTCAGTATATGCTGCTAATGACAATGTTGCTGCTGAATGGTTTGCTCCTGCCGGTTTGAATCGTGGTGGCATCCCACAAGCAGTTCAAGTTCTTGATAGAACTACACATAGTGAACGTGATACACTTTATGAAGGTCGTGTAAATCCAATCGCAGCATTCCCTGGTCAAGGTATCTGTGTATGGGGTCAAAAGACACTTCAACAAAAGTCAAGTGCTCTTGATAGAGTTAATGTTCGTAGATTATTGATTGCCTTGAAGAAATTCATCGCAAGCACAAGTAGATACTTGGTATTCGAACAAAACATTGCTGCTACAAGAAACCGTTTCTTGAGTATTGTCAACCCATACTTAGAATCTGTTCAACAACGTAGCGGATTGTATGCCTTCCAAGTTAAGATGGATGAAACTAATAATACCCCAGACATTATTGATAGAAACATCCTCTATGGACAAATCTATATCCAACCAACCAGAACAGCAGAATTCATTGTTCTTGATTTCAATGTGTTGCCAACTGGTGCTCAATTCCCAGGAGCTTAATAAGAATTAAAATAAAAACAGAACCCCACAGTAAAATGTGGGGTTTT
>SXGQ01195872.1_pt1 | contig 48534 bp, 46 predicted proteins | sample 3178371 | NCBI WGS metagenome assembly SXGQ01 (sample SAMN11356859, study PRJNA531348) | freshwater metagenome | isolation source: freshwater sample F1-20 | place: China: Fuxian Lake, Yuxi | collected 2017-12-25 | reverse complement strand
CTAAAACCCCTGCTCAAGAAGAGCGATATGGCGTCATAAATGGGATGACTGCCTACTTCATGTGGGGTTTAATGCCGCTGTATTGGCCTTACCTCAAGCCAGCTTCGGCCATAGAGATCTTGGCACACCGAATTATCTGGTCTTTGGTATTTGTGGTTATTTTAGTTCAGTTGGGTAGACACTGGCCAACAACCAAACAAGTTTTGCGCAATAAGAATCTAGCCCTATTGGTGTCTGCTGCAAGTGTCCTAGTGGTAGCAAACTGGGGTATTTACATCTGGGCTGTGAATGCAAATCATGTTGTGGAAACTTCTCTAGGATATTTCATTAATCCACTTGTTTCGGTAGTTCTTGGTATTGTCTTTTTTGGTGAAAGACTTCGCACCGCTCAAAAAGTTGCGGTAGCGGTGGCCACTTTTGCAGTGTTGCTCCTAACCTTTGATTACGGCCGATTACCTTGGATTGCACTTGGGTTAGCTGGAACATTTGGAGCTTATGGTGCTCTTAAAAAAAAGATAGATATGCCAGCAGTTCCTGGTTTGCTAGTCGAATCAGTATTGGTTACACCATTCGCGTTGGGTTATCTAATTTGGTTGTATACAAACAGATCTGGCTCACTTCTAGATTCACCGAGCATAATGAGTTTGGCACTCTTTAGTGGGATATTGACAGCGCTTCCTTTAATCTTCTTTGGTGCTGCTGCAATCAGAGTTCCACTAGTTTGGATGGGCGTGATGCAATACATCGCGCCAACGATTCAATTTACAATTGGTATTACCGTATTTAATGAAGAGTTAAGCACAACTAAAGTTATTGGCTTCCTGATTGTCTGGCTAGCACTAGTAATTTTCACAACAGATGCTTGGAAAGCTAACCAGGCTAGGCAGAACGTAAAATAACTGCATCACACAATTGCTCTAGTACTTTTAGTGTTTCTTTATTAGTTATTCCTTGAATAGAAGTACGCGCTTTGTTAGCCCAATCTTGAGCAATCTCTTTAGCTTGATTGATGGCAGGATTTAAACTAATTAGATCTAAGACTTTGATTAGATCTACTGAGCTAACTGGTCCTATTAAGAATTTCATCAATTCTTGATCTTCGGGTCGATTATTCCTTCGAACTAGTAAAGTGGTTAAAGTTGGTACCCCTTCTAGAAGGTCATTGCCGCGTTGTTTACCTAGCTCCACTTCTGTTGAAGACATATCAATAATGTCATCTGCTAATTGGAAGGTAACTCCAATTAGTTCACCAAATTTACGCATTGCTAAAACGTCTGATTTACTTGCGCCAGAAAATTCAGCCCCAAATTGAGCTGATGTAGCAATTAAAGAACCAGTCTTTTCGGCCAGTACTTTCAAGTGAAATTCGACGGGATCTTCATCAGCTTTGGGGCCTGCAGTTTCTAATAACTGACCAGTCACCAATCTCTCAAAAGTTTGAGCTTGGAGACGCACAGCTTCTGGACCTAAGTCTGCTACTAATTCAGATGCTCTAGCAAATAAAAAGTCTCCAGCCAAAATTGCTTGTGAATTACTAAACCGTTGATTGACTGATACCGCTCCTCGGCGCATAGTCGCTTCGTCCATAACATCATCGTGATAAAGAGTGGCTAAGTGTGTTAACTCGACCACTACAGCAGCTTTGACTATCTCTGGCTTATGAACATCACCTAGCGTTGCACTCAAAACTGTAATTAAAGGTCTAAATCTTTTGCCACCAGCTTTCACTAGATGGGTTGTCATATCGTCAATCAAAGGAACATCTGAGTGACATTGTTTGAGAAGTTGGGCTTCAATTGCATCCAAGCGTTGTTCAATAACACCTGTAAGTTCGGTTGACCCAAGATCGGCACCCAACCTAGATGTCTTGGAAGTCATCTTGCTATCTCGCGAAAACTGGTGATTGAGAGATTAGATCAAGCAGGGGTTGCGGATAAACGCCCAAAATCAAAGTTATTGACAAACTTACGACTACTGCTGCAATGGTGAGTCCACTTGGTATCGTAACGGATGCGCCTTCTTCTTGTGGTTTTACAAAATACATCAACACCACAATTCTCAAATAAAAGACGACTGCTATTGCCGAAGCAGCAATTGCCAACAGCACTAAAGGCATTTGATCAGCTTGGACGGCTGATGAAAACACTGCAAATTTTGCTGTAAAGCCACTAGTTAGTGGTAATCCTGCTAAAGCTACCATGAAAAAAGTAATTGCAGCTGAAGTTAATGGTGACCTTTGACTCAAGCCTCGCCAAGAGTCAATATTGTTAGCTTCACCATTTGCATCTCTGATTAACGAAACAAGTGTGAAGATACCAAGAGTTGTAAAGGCGTAAGTGATCAAGTAAAAGACTACTGAAACTACGCCTGCTGATGACCCCGAAATTATTCCAACCAAGATGAAGCCCGCATGAGCAACAGACGAATAAGCCAACATCCGCTTAATATCTGTCTGCCAAAGCGCTACTAGTGATCCAATAAACATAGTTACCACTGCAATCACCCAAAGGATTGGCCGCCAATCCCAAATCATGGAACCAAACGCCGAGTAACTAAGTCTCAATAGAGCACCAAATGCTGCAACTTTCACGCCAGCTGCCATAAATGCAGTCAAAGTAGTTGGGGCACCTTGATAAACATCTGGAGTCCACTGATGGAATGGTGCAGATCCAACTTTGAATAGCAAGCCAACAAATAAAAATGCCATACCTGCAACCAGTAAAGATGAATTAATTGGGCGAGAATTTATTGCAGTAGCAATTCCTGCAAAATCAATACTGCTGGCAAACCCATAAACCAGAGCAGAACCAAACAAGAAGAATGCTGAAGAGTATGCACCTAATACAAAGTACTTCAACGCTGCCTCTTGACTCAAAAGTCTGCGTCGGCGTGCCATACCTGCTAGCAAATACAAAGGAAGGCTCATTACTTCAAGAGCTATGAACATAGTGAGCAAATCGTTAGAGACCACAAATAACTGCATGCCAGCTACTGCAAAGAGGAAGAAGGCCCAAATTTCAGTTGCATACCAACCAGCAGCGGTTAGCTCGCGTTCGTCGGAAGAGCCTGGCAAAACTGAAGCACTTGGTGCAAATGAATCTCCAAATGGATCCACTTTTCGTTCAGCTAAAACAAGTGCACCTAAAATTGCAATTATTGCGATGGTCCCTTGCAAGATAACTCCTGGACCATCAATTGCTACAGATCCACCAGCTTCAATTGAGTTTAAGCCAAAGATTGCTGCCACTGAGCCCAGAGAAATGAGCAGAGTTCCAAAAACCAGCGACAACTGAATTGGTCGGCGTGCTCCCCTTGGCACAAATGCTTCAATTAAAACTGATAAAGCACCCGCTACAAGTGGTGCAACTATTGGAGCAAGGTTCAAGAAATCAATTGATGGGGCAGCGAAGTCAACCAGTGGAATTAACATTACTTCTCCCCCTGATCAACTAATGATGGTGGATCTACGACATTGGAAGATTCCATAACTAACTCTGCGGATTCATTTACTAAGTTAAAAACTGGCTGAGGAATTAAGCCAAGCAGAATTGTCAAGAAAATTACTGGAGCAATTGCGATAACTTCGCGACCATCAAGGTCAGAAATGTTTGTGACATTTGCACTTGGGCGCCCTGTCATGGTGCGTTGATACAGCCATAATGCATAAACTGCAGCTACCACTATGCCAATTGTGGCTATTGCAGCCACAATTGGATAACGAGCAAATGCGCCAAGTAATACGGTGAATTCCGCAATAAAGGAAGCTAAACCAGGAAGCGCTACTGAAGATAAAGCACCAAACAAAATTACCCCAGCAAGAAGTGGTGTAACTTGAAATACTCCTGAGTGCTCATCTATTTGTTGACTCTTTGTTCGGTGGAATAGATAACCAGCTGCAAGGAATAAGGCTGCGGTCGAGAGCCCATGACTTAACATGTAGAACATAGAGCCTGAAATTCCTTGAGTAGTGAATGCAAAAATTCCTAGGACTATAAACCCAAAGTGAGATATCGAGACATATGCCATCAATCTCTTCATATCATTTTGTCCAATTGCCATTACAGCTCCATAGAAGATGCTCACAACAGCAAAGCCAATTGCAACTGGTGCTAAATCAACAGATGCATCTGGCATTATTGGAATTAAGAAACGAAGCATTCCGAATGTTCCGACTTTGTCCAAAATACCAATCAATAGAACTGCTGAGCCTGGAGTAGCCTGGGCAGCTGCATCTGGCAACCAAGAGTGCACTGGCACAAGTGGTGCTTTCACTGCAAATGCAAAGAAAAAACCAAAGAAAAGCCAACGCTGTGTGCCAGGATCAATTCCAAGTGTTGATAAGAACTCAAGATCAAAACTTCCCACTCCTGTTAATTTGATGCTGGTCACCCAAAGACTAATCAATGCAACTAATAGGACTAAACCACCGATCAAACTAAATACCAAGAACTTAATTGCTGCTCTTCTACGCTCTGGCCCACCAAATCTACCAATCAAGAAATACATTGGAATCAACATGGCTTCAAAGAAAACATAAAATAGGAAAAGATCAGTTGCGGTGAAGACACCAATAACAACAGCCTCAAGGGCTAAGACTAAAGACACATATCTCGAAGTATCTTCTTCAGCAATATCGTTCCATCCAGCTAATAAAACTACTGGTACCAAAACTATGGTCATGGCTAACATCAGTAAGCCCAAACCATCAACGCCTAGTGCATAGTTAACGCCAAAGGATGGAATCCAACTATATTTCTCGACTAACTGAAATTGGCTTGGAGAGTTCAATTCATATTGCAAAGCAACATATATAAACAAAACTAAGGTCAGTAAGGAAATCCCTAAACCAACCTGTTTGGCATGTCGACCTTGTAGTCTTTTAGCAAACAAAGCTGTTAGAAACGCACCCAATAGAGGTGTCGCAATTAGTAGCGATAAATAAGGGGCGTTATTCACGTTAGAGTCTCACAATCAGTAAGGCTAGAAGTAAGAAAACTGAACCAGCAAGCATGGTTAAGGCATAAGAGCGTGCATAGCCAGTTTGACGTAACCTCAATATCAATCCAACACCACCAAGCACTCTGTTTAGCAGTCTGGTAAATCCTTCAACTACCGAATTATCAAAAATTACAGTTCCTCTAGTAACTCGTAATCCATTGTTCATAAATACTGTTTCATTAATCGAATCACCATATAAATCTTTTCGGGCAGCTTTGGTAAATGCCGTTACGTCCTCAGGGGCTACCCGCTCAACTTCATTGCGATATTTGGCAACTGCAATCAACACACCAATCAATACAGTAGTTAAGGTAATTCCAATCAAAGTTGGTACCGGGATTGGACCATCTGCATGCTCAAAGCCAACAACTGGTTCGAGCCAATGCTCTAGAGCATGGTTTCGAGTAAGTAAGAACCCACTAGATAGTGATCCGACTGCCAACAAAATCATTGGGATAGTCATAGTGAGCGGAGATTCGTGCGGATGTGCATCATCTTCCCAACGCTTATTTGAGAAGAAAGTCATAAGAACCAAACGAGTCATATAGAAAGCAGTGATACCGGCTCCAACTACGGTCGCAATACCGGCCAGCCAACTGTGCGCAAATGCAGCCTCAATAATGTGGTCTTTTGAGTAAAAACCTGCGAATGGTGGGATACCCAAAATTGCCAAGTAACCTAAGAAAAATGTTACAAAGGTTATTCCCATAGCAGCCCTAAGTGCACCATATTTACGCATATCAACTTCATCATTCATGGCATGCATCACTGAGCCTGCACCTAAGAACATTCCTGCTTTGAAGAATCCATGAGTTAGTAGATGCAAAATAGCAAAGACATAACCAATTGGTCCAAGTCCCGCAGCCAGCACCATGTAACCAATCTGGCTCATAGTAGAAGCTGCTAAAGCTTTCTTAATATCATCTTTTGCCATACCAATAAGAGCTCCAGCAATTAAGGTTACAATTCCAACCACAATTACTGCAGTACGTGCATCTTCAGATAGGTCATATATTGCGTTACTGCGCACAATTAAATAAACACCAGCAGTTACCATCGTTGCAGCATGGATAAGTGCAGATACTGGAGTTGGTCCTTCCATCGCATCAAGCAACCAAGACTGCAGCGGAACTTGGGCGCTCTTGCCTGCGGCACCAATAAGCAAGAACAGACCAATCAAGAACAAGACATTTGCTGAAGCACCCTCGGCGTTTTGAGCAACGCCTGCAAAAGTTACAGTATGAAACGCCACAAACATCAGCATTATGGCGAGTGACAAACCAACATCTCCAACACGATTAACTACAAATGCTTTTTTAGCAGCAGCGGCAGCAGATGGTTTATGTTGCCAGAATCCAATTAATAGATAGGACGCTAAACCAACACCTTCCCAGCCCACATAAAGCAGCAAGTAGTTATCTGCCAAAACCAGCAACAACATTGCTGCTACGAACAAATTCAAATATCCAAAAAATCTACGCTTACCTGCATCATGGCTCATATAGCCAAGTGAATAGATATGAATTAAGGAGCCAACTCCAGTGATTAGCAATACAAAACTTAGCGATAATTGGTCTAGCTGTAATCCAAATGGCACCTGTAAATCCGCTACTGAGATCCAATCAAACAGAATCTGGTTTTGACCACGCTGGTTACTTGGTAAAGCCAACATTTCTGCCCACAAATACAAGCTCAATACCAGACTTGATATAGGCATGAACACGCCCAGTATTGGACCCCAAGTATTGGTCCTATTTCCACCAAGAATCAAAACTGCTGCACCAAACAATGGAAATACAATAAGCAGCCAGATTAGCTCAAATGCGCCAGTAGCCACGGCCAATGTTTGATTGGCCTCAGCACTAAGCTCGAGCATCACTTTCGGTATCACATTTCTCCTTAACTATTACGACTAAAGTCGCAATAGATTCGCTTCATCGATCGATGCTGATCTTCTAGATCTAAATATGGCCATAATGATCGCTAGCCCTACTACAACTTCAGCGGCCGCAACAACCATCACAAAGAAAGCAACAACTTGACCATCGTAAGTTCCAGAATTTTTGGCAAAAGCCACAAACGCTAAGTTCGCTGCATTAAGCATCATCTCAACAGACATAAACATCACAATTGCATTTCTGCGAACCAATACTCCAACAGCACCAATGCTGAATAGGAGTCCAGACAAGACAATGTAGTTATTTAGATTCATGATCACCCTCATGATCTAGTTCAATAACTAACTCACCTTTTGATAAATCTTTCACTTCTTGAAGGTCGTATTCATCAACTGGGCGAACTGAGCCACGAGCTTGCATTGGCCCTGGAACTGAGTTAGGAGCAATAGAACCATCTGGCAGTAAGGCGGGGGTATCAACTGCATTGTGTCTGGCATAAACACCAGTTGCAGGTAATGGGCCAGGGTGCTTACCAGTCAAGGCATAATCTTCAAATCTCTTCTTGCTTGTTTCGCGCTGCGTCAATTTAGGTTTGGCCCGCTCTCTATGCGCTAAGACCATCGCTCCCACAGCAGCAGTAATAAGTAATGCTGATGTGGCTTCAAAAGCTAGGACATAACGCCCAAAAATTAGATTGGCGATTGCTTGCACATTTCCACCAGCATTTATAGTTTCTGTAGCTAAGTCACTTTGTAAAGTCGTTATGGTGCTACTTAACATACTACTTATCACCGCGACAAAAGATCCTCCGATAAGTGTTGCAGCTAAGCGTTGACCCTTAATTGTTTCCTTTAGAGAGTCTGATGCATCCACACCAACAATCATCAAAACAAACAGGAAGAGCATCATTACTGCTCCTGTGTAAACAATGATCTGCACCATGCCTAAAAACGGTGCAGATAGATTCAAATAAAGAACAGCTAAATTAATCATGGATAATGCCACAAACAAGGCGCTATGCACTGCTCGCTTGGATAAAACCATTCCTAATGCACCAGCCACCGCCAGGGTTGCTGGAATCCAAAAGACCAAATCCATTAGTTGCCAGCCTCCTCTATTTGCTTAGGAGTTGCGCCAGTTACTTTGCCAGAGTAGTAATCGCGATCAGTGAAGCCTTCCACCATGGAATGTGGTGCAGGAGCCATCCCTGGAAGTAATGGTGCCAACAAATCAGATTTTTCATAAATCAGTTTGCCACGTTCATCGTCTGCCAATTCAAATTCATTAGTCATTGTCAATGCACGAGTTGGACAAGCCTCTATACATAACCCACACATAATGCAACGCAAGTAGTTGATCTGGTAGACCTTACCAAAACGTTCACCTGGGGAAAAACGCTCTTCATCTGTGTTTTCTTCGCCTTCAACATAAATGGCATCAGCTGGACAGGCCCAAGCGCATAATTCGCAGCCAATACATTTCTCTAATCCGTCTGCATATCTATTCAACTGATGACGCCCATGAAACCTTGGTTTAGGTGGATAGAGATGCTTCTCTTCTGGATACTGCTCAGTGATTGGCTTCTTAAACATATTTAAGAAGGTAGTTCCAAATGCTCTAATTACTTGTGGGATCTCAACCATTGGAGTCTCTCACATTCTCTACGGCTAACTTAGTCTGAGTTTTAGGTAGCGCTGCCGACATTGGTGGTATCGGGAATGAATTGGCAAGAACTTCAACCTCTAACTCATCAATCTCGGGTTCCTTCTTGCGCATCTCCACGACAATACTCAAAAGAAGTAATAGTGCGATTGGTGCTGCCAAGATAATCAAAGTTCTAGTATTTGTTAGTACTGACTCTTGAATTAAAGTACGAGCGACTGCAACCACCATGATCCAACCAAGTGAGACAGGAATTAGTGTTTTCCACCCAAAGTTCATAAATTGGTCATAACGCAATCTTGGCAAAGTTCCACGTAGCCAGATAAATATAAATATGAAAGCTAACAGTTTGCCAAAGAACCAAATTAGTGGCATCCAGCCCTCATTTGCCCCCGGAATCCCGGAGAAAGGCCAAGGTGCTCGCCAACCACCTAGAAACAAAGTTGTTGCTAATGCTGAAACGGTTACCATATTCACGTACTCAGCCAAGAAAAATAGAGCAAACTTCAAAGATGAGTACTCCGTATGAAATCCACCTACTAATTCACCTTCGGCTTCTGGTAAATCAAATGGAGCTCGATTTGTCTCACCCACCATTGATGTGGTGTAGATGACAAAAGAAGGTAAGAGCAGCACGGCATACCAAAGTTTTTCCTGTGCATTCACAATTTCAGATGTAGACATAGTTCCGGCATACAAGAACACTGCAACGAATGAGAGACCCATCGCAATTTCATAAGAAATCATTTGAGCTGAGGATCTAAGCCCACCAAGTAATGAGTATGTAGATCCAGAGGCCCATCCTGCAAGCACCAGACCATAAATACCAACAGATGCAATCGCTAATACGTAAAGCACTGACACTGAGAAATCAGTGAGCTGGAGTGGAGTCCAAACACCAAAAATACTTACCATAGGACCAAATGGGATTACCGCTAATGCCATAAAGGCAGCAGTAACAGAAATTACAGGTGCTATCAAGAACACAAACCGAGCAGCATTCTTGGGAACCAAGTCCTCTTTCAAGGCTAGTTTAATTCCATCCATCAAACTTTGTAATAACCCAAATGGGCCAACCCGGTTTGGCCCAACTCGAATCTGCATCTTTGCTACAACTCTGCGTTCCGCCCAAATAGAAAATAACGTCAGTAGTACTAATACCACAAAGACACCTAAGACCTTGATCACAATTAACCACCATGGATCAATGCCAAAGTCATCGAGTGTTGGGTTTCTCAAAAAAATCATATTGAGCCACCATCAGATACTGAGACTTCTGCACCGATATCAATTTGTAACTGCATAGCCACCGAACTGCCTTCACTATTTAATGGCAGCCAAATAGTTTCTGGGGCCACTTCAGAAATTTCCAGTGGCAAAGTTATTGCTCCTAATTTGGATCGAACAATTACTCTATTTCCGCTGATCAATCCGTTTGCTTGGGCAGTTTCTGAGCTGACTTTGGCAACAACTGCTCTTGCAGTTGCTGCAAGATGAGGTTCGCCAGCCTGCAAACTGCCGTTATCTAACAAATGATGCCAGCCAGCTAGAACCAAACCGGTTTTAGTAGAAGTTGCAGCAACTAAATTCATCGTGCCTGGTTTTGATACTGCGCCTAATGATGAATATGAACTTCTAAGCGAAGTCACCTTGGCGTCATCTTTAAATGTGTGACCAAGCTCAATTGCGATTAAATGCAAAACTCGAGCATCAGTCAATGCCAGAGACTCTTGCATGACCGCATCAAAAGTTCTAAGTCTGCCTTCCCAATCAACAAAAGTTCCTGCACGCTCGGTTATGGCTCCTACCGGCAGCACCACGTCCGCGAATTCGATTACTGAACTTGCTCGATTTTCGAGCGAGACTACGAATGTTTTGTTGAGTGCAGCTGCAAAAGCAGCATGGTTGGCAACATCATTTATGTCCACTCCAGCAGTAACAATTGCATCAATTTCTCCTTGAACTGCACTGGAGATAATTTCTAATTGCGTTAGGCCCGGCTTCGTAGGTATGTGCTCGACAGAAACTCCCCATGCAGAAGCAACTACCTCACGATCTCGTGGTTCTAAAACTTTGCGCCCTGCTGGAAGTAGGTTTGGAAGCAAGCCTGCGTCAACAGCTGCCCGCTCCCCGGCACGCCTTGGAACCCAGCCAATCCGTGCCCCAACTTTCTCAGCAACGGCTACGGTTGCTGAGAAAGCACCATGACTGCTAGCTAATCTTTCTCCTACCAAAATTATGGAGTTTTGATCCTGCAAGTCTTTTATTAATTCACTAATTGCGGCACTTTCGTTGCCTGGCTTAGTTAAGCGTAGGTCAGCATTTAGTTTCTTGAACCCAAGGCTGTTAGCTGAATCAATTGCAATAACTTTCAAAGTTTTATTCCGAACTGCTTTGCGCAAGCGAAGCATGATAATTGGAGATTCTTCTTCAGGTTCAAAGCCGATCACCACTACAACTTGTGCATCTTCTAGGTCTTGGTAAGTCACACCCAAACCTGTACCAGCTACATGATTAGTTAAGAAATCCTGTTCCTCAGAGCTAGCAGTTCTATTCCTGAAGTCAACATTATTGGTACCAAGTGCAACCCTGGCAAATCTTGAATATGCGTACGCATCTTCAAGCGTCAAACGACCACCAGCGAGAACTGCTGCACGTTGATTTCTCAATCCTTCTGCTGCGTATCTAATTGCCTCTGGCCAAGACGCTGGTCGTAACTCACCATGCTCTCGCACTAACGGGGTAGTTATTCGATCTTGCATTAAGTGTCTAAAGGCAAACCTACCTTTGTCACAATTCCATTCTTCATTAACTTCAGAATCATCACCAGCTAGGCGCCTTAACACTTTCCCTCTTCGCGAATCTGTCCTAAGTGAGCAACCACTTGCACAGTGTTCACATACAGATTCACTGGAAACTAGATCAAATGGTCTCGCTCGAAAACGATATGCAGCACTAGTAAGCGCTCCTACTGGACAGATTTGAACAGTATTGCCAGAGTAGTAAGACTCAAATGGTTGATCATCTGCAACGCCAACCTGTTGCTTCGCGCCACGCTCTAATAACTCAAGTGAAGGATCGCCAGCAATTTCATCTGCAAATCTTGTGCAGCGAGCACACGAAACACAACGTTCTCGATCAAGTAGAACTTGAGCATTAATATTTATAGCTTTTTGAAAATTGCGTTTAGTGCCTTCAAATCTAGAGTCTGCCCGACCATTGCTCATTGCTTGATTTTGTAATGGGCACTCCCCACCTTTATCGCAAGTTGGGCAGTCAAGTGGATGATTAAGTAGCAGGAACTCCATCACACCTTCTTGTGCTGATGAGGCTACTTGAGAAGAGTTCTGTGTTTTAACCTGCATACCTTCAGTCAAGGTGATTGCACAAGATGGTTGTGGCTTTGGCATACCTTCAATCTCAACTAAACACATGCGACATGCGGCAACAGGCGATAAGGCTGGATGATCACAGAAGCGAGGAATTTCAATTCCAAGCATTTCTGCTGCTCTAATTGCCAAAGTTCCTTTAGGAACTCTAACCGCAATACCGTCAATAACTGCAGTGATTAGGTCGTTGTCATTGCTCTTTGGTTGATTTGAGTTTGCCAGAATTGTCATGCTTGAGCTCCAGCCATCTTGATTACTTCTTCGAATTCCTCTTTAAAATACTTCAGTGCTGCTGGGAATGGAGTGGCCGCAGCATCACCAAGCGCACAGAAACTTCGTCCTGAAATCTGAGCAGAGATATCAACCAACAAATCCATATCTGATAACTGTGCTTTACCTTTTTCCATCCTCTTAAGAATGTCGACCATCCAATAGGTGCCTTCACGACAAGGCGTGCACTTTCCGCAAGACTCATGCTTATAGAACTCAATCCACCTAATTACAGCTTTAACCACACTAGTTGAAGTGTCGAACACCATAGGAGTTCCAGTTCCTAGCATTGTGCCAGCCGCAGCCATATCTTCATAAGTCAGTGGAATATCTAAATGATCAGCAGTGAGCATTGGTACCGATGAACCGCCAGGAATCCAAAACTTAAGAGGTAGGTCTGATTTCATGCCGCCTGCGTAAGTGATTAACTCCCGCACAGTTATTCCTAGCGGAGCCTCATAGATTCCAGGACGCTTTACGTGACCAGATACAGCAAATAATTTTATTCCTGGTGACTTTTCAGTTCCATAGCTCTTGTACCAATCAGCTCCATTGTTGATAATGGCAGGAACAGAAGCAATCGTCTCTGCATTGTTAATAACAGTTGGAGATGCATACAAACCAGCTACAGCCGGGAATGGCGGTTTAAGTCTTGGTTGCCCTCTTCTGCCTTCCAAAGAATCCAACAAGGCAGTCTCTTCACCGCAGATATATGCGCCAGCGCCTGAATGCACAACTACATCAAGATCAAATCCTGAACCTTGAATATTTTTGCCCAGTAATCCTGCTTGGTAAGCAGCAGCTACGGCAGCGCGCACTCGACGAATTGGATGTGGTGTTTCACCACGAATATAAATAAAAGCATGATTCGCTCTGATCGCAAATGAAGAGATGATCACACCTTCGACAAGTGAGTGTGGGTTTGCAATCATTAACGGAATGTCCTTGCATGCGCCTGGCTCTGACTCATCGGCATTAACTACTAAATAATGTGGCTTTCCATCATTTTGTGGAACAAATCCCCATTTCATGCCAGTTGGAAAACCAGCACCACCACGGCCACGCAAGCCTGAATCTTTAACAATTTGGATCACACCATCTGCGCCAGCAGTAAATGCTTTCTTTAATGCAGAGTAACCGCCATGTCTTTGATACCCAGTTAGCGTGTGGCTATCTGCATCATCCCAGTGCAAAGTTAAATTTGGAACTAATGGTGTAGTCATCACTTGCCACCTTTAGTTGAATTCTTAAATTCATTCAATCCCGCAAGCATTGATGCATCAATGCTTGGCTCATCTACTAATCCATCATCGAAGCCCGCAATGGTGCGTTGAACATCTTTGAAAGTTCTAACCTTTGCGCCACGTGTGGCTTGCAGATCCTTGCCAGCCCGAAGATCACTAACTACCTGGGCAGCTTTTTGTTCAGTCATATCATCCATAAATTCCCAATTAACAGTCATGACTGGAGCATGAGTGCAAGCCGCCTGACACTCAATCCGCTCTAAGGTGAACATTGAATCTGCGGTGGTTTCGTCATGCCCAGCATCTAATTCTTTACTCAAAGTTCTCCAAATATTGTCTCCACCTAATAGCGCACACATCGAGTTAGTGCAGACACCAATATGGTGCTTACCTACAGGGTAGCGCTTAAACATTGTGTAAAAAGAAGCTACAGCAGAAACTTCTGCTGTTGATAATCCAACTTCTACAGCACAAACTTCAATGCCTTCCTGCGATACATACCCTTCAACTGACTGGACAAGATGCAACATAGGTAGCAAAGCTGAACGAGATTGAGGATATCTCGACATGAGTTCTCTTAATTCTATTTTTGTTTGCTCAGAGATTGTCATCAGCGATCAACACCACCCATTACTGGATCAATGCTGGCAACAGCCGCAACTACATCCGCAATCTGGCCGCCCTCAGAAATTGCTGGGATTGCTTGTAAGTTTGTAAACGATGGATCTCGGAAATGAACTCGATAAGGTCTTGTGCCGCCATCGCTAACAATGTGCACCCCAAGCTCTCCACGAGGAGACTCAATTGCTTGATATACCTGACCTGCTGGAACCTCAAATCCTTCAGTAACTAACTTGAAGTGATGAATCAAAGATTCCATTGAAGTACCCATAATTTGCTTGATGTGCTCGAGTGAATTACCCATGCCATCACCACCAACTGCTAATTGAGCAGGCCAAGCGATCTTCTTGTCTGCCACCATTACCGGTCCAGGCTTAAGGCGATCAAGTGCTTGCTCCACAATTCTGAGAGACTGCTCCATCTCGGCCAATCTAATTAAGAATCGACCATAGGTGTCTGCTGTATCAACTGTTGGTACTTCAAAATCATATGTTTCATACCCACAATAAGGATTTGTCTTCCTTAGATCCCATCCAAAACCAGTTGATCTCAATGTTGGGCCAGTAATTCCAAGCGCTAGACACCCAGTTAGATCCAAAGCCCCAACATCTTTAGTGCGAGCCATCCAGATGCTGTTACCAACTAATAAATTGTGTGTGTCTTTGAATCCTTTTCGAATTCTCGGAATTGCTTCCCTTATTTTCTCAATAGCATCTTCTGGTAAGTCTTGAGCTAAACCTCCGGGGCGGATATAAGCATGATTCATTCTTAATCCAGTAATGGATTCATACAAATCTAAAACTATTTCACGTTCACGGAAGGCAAAAAACATAGCTGTCAATGCACCAAGTTCTAGTCCACCTGTCCCAAGGGCCACTAGATGTGAAGAGATGCGATTCAATTCCATCAACATCACGCGAATTGTGGTTGCTCGCTCCGGAATTTGATCAGTTATGCCGAGTAATTTCTCTACAGCCAAACAATAGGCAGTTTCGTTATAGAAGGAAGCCAAGTAATCCATTCGAGTTACAAAAGTAACCCCTTGAGTCCATGTTCGATACTCCATGTTTTTTTCAATACCGGTATGTAAATATCCAATAACGGCTCTGGCTTCCGTAATTGTTTCACCCTCAAGCTCCAAGATGATTCGAAGAACGCCGTGCGTGGATGGGTGCTGAGGTCCCATATTCACAACTATTCGTTCACTCTCACCTGGTGCTGCACCCTTTACTTGATCCCAGTCACCACCAGACAATGTGTAAACACGGCCCTCAGTGGTGTTAGTGCCTTCACTGGCAACAGATTCAAAAGTTATATTGTCGGTACTCATCGGCTATACATTCTTCTTTGATCTGGTGCTGGGATGGTTGCACCTTTGTATTCAACTGGGACGCCACCTAATGGATAATCTTTTCGCTGCGGATGCCCTACCCAGTCGTCTGGCATTTCAATTCTGGTTAACCCTGGGTGTCCATCAAAAATAATCCCAAAGAAATCATAAGTTTCGCGCTCATGCCAATTATTTGTTGGGTAAGTATCTACTGTTGAAGGAATGTGCGGATCAGAGTCTGGTGCAGTTACCTCAACACGGATTTGTCTATTGTGAGTCATCGATCTGATGTGATAAACAGCATGTAATTCACTATCAACTTGATGTGGATAGTGCACACCGTTAACACCCATACTCATTTCAAAACGAAGTGCTGGTTCGTCTCGCAGAGTTCGCATCACTTTAGATAAATGTTCTCGTTGAATAAAAATAGTTAACTCATCAAATGCAACAACTAGTCTTTCTATTGCTGCATCAGGGTTAATCTCTTGTTTTTGTAGTGCAATCTCTAGTGAGGCGACAACATCTTCAAACCAACCAGAAAGTGGTCGCATTGCTGCAGCTGGTAACTCAATCCTTCTTACTAGCCCGCCAAATCCTGAAGTGTCTCCTGTGCCTCTAACCCCAAATGATCCTGCACGAACATCTACTAGCGGGATCTCTTTGCCGCCACTGGGAACACTTAGATTCATCTGGTCACTCATTTAAGTGCACCACGCATCTCAATCAGCGGGGTTGTCGCCAAGGCAACTACTTCTTGCTGGGCAATCTCAGCTACGCGATGTGCTCCAAGTTTGGTGTTTTGGATTTGATCATGAAGTTTCAAAATTGCGTCTAACAGCATTTCTGGGCGCGGTGGACAACCCGGTAAGTAAATATCTACTGGCACAACATGATCAACGCCTTGCACAATTGCATAGTTATTGAACATACCTCCACTGGATGCGCATACTCCCATAGCAATTACCCACTTTGGACCTGGCATCTGATCATAAATTTGCCGCAACACTGGAGCCATCTTTTGACTTACTCGACCAGCAACAATCATTAGATCTGCTTGCCGTGGGGACGCGCGGAAGGTTTCCATACCAAATCTGGCAATATCAAATTTTCCTGCACCGACTGCCATCATCTCAATAGCACAACAAGCTAATCCAAAAGTTGCAGGCCAAAGTGAGTTGCGTCTGGCATAACCAACTATTTGTTCAACGCTGGTTAGCAATACACCTGCGGGTAACTTTTCTTCAATACCCATTTAGTCCCATTCCAATCCGCCACGGCGCCAAACATATGCATAAGCAACTAAAACTGTTATTAGAAATAGCCCCATCTCAACCACACCAAACAATCCAAGGGCATCGTAGTTAACTGCCCATGGGTATAAGAAAACCATTTCGATATCAAAAATAATAAAAAGCATCGCGGTCAAGTAATACCTGACTGGGAATTTACCGCCACCCATTGGTTGAGGTGTGGCTTCAATTCCACATTCATAAGCATCAAGTCGTGCACGGTTGTATCGCTTTGGACCAGTGACACTTGAGATCACGACTGAGAACGCGCCGAACCCGAATGCGAGAAGTCCTAGACCGACTATCGGCCAGGCTAAATCCACAAATCCCCCTCGAAGAATGCAACAGCAGTTTTCTAGTAGTAATCCTAGAGGGGTCGATGAATCCTGTTGGGCCCGAATAAATGTGTTCGAGGCCACATCAAAATCAATTAAATCTTGGTGCCCCTATGGATGGCCACAATGCCACCGGTTAGGGATCTCCAAGCTACCTTTTCCCAGCCACAACGCTGAAGCCAGGAGGCCAGAGCAGGCTGATTCGGCCAGTCCAAGATGGAATCTGCGAGGTATTTGTAAGCCACTGCATTACTAGAGAAACGACTGGCAACCATGGGAACCGCTCTGATCAGGTATTTCTGGTAGAGCCTCCGGAAAAGAGCGTTCTCAGGGGTCGAGAACTCACAAATGACCAATTTTCCACCTGGCTTGGTAACGCGCAGCATCTCAGCCAAGGCTAGATCTGGGTTCTGCACATTACGTATACCAAACGAGATCGTCACTGCATCAAAACTGGAATCTTGAAATGGCAGCGCAGTTGCATCCCCGGCTACAAACTGAATTTCTGGATAACGCCTGCGCCCCTCTTGCAACATACCTAATGAAAGGTCGCAGGCAATAGTCTTTGCTCCAGCAGCCTCAATTGCGGCTGCTGAAGTTCCAGTGCCAGCAGCTAGATCTAAAACTAATTGTCCAGGTTCGGGGCTCAAAGCCCGAACTGTTTCTTTACGCCAATAACGAGTTTGTCCAAAAGAAAGTAGATCGTTCATTAAGTCATAGCGGCTAGCCACGGTGTCGAACATGGCTTGAACTTGCTGGGGCACCTTATTTAAGTCGGCTCGAACATTTTCCATATGCCTATTCTGCTGCACAACTGCGAATGTGCGCACGGGAAGGTCAGGTAATAGGCTCAAGCACATGAGTAGTGCTACTGCCGTAGAGGAAACACTTCCAAAACTGCATTTCCAAACAACCGAGATTGCTGATCCAGGCGATCTAATCTCATTACTGCCAAAACCAAATGACCGTCAACCAATTGCAGTTTGGATTAGAAATAACACTGGCATGATTGCTTTGGGTTCAGCAGCTAGATTTGAAGTTATCGGTCAAGAACGTTTTTCAAGGGCGCATCGTTGGTGGAGAGAGATATTACAAAATTCAACAATCGATGATCAGGTGAGAGTAACTGGAACTGGTGCATTTGCATTTGCATCGTTTGGCTTTCGAGCACAACCAACAGCGAGTGTTTTAATCGTTCCTGAAGTAATCATCGGTAAAACAGATAACAAAATTTGGATCACAACCACAAACGGACAAGATCCAGAAGAAGTTATTTCTAAATTAAAACTACCGCAGATTGCCCCACTAGCTCCATCCAATGTTGAAATTCAAGAAGGCACAATCCCAGAGAATGCTTGGAGAACTGTAGTTGAGTCTGCTTTGACAAGAATTGAAAGTGGAGATCTAGATAAAGTAGTTCTAGCCAGAGATCTAATCATAGATACATCAACTGAGATTGATGTTCGATACATACTGCGCCAACTTTCTCGAACCTTCGATGATTGCTGGACTTATTATGTTGATGGTTTAGTTGGAGCAACACCTGAAATGCTGGTAAGAAAGCGTGGTGTAAATGTTATTTCTCGAGTGCTTGCTGGAACTATCGCACAGTCTCGTGATCAAGAACAAAATGCACAACTGCAAGCCAAATTATTAGCTAGTGATAAAGACCAACAAGAGCATGACTATGCAGTTGAATCTGTTGCTGCTGCGCTAGCTTTGCACTGCACCGATCTGAATATTCCTAATGCACCAACAATTCTTAGGCTAGCTAACGTTGCACACTTATCAACTGAGATAACAGCTGTTGTTGCTGATGATTCACCAGCTTTATTGTTGGCTGGGTCATTGCATCCAACTGCAGCTGTGTGTGGCACACCAACAGAACGTGCTCGAAACCTTATTGCTGAAATAGAAGGAATGGATCGAGGTCGCTACGCAGGGCCAGTTGGTTGGATAGATGGAAAGGGTGATGGAGACCTAGGCTTAGCAATTAGATGCGCCCAGGTGTCTGGAAAAACGCTTAGATTGTTTGCAGGTTGTGGTGTTGTCGCTGGCTCAACTGCTGAATTAGAACTTGCAGAATCAGAATCAAAATTTAAGGCAATTCTTAACGCATTGATTTAGCAGCGGCAACTAGTTCTGCTCTAAGTTTTGCTTCAACTGCTCGGTCCAATCCTTCGATGACGGCTGCTGAAATCAATGCGGGTGTTTGTAAAACAAGTTCTAATTCTGACTTGTTCTTAATAACTGTCGTTTTTATACCCAGTGCTTGTAAAACTTCAGCTATAACTAAATCGTGAGGTGTACCAAACACCTGCTCAAAGCCCGCAACTCCGTTTTGTTCGATGGTAGAGAAGACGCCACCACCATTATTACTGCTAACAATGAGCCTTAATTGTGGGACAACATCTGTGCTTGGTATCACTAAGGACGATAAATCATGAACTAGAGCTATATCTCCAAGTAATGCATAGCTTTGATGTTGTGCGGATTGATTCCAAATAGATGCTGCTCCAAGTGAGCTTGAGATGATTCCATCAATTCCATTCACTCCTCGGTTTGCAGTGATTGATCCTGCAACACATCCATGAAGCGTGTAATCAAAGTCTCGCAGACTTAGACTCGCAGCTAAATGGATTTGATCGTTTTGAGTTAAGGAATTATTAAGGAGGTTAGTTACATGCAATGCGCTCAATGGAGCGTTTGTGAGTGTGTCTTGGACTAATCTTGAAACTTTCTGTCCCTGATTAAGCCATTTATCAAGCCAATTTGAATCAAACTGCTCTAGGTCAGTTAACTCGAGTTCGCCAGTAGAGTACAAAATTGCTGCCGGGTTGGAAATTCGAGTTGGCAGATTTACAGAAACTACCTTTTTGCTCGACAATAACTGATTTATACCTCTAGACAGTCCAGCCCTACCAGTTGTGACCACAACTTCAACTTCTTGAGCCATGCTCAATATGGTTAACGGTGCATGTGCAATCAGATTTGGGCTTACACACATTGAACTTGGCTCAGCAAAAATTGGCCAATTTAATTTAGCAGCTATCTTGGCTGCATGGCCACTATCTCCATGGCCAGCAATAACAACACCTTTTTTACCATTCAAAATAGATCCTGCTACCAATTTGTTTACTGGCTGCAAAGGCACTCTAAATTTCTTTAGCTGAGGCTTCCAACTGTTTGTTGGAAGCAGCGGTTCTTTGAATCGAGCATTCAAATGAATTGGTCCGTAAACACCATCTGCTAAGAATTTGGTTAGCGATGTTTGCCAACTTGGGGCATCTTGTTCAGAATCTAGGTCAAGAACTCGTTTAGTAGCGGCTGCAAAGAAATTAAGTTGTTCAACAGTTTGATTTGCACCGGTATTTACTAATTTAACAGGCCGATCTGCTGTTATCGCAATTAGTGGTGAATCATTTTCCGCAGCTTCAATCATCGCTGGTAATAAATGAGCACCAGCTGTTCCGCTAGTTACCACGACTGCCACTGGCTGCTTGGTTAACAAGGCAATTCCTAAAGCAAAAAATCCTGCTGAGCGCTCGTCGACTCGAGTATGAACTCTTAGTTGACCTGAATCTTGGGCATCTAGAGCAGCCAATGAGATGGGGCCATTTCTAGAACCAGGAGCAATAACTAGATCAGTTAGCCCATTAGCAATCAATTGAGTTAGTAACGATCTCGCAGTGTCTGTTGCTGTCATGATCACAATTCTGATTGGTTGGCTAATTCTGCCACGGTTTGAGTTAATCGCTCAATTAAGTCTGCTTGCTCAGATTTTGAAACTCGACTGCGAGCATTTTCTAACAAACTTTGAGAAACTTGAGTGTTACTGATCTCAATGAAACCATTTCTAGGCAGCAACGTTTGATTTGTTAAATCGTTCGCCAACAAAACGCCAGTACCTAGTCCTGATGCTAACGGTTCTGTTGGCATGCAGGCTGCAACATATGCCACATAGGACAAACCAATCGAAGTATCCAGGGATCCAGAGATGATCACAGGTAGATTAATTCTTTTCGCGATCACTTTTGTTTGTTGCAATCCCCCAAGAGGAATTGGCTTTAAAACAACTAAATCTGCAGCATCTCTAATCTGAGCAATAAAGGTGTCATCTAATTGATGAGATAACCGAATCCCTTCATCAATTGCGATATCTGCTCCAAGTCCTCGAACCTGAGCACAATCACTTAAAGTTGTACAAGGTTGCTCAATTACAGATACATTGAAATCTACTAATTCTCTGATTTTTACCCTTGCCTGATCCAAACTCCAAGCACCATTTGCATCAACTCGTAAGTTTAGATCTGGCAAAGCTTCTTGAATCGCTTTTACTCGCTCAACATCTAATGGATCTCCAACTTTTACCTTTAAGGTTTTAACTCCTAGATCTTGATAGAGTTTCAGCGCCCAATCAACAGCTGCTTTTGGATCTAGGGCGGGAACGATTCCATTACAGGCAACTTGTTTGCGTAAGTTTTGATTTCGAGGTTCATCTGCTGCCAATAACGCAGCGGCTAGCCATTTAGCAGATAAGTTTGGAGCGTAATCTGAAAATGGTGCCCACTCACCAAACCCATATTGACCTTCAAAGGCAAATCCAATTCGTTTGACTACACCTCTAAATGGGGTATTCAAAGAGACGCTAAAAGGTGTGGCTCGATCTAGTAGTTCAGAGATCACGGGCGCTTTGGAAATTTACTGAAGTCTGGTTTGCGTTTTTGTTGGTAGGCATTTCTACCTTCTTGAGCCTCTTCAGACATGTAATAAAGCAAAGTTGCATCTCCAGCAAGCTGTTGAATACCAGCTAGGCCGTCATCTGCTGCATTTAAACTTGCTTTAAGCATTCTTAGTGCAATCGGAGAGTGTTTTAGCATGTCCTTTGCCCAGGTAACAGTTTCTTCTTCAAGTTGTTCGAGTGGGACGACTGCATTGACAAGCCCCCAGTCCAGTGCGGTCTTAGCGTCATACTGGCGGCAGAGATACCAAATTTCACGGGCGCGTTTTTGACCAATATGTCGAGCAAGTAATCCTGAGCCATAACCACCATCAAATGATCCAACTTTGGGGCCAGTTTGACCAAATTTTGCATTTTCGGCTGCGATGGTTAGATCACAAACTACGTGTAACACATGACCGCCTCCAATTGCATAACCTGCAACCATGGCAATCACTGGTTTTGGTAATCTTCTAATTTGTATTTGAAGATCTAATACGTTAAGTCGGCCAATACCTTTTTTAGCAAGTGCATCATCTCCGATGTAACCATCATCGCCGCGAATCATTTGATCGCCACCAGAACAAAAAGCTAAGTCGCCTTTGCCTGTAAGAATTATGACACCGATACTCTCATCATCACGCGCAACATTAAAAGCATGCTCTAATTCTGAAATTGTTTGTGGGCGAAATGCATTTCGAACTTCTGGCCGATTAATAGTTAGTCGGGCAATACCTTCAGCGGTGTGATACTCAATGTCTTGATAGTTGCCAGACTGAGTCCATTTAGCTCCTGGCCGAACAGTGCTCAAGCCTGGATTTCCTAACATACCCGTTCCTCCTGCTACAAAGTTAGACACCACGTACCCTACGACTGATGTTGAAACGCCACCTCACCACTGTGAACGCCAGGGACCAAGTAGCCGTAATTAAGGCTATGAAATTGGTCATATCTGGCGAGATCACCTTGGCAGTTACCCCTGGAAGAATTGGCCCAAAATCTGAATTGGTTTTGCAAGCCATGGATACTGAATCTGAGATTGACGCCCAGATTGGTTTATTGGTTGCAACCTCGGGCAGTACATCAAATCCCAAGGCAGTTCTACTTTCTTTAGATGCCATTAAAGCATCCATTGCAGCTGTTGCTGATGAACTTGAAATTCCAGGGACTTGGCACCTAGTGCTTCCACTAGAGCATGTGGCAGGACAAATGACTGCACTTAGAGGTTTAAGCGCACAATCAAACTTAGAAGCTCCAACGATTAATGCCGGTGACCCTATGCAACTAGCTACTTACGCCAAAACTATCCGTAACAATGCAGGTCCTAATTACATAACTTTAGTTCCTGAGCATCTCAATCGATTAGCCCTAATTAATGAACTTGAATCTTTAAAGTATTTTGATCGGGTAATTATTGGTGCAGGGCGTGTATCTGAGCCAACAGAGACGCTAATCAAGAATTTAGGTTTACGCGTAACTAGATCTTATGGTCTAACCGAAACTTGTGGTGGAATTGTTTGGGATGGAAAACCGTTAAGTAATGTTGCAATATCGCTTTCGGATATAGGTGAAGTTTTGGTTTCTTCTGCAATGAACGCATTTGGTTACCGCTCCTCTCCAGATCTCAACTTAGACACGATTCACACTGGGGATCTTGGAAGATTCCAGAATGGTCGTTTACAAATCCTTGGAAGAATGGATAGAAAGATAAAGCACAAAGGATTATTTGTTGACTTAGATGAATTAGCCAGTTTTATTCAGCAAGAATTTAGTATTGAAAATGCCGTTTTATCTGAGGATGAAAGAATCTGGGTTTTCTGTCAAAGTAGTGAAATCTCTGAACTTGAATCAAAGTTAATAGTGACTTTTGGTAAACACCTTCTGGGATTAGAAATTAGGTTTATGGATCAACTTCCAAGAACTGAACTTGGTAAGGTTGATAACTGGGAATTAAAGACTGATTGGATTAAGAAGTGACCTCAGTTCAAAACTGGATAGCTGGTGCTAGACCAAAAACTCTGGGTGCCGCGTTAGCACCTGTTCTAATTGGAACTTCAATTGCAATAAATCAGGATTCTTTTATGCCAGTAAATGCTGGTTTGGCTTTAGTTGTTGCCTTGTTTTTACAAATAGCTGTCAATTATGCAAACGACTACAGTGATGGAATCAAAGGTGTTGATGCAAATCGCGTTGGGCCAATACGATTAGTCGGATCTGGTTTGGCCCCAGCTGCAAGAGTAAAAATGGCTGCCATTTATTGCGTTTTGATAGCTTCAGTATCTGGATTAGTTTTATCACTTCGAACTGAGCTGTGGTTAGTGCTAGTTGGACTAATAGCCATATTAGCCTCGTGGGCCTACACCGGAGGTAAGAATCCTTACGGCTACCGCGGGTTTGGCGAAGTATCAGTTTTCTTATTCTTTGGTTTTGTGGCAACAGTTGGCACAGGCTTTGTGCAAACTGGAAAAATTAGTTGGGTTTTGCTCTTCGCTTCGATACCTGTTGGTTTATTAGCAATGGCCTTATTAGTTGTTAATAATTTAAGAGATATTGAGACTGATGAAAAAGCCAATAAATTCACCTTAGCTGTAAAAATAGGGGATCGAAAAACTCGCTTGCTGTTTATCTGGATAATTTCACTTTCCATTTCAGCCAGTTTATTACTTGCTATTGCAGCTCCATTAGTTAGTTTAAGTGGATTGACTATTTTGATTGCGATGCAGCCAATGAGAGATGTAGCAGCTGGCGCTAGAAAGCGAGATTTAATACCAACTCTTCAACAGACAAATAAGCTGATGATTATTCAAGCAGTATTAATCAGTATTGGGTTTATTTTTTCTTGATTCCTGATTTAACTGCTCCTCAATCCAAGCATCCTCAGCTGCAGCTGCTTCATCTATTCTTAAATTGATTCTATTTTTAAACGAGAAAATACCTTCAGAGACTTTATCTCTTAATCTGTCTAATAAGAACAAGCTCGCAATCGCAGAAGTTACGAAGGCAAAACCTATTAGTAGGTAGCTCCTTAAACCAAGTAAGTAACCGATTAACCCAAATGCTCCAAGAAGTCCAAATCTCGCCATGGTGTAAACCAGTGCACTAACAATCGGAGAACTTTTCATTACAAACCTCCATAACTGTGTAGCCCTACAAAAAAGATATTTACACCAAAGAAGTTAAATATGTAACTCACATATCCTATTGATGAGAGAATTGCTGCTTTACCACCGCGCCACCCAACAGTTACGCGCGCATGTAAGTAAGCAGCATAAAAAATCCAAGTTATTAACGCCCATGTTTCTTTAGGGTCCCACCCCCAAAACCTGCCCCAAGCGCTCTCAGCCCAAATTGCTCCAGCTAAGACTGCAAATGTCCAAACTGCGAAAGCCCATGCGCTCACGCGATATGCCAATACATCGAGTTTTTCAACACTTGGCATTTTTTTGGCAAACTTAGATTCTGGTTTCCAACCTACGGCAAGTTGTGTTGAAGTTAAAGTAAAGCCCACTGTAAATCCACCACCAGCAATAATTGCAGCACTCACGTGGATAACTAGCCATCCCGATTTAAGCGCTGGAACCAATGGGCCTGCATCAACATACAGAACAGTTTGTGCTAAACCCAAAGCTAATACCACAGGCATTAATGCAAATACTGACAAACTTGAAAGATCATTGAAGCGCAAAATAAGGATATAAACAACTAGAACTGAGAGTGCGCCAGCAATTGCATATTCATACATATTGCCCCAAGGGGCCCTACCTGCTGCAATTCCTCTGCTAACTAATCCAACTGTTAAAAGGCCAGTAGCAAAATAGATAAACAATCTAGAAATTTGTCGGGCTTTAAGAAGTGGTCCATCAGCGATCAAAATAGCTGCCGCAGTAAATGTCGCAATTGTCAGAAATACCGTTGAAGCTAAAATCGTCCAGTTACTTAATACTGCAAAATTCATTTCTGTTGCTCCTTTTCAGTATTGGAGCATAGAGCCAAAAATAGATTCACGTCACGGTCCAAACCTGGCTGGTCATACCGAGATAAAGCAGCAATCTCAAAATCGCCTTGTGACATTTCTCTAATCCAAACTCTTCGCCTTCTAATGTATAGCCCGCCAATGAGGCCAAATAAACCTAAGAAAGCAAAAATCATCGCATAGATGCCTCCAGGACTCTTTGCTACATCAAATGTGACAAACCGCTCAATACTTAAAAATTTTATGGTTCCCTTCCCGTCTGGCAATTCCCATGTCTCACCGGGGGCTAGATCTTTAATACCAAGCGGTTTCAAATTCTCGGTATCTAATGAAAAAACACTCCGCGGAATGCCATCGTCTAAACCTAAGTCGCCAGAGAAGGCAGACAAGAAAAGTCTAGGGTCGTCAATATCTGGAAATAGTGAGCGAGGTCCTGACATCTGAGAGACCGAGGCAGTTGGCAAAAAGATTGCAACGAATCCAAGACCTGAGTCACCGTTTGGAATTTTGATGGCACCTTCAGAAGTAAAATTCCCATCCACTGGTAAGAAAACTACTGAGTCGGTAAAAACTATATTTCCAGCACGATCTCTAACCTCAACTCGTGGTGCATACCCGTGTCCAACCAAATACCACTTAGAGCCATCAAGCTTTAGTGGTTTATTCACTTCGATTATTTGAGTAGTCAAAGCGTCTGCGCTACCCACTTGCACTGTTGCCTTAAAGGATCGAGGAGATCCAGTTTGAATACTTCCTCGCTCAAACTTAGCTTCGAATTCTTCCAGCTTGACCGTGCTTGCTGGAAGATCATTAACTTGGAGTGCAGTGCCTAATGTAAGGGAGTTAAATTGTGTTGGAACAGTGCTGACTGACGTTCCTTCTTTAACAAGTATTTGCCCTCGGTATGAGAATAAAACTCCAATACCTACCGCCAGGATTAAGCCAACTAAAGCTAGATGGAAAATTAAATTCCCCGTTTCACGGGCAAATCCCTTTTCGGCAGCAATCCATTTATTTTGAGGGTCCACTTTGATTCGCCAACTTTTTAACTGCTTAGCATTCTTGATGCTGGTAGCTAGTGAGCCAAAATCAGAATTAATCTTAAATTCCTGGTGTTCAGCTAATCTGGCAAAGCTTGTTGGAGCACTCGGTGGTTCGCTTCTGATCTCTTGATAGTGCATCCAAGACCTAGGCAAAATACAACCAACTAGAGAAACTAGAAGCAGAATGTAAACAGCAGCAAACCAGGGAGCACTAAAAACATTAAAGAATCCAAGCCTAAATAGCCATTCACCTAGAGCGGGGGATCCCTCTATCCAGGCCCTTACAGCAGCTGGGTCTACATTTCGCTGAGGTAATACTGATCCAGGAATAGAAACAACAACTAGCAGTAACAGCAACATGATGGCTGTCCGCATTGAAGTTAGTTGGCGCCACAGCCATCGTGTTAATTCTTTGGCACTTAACTCAAAAATGTTGTTGCTCATAATGAAACCGTGAAGCCCGAATATTTGATCTGCAGCCAGGTAATCATCTCTGGCCAAATTCCTACAAGAAACAAGATACCAAGAATGATCAGCATCGCACTTCCAACGGAAATAAAGAGTTTCTGCTTCTTACGTAAAGCAGCGACCAGGGTAGTTGATCGAGTTGCAAAAAAAGAGATCAGCAGAAAAGGGATGCCAAGGCCAAGGCTATAACTTGCAGATAACACCGCTCCCCTAGTTGCAGTTGCTTCTGTTAATGCCAGGGTCTGTACTGCTGCCAAAGTTGGCCCAATGCAAGGCGTCCAGCCCACAGCAAACACAATTCCTAGAACTAGTGCATTTAGATAACCTGTCGTTTTTAGATTTGGTAACTTAATCTGATTTTGAAATTTGGAAATGTATCCAGCAAACACGAGCCCCATAATTATCAACAGGACACCAGCCACTCGATATATTTCGTTTTGATATTGAATTAGCCATGAACCAACTTGACCAAAAACCAATCCATATGAAACGAAAACTAACGTAAAGCCAGCAACAAATACAAAGGTAGCGATTGGTAACTTTTTAGGAGATGCTGAATTTGTCAGCATCACTAGATAAGCAGGTATTAGTGGTAACACGCAAGGGCTCAAGAAAGAAACAAGTCCTGCAAGTACCGAAACCAGGATGGCTAGCGGCAAGAAGCCAAAAACAACCAATTCGCCCATTAGTCTTTTTCGATCTCAGCAATAACTGATTCAAGCAATGAACGGGTAGTTTCACCAAGTATTCGAGCGCTTGGTCGACCTGAGCGATCTAGAATTACCGTTGTTGGTATTGCACTTAATGGAAGTGAATCTCTAAAAGCCAATTGAAGTGATCCATCTGGATCTATTAACGATGGATATTCCACTTTAAAGTACTTTTCAAATGCCCGTGCTGCTGGTTCATTATCCCTAGTATTAATCCCCAGCATTTTTACATTGGGATTCTTAAGATTAAAATCAACTAATTGGGGAGCCTCTTTTCGACATGGAGCACACCATGAAGCCCAGACATTGATAACCACAATTGAGCCTAGGTAACTGTTTGTGTTTAGTTTTTCTTGATCTAAAGTTATGCCAGCAAGTTCTATTGCCTCCCCACGATCAGAGTCAGCTAATACTGTGGTTGTCCCATCACCAGAGATGAACCCGGTGTTATTTTGGGTAGCAGGTGAGCATCCAGCTATTAGCAATATTGCTAAAAATGCTGTGCGAATTCGCATTAGGCTCCAACGCCGCCAGTAGATTCTTTGTAAAGTGAGGCTGCAGGCTCAAAATACTCAATATTTACCAATTCAGCATCTTTAAAAGTTAGAGTGGTCACAGATGCTAAATTGCAAATACGTTTAGTTGGATTGTGAATAAATCGCTTGTTTTCATAAGCAAGTCTGGCTATCCATATTGGTGACTGGTGGCTAACTAGAACGGATTCATGACCTAAAGAATTATGGCGGGCTGCTTCAACAGCTAATTTCATGCGATCAGCTATTGCTTGGTAAGGCTCACCCCAAGAAGGTCTAAATGGATTCCACAGATGGCGCCAACTACTTGGTTTTCTTAAGCTGCCAGCACCACCAACTACTTGTTGTCCTTCAAAGACATTGTCTGCTTCAATTAAATTGTCATCTGTATTGATTTTAAGATTCAATTTACGAGCTAATGGTTCAGCAGTTTGTTGAGCACGCTCCAACGGAGATGCCACCAGATGGGTTACGTCACGATCTTGAAAAAAATCTGCAACCATCTCAGCCATTGCTTGTCCACGTTCTGACAGTTTGTAGCCAGGGATTCGGCCATAGAGAATTTTCTCGGGATTAAACACCTCTCCATGACGTAACATGTGAATCGAAGTGGTGTGACTCATGTGTTAGGTGCGCTTACGACTTAATCGCTTAACTGAAGGTCGCCAAATTACTTCACCTTGTTCAATTGCAGCTAGCCGAAGCATTTCACCATGTTTAGTCAAAGCCTCGATAGTTGCGCTTAAGGTTGTTTCTTCAGGAAGTACTTCAACGGTTAGTCCAAGTTCTCTAGCTGCTTCAGCTGTTTGCTCACCAATGCATGCAATTACTGTTGATGGGTGCGGTTTGCCAGCAATTCCAACCAGATTCCTTACTGTTGCGGCAGAACTGAAAACAACAGCATCGTAACCACCACTCTTGATTGCGTCTCTTATCGCTGGAGGAGGTGGAGCTGCTCGAACAGTTCTAAATGCGGTGATTTCTTCAACTTCCCATCCAATTGAATTTAAAGTTGCTGCTAAGGACTCAGTTGCCACATCTGCACGTGGAATAAGCACTCGATTCATTGGATCTTGGAACTGATCAAATACTGGCCAATGATTTGCTAAACCAGCATTAGTATCATCATCTGAGATTAAATCAGGATTAATTCCAATAGATCTTAATAATTCAACTGTGTCCGTACCAACTGCTGCAATTCGAATTCCAGAGAACGCACGAGCATCTAGCCCATATTCATCTAGGCGGGTTTTAATTGCCTTAACTGCATGTGGACTAGTGAATGCAATCCACTGAAATCTTCCAGCAACAATTCCGTGAACAGCTTTCTCCATTTGTTGAGGTGCACGTGGTGGCTCAACACTCAATGTTGGAACTTCTGTGCAAGTGGCTCCAGACTTTGCTAATAACGCTGGAACATCTACCGAGAAGTCTTTAGTTTTTGGAAGTAAAACTTTCCAGCCAAACAATGAACGAGTCTCATACCACGAGTTGCGCGCGATAGCTAAGGCTGGTTCACCAATTACAGCATGCGCTTGACCTGCAAGACGCAAGTTTCGAATGACATCTGATGCTTCTTCAATATTCATCTGATAACTGCGCTGATCCAAAGTCACAGCACCTTGAATCAAAACCATAGTTGTTGCACCCAGCCTGCCAGCAGCTACTAGGTCATAAGTAAAGCGACCAATCTCGTTTGTAGTGCCACGCACAATCAGTGTGCTTTTTGGACTAATCAATCCTGGGACTAACGAAGTGTCCTTTGCATCAACTAAATGAACTGAGCCCGTCTTTCCTGAATCAAGTAGTGCGCCTGAATAAAGTCCAACTGCAAAGTCGTGTGGAATTGCAGGGAATACATCAAAACTTAGATTTGATCGACGCAAAAGCCCAATTTCTTCAGTGAGTGAGCCTCGCAATATGCCGTCACCAAAGAAAACTCGAGCAACATCTTTACCTTCTTTTGCAAAAGCAATTGCAATCCTGGCTCGATCTGTAACTTCCTCAGCAATTGTCTCTGGTGCAACTGGTCTTAGAGCCTCGATTACCTCCACCAAAGCAGGGTCAACTACTACTTCGGCAGCTTCCTTGATTGCTTCAATTGCTGCTTGCGACAAAACTGAAATGTCGCAATCTGGGAGGGCGATGAACGAAATAAGTCCTGGTTGCTTCTTGGTGGAACTCATATTGATATGACCTCATTTGCTTTAGTTTGTTCATGAAAAGTTAAAATCTGTAATTCGCTGGCTAGATCCATTTGACGCACATCCACACCTGAAGGCACCTTTAGCGTGCATGGCGCAAATGTCATAATTGAATAAACACCAGCATTAACCAGCTGGTCGCAGACTTGCTGTGCAGAACTTGCTGGAGTGGTGATAACAGCAATTTGAATATTATTCATGCGAACATAGCTGGATAAGTCAGAAATATCTTTAATAGTAATTTGTTCACCATCTGGTGCTGGAACTTTATTTCCTACAATGTCAGGTGCAGTATCAAAAAGTGCTGCTAATCGAAAACCTCTTTTTGAGAAACCTTCATAACTTGCTAACGCCAAACCTAAGTTTCCACAGCCAACAATCACAATTGGCCATTCACGATTAACACCTAATGTGCTAGAGATTGTTGCTACGAGATCTTCTGTTTTGTATCCAGAGCCCCGAGTGCCCAGTCCACCTAAGTATGAAAGATCTTTGCGTAGCTGTGCGCTAGTCACTTTAACTGCATCCGCTAATTCTTCAGAAGTAACTTCTTGCTTTCCCTGTGCTTTGAAATCCCCAAGTGCTCTTAGGTAAAGAGGTAGGCGGCCAACAGTTGCTGGAGGCACACCACCAGCACGCGTTGAATTACGACTGTCAGACAAGGAAAACTCCTGGGGAAGTTATGACTTAGGGGGCAAAGGTATTCATTCCCTGCCAAATGACCAAATCCCTCACAAATGAGGTTGGTTTAAAGCGGTTTTAAGGGTCTGAGGCTCAACCCGCCAAATGGCTACCTGAACTCCATCTACCAATAACACTGGTAGAAATTCAAAATGAACTGCAGCTAAATTCGGGTGATCAACCACATCAAGCTCTTCAAATTCCTCATTGAATTCAGAACAAACATTTGCCACCACAAGCCGAGCATCATCACAGAGATGGCAATTCTGTTTCGTGATTAGTTGCACTCGAGGCAACTGAGGCTACTTCTTGTTACGACGTTGAACGCGGGTCTTGCGCAACAACTTGCGATGCTTCTTCTTAGCCATGAGCTTACGACGCTTCTTGATAACTGAACCCACAGTTCACCTCATTGCTTAATTGGGTAGAGGGGAATGCTACTGCACCCACCCATTCCAGGTTTAGGGCTACTAGCCCAATTCCAATGCTCTAGCTTTTGCCGCTGCCAATGCTCGATCAACCAATGCAGCGAAGTCTCCTTCGGCAAATACCGCTAAGGCCGCTGCCGTGGTGCCACCAGGAGATGTGACCATCTCGCGCAATTTGAATGGGTCTTGGTTGGAGCTTCGCATTAACTCAGCGGCACCAGAGATGGTTTCGAATACTGCTTCCTTGGCAAGGTCTGGTTCAACACCAAGATTTATTGCTGCAGCAATCAAATGCTCAGCTAGTAAAAAAACGTAGGCAGGTCCTGACCCATGAACTGCTGTGAAGGAATCTTGAAGAGACTCATCAATTAACTGATAATTACCAGCGCATTGCAATAGGTATTTAGCTCGTTCTAAATGTATTTCATCCGTATCTGGCAATACAGATATTGTTGAGTATCCACGACCAATGAGTGCTGGGGTGTTTGGCATACAGCGAATTACAGCCCCAGCATTTCCTAATCCGTTCTTCAACTTTTCTAACTTTATACCAGCAGCAATAGACATCACAGTTTGATTACTTGTAATTTTTGGGTTCAGATTTTCCATCACGTTTACTAGATCTTGGGGCTTTACCGCGAGCACAATCAAATCAACTTTAGTTGCAGTATCTGCATCTGCTGGTTTGACACCAAATTCAGAAACGATCGAATCTCTTTTGGCTACATCTTTTTCTTCGAGATAAACAAGGGTGGCAGGGTGCGACTGTCGGATGGCCTTAATCAGGGCAGAACCCATCGAACCACCACCCACAAACAACACGCTATCCATCACCAGCTCCTATCGATGCATACCATCAATATGTTTAAGCAGAATGCCCTCTCGCAAAGCCCATGGGCCAATCTCAACTACCTCAACATTTAGCAAATCTACTGCGGTGCTGGCAACGATTGCTCCAGCGGCCAATTGTTCAGCCCTAGAAGCACTAACCCCTGGCAGATTTGTGCGTTCTTTGCGAGACATGCCAACTAGTTCATCGGTTATCTCTCTTAAATCAGTATCCCAGAGAAATCTTCGCTCGCGCGGGCCTTCGCTAGATGGTGCTGCACCAGCAATGCGCGCCAAACTTCGAAAAGTTTTGCTAGTTCCCACTACATGGTCCGCCAGACCAGGTTTAGAGACCTCACCAGCGACGTTTGCGATCTCCTGTCTTACATATTTCTGTAATTCTTTAACTTCTTTACTTGTTGGAGGGTCTGATAAATTAAAATCTCTAGTTAATCTACCTGCACCCAGTGGGAGTGATATAGCCACATCTGGTTGTTCACCAGTTCCAACTGCTATCTCAAATGATCCGCCACCGATATCGAGTACTAAAAGCACTCCACTAGACCAACCAAACCATCTCCTAGTTGCCAGAAATGTTAATTTCGCTTCTTCCGCACCAGAAAGAACATCAATTCGCTGTTTTGTTTGATTAAAAACTTCTGCTAAGAGTTCTTCCCCATTCGATGCGTCTCTAATAGCGGAAGTGGCGAATGCCAAAATCTCAGAGCACCCTTGAGCCTCTGCTTGAGCAGTTAGCTCTTGGATGGTTTGAATTAGATCAGAGGTCATAGATGGCAGGAATGCACCTTGCTTATCTAGGTGCTCAATTAGCCTCATAGGTTTCTTTACAGAAAGTGCTGGAAGTGGTGCAGAACCTTCTCGGATATCACAGATAAGCATGTGAACTGTATTAGATCCAATGTCGAGTACACCCAGGCGCATGCGAGGAGGCTAGTACCTGTCTAGTCTTACCGCGTGAATGAAACCTCCTTAACCACTCCGCGTCATTGGGTCGAGTTCCAAGATCCCCATGATTCCAACCAGATGTATCGCTGTGATCTAACTTGGTTAACTTCTAAGTGGGAATGCATCTTTGGTCGCGGCTGTAAAGGTATCTTGAAAGACAGGCCAGACGATGGGTGCTGCTCACATGGTGCGCACTTCACTGATGCTAAAGATGCCAAGCACGTTAAGAAATTTGTGGAATTAATGACTGAAGAAGATTGGCAGTTCAAATCTGTGGGTGATGCAGGGGGTTGGAGTGAGAAAGAAGATGGTCAATCTAAAACCAGAGTTCATCAAGATGGATGCATATTTTTAAATAGACCAGGTTTTGCCGCTGGTTCAGGCTGTGCGTTCCATGTTCTCGGTAACCGAATAGGTGAGCGTCCAATGGATATGAAGCCAGATGTTTGCTGGCAGCTTCCTATGCGTCGCGACTTTGAAACTCGTGAGTTTGAAGATGATACTGAACAATCAATTGTGATTATTACAGAATTTGATAGAAGAAGTTGGGGTCCTGGCGGCCATGACTTTGATTGGTACTGCTCCAGTAATCCTGAAGCACACACTGCTGCTGAACCTGTGTATGTAACTGAAAAAGGAACTTTGATAAAACTCATGAGCGCTGAGGCCTACGACATCTTGCTTGAGCACTGCATTGCCCATGAAAAAGCTGTTGAGACCGTGCAAGACTCAAAGGGCAGAAAACTCATCCCACTACACCCTGCTACGGCTGTCAGAGCCAAGTCTTAGTCTTTAGAGCGTGGCTAAGACAAAACCCTCTCCTTATCGCTGCTCAGAATGCGGCTGGGAGTCCGCTAAGTGGGTTGGCCGTTGTGGTGAATGTCAGGCTTGGTCAACACTCATTGAAGTTGGTAGAACACTTGGCAGCACTAAACCTGCCTTGATATCAAATGCAGCTGTCGCCATCTCCGATCAAGAATTAATTGAAGCTGGTAAGAGTCCAACCTCCATCTCAGAATTAGATCGAGTGCTAGGTGGTGGCATAGTTCCAGGTTCAGTGATTTTGTTAGCTGGAGAGCCAGGTGTTGGTAAATCCACACTTCTTCTTGAGGTAGCAGCAGCCTGGGCTAAAAATTCTGGAAACTCACTTTATATAACCGCAGAAGAATCTGCCGCTCAGGTGAAACTTAGGGCTGAGCGAATTAATGCCATAGATGATCAGCTCTATCTTGCTTCTGAAACTGATCTAGCCACAATTCTTGGCTTAATCGAGCACCACAAATCATCATTAGTAATCATTGATTCAATCCAAACAATTTCTAGCAGTGAATTGGAGGGTGCAGCTGGTGGGGTTACTCAAGTTCGAGAATCTGCAGCTGCTTTAATCTCAATTGCGAAACGAAGCAATACTGCAATTGTGTTGGTGGGACATGTAACAAAAGAAGGCACAATTGCAGGTCCTCGAATGTTAGAGCACATAGTTGATGTTGTTCTTAACTTCGATGGGGATAGGCACACGAGTTTGCGAATTTTGCGCTCTGTAAAGAATAGGTTTGGTGCAACCGACGAAATTGGTTGCTTTGATTTAGCTGAAAGCGGACTGGTCGAAGTAACAGATCCAAGTCAACTATTCAGAACTCAACGAACTGACTCAATTGCAGGCACTTGCTTAACAGTTAGCATGGAGGGACAACGCCCACTAATAACCGAACTCCAAGCATTGGTTGCAAGTTCTTCACTAGCATCTCCTCGCAGAGCAACATCTGGCGTTGACTCTGCTCGCGTCTCTATGGTGTTAGCCGTATTAGAACGACGAGCAAATATCAAAGTTGCCAAAGAAGATTGTTATGTGGCAACTGTTGGAGGAATGAAGATCTATGAGCCTGCAGCAGATCTAGCAATTGCACTATCAATTGCTAGTGCGGCCACAGATCAGCCAATTCCACCAACTGTTGTGGCAATTGGAGAAATTGGGCTAACTGGTGAGATTCGACGAACAGCAAATATCCAGAAACGAATTACGGAAGCAGCACGACTAGGCATAACTGACGCAATAGTTCCAGTGGGAACCAAGCCAGTTACTGGAATTAGACTCTATGAGTCTGCAGACTTGAGTTCAGCAGTAAAAAACTTAAGAACTATTGCTAAGGCTAATTAGTCTGCAACCGTGCTTGCTTCAACTGGTGGCACATCTGGGAAATCACCTTTAGGTGTGCCTTTGAATGTAAAAGCCTCTGCCTCGCCTTCACCTTCAGTGCCAACGACAACAAGTTGTCCAGGGGTTAACTCACCAAACAAGATGCGCTCACTTAATACATCTTCTATTTCACGCTGAACTGTTCGGCGCAGTGGTCTAGCACCAAGTAGAGGGTCGTAGCCCTTCTTAGCGAGCAAAGACTTAGCAGCTGGAGTTAGCTCCAAGCCCATGTCCTTATCTTTAAGTCTGTCATCTAATTTCGCCAACATTAAATCAACAATTGAAACAATTTCTGTTTCTGAAAGTTGGTGGAATACCACGATGTCGTCAATTCTGTTTAAAAACTCTGGACGGAAATGCTGCTTGAGTTCTTCGTTAACTTTTAATTTCATCCGCTCATATGAACTCTTGTCATCATTGACATTTGCAAAGCCTAAGCTTGCGCCCTTCATAATGTCACGGCTTCCAAGGTTGGTAGTCATGATGATTACTGTGTTCTTAAAATCAACCATGCGTCCCTGAGCATCAGTAAGTCGACCATCTTCCAAAATCTGCAATAGTGAGTTGAAGATATCTGGATGCGCTTTTTCAACTTCGTCAAACAGAACTACTGAGAATGGGCGACGACGAACCTTCTCGGTTAGCTGTCCACCTTCTTCGTAACCAACGTAGCCTGGAGGGGAACCAAACAAACGGCTTACGGTGTGCTTCTCGCTGTACTCAGACATATCTAGTTGAATTAGGGAAGATTCATCACCAAACAAGAATTCGGCTAGTGCCTTACTCAATTCAGTCTTACCAACACCTGATGGACCAGCAAAAATAAATGATCCACCCGGGCGCTTAGGGTCTTTCAGGCCAGCCCTAGTTCTTCTAATAGCTTTAGATAAAGCGGTGATGGCATCTTCTTGACCAATAACGCGCTTGTGCAGGTTTGATTCCATCTGAAGTAAACGCTGTGACTCTTCTTCAGTTAACTTAATAATAGGAATGCCAGTTGCTACTGCTAGCACTTCAGCAATCAATTCTTCATCAACTTCTGCTACCACATCTAAGTCGCCGGCTTTCCACTCGCGCTCACGCTCAAGCCTGGCTGCAATTAGTTGTTTCTCATCATCACGCAGTGATGCTGCCTTTTCAAAGTCTTGCGAATCAATTGCGCTCTCTTTTTCTTTGCGAACTTTGGCAATTTTGTCATCAAACTCGCGTAAATCTGGTGGCGCAGTCATTCGCTTAATTCTCAGCTTAGATCCAGCTTCATCAATTAGATCAATTGCCTTATCTGGTAAGAAGCGATCATTGATATATCTGTCAGCCAAGGTTGCCGCTGATACCAGGGCAGCATCAGTAATTGTCACCTTGTGATGTGATTCGTAACGATCTCTTAGGCCCTTCAGAATTTCGATGCTATGAGCCAACGTCGGTTCTGCCACTTGAATTGGCTGAAAGCGGCGCTCAAGGGCTGCATCTTTTTCAATGTGCTTGCGATACTCATCCAAAGTAGTTGCACCAATAGTTTGCAATTCACCACGGGCCAGCATTGGCTTCAAAATGCTAGCTGCATCAATTGCACCTTCAGCAGCACCAGCGCCAACCAGCGTGTGAATTTCATCAATGAATAGCACGATATCGCCTCGAGTGCGAATTTCTTTTAATACTTTTTTCAGTCTCTCTTCAAAATCACCGCGATAACGTGATCCAGCAACGAGAGCACCTAAATCTAAGGAATAAATCTGCTTATCTTTCAAAGTTTCTGGAACTTCACCACGAACAATATTTTGAGCGAGTCCTTCAACAACTGCAGTCTTACCAACACCTGGCTCGCCAATCAAAACTGGGTTGTTCTTAGTTCTTCGAGAAAGAACTTGCATGACTCTCTCAATTTCTTTTTCTCTTCCAATAACTGGATCTAGTGATCCTTCGCGAGCTGCTTGAGTCAGGTTTCTACCAAATTGATCTAGAACTAAAGAAGTTGATGGAGTGCCTTCCGCAGGACCAGCTTGAGCTGGTTCTTTACCTTGGTAGCCACTTAGTAACTGAATAACTTGCTGACGCACTCGATTTAGATCAGCACCTAGTTTTACTAATACTTGTGCTGCTACACCTTCACCTTCACGAATCAAGCCAAGCAAGATGTGTTCAGTTCCAATGTAGTTATGACCTAATTGCAAAGCTTCTCTTAAAGAAAGTTCTAAAACTTTTTTTGCACGAGGAGTGAATGGAATATGTCCACTAGGAGCTTGTTGTCCAGGGCCAATTATTTCTTCAACCTGAGATCTAACTTGCTCAAGTTTGATATCTAAACTTTCCAAGGACTTAGCAGCAACGCCTTCACCTTCATGGATTAGACCAAGCAGGATGTGTTCAGTGCCAATGTAATTGTGGTTAAGCATCCGAGCTTCTTCTTGGGCAAGCACTACTACCCGCCTGGCTCGATCCGTAAACCTTTCAAACATCTGGCAGCTCCCTAAAAGTTAGTTCTATGGATAGATGGTAAGCCGAAAACCCAATTTGCACGACCAGGGGGTAAGGAAACTTGATATGCGTAGGCTTAAGCCCAATGAAACTGCCAAACTTGAACCCAAAGCCCTCTGAGACCTCAATTGGGGCCACAGTTGCTCAATCTGACGTGCTCAGAGCCGATATTCGACTCCTCGGCAACATGCTTGGTGAAACCTTGGTGAGACACCAAGGGGCAGATCTATTAGCCAAGGTCGAACTGGTTCGTTCGCTATCAGCAGAAAAACCAGCAGAGGTTGCAAAGTTGCTGGCGAATGAGCCTGCTGAAACAGCTATCCCACTTGCTCGAGCTTTTTCCATGTATTTCCATTTAGCAAATATTGCAGAACAGGTCCATCGCGCTAAAGCCCTTACTAAGTCACGCAGTGAACATGGCGGTTGGTTGCAAAAAGTGCAGGAACGTGTTCAGCAGGCCAAAGTTGATCAATCAGTTATAGACAAAACATTTAAGAATTTATTTATCAGACCAGTTTTCACAGCACATCCCACAGAAGCAACTAGAAGAACAATTCTGGTGAAGTTGCAAGTGATTGCTAATCTTCTTGATCAACCCCAATCGCTAAGTAGGGATAATCGTCTAGCCGAGACTATTGATGTTCTTTGGCAAACTGATGAATTGAGATTCGAAAAGCCAGAAGTTTTGGATGAAGCTCGTAATGCGTTATTTTATTTAGACTCATTGACTAAAGGTCCACTAACCTCAGTTTTAGAAGATTTATCTCTTATGGCTAAAGCATTAGGAACTTCAATTTCGCCAACTAGTAGGCCACTCACTCTTGGGAGTTGGATCGGTGGAGATCGAGATGGAAATCCATTTGTAACACCTGAAACTACTAAACAAGTTCTTGACCTATCCAGAACACATGCTCTAGAAGAATTTGAAAGAATTATGAAACGATTGAGTAATCAACTCACCCAAAGTGTTCGCCTAACAGAGATAAGTGATGACTTATCTGCTTCAGTTGAAGCCGACATGAAAACTTTGCCGATTGAGTCTAGATATCTAAGACTTAACTCTGAAGAACCTTATCGCCTAAAGACAATGGCTATCAGAGCTCGAATTAGAGAAACTAACAACCGTATTAGACAAAGTCTTGATCTAAGGCCTGAGGTTGATTACGCAGATAACATTCAAATGCTTGACGACCTATTAGTGCTACAAAAGTCTCTGGCTGCTGGCTCATCGCTCGCTGCTGAAGGATCTTTAAACAGAACTATTCGCACCATCTCAGCTTTGGGCACAACTCTTTCTGTTCTTGACATCAGAGAACACGCCTCAGCCCACCACCAAGCACTTGCTAAATTATTAGAAAAAACTAATTCAGATTATTTGGATTTAAATCCACAGGATAGAGCTGTACTTCTAGACAACTTACTAACTAATACCAAATCTATTGGCAATCATCAACTATTAGTTGATGACACCGCAAAGACCTTAAATACATTCAAGGCAATTGATGAAGTTCAGCACAGGCATGGAAAGTTTGTGGTCGAGTCATACATCATTTCAATGACAAAAAACCTTGACGATATTTTGGCGGCAGTAGTTCTAGCTAAAGAAGCTGGTTTAGTTGATCTCTCATCAAAAACTGTGAAGGTTGGCTTTGTTCCTCTGTTTGAAACGGTGCGAGAACTTCGCATGGCTGGTGAGTTACTAGATGCCATGCTTTCTAATCAGAACTATCGCAAACTTGTTGAAATACTTGGAAACAAACAAGAGGTAATGCTTGGCTACTCAGACAGCAATAAGGATGCGGGGATTACTTCATCACAATGGGAAATACATCAAGCCCAACGAAGCCTGCGCGATATTGCAGCCAAGCATCATGTAACTCTTATGCTGTTTCATGGTCGCGGTGGAACTGTAGGTCGTGGCGGCGGTCCAACATATGACGCAATCATGTCCCAAGCAGCTGGAGTCTTAGATGGTCAGATGAAACTCACTGAACAAGGTGAAGTAATCAGTGATAAGTACTTGCTTCCAGTCTTGGCAAAAGAAAATTTAGAACTTCTTGCTGCGGCAACAATCGAAGCTTCCCTCTTACATCGAGATCCTCAAAGTTCTAATGAGGAGTTGTTGCGTTGGGATCCAATAGCAGATGAGTTATCAGGTAGTGCTTTTAAAAAGTATCGAGACTTGATTGAACACCCTTTGCTCCCCTCTTATTTCCATCAATCAACTCCTGTTGAGCAGTTAGCCGCAATGCACCTAGGTTCTCGGCCATCACGTCGAGCAGAGCAGGATGCTGGTATTGAAAACCTAAGAGCAATTCCGTGGGTATTTGGTTGGACTCAATCAAGACAAATCGTGCCTGGATGGTTTGGGGTTGGAACCGGTATTGCAGCAGTCCGTGCATCAGGTGACGGGGATGAGTTAAGGAATATGAATAAGAACTGGACTTTTATGTCTAACTTCTTGTCTAACGTCCGAATGACTCTAGCCAAAACAGATCTAACTATCGCTCAAAGTTATGTGGACAATCTTGTATCAGATGCTGAGAAAGAGATATTCGAAATAATCAAAAAGGAATTTGCCTTAACCGTGGAGCAAGTGCTCTGGGTTACCCAACTAGACGAGCTGCTTGCTGATCAGCCAGCGTTAAGCCAAACTCTAAAGATTCGAGATCGTTATTTACTGCCACTACATATGCTTCAAGTAGACCTACTGGCCAGGCAGCGTCAACAAACTGATTCAAGTCCTGTTTTAAGTAGAGCCCTGCTTACCACCATTAATGGAATTGCTAATGGATTGCGAAATACCGGTTAATTAGGCAGCATCAGCAACATTCGAATGTTGCCTAATGTGTTTGGCTTAACTCTTTCTAAATCCAAAAACTCAGCCACACCTTCGTCTTCAGATTTCAGCATTTGTGAATACACATCATGTTCAACTAATGGACCACTTGTTGGTAAGAATCCAAATTTACTAAAGAATTTATCTTCGAAAGTCAGGCAAAAAACTCTACGAATTCCCAAGTCTTTTGCTCGAACTAACAAGGCTTCTACAACTGCAGCACCCACCCCTTGGCGTTTGAAATCTGGGTGCACAGCAACACTTCTAACTTCTGCTAAGTCTTCCCAGAGAACATGCAGTGCGCCGTATCCCACAGGACTTCCATCCCGTTCAGCAATCACAAACTCTTGCACGTCTTCATACAAAGTTATGATCTCTTTTTTTAGCATACTTCGCTTAGGGGCATAGATTGCAATTAAAGATGTCATGAAATCCACATCAGAAGTTTTTGCAGAGCGGACTTTGATTTCAGACATAATCTCTAAAGTGGCTTAACTAGTGGGAACAAAATTGTGTCTCTGATCCCTTTTCCAGTTAGGGTCATTAACAATCTCTCAATTCCCATTCCCTGGCCACCAGCAGGTGGCATTCCATACTCCAAGGCTCGGATGAAATCCTCATCCATAGTCATTGCTTCATCATCCCCGTGTGCTGCAAGCTTTGCTTGAGCTAAAAAGCGATTGCGTTGGTCTTGTGGGTCATTTAATTCCGAGTAGCCAGTTGCTAACTCAAACCCAAACGTCACTAAATCCCATCGCTCAGCAAGTAGAGGATTGCTGCGATGTGCTTTAGTGAGCGGCGAGACCGATTGCGGAAAATCCGTGTAGAACGTTGGCAAGACTGTCTTGTCTTCAACCAAGTGCTCATACATTTCTAAAATTATCTGACCCACATCCCAGTTCGGCTTAAGTGAGATGGAGTGTTGATCAGCAATCTTTTTCAATTGATCTGGATTCATTTCAATTGAAATCTGTTCACCTGCAGCTTTAGAGATTGCTTCAGTAACTGAAATAGACTCCCAGCCTAAAGATAAATCATGTTCTATTACATTACCTGCTTCATCTTCATGCTTTACCACTGTTGACCCATATACAGCGGTGGCAGCGTTTAAGACTAATTCTTTAGTTAAGTTCCGCATTGTGGTGTAATCACCATAAGCCTCATACATCTCTAACATGGTGAACTCTGGATTGTGCGAAGAATCCGCACCTTCATTTCTAAAGTTACGATTAATCTCAAAAATCTTTTCGATGCCACCAACCAACAATCTCTTTAAGTAAAGTTCTGGTGCAATTCGCATGAACATCTTCATGTCATATGCATTGATGTGAGTAACAAATGGTCTGGCATTAGCTCCACCATGCATCACCTGCAACATTGGTGTCTCGACCTCAGTAAAACCTCGCTTGCGCAATGCTTCTCGGACACTTGCCACTGCATTGCTTCTTAGCTGAACCAAATTCTTAGACTCTGGCCTAACTATTAAATCTAGATATCTTTGTCGAACGCGAGCCTCTGGGTCTGACAAGCCTTTGTGCTTATCAGGAAGAGGGTGAAGACACTTTGCAGTTAACATCCAAGAGTTTGCTTTTACGGTTAGCTCACCACGTTTAGTCGTTACAACTTCACCGGTGACACTTATCTGATCACCTAAATCGATGTAGGTTTTCCATTCTTCAATTCCAGCTTCACCTGTGACATCTGCGGTTAACATGATTTGTATATCATCAGTAGCATCACGTAAAGTTGCAAAAATAAGCTTGCCAGCAACGCGATTTAGCATGATCCGGCCAGTAATTGACACAACTTCACCTGTTTGCACATCTTCAGTTAACCCACCATGCTGCTTTCGAATGACTGCAATTTCATGCGTACGTGGGGCTTGGTGTGGATACACATCAACACCTGTGGCTCGATAGCGGGCTAGTTTTTCAAGGCGAATCTGCGCCTGTTCGTCGAGTTCTAGGTTTTCGTTCATGGGTTAAAGGTATCGGTCAAAGTTCCAAAGTTGTGGTTACTGATTGCGTTCAAAGATCAAACGCAGCCCTTCCAGGGTGAGGTCGGGTTCTAGGTGAGTCAAAGTGGTGCACGCCTCATAAACCGTAGCGGCCAAACCGCCTGTTGCCACAACTGCTTTTACTGGTCCAATCTCTGCAATTATCTGACTTACCAATCGATCGACCTGGCCAGCAAACCCAAAATATGCTCCTGACTGCAATGCCTCAACAGTGTTGCGTCCAATAGCAGCTCGAGGTTTTTGTAATTCCACTTTTCTAAGTGCTGCAGCTCTAGTTGCTAAAGCATCAATGCTAATTTCTATACCTGGAGCTAGTGCTCCTCCTATAAATTCACCTTGGGCATTTACCACATCTAAATTAGTGGAGGTACCAAAATCAACCACAATAGATGGGCCACCATGACGAGTAAAGATCGCTAATGAATTAACTATTCGATCGGCCCCAACCTCTTTTGGATTATCGGTTGAAATAGCCACGCCAGTTTTAACACCTGGTTCCACAATAACTACAGGTATTTTTTTGAATTCTCGTTCCAACATAATTCGCATTTCTCGTAGCACGCTCGGGACCGTGCTACATAATGCAATGCCCGTGACCTCAGGAAACCCTGCAGTTAAAGCACGTATTTGAATTGTAAATTCATCAGCAGTTGCGTATGCATCTGTCTTTACACGCCAAGAATGCATGAGTGTTTGCTTGTCATACAAACCAAGAACTATGTTGGTATTACCAACATCAATAGCTAGCAGCATGCATCCCCCTAGGAGAGGGCAATGTTATCTATGAGTCGAGTCGTGCCGATGTGCACGGCCACAACCAGCCGTGTTTGACCTAAAACTTTGCTGCCTGCTGGCATTACCAGCACTTGCGCATAGTCAATCATTTCTCTGTGGATTTCTTGACTAGCTGCAACTTCATAAAACTTGGCTACCGGATCTTCTGCGTTCTTTGCTTGCAATAGTGCTTGATATATCCCTGATGCCAAACTCATATTCTCATTGGATAGGTAAGCATTCCTGCTGCTTAATGCCAGTCCCGAAGAATCTCGCACAGTTTCAACTGGATAAATTTCAATAGATTTAAACCTTTGTGCACTCATTTCAGTAATCAGCAGTAGTTGTTGTAAATCTTTAACTCCAAATACTGCTACCGCTGGTTTCACATGCACAAACAAAGATGCAACCACTGTCAACACACCTGAAAAGTGCCCAGGGCGAGATTTTCCTTCTAGTTCATCACCAAATACCGGGGCTTGAATAGTTTCAACATCTGGACCAACTATTTCTTCCCAGGTTGGGGCCCAAACTAAATCCACCCCCGCAGCATCAGCCACACTTAGATCCATCTCTAGATCTCTTGGATATTTCTCAAAATCCTCGGTCTTCCCAAATTGAAGTGGATTTACAAAAATTGAGAGAACTACTTGACCATCTGATCCGGCTAGTTTTCTAGCTTGTGCGATTAACTCTGTGTGGCCTGCATGTAAAGATCCCATAGTTGGAACTAAAATGCGCTTCTTAGAAATTAGTGCGCTCTGCAATTCAGCAGCTGTTCTAGCAACTTGCATCATTTATCGTTTCTCTCTTCTGGAACACGACAAATCTTTTCCAACCATAATGAAACAATAATTAGACTTAAACTAAATCCAGCAACAATTAGAGACCATATCAATCTGTCTGAAATGGCAATACTTCGTGGAGCAAACAAATAAGCTACAAATATTCCTATCTCAGCTCCAGCCATTAAGGCACCAGCTCGTGAACCAGCAAACGCCAAGGCGACTGTTCGAGCATTCAAAATTGGGTCCAGCCTTCGAATCGGATCCGCTAACCGATTCCTGGTCAATACGGTCCAAAAAAAGATAGAAGTAACGAGCAACATTATGGCCAAAGCTAAAGTTCCTGGCACTGGAACTAACCAAGAAAACTGAACTCTTAAGAAGTGTGTGCCAACACCAAGAGTTGAGGCAGATCCAAGTATCCAAAGTATTAATTTTGTAATTGAAGTTGGTTTCATAGCAGTTGCAACCTTTCAAGCTTAGCTACACCTTGATCGCTAACCTGCTTCAATAATTCTGCCACTTTGCCAACTCCTGGGATCTCAGCTTCTGGTTCAACTTCAAACCAAGGTTCTAATACAAATCTTCTTTTGGCAGCGCGTGGGTGGGGCAACTCCAAAGATCTAGAGTGCATAACTAGGTCATCTACTGCAATCAAATCAAGATCTAATGTTCGCGGCCCATTTGCAACCAGTCTTTGCCTTAATGCTCTTGATTCAATCTGCTGCAGATGGTTTAACAAGACTTCTGCTTCTAAGTCACAGTCCAACACAATTATCCCGTTGTAAAAAGATGGTTGATCCAAATTTCCTTGAGGTTCAGTTTCATAAATACTGGAGGCATGCAGAATTTGGGTTCCACTTAACTTGGCTAGTTCACTCACAGCATCTACTAAATGATCATGTCTATTACCAAGATTTGACCCTATTGAAATAACAGCTTTCATGTTCTGCTTCGTTGAATTGTTACCGCCACTGATCGAACCTCAGACTCAAAGGGCGCATTTGGTTTTTGAACGGTAACCTCAACTGCGTTTATCTGTCCGTAACTTAGACACTTATTTGCAATGTTCTCGGCCAGAGTTTCAATTAACTTAACTTTGGGACCTGTAACAATTGCCACAACATCTGAAACAACTAATCCATAATCAATAGTTTTAGTTAACTCATCAGATATTCCAGCTTGAGAAAGATCAAGCTCTAGAACTAAATCAACAATAAAATCTTGTCCATTCTCATTCTCGAAGTCAAAGACACCGTGATATCCATATGCTCTAATCCCGGAGATAACAATTCGATCACTCACTGATATCTCCAACCTCATCAAGTGCTCTAATCACAGATACTGAACCTGCAACATCATGAACTCGCACTGCCCAAACCTTATTAGCCGCTAAATAAGCAGTTACGGCATGAGTTGCCATGTCTGGGTCCACACCTAAGTCCTTAAGAAATCTCTTGCGCGAAGCCCCTACCAGGACCGGCAAACCTAATCTGGATAAATCCAAGATTGAACTAAGTAATGCCCAATTGTGTTCGGGTAGTTTTGCGAACCCTAATCCAGGATCAACCACTATCTTTCGCCGATCAATGCCTGCAAAGACAGCTAACTCAACTCGTGCTGCTAATTCTTCAATCACATCTTCAACAACATTTAGATAATCTGCTTTGGCATACATCTCTTGCGAGTGTCCACGCCAATGCATACAGATGTAAGGGACATCAGATTTGGCAACAGCTTCAAACATATCTAGGTCAGCCATGCCACCACTCACATCATTGATAATGGTTGCCCCTGCATCCACTGCAGCTAACGCAACCTCGCTTCTCATGGTGTCAATTGAGATTACAGTTGATTTATCTAGGGCTTTTATTACGGGAATTACTCTGGCTAACTCTTCTTCGGTAGTAATTCTGTCTGCGCCCGGCCTGGTGGATTCACCACCAATATCAATGATGTCTGCTCCATCAGTAATTAGTTGTTGAGCATGAGCTATGGCACTTGGTACGTCTAAGTATTTGCCACCATCAGAAAATGAATCAGGTGTTACATTTAAAACACCCATTACTAAAGTTCGATCAAGTGATTTGAGATGTTCTGGCAAACCTAAAGGATGCAACATCTTTAGAAATTTCTGATTAGCCTAAGAGCCTCTGCGCGTGCAGGTTCCTCTTTTAATGCGCCTCGCGCCGTACTGGTAATAGTTTTGGCATTTGTTTTCTTAATTCCCCGCATGGACATGCATAAATGCTCACACTCCAGAATCACAATCACACCTGCTGGATCAAGCATCGACTCAAGTGCGTCTGCTATTTGAGTAGTAAGTCTTTCTTGAACTTGAGGGCGTTTAGCAAATAGATCAACAACACGTGCAATCTTGGAGAGTCCTGTTATCTTGCCAGCAAATCCTGGGAGATAACCAACATGAGCTACTCCAAAGAATGGCAACAAGTGATGTTCGCAGACCGAATAAACCTCAATATCTCTAACCAGCACTAGTTCTTCATGACCTAAATCAAATGTGGTAGTTAGAACTTCAGCTGGTTCTCTGTGTAGTCCACCAAATATCTCTGCATAAGACCTTGCAACCCTACTTGGGGTATTTTTCAAGCCATCACGATCTGGGTCTTCGCCAATTCCAAGCAATAATTCGCGAACCGCTGCTTCGATTCGTGCAGCATCAAAATTCTTGATGTCTAAATCATCTGAATTCAGACTTACTTTATCTATTGGTGAGATGTCTTCAGCCATGCTGACTGCTTAACCTTGTACCGAGCCGTTTAGATCTGGTTTTTTTGGCACTACTACAGGCGGTTGGTTACTTGGGGTGCGTTTTGCTGACCCAGTCCAAGGCTCTCTATGTTCTCTACGCACTAAAGGTTCAAATATCTTTGCTACTTCTTCCTTATCTAGCGTTTCTTTCTCTAACAGTGCTTCAACTAATGCATCCAGTACTTTTCTATTATCTTCCAGTACTGAATATGCCTCGTGGTGAGCGTTTTCAATCAATTTTCTAACTTCGTCGTCAATTGCACCGGCAATATCTTCAGAATAATCTCGGTGTTGAGTAAATTCACGGCCAAAAAATGGATCGCTGCCATCCTTGCCATACTTGATTGCACCCAAACGTTCAGTCATTCCATACTGTGTAACCATTGCGCGTGCCAATGCAGTCGCCTTCTCAATATCATTGCTAGCACCAGTAGTAGGGTCATGGAAAACCATTTCTTCAGCAGCTCTGCCACCGAGCATGTATGCCAACTTATCCAGCATTTCATTTCTAGTTGTCGAATACTTCTCTTGATCTGGTAGGACCATCGTGTAGCCAAGAGCTCTGCCGCGAGGCATGATCGTAACTTTGTGAACAGGATCGCTCATCGGAAGTGCTGCGGCAACTAACGCATGTCCACCTTCATGATAGGCAGTAATTAATCGTTCTTTATCATCCATTACCCGAGTTCGCTTTTGTGGACCAGCCATCACGCGATCAATGGCTTCGTCCATCATCTCGTTAGTAACAGTCTCTAAATTATTACGAGCGGTTAATAGAGCAGCTTCGTTAAGTACATTTGCCAGATCTGCACCAGTAAAGCCAGGAGTTCTACGGGCAACTGCTAATAAGTCCACATTTTCAGCCAACGGCTTATTCTTGGCATGCACTTTTAAAATCTGTTCACGTCCAATTAGATCTGGTCGATCTACTGCTATTTGGCGATCAAATCTTCCAGGGCGAAGAAGTGCTGGATCCAAGATGTCAGGTCTATTCGTAGCCGCAATCATGATCACACCACCACCGTCAGCAAAACCGTCCATTTCAACCAGCATTTGATTAAGTGTCTGTTCACGCTCGTCAT
>SXGQ01669386.1_pt1 | contig 48547 bp, 43 predicted proteins | sample 3178371 | NCBI WGS metagenome assembly SXGQ01 (sample SAMN11356859, study PRJNA531348) | freshwater metagenome | isolation source: freshwater sample F1-20 | place: China: Fuxian Lake, Yuxi | collected 2017-12-25 | reverse complement strand
GATACTCCGTCAGCGCCGCCTCGCCCGCCGTCGTCAGGTCGTGGTCCTGGTAGACCACGTGGCCGGCCGTCGGGATGTCGAGGCCGCCGAGACTGTTCAGCAGTGGGGACTTGCCGCTGCCCGAAGGGCCGAGCAGGACCACGAACTCGGCCGGGAACAGATCGAAGTCCACGCCGCGTAGCGCATGCACCTCGATCTCGCCCATGGGGTAAACCTTGGTGATGCCGCGGGCGGTGAAGACCGGTGCCCCGGGTGCAAGGGTCTCGCCCATGGCAGCCGATTATGGCTTCTTGTGCACGTGGCCGGATGGTTTTCCGTCGCCGACCAGGACCGTGCCCATCAACCCGCCCTCGGCGTGATCGAGGATGTGGCAGTGGATCATCCACTCCCCCGGCCGCTCGTCGAACGTCACCAGCAACCGCACCGTCGTCTTCATCGGCACGTTGACCGTGTCCTTCAGCGCCAGCGGCCGCACCGGCTGGCCCTGGTCGTCGATGACCTGGAAGAAATATCCGTGAAGATGGTACGGGTGGTCCCAGTCGCTGTCGTTCTTGACGGTCCAGAGCTGCGTTTCCCCGAGCTTGGCCCGGAAGGGCTCCGCCTTCCAGAAGGGCACGCCGTTGATGCGGAACTCGGACTTGCCATTCTCCATGGGCGGCAGCGTCAGTACCATCTCCACCGGTGTCGCGCCTTCGACCGTTGGCACCGGGAGGGCGCGCTTCACGCGCACCGGCGGCGCGGTCACCGCCGGCTCCTTCGTGAACTCGATCGTCAACACGTCCTCGACGCCGCGATACTGCACGCTGCCGTATCCGCGGTTGTAGAGCATCGCGCGCAAGGTCAGCGGTGTGCCCGCCGTGCCCTTCGGCGTGACGATCACGTCGAAGCGCTCGCCTGGCGTGATCAGCAGGATGTCGGTCGTCACCGGCCGCTCCTGCAGCCCGCCGTCGGCGCCGATGACCGTGAACATCTGGCCGTCGAGATCGAGATAGAAGAACCGGCTCCTGGCGGCGTTGACGATGCGCCAGCGTTGCGGAGCGCCGGGACGGGCGCGCAGCACCGGGTGGGTGCGGCCGTTCACCAGCACGTAGTCGCCCTCGCGGCCAAACACCATGCCGGCCGAGCCGCCACTGTCGGCGGGCTCGAGCCGGCCCCCGGCGTCGAAGCCGATGTCGCTCAACACCAGCGTCACCTGGTCGGCTACGCCGACGCCGTCATTGGGATCCTCGACGAGCAGCGCGCCGTAGAGGCCAAAGCCGACCTGCGCCGCGGACCTGACGTGCGGGTGATACCAGTAGAGTCCCGCGTCGCGCACGATGAAGTCGTAGACGAACGACTCGCCCTGATTGACCTCAGGCTGCGAGATGCCGGGGACGCCGTCCATCTCGATCGGCACGCGCAGGCCATGCCAGTGAACCGTGGTCGGCTCTCTCAGTTCGTTCTTGAAGTGCACGATCAGCCGATCGCCGATGCGCGTCTTGATGAGCGGCCCGGGCAACCCGCCGTCGTAGGTCCACGCCTGCACGCGTTTACCCGGAGCGACCTCGACCTCGGCCAGCCGGGCCGTCAGGGTGATCTCCACCACTTTCGGATCGGGATTGGTGTCAATCGACTCCTTGAGCTTGAGGCCCGCGTCCCAGCCGGGCGGCGCCATCGGCTGAGCCGCAGCCGATAAGGGCAGGAGAAGACACATTACGAGCAAGCTCAGCATCGCCATGGCAGGACACCAGTGCAAAATGCAGTCCTGTGATCGTCGCCGAAAATGGGCGGAGATCCGGGTGGAATTCCTCCCCGGGCGGGGGAATATCCCCGGCCCGCTCGCGGATCTTCGCGCCCGGCGCGCCGGTGCCACTGGCATGGTCTGTGCTCCCCGATCCGGGCAGGGAGCTCGACATGGCCACCATGACGCAATCCGCAAGCGGAACCACGACGCAGTTCGTCAGGCGCTTCATGGGCGCGCTGGCTCTCGATCCGACAACGTTTGAAGACGTCGAGTCCGACCGCGCCGCGGGCGGCCAGGCCGCCCTCGTGGTGTTGCTGACGTGCCTGGCGGGCGGCTTCGCGGTCGCCGGCAGTTCGCAGCTGAACGTCACCATGTTCATCGCCGGCCTGACCGCGACGCTCGGCGCGTGGGTGGTGTGGGCGCTCCTGATTACCACCATCGGCACGCTGGTCCTTCCGGAGCCGGCCACCAGCAGCCGGCCGGCAGAGTTGTTGCGCACGATGGGGTTTGCCGCCGCGCCCGGTGTCTTCCTCGCCTTTGGCGCCATGCGGGCGGTCGCGCCCATTGTCGTGGCGCTGGCGACGCTCTGGGTGGTTGCCGCGACGGTGCTCGCCGTGCGGCAGGCGCTCGACTATCGCAGTCTCGCCAGGGCGGCGGTCGTATGCGTCGCGGCCGGGCTGGTAGCGTTTGGCATGGTCGCCGCCGTGGGCCTGATGTTCGCCAGGCCGGTCAGCTGATCGACGGTTCTCACGAACGAGGGATTGGGGTAGCATCGAGCCATGCGAATCAAATACACGGCGGCGGCCCTGGTGGGACTGGTGGTGGCAGGCTTCAGCCTGGTCGCGCTAGCTCAGCAGAAGCCGGCCGCGACAGCGAAGACCGCCACGGCAAACTCGGTCGTGGTGTACAAGTCCCCGACTTGAGGGTGCTGCAGTGCCTGGATGAAGCATCTCCAGGCGCAAGGCTTCCAGGTGGAAGCCAACGACGTCAGTGATCCTCAAGTGCAGGCGGTCGGCAAGCAGGCCGGCATGACCGACGAGTTGTCGTCGTGCCACGTGGCGAAAATCGGCGGCTACACCATCGTCGGCCACGTCCCGGCCGAAGACATCAAGCGGTTGCTGAAAGAGAAGCCGGCCATTGCCGGAATCTCGGCGCCCGGCATGCCGATGGGATCGCCCGGCATGGAGCAGGGCGGCATGAAGCAGTCGTACAACGTGATGGCGTTCACGAAGGACGGCAAGAAGTACGTCTTCGCGAAGCACTAACAGCGCCTGGCGCGAGGGCGGCCACCATCTTCACCTCGTCAACGCCGAGATGGCGGCGTTGCCCATCCGTAGCGCGTCGGTCGACTTCATCGTCGCGCCCGGCACCTGGAATCTGGCGGGCTCGGTCATTTACGAGGGTGCCTTCCGCCTTGGGTGAGGCACCACTGATGACGACGGCCCCAGGCACCATTCCGGCTTCCGAGGCGCTGCCGCTCGAGAGCCTCATCGCGTTGACCGCCGGCGGCATTGCCAGCCGCGTGCTGGCCAAGAACGGCGGCGGCAACCTGACGCTGTTTGCGTTTGATCGAGGGCAGGGGCTGAGCGAGCACACGACGCCGTTCGACGCGCTCGTGATGGTGCTCGATGGCGAGCTGGCGCTCACCATTGGCGGCACGGCCGTCACCGCGACGCCCGGCACCATCGTCCGCATGTCGGCGAACGTGCCGCACGCGGTCGAGGCGACGGTCGCGTCGCGCATGCTGCTGATCATGCTGCGGGAGCCAAAGCCCGCGGCCTAGTCCGGGCCGGTGCGTCGGCCAGGCATCGGAAAGAATGTAGCGATGGAAAACTGGGTCGGAATGGCCGCGTTTCTCGTGATCTGGGTGGCGCTCCAAGTGTGGGTGCTGCCGAAACTCGGCGTGCCCACTTGAGCGGTGCCAGCACCGCGCCGGCCGGCGCGGGACGACCGGGGATCCGCCGACACTACGCCTCGCGAACGAACCGACGGTAGTTGAAGTTCTGAACGGCCCGGTTTATCGCGGGTGTGAAAAGGAGGCGGCGTTCGGGATCAACTGGAAGAACACCTCTTCGGGCGTGTTCCCGTGCCAGTGGCCGGCGAGCCTGGCGTAGCCGACCAGCGCCAGGAAGATCGCCGCCACCCCGATGGCGATCCGCGGCGCGGTGACCCGGCGACGGGTCCCGAGCGTCCGCATCTCCAGGGCGTCCTTCACCGGGCACGCGGTCACGCAGGTCAGGCAGCCGTTGCACTCGGGCGTGCGCACGGTCATCAGCCGGTCCACGGGAATCAATGAGGGGCACGCCTTGGCGCACTTGCCGCAATCGATGCACGAGATCGGATCGCGCGTGATGCGCGTCGGGCTCAGCATCGAGACCAGGCCCATCAGCGCGCCGTACGGGCACAGGTACCGGCACCAGAAGTTCTTGGTCACCACCGACAACAGCACCAGGACGAGGCAGACCTGGATGGTCAGCCGGCCGGCGTCGCGGAAGAAATCGAGCATCTTCACGTCGGCGACCAGCCCGTAGGGGCTGGAGAGAAACGCGCTCAACGCCGGGACGGGCATGCTCACGACGGCATAGGCGAACAGGGCCAGGAGGATGTACTTCAGGCTGCGCAGCGGCAGGTCGGCCCAGCGCGGGAGCGTGAAGTTGCGGCCGAACGTCTCGCGCCCGCCTTGCCAGAGCCACTCGGAGATCGTGCCGATCGGGCACAGCCAACTGCAGAACGCCTTGCGGAACACCAGCGACATGGCCAGGAACGCCAGCAGCAGGAACAAGCCGGCGGGATGCACCTCGGGAACGCTGGCGGTCAGCAGGAGGTACTTCAGGTTCATCAGGGAGGCCACCGGCAGCCAGCCCTCAACCCCGGGCGGGCGCGGGACGTAGACGGTGGCCCCGGCTGTTTCGTAGAAACGAACCCAGAGGTAGAACCGCACGCCGATCCAGAGATTCAGGAGCAGGAACGCCACCTGCACGCTGTGCCGGACTAGCAGCGTCTGTTCAAGCGGGCGTTTGTCGTAGGCTCGGGCCATCCCCCCGCATCTCCAGGACCACGATATCGGGCTCCTGGCGCCTGGCCTATGACACCGGTCATATCGGCGAACGGACCGGCGGCGACGTGCCCTCGACTACTTGAACCGTCGCTCGACGTGCCGGCGGATCGCGTCTTCGAACTCCGCGTCATGGTCTGCCTGGTAGACCATTGATGAACCGATTTCCGCCGCCAGGATCGCCGAGCGATACTTCGGCGACAGGTTCTGGTATCGGGTATTGAAGCGGGGGTCCTCACGCAGGAGCGCCGGCAGGTGGCTCAGGATGACCTTGTCGAAGATCGGCTGGCTGGCGACGCCGGGGTTGGCCTGGAAGAACTCGAACAGGCGCTGGTAATTCCGATTGATCTCGACCGAGATGTCGTCGGAGATCTCGGTCCAGGGCTTCCTGCTCGCGGCATGGCGCCGCACCAGCAAACGGGCCTCCTCCTCGGCACGCCGCTTCAGGATCGCCAGCACGTCGGCGACGTATTTCGGCTTGTTCTGGAGGAACTCCTCCTCGGTGAGCAGCAGGTTGGCGATGATCTCGTAGGACGAGGAGATCACGCCGCACTTGTTCGCCGAGGCGTCGCGCATGAGGAGGACGCCCTTCTTCTGCAGTTCCAGGCGGGCCGCCGGCGTGATGAACGAGTTGGCGCCTTCGATGATGACCTTCGCAGACGGGCTGCCGTCGGGCAGCAGGAAGCGCTGCCAGTTCTCGTCGTTGATCGTCTCGGGGCGGCCGCCGCCGGGAATGAACAGGTCGGCCGGCACCGAGAACGGGAGTTCCCCGAACTGTCGCGACAGGTCGTCGATCGAGATCCACTCTTCGACCAGCCCCGCGGCGCTGCGCGTGACCTTGCGATACAGCACGCGCAGCCCGTCTTCCTTCGGCGAGCCCCGGAACAGCATGAACCCGCCGGGGTGCAGCGCCTCGGGACTGAATCCGTCAACGTCCTGCTCGAGCAGGATGCGCCGCAGTTGCGTGGGATCGGCGCCCGCCGGATCGAATAGCACCCCGGCGCCGTCCAGGATCAGCCGGATCTGCATCTTCGGGCAGAGGTCCAGCATGATCCGCATCGCGTTGCCGGCGACATCCCCATTCGGCCCGCCGGTGAACTTCACTGAGAAGGCGTCGCGCGTGATGTCGATGCCGATCTCGCGCATCGCGATCTCGGCGAACTTGACCACGCCGGTCGAGGTCACGCCGTACTCTTTGTGATTGATGCCGATGGTCTTCGACGACATCACGCCGGTGCCGAGAATGTAGCCCCGGCGCTTCGAGGTCAGGGCGATGTCCTCGATCATGTCATCGTGCATGTTCTCGTCGGGGCCGAGTTCGATCGGCTCGTCCTGCCGGTAGTAGTCCACGACCGCCGGGTTCTTCGCGACGCCCCCCTCGGTGACGAAGATGTCGAGGAAGGCGCTGAAGACATCGCGCTGCTTCTTGCGCAGCAGGCGATCGAGCACCGACCGCGGCTCCTTCGACACCGCCGAGGCATCCAGCAGCACCACGAGCTTCGACCCGCCTTCGTAGATGTCCTTGTTCTTCAAGTGCTGCGTGTGCGCCAGCACGAAGTTCTCCTTGAACAGCGTCGAGGCGTTAGTGAGGAAGTCATCCTGGGTGCGGCAGATCACCGTGCGCCAGCCGCCGCGCGCGATGTCGGAGAACCCGATGTGATACCCGAACGCGTGGCCGCCGAAGAAGAAGGTCACGCGGAAGGGCGTGCCGGACGGCAGGTCGGCGGTCGACACCTGCCCGAGGTCGGCGAGGTAGGCCGGGTCGAGCCGGAACGCGAGCGCCTGCTTCTCCTTCACGAAGAAATTGGTCTTCAGCGTGTGCTCGATGAAGGTCAGGCAGCAGTGAAACACGGTCCGGCGAATGGCATCGAGATGGGCGTGGCCGGTATCGTAGTCGGCCACGGCCTTGACGACGGTCGCCCGCAGCGCCGCGTAGGCCGCCTCGCGCCCCGCCACCGCCGGATCGAAGCGCAGCCGGAACAGGGCGACACACTGCGCCAGCAGTGGCGTGTTGGCGTAGATCGCGCCCTGCACTTCCTTCCAGTCGTAGCGATCGGGCTGCGCGTGCGCCAACTGCGTGTGGCAGAACGCCACGAACGCGCGGGTCAGCGAGGCGTCGTCGCCGCTCATCTGCCCGGTCGTCACGAACTCGCGATACTCAGGGGAAGTGGCGGTCAGGATCTGGGTGTTGAACAGTTCGCTCTGCAGCCGGTCGCGGAGGACGGCGGCGGTCTCCTGAATCTGGCCCTTGCGCTGCCGCACCGACATCGCAAACAGCGCATACGGCTGCGCGCCGGTCGAGACGTCGAACACGTCGGCGCTGCGGATGCCCACGTCAAAGCGGTGCAGCACCTCCACCACCTGCGCGACGTAGCCGGTGTGGGGCGGATTCGCGATCGCAAACAGCAGGCGCGCCTCGTTCGACCCGTCGGCGGCCGGCGTGAGATCGAAGTACAGACCATTCTGTGCCTCGCAGAGGTGCAGCATCCGGAGCGCTTCGACCACCCGGTCGCCCGGCGACACGCTCAGGTAGTCGGCGTGATTGAGCCAGAGGATGGACAGCAGCCGGTCAAACTCGGCGGGCGGGAATGACGGGTCGGACGCCAGCAGGGCTCTCGCCGGATCCTTCACGGCGCCGGGAATCTTCACGCCCGCCGCGAGCCCCGCCTGGATCTCCGCGTCGCTCTTGCACTTGAACGCGAACCGCTGGATTTCAAGCGTCTGCTCCAGGCCGGGCATCGGCGCCGATGAATGCGCAAACATCGCGTAGGAGATCGGGCGCCCCACTCTCGCGCTTTTCGTCAGTCCCTCGTACAGGGACCCCGGCAAACTCCGCGTCGCCAGAATCAAGGTGTCCGGGCGGTCGGCCAGAATCAGATTCTGATTCGTCCGCAGCGTCTCGACCTCGCGCTCGAGGATGGCGATCGCGTCCGGCTCACCGGCCATCGCCTTGAAGAAAGAATCGGCCATCGAATCTCGAAGCCACGTCATGGCGGTATCCGTTCGCTGAAAGACTGCGTTGTATTCGTGTTGGGCGGGTGCTGGCCAACCACGAGCGTTAGCGCGAGTAGGCCACCTTGCCGCCAACGATGGTGTAGATCGCCCGCGTCGACGGGATCTCGTCCTCGGGCACGGTCATGATGTCTTTCGACAGCACGGTGATGTCGGCCAGCTTGCCTACCGCCAGCGAGCCCTTGAGCGCTTCTTCCTTCGCGGCGTACGCGCCGTTCCAGGTGTAGGACTTGAGCGCTTCGGCGCGCGTCATCTTCTGGTCGCCGTAGAACACCGCGCCGTCGGTGGTCTTGCGGCTGACCGAGGCGTAGAAACTTGCCATCGGGTTGATCCGTTCCACCGGGACGTCGGTGCCGTTGGCGATGATCGCGCCGCTCTTGATCAGCTTCTGCCACACGTAGGCGCCTTCTTCCGCGCGCCCGGCGCCCAGCCGCGCCGGCACATACGGCGCGTCCGAGGTGGCGTGAATGCCCTGCATCACCGGGATCACGCCAAGCTGGCCAAAGCGCGGGATGTCGGCCGCGCTGATGTGCTGGGCGTGCTCGACGCGCCAGCGCAGGTCCTTCTGGTTCGGCCGCGACTTGAAGGCGCGCTCGTAGACATTGAGCACTTCGCGATTGGCGCGATCGCCAATCGCGTGCACGCACAGCTGCACGTCGTGTTCGAGCGCGATCTGCGACGTCTCGGCGATGCTCTCGGGCGAGTTGGTCGGCAGCCCGACGCTCGCCGGCGAATCGCTGTACGGCGCGAGCATCCAGGCGCCGCGCGAACCAAGCGCGCCGTCGGCGGTGACCTTGATCGCGGCGATCGTCAGGTGGTGGTTGTTGAGGCCCACGGCGCGGTATTGCCCGAGCTTCGCGCGCAGGTTGTCGTTGCTGTCGCGCACCATCACCCACAACCGGATGCCCAGCGCGCCCTCGGACGCGGCTTGCTTGAGGAGATCGATGGTGGTGAAGTTCGCGCCGGCATCCTGGAAGCTCGTGATGCCGTGCTCGAGGCTGCCCTGCACCGCCAGCTGGATCTGCCGGCGCGCATCGGCGTCGCGTTCCGCGGCGGTCCTGGCGGAGCGCCACTGCTCGAGGGCGCGGCCAACGAGGCCCGACGCGGTTTCGCGCAACAGCCCGGTGGGACGGCCGGCCGCGTCCTTCAGGATCTCGCCGCCGCTCGGATTCATGGTGGCGCGCGTCAGGCCCGCGGCCGCCATGGCGTTCGCATTCACGAAGCTGGCGTGGCCGCTGGCATGCGTCAGCATCACCGGGTTGTTCGGTGAGACCTTGCTCAGCGCATCGTGGAGCGGAAAGCCTTCGACGTTCGGCTGCGGCACGCTCGCCCACTTCTCCTGGTGCCAGCCGCGCCCGAGAATCCAATCGCCCGGCTTCGCCTGCTTCGCGGCCTCGGCGACCATCGACACGATCTGGTCCCAGTCCCTGACGTCCATCAGGTCGAGCGTCATTTTCGACAGGCCGAAGCCCATGAAGTGGCCGTGGCTCTCGACCAGCCCGGGAATGGCCAGCTGGCCGCGCAGGTCGATGACCTGCGTGGCGGGGCCGACATACTGCGCGATGGCCTGGTTGGTGCCAACCGCGACAATGCGATCGCCACGGACGGCAATCGCCTGCGCCTCGGGCAGCGCGGCCTCGACGGTCACGATTTTACCGTTCTGCAGCACCAGGGTGGCCGGAGCGGGCTGACTCTGCCCGGAAAGGACCACGGTCGACACGGCCAACAGGACGGCTAGATGTTTCACAACTGCTCCGAATCTGGTTCAGGTGAGGGTGCGATCAGTCTTCATGATAATGGAAAAAATGACCGGCCAGTCATCGAGGCCGTTATGACGGCGGTCATACCCAACGCCCTGCACATGACCTAGCGTGACGTGCTGAAGGAGGCGAGCCATGAGGCAGCCACTGTCACGTACGAGTGCCGCTCTCGGAACCGCGGCCCTGATCGCCCTGCTGGTTCTCGTCCCCGTCCGCGCGCAAGGCACCAAGGACATCGTCGATGTCGCGGTCGCCGCCGGCTCGTTCAAGACGCTGGTCGCCGCCGTCCAGGCGGCCAACCTGGTGGACGTGCTCAAGCGGCCGGGACCGCTCACCGTGCTCGCCCCGACCGACGAGGCGTTCGCGAAGATCCCCAAGGCCAGGCGGCCGAGGTCTTCCTGGATGATCGGCAAGGCGCGATGGAGGCAAGCGTGGTGCCCCAAAACGATGCTCGCGCACATTTCGTCGATCGGCGGTGCCGCGTCGTGATTACCTTCGCGCATCCGGTGTCCTTCGCGGGCGGGTCCCCCAGGCGTTCGCGCCTGACCCGATGCTAGCCGACGGTCGGAACGGGTAACATGATCGACGTCATATCGGCCCCAGGGGCCGTCCTTATGCCCTTCGACTGTTCTTATCGTGCGCGCCACGGAGCCAATGCGTGCCTGACCGCGTGCCCCACCACGGCCGAGGTCGGTGGCTTCCAGTTCGCGCGCGTTGAACAGGGCAGCGGCGCGCCACCGGCCGATTCCCGCGTGATTGATGTGGCCATGTTGGACATGCATCACGGGTGGCCCAACCTGGGCCACGAGGCGCTGGTTCATGTCCTGCAGAACGCCGTCTGCGACCTGCGCGAGCCGCTGCTCCGGGCGCGGCTCAACGTGCGCGTCATCTCGTATGACGTGCGCCGGGGCCAGGCGCTGCCCGAAGCCCCCGGCGGCCGCCACACGGTCTACATTGGCACCGGCGGCCCGGGCCATCTCGACCCGGCCGTCAACGACGGGCGAGAAGGCTCACAAGGCATCGTCGAAAACCCGGCCTGGGAACCACGCCTGTTCGCACTATTTGATGCCATCCGCGCCGACCCGGGCGCCTCGTTGTTTGCCGTCTGTCATACCTTCGGCGTGATGTGCCGTTGGCTGGGTGTCGCCGATGCGGTGCTGCGGGGCCCTGAGAAGGGCGGCAAGAGCGTGGGTGTCCGGCACAACGTGCTCAGCCCCGAGGGGCAAGGACACCCGTGGTTCACGCCCTTTGCCAGGACCCTGGGTGCCGCCGGGCGCTTTCCGGTACTCGACAACCGGCTCTACGATCTCGTCGCTCGCGGCGCAGCCCCAGCCGGCGTGAAACTGTTGGCCCTTGATTGCCGCGACGACGGGACGCCGGGCGACGCCGTCACCATGGTCGAGGTTTCGGATGACCCGGCCGCGGTCATCCCGCGAATCCTCGGCGTCAACCACCATCCCGAGATCGTGAACCGGCAGCGCCAGCTCGTGCTCCTTGAAAAGAAGCGCGCGCGCGGCGACGTCAATCAGCAATGGGTGGCCGAGCGCATGGCCGCACTCACCGAGCCGGTCGGCGCCGATACCAACGATCACGCCCTGTACCTGACCTCCAGCTACACGCTGATGGGACCGCTGCGCTTTGCCGTCTACCGCGCGATCCGCCTGCGCGCCGAGGCCGTCGGCATCGACCCCGGTTTTCACGAGCGAGACCTGCCGCTGGTCTACGGCCTCGCTCACGCGGTGACGACCTAGCTGCCTGTCCCTTCCCCTCCTCACGGCTCGTACCGCATCATGGTCATGAAACCCATGTCCATGTGGAACTGGTGGTGGCAGTGAAACAGGGACAGTCCGGGCTGGGTGGTCGGGACGTCGATCTCCACTTGTTGCCAGGCGGGCACGACCACTACGTCTTTCCAGATGCCCGAGACGCGTTGCCCCGCGTACTTGACCAGCTCGAAGGTATGCCGATGCAGGTGGATCGGGTGCGCGTCGGCGCTCTGGTTGTCGAGCAGCCAGCGGTAGCGACGGTTGGCGCGGACGACGATCGGATCGATACGCGGGTGTGACTGGCCGTTGATGGTCCAGCTGTGCCCATCGCCCTTGGGCTTGAACACCATCGTCAACCGGCCGTCCGGTTCGGCCACTTCGGCGGCCGCGCCGAATCTCAGGTAGTTCCAGCCACCGGTCGCCGCCGGCGCCCAGCGCGGCGGTCCCGGCTGCCCGGCGTACTCGATGGCAATGCCCAGACCGGCCTCGCGCTGGGCAGTCCTGGTTTCGCCCAGGACCCACACCCCGGGCCGGTTCATCTCGACAATCGCGTCGATGCGCTCACCCGGACCCAGTTCCACCATAGGCACGCTCGCCGGCGCGGGCACGGCGTTGCCGTCGAGGGCGATGACGTGGAACAGGTGCCCCGGCAGGGCCAGGTGGTGATGCAGGGTGGCGCTCGCATTGACCATGCGGAACAGCACGCGTTGACCCTCGCGGACGCGGATCGGTTCACCGCCGCCGAGCATCTTGCCGTTGATCGAGTGATAGCGGTAGGTGACGTCGGCCGGGTTGGCGCTCGTCACCCGCGGCTCCCATTCGTGAAGCAGGATCGGGACCTCCTGATCGTAAGCGCCCGGCTCGTCGCCGCTCTCGACCACGAGCATGCCGAACTGGCCGGTGTAGGTGCCCTTCTTGAAGTCGCGGCCGGCCATGTGGTGGCTGTGGTACCAGCGGGTGCCGGCCGGGTCGGGCGTAAACAGGTATCGCTGGCGTCCCCGCGGCGGCACGCCCGGCGTGCCCTGTTCATACACGCCATCGACCTCCGACGGAATGTGAAGGCCGTGCCAATGGACGATGTCCATTTCCCGGGTGTCGTTCCAGACGTCGACGATCACCGGCCGTCCCCGGCGCGCGCGCAGGAGCGGGCCGGGCACCTGGCCGTTGTAGGCCAGGGTCTTCACCGTGCGGCCGGGCTTCAGCTCGAGCGACACCTCACCAATGCGAAGGGTGATGTCGGCGGGTTCCGTGAACGACTGCGGCTGGGTGGAGGGTTTGGGGAGCGGCATCCCCATGTGCTGGGCACGCCCCATGGCGGCCAGCGACGACCAGCCACACGCGACGGCGAGGAGTTCACGACGGGTCATCACGGCAAGCTAACACGGCCGCGAGGCGAGGGCGACCCCCCGCCTCGCGATAGTGCTGGATCCGCAGGCTAAGGCACCTGCATTCCCTTGATGTAGTCCGCCAGCGCGGCGATGCGCAGTTGGGCGGTATCGCGATTCAACGAGTTGAACAGGCTGCCCCACATGGGCATGTCGCGCGAGCCGTGGGCGGCGATTTCGTCCAGACCCTCGATGTAACGGCGGACCCTCGTATCCGGGAAGGTACCCTTGTTACGAGCGCTGACCCTCGTCAAATCGGCTGGAGCCTTGGCCAAGGCCGACGCGGCCGGCCCCATGCCCTTGCCGTCCGTGCCGTGGCACACGGCGCAGTAGCTGGCGAACATCCCCTTGGCATCTGTCGCGTTGACGTTCTTGATTGGTCCATGCTCGATCTTCGCCTGGGCGAACGCCGAGCCGGCCGAGAGCGCGAGAGCGACGAGTGCGATGAAGGCAAATCGGATCATCAGGCTCCTCCTTCTTACTGAAAGACCAATACCTGACGGCTCTAGCATCAGGTGTGCCAAGCGCGCACGCGGTGGGATAGGCGAAAAAAGGGGTCCGCGGCCGTGAGTCCGCCGGCCACGGACCCCGAAAACGGGGAATATCCCGCAGTGCCCGGAGGCCCGGGCCGGTGTCCCTAGCGAATCAGCATTACGGCGCCGGCGACCGCCATCGCCAGCAGCGACCCCGCCGTCTGCCACGCAAATCGGCGCTCGCCGATCACGATCGCGACGGCCGCCTTCATCAGGCAGTTGGCGATCACGCCCATGAGGATCGCCCGGCAGGCGAGGTCCGCCGAGGTGCCGGTCGTGACGCTCCGGGTCATGGCGAGCGTCAGCGCATCGACGTCAGTCAGGCCCAGCAGGAAGCCGCCGGCCAGCAGGCCGCCCTCCCCCAGCCACGAGCGCGCATAGTGCACGCCGTACAACACCACCTGGAAGAGCGCCGCCATTTCCAGCGCCGCGCGGAACTGGAGCGGGTTGCGCAATTGCGATGGCGCTGCCCTCGGACCATCCATCTGCCGCCAGGCCAGTGCCAGCGCGGCGAGGCCGGCGACCAACGGCGGCCACAGGTACCACGCCAGCGTCTGCACCAACGCCGCATTGAGGACCGCCACCGCCACGAGCACGCGCAGGAACAGGATGGTGCTCGCCGCCACCGCGCCGGTCGAGAGCGGCGCCGCCTGGGCGCGATGCGCGCGGCTCAGGCGCGAGAAGGTCAGCGTCACGCTGGTCGATGACACCAGCCCGCCAAGCAAGCCGGTGATGGGATAGCCGGCGGCGCCCGCGAGCCGCTCGGCAATGAACCCGGCGAAGCTGAGACCCGAGAACAGCAGCACCAGGATCCACAACTCGCGCGGGCGGATGCCAGGCGCCGGACCAAACGGGCCTTCGGGCAGCAGCGGCAGGATCACCACCGACATCACCGCCACGCGGGCCGCCGCCAGCAGCATGGTGTCGTCCAGGCGGTCCACGAACTTGTGCAGACCCTGCTTCTCGGCCAGCAGCAGCACGGTCATGGTCGTCAGCGCCGCCGAAAAGCGCAGCTCGCCGAGGCCGCTCAGCACGCCGGCGCCGAGCACCACCAGCGCCGCGACCTCGGTCGTGGCATCGATGTCGTGCCTGCTGGCGCGAACGTAGCCGGCCACGATCAGGGCGAGGGCGCCAGACACGAGCAGCCCGGCCGCCAGTGCCGAATCGGCCGCGGTGAGCAGTCCGGCGATGCCGGCGACCGCGCCGAGGAGGGTAAAGGTCCTGACCCCGCCGAGGCGCGCGTCGGGTCCGGACGCGTGGCCCGATCGCTGGCGCTCGACACCTACGGCGGCGCCGCCGAGGATGGCGACGATCAGGCCGGCAATGGCGTCGAGGCCGAGGTTCACGTCTCAGGATACCGCCGCCTGAAGCGGCGCGGGGGGCGGGCGCACGGCGAACCGGGCGATCTCGCGGCTGCCGGCGGCAGCGTGCGAGATCACCCGGTTCCCGGGTCACGGGCTTATTCGCGGATTAGAAACGATAGACGAGCGAGAAGCGGTAGCGGCGCGGCTGCAGGAACGAGCCGCGCGCGCTCGCCTTGCCGAAGTTGTTGACCGCGGTCGTGCAGGCGGCCGTGGCGGTATTGCCGCACCAGGTCACGTTGTTGCTGGCGATCTTCTCTTCATTGCTGAAGAGATTGAAGGCCTCCGCCCGCACCGCGGCCTGTTGGCGTCCGGCGATCCGCCACGTCAGCTCGGTTGAGAAATCGGTAACGTTCACCATCCCATCGAGGGCATCCTCGCCCAGGGCGTTGTAGAAGTAGGTCACGGTCGGTCCGGCATTGTTCTGCGTCCCGGGCGTGAGCACGTTGACCGTCCGCTGCTTCTGGTAGCGCGCTTTCGAGATGAACTCCGTCAGCACGCCGACGGTCAGGTTGATCGGCCCCACGGGCCGGACGTAGGCGCCGTTCACCTTGATGTTGTGCGGCCGGTCGTAGCTCGGCGCGCCGTACTTGTTGGCGCCGTTGTTGACTTCAGCGCAAGGGATGACACCGCCGCTCCCGACGGTGGTGTCGGCGGTGGTGCGGCACTGCGCGTCCAGGTAATCGCCGAGGTCCGTGAAGTTGTTGGCAAAGTGGTTGCCGCGGGTCTGCGAGTAGGTGTAGCTGCCCTGGGCGTTCCAGTTGTTCGAGAACCGCTTCTCGAAGGTGAACTGCAGGCCGTTGTACTTGCGCTCGGCGGCGTCGTAATTGACGACCTGCCGCTGAATCGTGTTGTCGGGGTTGAAGGTGCGGATGTCGTCGATCAGGTTGCCCCACCGGCGGTTGATGTAGCGCGCGCCGATGGCAATCGACTGGCCGAACTGCCGCTGGACGCCGATCGTCCCCTCGTCCATGTGATACGGCTTGAGGTCGGTGTTCGGACGGAAGGTCGAGCCGCTCAGCTGCACGCGGTTCGAGAACACGAAGGCGCTGCCATTCCAGATGTAGTTGTCGTAATTGGTCTGCTGCGGCACGCTGGCAAAGGCGTCCGAGAAGCCCTGGATGATGCTTGAGTAGTAGCGGCCGTAGCTGCCCACCACCAGCGTCCTGCCGTCACCGCTGATGTCGTAGGTGCCAGAGAAGCGGGGCGTGAAGACGCTGGTATCGACCGTGTTAGTGCCGACGTCGCTGGTGCCGGTTTGCTTCTCCCACCGGATGCCGGCCTCGAGCGAGATCCGGTCGCTCACTTCGAACTTGTCGCGCGCGAAGACCGCGTGGATCTTGCCGGTCGAGGTCGAGGGCCCGGCATCGAAGTCGCGCCGCGACTGTGGAACGATGGCGCCGGTGGCCTGGACGTAAGAGTCGGCAAAATACAGCTGCCGGTTCGGGTAGTCGAACTGCGAGCTCGACTCGAGGTTCTGGAAGTCGTAGCCGACCTTGATGTTATGCGAACGGCCGCCGGGCGACAGGTACCAGTTGCTGGCCAGGTTGAACTGCTGGCGAGGGCGCTCGACGAAGCCGTTGAAAGTTGCGCCGTTGTAGTACTTGCTTTCGGCCACGTTGAAGACCGGCGCATTCGACAGCCGGCCGCTCGGCTCGAACGTGTCGACGGTGATCAACGAGGCGTAGTCAGCAAACGCGCCCTCCATCGACCAGTTGCTGCGGATTACGCCGCTCCACTGCGCCGCCCAGTTCGAGGCGCTCTGGCTCTGCCCGGTCAGCGCCTCGCGCTCAGCGGACGCGCCCCAGTAGTCGATCACGAACCCGTCGGACGGCGACCGGTAGTACTTCGCCCAGACGGTGTGGCCGTCGGCCAACTGCACGGTGCCACGAACGTTGAGGAACTTGTCCTCGCGGACCTGCTGATAGTCTTCGGGAACCTGGCCGACGGTCTGCCGCTGCGGCGAGGTGCTCTGGGTAAGCTCGTAGGTGCTAAAGAACCAGGCGCGGTTCCTCCAGATCGGCCCGCCCCCAGTGAACGAGTAGGTGGGGTTGACCTGGTCGAATTTCACCCGTTCGAGGGAGGCGCTGGTCACCTCGCTCTTGGTGGTGTTCTGCGCATCCCAGTCGTCGTTCAGGAACAGGTACTTGGCCGAGCCTTCGAACCGGTTGGTGCCCGACTTGGTCACCACGTTGACAATCGCGCCCTGCGCCCGGCCGTACTCCACTCCAGCCGCCGACGTGAGGACGGCAACTTCCTGGATCGCCTCGAAGTTGAGGTTGGTGCCAAAGGTGCCGGTGGTCGGGTCGGTCGTGTCCACGGCATCGATGATGAACAGGTTATTGCTCGCCAGCGCGCCGAGGGCGTTGACATTGCCGGAGCCCACGACGCCCGGCGCCGCGCCGATCAGCGCCTGGTAGCTTCGGCCGACCGGCAGCTTGTCGAATTCCTCGCGCCGCAGGGTGGTGCTGGCTGCCGCCGTGGTCGTGTCAACGATCGGCACGATGCCGCTGACAACGACCGTGTCGGTAAGCGAGCCGATCTTCATCGTAAACGGGATGCTGGTGGTCTTGTCGGTCTCGACGAGGTTGCCAGCGGCCTCGGCAGCCTCGAAGCCCTGCAGCGTGGCGACCACCGTGTACTGGCCAATGGGGACGGCCGGGAAGACGTAACGGCCGTTGGCGTCCGTTACCACGGTGCGGACGAACCCGCGGTCCTGGCTGGTCGCAGTCATTGTCACGCCGGGCAACACTCCGCCGGTGGCATCCAGCACGGCTCCTGAGATCGTGCCGGTCTGGGCCGGTTGCGCATGAACATTTGCGCTGGCCAGCAGGATCACTGCCGCCAGCACGCATCGAATCGACAGGCTCAACATCTGGGGGTCCTTTCCGTACTTATCGGTTGGTGAGTTGGCCCTCGGGTATGGCCAGCGGGTGCCATCCTAGCGTTAATGAGGTTCCAATGGCTCAGGCGGAGAGCTGGGGATGCGCTGCCGCGGCGCAAAAGTGCGCAGTTGGGCGAAACAGCGGGCGTTACCGCGTTGGAAACAACCAGGTCAGCATCGGCCCGACGCGCGAGGCCCACGCGCCTTCGCTGTGTGTGCCGCCCTCGAACTCGGCGTAGTGCAGGTCCACGCCCTCGAGATATCCCGCTCCCACCAACGCTGCCTTGAGCAGCCGGGCATCGTCCAGGCCGCGGCGTCCCTCGGCCGTCCCCATGTCGACCCACAGGCGCAGCGCCGGGCGGGGACGCGCTTGCCGCACGGTCTTCAGGATCGCGCGGCGGTCCCACCACACCGACGGCGACAGCACGGCCAGGCGGCGGAAGACCTCGGGATAAGTGAAACCAAGGTGCAGGGTCACCAATCCGCCAAGCGACGAGCCGCCGAGGCCGGTCTGGGCGGCGCCGGGCCAGGTGCGATAGGTGCGATCGATGAGCGGCTTCACTTCCTCGACGATCAGGCGGCCGTACGCGCCGGCCAGCCCGCCGCCCAGCCGCGCGTCCTTCGTGGGGGTGTACTCGTGAATCCGCCCGGCGCCGGCGTTGTAGATGCCGACGATGATCAACGGGTGGAGCTCGCCGGCCGTGATCAGCCCGGCCGCGGTTTCGCCGACCCGCCAGTGCTCGCCCGGCTGAAAGGCCGTGTCGGGGTCGAACAGGTTCTGCCCGTCGTGCATGTAAAGCACGGGATAGCGCCGGCCTGGTTCGTCGGCATAGCCGGGCGGCAGCCAGACCAGCAGGTCGCGGTCGTCGGGCAGGAAGGCGGAATGGAACTGCTCGTGCCGTTGGAGCGTGGCGTTCGGAGGCTGCATCGGGCCGCACGATCAGTATAGGCTTCAGGGTGCATGACCCGCGACCACCACAAGTGGTTCTCGCGTTCGCTGAACCGCGACATGGAACTGCTGATCTTCGGGCAAGACGGCCCGCCGGTCATCGTGTTTCCCTCTTCCATGGGAGCGTTCTTCGAGTACGAGGACCGGGGAATGGTCGGCGCGCTGGCCGACAAGCTGGAGCACGGCCGGCTGCGGTTGTTTTGCGTGTCGTCGGTCGACAGCGAAAGCTGGTACTGCAAGAAGGTTCACCCGCGCCACCGGGTCGAGCGGCACCTGCACTACGAGGACTACCTCCTGAACGAGGTCGTGCCGCTCGTGCGTCACCTCACTCGCCACGACAACCTCGGCGTGACCGGCTGCAGCTTTGGCGCCTATCACGCCATGGCGCTGGCGCTGCGGCACCCGTATACGTTCACGTCGTGCATCACCATGGGCGGCGCCTTCGACATTACCCAGTTCCTCGACGGCTACCACGACGAGGACTGCTACTTCCTCAACCCGCCGGCCTTCCTGCCGGGGCTGTCGGATCCGTACTACCTGGATCAGTTCCGGCGCAACAAGTGGGTGATCGTCACCGGCGACCACGACATCTGCCGGGCCCCCAACGAACAGTTCGCGGCGATCCTGCGCGCCAAGGGCATCCCGCACGCCCTGCACGTGTGGAACGATTCCAGACATGACTGGCCGTACTGGCGGCCGATGGCGCAAGCGTACATTCCTTGACGGGAGTCGGAAGTCGGAAGTCGGGAGTAAGCTGGTACTCATGGCGGCTCGATTCCTGGTTCCCGGTTCCCGACCCCCGGCAGGTGTCTTATGAAGAAGATTGGCGTCCTGTTCGGAATGGAAAACACCTTCCCGGCCGCGCTCGTCAATCGTATCAACGGCCTGGGCGTGGCCGGCGTGGCGGCTGAATTCGTGCACATCGCCGACGTGCGCATGGCCGAGCCATGCGGCTACGACGTCATCGTTGATCGCATCTCGCACGACATCCCCTACTACCGCTCGTACCTGAAGAACGCGGCGCTCTGTGGCGCGCAGATCATCAACAACCCGTTCTGGTGGAGCGCCGACGACAAGTTTTTCAACTACGCGCTGGCCACCAGGCTCGGGGTCGCCATTCCACCGACCATCCTGCTGCCGCACAAGGAGCACCCGACCGGCACCACCGAGCGGTCGATGCGCAACCTCAAGTACCCGCTCGACTGGGACGCGATCTTCGACTACGTCGGGTTTCCGGCTTTCCTGAAGCCGTTTGACGGCGGCGGCTGGCGCGACGTCTACAAGGTCAACAACCGCGAGGAGTTCTTCGCGGCCTACGACCAGACCAGGACCCTGTGCATGACGCTGCAGCGCGGCGTCGACTTCCAGGAGTACTTCCGCTGTTACGTGGTCGGGCAGGAACACGTGCGCATCATGCCCTACGACCCGCGGGCGCCGTTCCACGAGCGCTACGTGCTGAACCCGCCCGAGTATCCGAAGGCGCTGCTGGAGCGCCTCGAGCGCGACGCCCGCACGCTGTGCCAGGCCCTGGGCTACGACCTCAACACCGTGGAGTTCGCCGTCGAAGACGGCGTGCCCTATGCGATCGACTTCATGAATCCGGCGCCCGACGCCGACTTGCACTCGGTGGGCCAGGCCAACTTCGACTGGATCGTGAACGCCGTCACGACGCTGGCGGTCAAGAAGGCGACGGAACCGGCGCCCCCGGCCGCGTATCGCTGGGACGCGCTGCTTCGGGGTTAGCACCGCAGCACTTCAGCACCCGAGCACATGAGCACATGAAGCCCTCATTCAGCATCGGCATCGAAGAGGAATACCAGACCATCGACCCGGTCACCTGCGACCTGCGGTCGCACATCAACGCCGAGATCATCGCCAAGGGCAAGCGGCAGCTCGACGAGCGGATCAAGGCCGAGATGCACCAGTCGGTGGTCGAAGTCGGCACCGGCGTCTGCCGCAACATGCAGGAGGCGCGCGCCGACATCGTCAACCTGCGGCGCGCCATGGTGAACCTGGCCCGGGAGAACGGCCTGCTGCTGTGCGCCGGCGCCACGCATCCGTTCGCCGACTGGCGCGCCCAGGACATCTATCCTGACGAGCGCTACCGCCAGGTCGTTGAAGACATGCAGCTCGTCGCCCGCTCCAACCTGATCTTCGGGCTGCACGTGCACATCGGCATCGAAGACCGCGAGGTGGCCATCCACCTGATGAACCAGGTGCGTTACTTCCTGCCCCATTTGCTGGCGCTCTCGGCCAACTCGCCGTTCTGGATCGGCGACAACACCGGCCTCAAGTCGTATCGCTGCAAGGTGTTCGACAAGTTCCCGCGCACCAACATCCCCGACACCTACACGAGCTGGGCCGACTACGAAAGCTTCGTCAACCTGCTGATCAAGACCAACAGCATGGACAACGCCAAGAAGATCTGGTGGGACGTGCGGCCGCACCCGTTCTTCTCGACCGTCGAAGTGCGCATTTGCGACATCCCGATGCGCGTGGACGAGACGCTGGCGCTCGCCGCGCTGATCCAGGCGACCATGGCCAAGCTCTACAAGCTGCACTCGCGCAACCAGGGTTTCCGCATGTATAGCCGCGCGTTGATCATGGAGAACAAGTGGCGGGCGGCGCGCTACGGGCTCGAGGGCAAGCTGATCGACTTCGGCCAGGAGACCGAGGTCCCGGCCAGGGACCTGATGCTCGAATACCTCGATTTCGTGGACGATGTGGTGGACGAACTGGGCAGCCGGAACGAGATCGACTACGTCAGGACCATGCTCGAACACGGCAACGGCGCCGAACGCCAGCTCGCCGTCTTCGCCGAGACTCAGGATCTCAAGAAAGTGGTCGAGTACATGGTGTCAGAGACCCAGGCCGGGCTCTGAACAGGGACCTGCTTCGAGAAGACTTAAAATGGGAGCAGGTCCCTTTTGATTCCACGGTTACGCCGGTCGTTCAACGAGTCGTGGTCGGAGCTGCGCCACCGCGACCTGATGGGCCGGCTCGAGACGCGCGTGGGGGGCGCGATTGGCTTCCCCATCAGCGAAACGCCCTGCTTCTTCCCTCGTTCGCTGATGGACGAACTGTCGGCGACCGGCCTCGAACTGGCCAGCCAGATTCTCGATCGCCCCGACGCCCGCGCCGCCGCGCTCGCCGCGGTGCCCGAACGATTCAGGGGGCCGACCGCCGAGACGCATCCGACGTTCCTGCAGGTGGACTTCGGCCTGGTGCGCGGGCCCTCGGGCGCGATCGAGCCGAAGCTCGTCGAACTGCAGGCGTTCGCTTCGCTGTACGGGTTTCAACTGGCGGTGGCCGAGGCCTATCGCGGCGCGTTTGCGCTGGACCCGTCGCTCGGCATGTTCCTGGCGGGCCTGCAGGCGGCGCAGTACCACGACCTCGTCGGCCAGGCGTTGCTGAACGGCCACGATCCGAAACACGTGGTGCTGATGGAGATCGAGCCGCGCAAGCAGAAGACCTGGCCCGACTTCGTCGTCACCGAACAGCTGTGGGGCGTGCGCGCGGTGGACACGCCGGAGATTGAACGCGACGGCCGGCGCCTGTTCTACCGGCGCGATGGCCAGCGGATCCCGATCGCGCGGATCTACAACCGCGTCATTCCGGACGAGCTCGAGCGCAAGAACGTGCCGCTGTCGTTCGACTACCGAGACGACCTCGAAGTGGAATGGGCCGGCCACCCGTCGTGGTACTTCCAGATCAGCAAGTTCTCCATTCCGTGGCTGAAGCACCGCTCGGTCCCCGAGACGACGTTCTTGCACCAGCTCGATCGACTGCCGGCCGATCGAGAGCGCTACCTGCTGAAGCCGCTGTTCTCGTTCGCTGGCGGCGGCATCATCTTCGCACCAACCGATGCGCAGGTTGCCGCCATCCCCGCTGAGCAACGTCAGAACTACATCCTGCAGGAACGCATCCAGTTCGAGCCCGTGATCGACACGCCCGAGGGCCCGACCCAGGCCGAGATCCGGATCATGTATGTGCGTTCCCCTTCGACTCCGCCCAGGGCAGGCGGTGAGCGCTTTCAGCCGGTGCTGCCGTTGATCCGGATGGGGCGCGGCAAGATGATGGGCGTGGATCACAACAAGGGGTTGCGATGGGTTGGCGCCTCGGCCGGGCTGATCGCCAGCGGACAGTAGCGTTCAGTTCGTACGGCATCGCTGCGATTTCGGTGGCGGCGACCATTGGTGTGGGCCTGGCGATCCAGCCGTTCACGCCCACCAACCCGATCGCGTTCCTGCTGTTCGTGCCGCCGATCCTGGTCACGGCGATGTGGACCGACCTGCGCGCCAGCCTGGTGGCCACGTGGATGGGAGGGTTGGCGGACGATGAAACGGCTGCTTCTCGATGCTTGCACGGCGACGCGCGCCGACGCCCAGGCGGCCAATCAACTCAAGGACGAGTTTCTCGCTTCGTTGTCGCACGAACTAAGAACACCACTCAACGCGTTGCTGGGCTGGATTCAACTGCTGCGGTCGGGCCACCAGCCTTCCCGGCGAGGGCGCCACGTTCACCGTGCGGCTGCCGGCGAGCGCATCGTCGCATTCGTGACCTGCCCGGCCTCGAGATGCAGCACGCGATCGGCAATCGCGGTGAGCTCGGCTTCGTCGTGCGTCACGTAGACGAGGGGCACGTGCAAGTCGCGGCGAATGCGCAGCACGTACGGCAGGATGCGATCGCGGCGCGCGCGATCGACGCCGGCCAGCGGTTCGTCCAGTAACAGCACCGCCGGCTGCGTCATCAGGGCGCGGGCAATGGCGACCCGCTGTTTTTCGCCCCCCGACAGCTTCTGCACCCGGCGCGTCAGTAACGGCCCCAGATCAAGGATCTCGACGAGCGCCGATCGCAGGCGCGGCTCGTCGTCGCCCGGCAGGTGACGGCGGCTGTGGCGGACGCCGTAGGTGATGTTGCCGGTGACGTCGAGGTGGGGGAACAGCAGCGCGTCCTGGGGCACGTAGCCGATCTGGCGATCCTGGGGCGGCCGGTTGATGCCGGCCGACGATGAGAACAGGACGCGATCGCCAACGCGGATTTCTCCGGCATCGGGCGTGCGAAGGCCGGCAATGGCCTCGAGCAGGGTCGTCTTGCCGCTGCCCGACGGCCCGAACAGCCCGAGCACTTCGACCGACGAGGCGTCGCGAATCCGCAACTCGAAGGCCTGCTGGCGCAGCGTGACATCAAGGGTCAACTGGATCACGGGCGCGCCGCCACCAGCCGGTTCGACAGATAGATGGCGCCAAACGCCAGCAGTGCCGACAGCAGCAATAACCCCCATGCCGCCTCTTCGCGCCCGGTCTCGACAAAGGTGTAGATGCCCACCGCCAGCGTTTGGGTCTGTCCGGGAATGGCGCCGGCGACCATGATGGTGGCGCCGAATTCGCCGAGCGCGCGCGAGAAGCCGAGCACCGCGCCGGCAATGATCCCCTTCGAGGCGAGCGGCAGCGTGATGGTCCGCAGAATGCGGAAGCGGCCCGCGCCAAGCGTTGCGGCCAGGGCTTCGTACCGGCGATCCACCTGCTCGATGCCCGAGCGCACGCTGCGCGCGAACAGCGGGAAGCTCACGACCATCATCGCCAGCACCACCGCCTTCCACGTGAAGATCACCTCGATGCCCATCGCATCGAGCGCCTGGCCCACGGGGCTGCGCCGGCTGAGCAGCCACAACAGCAGCAAGCCCGTGGCCACCGGCGGCAGGACCAGCGGCAACGACACCACCGTTTCGACCAGCGCCTTGCCGCGGAACGTCCCGCGCGCCAGCAGCCAGCCCGCGGCCACGGCAAAGGGCAGCGTCAGCGCGGTGGCGACCACTGCCATCAGCACCGTGAACTGCGCGATCTGCCAGGTCTCAGCGCTCAACCGTACCGAATCCTCTCCTCGCAAACACGGCGCGAGCGGCGGGGCCTTGCAGGAATTGCAGGAAGCGGCGGCCTTCGGCTTCATCGGGTCCGGCAATCACCGCCGCCGGCTGCACGATGTTCAGGTAGGCGTGCTCCCTGGCCGGGACACGGCCGACCACCCGCACGGCCGCTTCGCGCGCGTCGGTGGCGTAAACAATGCCGGCATCCACCCGGCCCGCTTCGACCGCCGCCAAGACCGCTCGCACCGTCGGGAACGGAATCACCTTCGGTTGCAGCCGCGCCCACGCGCCTTCATGCTCGAGCCAGCGGCGCCCGTAGACACCCGCGGGGACGCTGGCGCTCTCACCCATCGCGAGCCGCGCCACGCCGCCCTGGAGCAGCTCAGCGAGACCGGCCGGGGCCGGACGATCGTTCGGGGCCACGACGGCGAGTTCGTTGGTCACGAGCGGCGTGCGGGTGCCGGCGGCCACGCGGCCGGCCTTCTCGACCACGTCCATCTGCGCGTCGTCTGCACTGACGAACACCGCCGCCCGCGCGCCCGCGACAAGCTGCCGGGCCAGCGTGTTCGAACCGCCGGTGTTGAGGGACACAGACACGCCCGTCGCCGCTCGGTACAAGCCGGCGATCTCGGCAAGCGCAGCATGCAGGCTCGCGGCGACCGACACGACCGGGCCGGGCGGCTGTGCCGCGACCGGCGCAAGGATCACGACTGTCACCCCGGCGACCAGCCAGCTCGTAATCACTTTGGTCGGGCGAAGAGTGCGCACTGTCTAGGTAATTTAGTATGATTCAGAGCGATTTTTGCAACGACTTGGAGTGACTTCGTGATGCTGAGCAAAACCGCGCAGAGCCGCCTTCTCACCGTGCGCGCCGCGGCCGATCGGCTTGGCGTCGCGTACTCGACGCTCAAGCAGTGGATCTACGACGGCTCGGTCCGCACGACCCGCACCAACGGCGGCCACCATCGCATTGCCGAGTCCGAAGTGCTGCGTCTGCAGATGGCCCCGGCCGGCAGGGCCGTGAGCCGAGCGCCCAAGCCGTCGCCCGCCGCTCACGGCGTGCTGGTGGCGCTCAGCGGCCGCAACCAGCTGCGCGGGATCGTCGATGAGGTCCGCAGCGACGGGCTGCTGTCGCAGGTGCGCCTGCGCATCGGCGACCAGGTCCTGACGGCGGTGATTACGCGCGATGCGGTGAACGAACTCAAGCTCAAGAAGGGCGACGAGGCGGTCGCGATCATCAAGTCCACCGAGGTGATGATCGGGCGCCTGCGGTGAACGCCGATTGACCGGCCCGGCCGGTCGGTGGCTACTGGTTGTGTGACGTGCGCGCTGCCTTGTCCATCAGGACCACCTCGTGCCCGTCAATCCGAAGGGCCGGCGGCGCCGCCGACCGGTCTCTCACCGCCTGCACCAGCTTCGCGCCCTCGCCCTCGCTCGGATCAAGCATGAAGACGTCGTTGTTGCCGTCGCGCGACACCGGCACGAACGACACGCGGACAATGCTCTTGCCTTCGATCACCACGCGGGCGACCAGACCGTCGACCGACTTCTCGTAACCGGGCTGGTCGAAAGTCGAATGACCGATCGCATACAGGATCGGCTTGCCCGCGTACAGCTCCACGCCCTGGATGGTATGCGTGCCGTGGCCGAAGATCATGTCGGCGCCGGCGTCGAGGGCCACGTGGGCGAATTGTCTCTGGTATTCCTCGGTCTTCGTTCGATCGCGGCCGGCGCTGGTGCCCTTCACGTCGCCGAACTGCACCGGCGTGGAGCCGTCACGGTTGTGGTGCGAGACCACGACGATGTCGACCTGGGGCCGCAGTTTCTTCACATCGTTGCGGAGCCGTTCGAGATCACCAGGATCGATGGTGATGCCGTCGAGCGACTTGATCCGGGCCACGCCCGCCTCGGTCGCGGTCGCGATCATGTCCTTGTCCTGGTACCACCGCGCGGTGTACTGCAGGAAGCCGATCCGAACACCTTTGCGAACGATGATCGCGGGCTTGTGCGCTTCGTCGATGTTCTTGCCGGCGCCGGCGTGGAGAATGCCGTTGGCATCGAGCACACCCAGGCTCTTCAGGATGTTCGCGCGGCCGGAGGCGACGTTGTTGGCGACGCCGACCACGGCGATATTGGCGGCCTTGAGCGCCTTGACGCCGTCAGGACCGGGATGCGTCCACTCCGGCTTGTCCGGAATGTCGATGGTCGTGCCGACCGACTTGACCAGCAGGCCTTCGAGGTTAGCGTAGACCAGGTCGGCCGCCTTCAACGTGTCGCGCATCCGGTTGAAGGCCGTCGTCGGATCGGCGCGCCGGGAGTGCACCTGGATGTCCCCCAGGATCAGCAGCTCGACCGCTTTGTCGCCGCGGCTGCCGGTCCACTTCCAGGGCGCGGCGGCGGCGAGACTGGCGGCTAGCCCGAGCAGGACGATTACTGAGGCGACAGACGAGCGGCTGGTCATGGCAAGGGTCTCCTGCGAAAATGGTCGCCGCATCTTACTTCCGTTTCGACGCCTCGTACCGCGCCTGGTTCTCGGCGTTGGCCGGATACAACCCGGGTAGCGCGGCCCCGCTCTTGACCTCGTCCATGATCCAGCCCTCGAGACGTTCCTGCTCGACGGCCAGCGGGACGATTTCGTCGAAGAGCGCCGCCGGGATCACCACTGCGCCGTCCCCATCGGCCACGATCACATCGCCGGGAAACACGGCGACACCGCCGCACCCGATCGGCTGCTGCCAGTCGACAAAGGTCAGGCCGGCCACCGACGGCGGCGCCGCGGTGCCGCTGGCCCACACCGGCAAGCCGGTGGACAGCACGCCGGCGAGATCGCGCACCGCGCCGTCGCTTACCAGCCCGGCCACGCCGCGCACGGCCATGCGCGCGCACAGGATGTCGCCCCAGAAACCCGCGTCCTTGACGCCGTTGGCGTCGATCACCGCGATGCAGCCAGCCGGCATCTCTTCGATCGCGGCGCGCGTGGACTTGGGCGAGCTCCACGACGCGGGTGTGGCCAGGTCTTCGCGCGCGGGAATGAAGCGGACCGTGAACGCCCGTCCGACAATGCGTGCCTGGCCATTGGTGAGCGGGAAGGCCCCGCGGATCCAGACGTTGCGGAGGCCCTTCTTGAGCAGGATCGTGGTGAGCGTCGCCGTGGTGACGTTCGCGAGGGCCGCGAAGGCCGCGGCATCGTTGGCAGCAGGCATGAAGTGTTCCTTTCGAACGTTCACACGACCCGGGAACCGGTCATGACGGGACCGCGATTGTCACGCTGTCGAGCGCGCGGCAGAACCGCGCGTTGTCGTCGGGTAGCCGGACCGCCACGCGCAGGCGCGGCAGCGCCGGCCGCAAGCGGTATGAAGCATCCGCGACGCCAATGTTGTGCTGCGCCAGCAACTCGGTCTTGATCGCGCCGGCCATGGCGGGGTCGTTGCCCCGCAACGACGCCAGCAGGAAGTTCCCGCCGCCCTCGTGCACCCGCGCCACCACCGGCACCTTGGCGAGAATATCGGCAAAAGCCGCACGGTCGGCCTTGGTGGCGGTCAGCGACCGCTCGAAGTCGGCCCGGTGCGCCAGCATCAGCTCGAGAAAGAACGCCGCCGGTCCGCTCAGATTCCACATCGGAATCTCATCGTCCAATACGCGAATCACCTCGGGATTGAGGCAATAGACATAGCCCAGGCCCAGGCCCGGAACGCCGAACGAGTGGCCCAGGCTCTTGATGACGATCACGTTCGAGACGGGATCGGCCTTCAGCCGCTCGACGATCGGCGTCTCGTCGCAGAAGTCCGCCAACGATTCGTCGATCACAAACAGCGTATGCGGATGGCGCCGAACGCACTCGTCGACCCACGCGGTCGGCACGGTCGTGCCGGTTGGACTGTTGGGCGAGGCGATCACCACGACGCCGTCGCCGGGAATGGCGGCGTCGAACGCGGCGAGGTCGAAGCCGGCAAGGGCATCGGCGTACGTCTTCGCGCGCGGGAAGATCCGCGCGTACTCACCCAACGACGGTTCTGGCCGCAGCACCGGCCTGACGCCCACCAGTCGCTTCAAGATCGGAAAGATCTGCGACGCGCCGTGCAGGACCTGCACATGCTCGGGTTCGCACAGCAGGTACCGCGCCAGCGTTCGATTGAGCTCTGCCTGGGTCGAACTGCGAGCCTGCGCCACGGCCGGTAGCGACAGCCGCATTGCCTCGACCATGGCATCGGTCGGAAAGTGATGGTTGCGCAGGGCGTCGAAGTCGGTGAATGCGAGGCTCGTCATGGGTCCCGGGAGGCTCAGGAAACTGTATCAGAGCCGGTCTTTTGACATGTCGACGGCGCGACTGGTCATAATCTGTGACCCGTGACGCCGCCACCGTTCGCCCGCCTTCACCCGTCGGCCCGCTGGATAGTGGCCGCACTCGCCGCCGTGGCACTGCTCGCGCTCGTGCCCTGGCGCCCGACGGCCCAGGCGCCGGCGCGGCCCGTGCACTGGGAAGGCACGCTCACCTCGGTCGTCACCGAGGACTTCGCGCGCCAGGAGAACCCGTTTGCCGATGGCGTGTGGACGGCCACCTTCCAGGTGCGCGTCAAGTGGCTCGAGAAGCAGCGCATCGACGTGAAGGACCCGAGCGGCCGCACCACCGGGCAACTGGTGCTGCTCATCGACAATGGCTCGTCGTGGACGGCCGAGGCCAGCGGCGTCGCGGTGACGCGGAGCCGCCCCGAGCGCCTGCAGTTGTCGGGATCCGGTTCGGGCGGCAGCGTGCTGCAGGCCGGCTGGGTGTATCAATCGATGGCCGACGACGATCCGCTGAAAGACATCCTGCCGAGCGGCGCGTACGCGCTCTGGACGGCCGCCGATCTGCAGGTGCTGCACACCTTCACGGCCACCGACCGCACGGTCATCCTGCAGCGGTCGCCCGGCGAGGTCCCGCCCCAGCAGATGCTGAACGCCATCGGCACCCGCCTGCCGGTGTTCTTCTGGAACGGACAGACGCCCGCGCCGGCCTCGATCGACACCACGGGCCTGCGCCGCCTGATGGCCAACACGCTGGCCGACTATCCGTTTGCCGATCGCGAACGCCGCACCTTGCTCGACGGCCGCATGCAGGGCTCGTACGAGACGCGGGGGCGCGCGTCGGAGGCCGGCATGACCCGCACGGTCACATGGGACCTGCGCCGGCGTCTCGGCATCACCGGCACGCTCGAAGCCGTCGATGCGGCGTGGCGCCCCAAGCTGGCCGAGCAGGTCACGGTGCGGGCCTCGATCGATCCCACCCTTGGCGTGGCCGGCCGCTTCCGCTTCACGCTGTTCGACGTGTCTCGGGAAAAGGGCTACGCGCTCAATGCCGGGGGTAGCGGCACCGGACTCGACCTGCGATTCTCGGGCGAACAGCCGCAGCCCATGGGCGCGCCGGTGGAACCGCCCGGCAGTAATACCCTCGTCATCGAAACCAACGATGCCGCCACGTCGGCCGGCGTGACCCTGGCCGCGTTCGACTATGGCGCCTGGGGCCGGCTCAAGGCCGAAGTGATCGTAGACGGCGAATGGTACCTGCTCGACGCCGCCGGCGGCCCGTCGATCACCGTTCCGCTCGACGCCAACGGCAACCGCATCTGGGATGGGTGGGAGCGCAACGCCGGCGTGTGGGGCCAGGCGGCGTCGGCGGACCAGGACGACGAGCCGGCGGGCGAGAACCGCGGCGACGGCTTCTCCAACTTCGAGGAGTATCGCGGGTTCATGGTGGGCACCGACTGGGTGACCACCAGCCCCAGGCACAAGGAACTCTTCATCTACGATGCCTATGCCAGGGGCCTGGGCCACTTCAGCGCCAGCGGCGTGCTGACCTACACCATCCAGCAGACCCAGTACGACGCTTCGCGCGTGGTCAACTTCAACCGCGGCTACGCCTCGGCCGGCGCCCAGAAGGGCCTGCTGCTGACCGGCGATTGCGGCCTCGACGAGACCACGGCCGGCGAGGTGTTTCCCGACGTCGGCACGCCTAACCAGGTCGACAAGGTCTGCATCAACGGCAGCGTCATGCGCACCGCTTCATCCGATGAGGAAGCCAACACGATCGCGCACGAGCTGGGCCACGCCGTGTCAGTGGAACACCACGGCGACTACGACGAAGGAAAGTGCAACGGTGGCGACGAAGGGGTGATTGCCATCTGGGGCGGCGCCACCAGCGGCCATCGCGGTTGCGTCATGGCCTACTCGGACGCCACCTACTACCGTGGCTGGGACGGCCGGTGTTACGCCTGGACCTTCCCCGAAGAGTTCGGCGACCAGTTCTGCACGTCGAAGACCGGCACCAGCATCAACGCCGGCGCCCGGCGCATGGAGGACGGCCACCCGATGCCCGTGTCGGGCAGCAGTACCGCCGGCAATTGCCAGCATCAGGTGAGGCTCAAGTGAAGAGGCCTGGCATCTACGGCCTGGGGCTGACGGTACTGCTCGTCGCGGCGGGCGCGTGGTGGTACATGCGCCGGCCCGTGGACCAGGCCGCATCCGTTGCGGCGGTTGTGGGTGTTCAACCTGCGGCAACGGTTGCGCCGGTCGAACCGTTGATGGCCCGTCTCGCGATCGAAACCGGCGCGCCTGGTGACGAGGCCCTGGGCATCGTGAGCCTGTTCGATGGGAGGCTGCGCAACCGCATCACGACGGAAGGCGCCCTAGTCACCTTCCCGCGGACGCAACTGGACGCCCTCATCCGGATCGAGGTCGAGCAGCCGGACGGCACTGCCACGGCCGGGCCGCCGGTCTCAGTCGTACGTGCGCCAGATGAGGCGCCGATCCGCATGGAGGCGTCGACGACGCTCGACGTCTGGGTCGCCATGACGAGGTTGCCTCCGGCGGGGCAGCGCGTTCGCGTGTCGCTCCCCGTCAGCGGCCGCACGATCGTTACCGACTGGGTGACGATGCCGGCCGCGCCCACCGCGCCTGCGGATCAACTGGCCGCGCGCGCCCGCGTCCAGCAGATGCGCGGGGCCGACGCGCTGGCCGCCACCGCCGATGCGCTGGTGGCGCAGGCGCCAGGGGACGCGCGCGGTTACTACTACCGCGGTCTGGCGCTGGAATCGCGAGGCGACCGCACCGGCGCCATCGCCGCCTATGAGGCGGCGCTCCAGCGCACGCCCAACAACCGCCGCGAGCCGCCCACGGCGCTTTATCGACGGTTGGCCCGCTTGCGTCGCACGCCGTAGCCCGCTGAAAGACACCGGGCCGGCTGCGCTAATAGTTTTGAAGCCAGCGTGCGTTGATGCCCTGCGGCGGGTCGAGCAGCTGCCGAACCTGGGCGTCGAGCTCGGCGGCCTTGCCGGCATCGAAGGCGCCCGCGTGCATCCAGCGAACGACGCCGGCCGCGTCGATCAGCACCAGATATGCGAGCTTGTCGTCGCGCACTGCGAGGCGCTCTTTCCATGGGCCGACGCCGCCAAACACGACGACGGCATTCCCGCGATATTGCTCGGGCGTGTCCTTCTTCATTCCGCCGGTGATGAACGGCTTGGCCAGCCGGCCGAAGCCGCCAATCATCGGCAGCTGATACCAGGTGACCCTGGCGTCGGCCGCCCATCCTTGGCGCAGGTGTGCGGTCCACTCCTCCACCGGTGTTCGCGAGGCGTAGCTGAAGCCGAACGCGACGAGCGCCACGCGGCCGCGCGCGGCGTCGGGAAGGGTCACGGACAGGCCGGCCAGGTCGTCGCCCTTCAGCGCCGGCATCGGCGCACCAGGCGTCAGACGCGTTTCGGCCGCTGCCACAGACAGACCCATCGCCGCTACGGCGATCAGCAGTGCAAGTTTCATTCGAAGTCCTGTCAACCAGACTACAGACTACCGTGAGTTACCGGCCAGGCCCCAGAGCCTTCGCCGTCATGACATTGGTGCTTACCTCGGCGGCGCGGTTGCAGGGCGCAGACTGGCGTACGCTAGGCCGATGCTCATCCCCGACGGATACCACGACGTCCGAGCCGGTGCCCTGGCCGCTGTGGTGACTTATCTTGAGATGACCGCGGCACCGCTGCTGCGGCCCGAGCCGGCGGCAGCTTCCTGGTCACTGCGGCCCATGGCGCAGCCCGGCCTCGACTGGTACCGCGACCTCTACCGCCGGGTCGGCGCGGACTGGCTCTGGAGTTCGCGACTGTCTCTGACCGACGCGGCGCTCTCTGCCGTACTCGGCGCACCGGGCGTCGCCGTGCACTCGCTGATGAAGGACGGACGCGACGAGGGCCTGTTGGAACTCGATTTCCGCGTGCCCGGTGAGTGCGAGCTGGCGTTCTTTGGCGTGACACCGGCATTAGTGGGGCACGGCGCCGGTCGCTGGCTGATGAACCGGGCCGTCGCGCTCGCGTGGTCGCAGCCGATTCGCCGCTTCTGGGTGCACACCTGCACCCTCGACGCGCCGGAGGCCCTGCCGTTCTACCTGCGTTCGGGTTTCGCACCCTACGCCAGGAAAGTCGAGGTCTATGACGATCCGCGGCTGAGCGGCGTGCTACCACCGACAGCGGCGCCGCAGGTGCCGATCATTACGGCTGAGCGCTGACTGGCCGCGCACATCGCCCGTCACAAGCCCGAGGGCATGACGACGCCGTGGTGGCGGTACTGAGCGAGGGACCCGCCTCGCGCCGCGCCGGGCCTCGAGGAACGCGATGTCGGCGTCGCCGGGCGACACACCGCCGGCGCCCGGCAAAACAGACTAGAATCCCGCCTACGCTCGCAGTCGGCCTGACGAGCTGCGGCGAGGCCTCGCCGTAGCGGCCGTCGGCCGCGGAGGCGGGCTGCTATTTTGGAGGTTGGAATGCGTCGACTGATTCTCGCCCTCGCCCTCGCGTCGCTGCCGGCGGCGATGGCCGCCCAGAACCCGGTCGCGAATGACCGGCTCAACCTCGATCTCTACTGGGAGTTCGAGACGGTCTCCGATCCGCAGTTGTCCCCCGATGGCGCGCAGATCATCTACACGCGCGGCTGGATCGACAAGGTCAACGACAAGCGCGAATCATCGCTGTGGATCATGAACGCCGACGGCAGCAAGAACCGCTTCCTGGTGCGCGGCAGCGGGGCGCGCTGGTCGCCCGCCGGCGACCGCATTGCTTACACCGCCCAGGGCGAGCCCAAGGGCTTGCAGATCTTCGTCCGCTATATGGACGCGGAAGGCGCGACCTCGCAGGTCACGCGCGTCGAGAAGTCGCCTACTGGCGTGACCTGGTCGCCAGACGGCACGCGTCTGGGCTTCGTGATGAGCGTCGAGTCGAAGAACTCGTGGCCCATCAAGATGCCGCGCGCGCCCGAAGGCGCCAAGTGGACCGAGGCGCCGCGCATTGTCGAACGGCTCGATTACCGCTCGGACGGCGTCGGCTTCGATGACGATGCGTTCCGGCACCTCTTCGTCGTGCCGGCCACCGGCGGCACGGCCCGGCAGCTGACTGATGGCCAGTGGCATCACAACGGCGTCGAGTGGACGCCCGACAGCAAGCAGATCCTCTTCGGCTCGAACCGCGTCGCCGATGCCGAGTACCAGTTTCGCGAATCCGACATCTACTCGGTCAGCGTGGACACCGGCGCCATCAAGCAACTGACCACCCGCAAGGGTCCTGACGGCAGCCCGCAGATCTCGCCCGACGGCAAGCGCGTGGCCTACGTCGGCTACGACCAGTCGCGCGACACCTGGCAGGACAGCAAGCTCTACGTGATGAACATCGACGGCACCAACCACCGCATGGTGTCGGGCGAGTGGGATCGCTCGCCGCAGAGCGTGATGTGGAAAGAGGACGGCACCGGCCTCTACTTCACCGCTCAGGACCAGGGTTCGCAGAACCTCTACGTACTGCCGATGGCCGGCGACCGCACTGATGTCGTGCAGCCGCTGACCAAGGGCACCTACATGTTGACGACCGCGAGCGTGGTGAAGGGCAAGGCGGTGGGCGTGCTCACCTCGCCCAACGCGCCGGGCGACATCATCTCGTTCGACGTCGCCGCGCCCGAGAAGATCCGGCAGCTGACCAACGTCAACGAAGACATCCTCGCCGGCAAGAAGCTCGGGGCCGTCAAGGAGATGTGGTACACCTCGTCTGACGGCATGAAGATCCAGGGCTGGTACATCACGCCGCCCGACTTCGACGCCACCAAGAAGTACCCGCTGCAGCTGCACATCCACGGCGGTCCGCACAGCATGTACGGGGTCGGCTTCAACTACGGCTGGCAGGAGCAGGCCGCCAACGGTTACGTGGTGCTCTACACCAACCCGCGCGGCAGCACCGGCTACGGCAGCTCGTTCGGCAACCAGATCAACAACGCCTATCCCAGCAAGGACTACGACGACCTGATGGCCGGCGTGGACGCGGTCCTGAAGCAGGGCTTCGTGGACGAACGCAACATGTTCGTGACCGGCTGCAGCGGCGGCGGCGTGCTGACCGCGTGGATTGTCGGCAAGACCGACCGCTTCGCGGCCGCCTCGGCCAACTGCCCGGTAATCGACTGGCTCAGCTTCGTCGGCACCACCGACGGCGCCGGGTGGTACCAGAACTTCGCCAAGCTGCCGTGGGAGGATCCGTCCGAGCACATCCGCCGCTCGCCGCTCACTTATGTCGGCAACGTCAAGACACCGACGATGTTGATGACCGGCGTCAACGACCTGCGCACCCCGATGCCGCAGACCGAGCAGTTCTACAGCGCGCTGAAGCTGCTGAAGGTGCCGACCGCGATGCTGCGCTTCAACAACGAGGCGCACGGCACGTCGAGCACGCCGTCGAACTTCGTGCGCACCCAGTTGTACCTGCGGCACTGGTTCGATAAATACAAGCGCGGCCCGGCAGTCACGACCACGGCCGCGCAGCAGTAAGAGAATTACAGGAGATCAAGAGATCAGGAGTATCTATATTTCTGTCCTCTTGATCTCCTGATCTCCTGTAAATCGCCAGAGGGATTCATGAATCGGACGTTTGCGGTTGTTATTCTTGCTCTTGTTCTGTCCTTAACTCGCAGCGCCGCGCAGGTGCCGGCCGGCGTTGACCAGAACACCGTCAACCGCATTCGTGGCGAAGCCATTACGCGCTCGCAGGCGATGGAGACGCACTGGTGGCTGTCGGAGGTCTATGGCCCTCGCGCCACCGGCACGCCGGGCTACCAGCAGGGCGCCGACTGGGTGATGAAGAAGTTCGCCGAGTGGGGACTGCAGAACATTCACATCGAGCGCTTCCCGTTCGGCCAGGGCTGGACGATCGAACGCTTCTCGGCCCACATGACCGCGCCATCGGCCTCGGTCGTCATCGGCCAGCCGCGCTGGAACTCGCCGTCCACCAAGGGAGCCGTCACCGCCGACGTCGTGCACGTGCAGGCAGCGACCGAAGGCGACCTGGCGAAGTACCAGGGCCAGCTGCAGGGCAAGATCGTCGTCAGCCAGGCCGTGCGCCCGGTGCGAATGCTCGACGGCCGCATCGTGCTGCAGATGAACGACGCCGATTGGGCCGAGGCCATGAAGTTGCCGGAGGCCCCGCCGGCTGCGACCGCCAAGCCCGCGCCAGCCGCGTCCGGCGCCACCGCGCCACTTTCACCAGCCGCGTTGCAGCGGTTCCTCGTCGCCGAGGGCGCCGCGGTGTACCTCGACCGCGGCGCCGACAGCGACGCGCCGCTTGGCGGCAGCAACCTGTCGTGGCGGACGCAAGTGGTCGATGGCGGAACGGTCTTCCCCAGCAACGGCGGCAGCCGCGATCCGAAGGCACCGGCGCAGGTGCCGTCGGCCACCCTCGCCGTCGAACACTACAACCGCATCGTCCGCCTGCTGGCGCGCGGCCAGGCGGTGCGGATGGAAGTGGACATCCAGACCAGGTTCCATCCGGAAACGGATCCGGCCGGCAACGCCTTCAACATCATCGCGGAGATCCCGGGCACCGATCTCGCCAAGGAGGTCGTGATCATGGGCGCGCACTTCGACACCTATCCGTACGCCACCGGCGCCACCGACAACACCACCGGTTCGGCGGCGATGATCGAGGCAGTGCGGGTGATCCAGGCGCTGGGGCTGAAGCCGCGGCGGACCATTCGCGTGGCGCTGTGGGCCGCCGAAGAGCAGGGCCTGATCGGTTCGCGGCTCTACGTCGAGCGCCACTTCTATGACCCCGTGACCAAGACGCCGCGGCCGGGTCACGAGAACGTGCAGGCCTACTTCAACCTCGACAACGGCACCGGCCGCGTTGTCGGCATCTGGGGCCAGGGCAACACCGGCGCCATGAAGATGTTCGAGGAGTGGGGCAAGCCGCTCAAGGACATCGGCTGGAAGAACGTGAGCCCGCGCTCGGTGGGCCAGACCGATCACGGGTCGTTCGAGAACGCGGGGCTGCCCGGATTCCAGTTCATCCAGGAGCGGCTGGAGTACAACTCCCGCACCCACCACTCGAACATGGACACCTTCGACCATGTGCAAAAAGACGATGTGATTCAGCAGGGCGCGGTGGCGGCGGTGTTCGCCTGGTACGCGGCGAATACCACGGAGCGGCTGCCGCGCAAGAAGTAAGCGACGACGGCTGTCGCCGCGGAGGTGGTGACATGATGAAAATCGGCGCCGGCGTGGTCGTGACCGTGGCCGCCCTGTGGTCCCAGGCGACCGATCCCGCCGCCGTACGCGAACGGCTCGACGCCTACCTGGCAGTCTACGAGCCGGAGCTGTCGACGCTCGTCGCGACTGAGCAGATGGCCGCAGGTCATCCAGGGCGACCCGCGGCCATCCGGGGCGGCGGCGAGGCGGTGACCAAGCTCGTCGCCAGGGAGGCGAAGACCCCGGCGCTGATTCATGGACCCAATGGCGAGCCGCTCGAGAGCCGCGTGACGGCGTGGATCGATTCAGCGGGCCGCCTGTGGCGGGCGGAAGCGCGCTCGCGCTATGCGGAGATTTCAGGCCGGCAGGACGAACCGGTCGTGCGCGTCGATTTCAGGTATGACCGCACGCTGGATCTGCTGGTGCCGTTCGAGATGCGCGAGCGATTCACAACCGGCACGCCGGGACTGATGGGCACGAGCACCGCGAAGTACACGGACTTTCGGCGCTTCCAGACCTCGGCGCGCATCGTGCCGCAGCACTAGGCCGCGGATAACGCAGATTGCGCCGACACCCGGCTAGCAAGCCGCCGCCACAGCGGCCTGGCGCGGCCGACGCTCGCCGGTTGCTTTTCCAAAGCGGGATCAACTACCCTCTCTAAGTCATGTCGTTCGTCCACCATGCGCACCGCAGCCATCACCACCGTTCACCGAAACGGCCGGCAGGAGTTTGCGCGTAGAGATCAGGACGACATCCAAAGGATTCGTTTCACGCAAAGGCCCGCCGGCAACGGCGGGCCTTTTGTTTTCCAGGGACGTTATGGACTTTACGAAACTTGACGGGCTCATCCCGGCGGTCGTGCAGGACGAGACCAGCAACGAGGTGTTGATGGTCGGTTTCATGAATGACGAGGCGTGGCGGCTGACGCAGCAAAGCGGCTACGTCACCTTCTTCAGCCGCACGCGCAACAAGCTGTGGATGAAGGGCGAGACCTCGGGCAACCGGCTCGCGGTCAGGCAGGTGTTGGTCGATTGCGACGAGGACACCGTGCTGATCAAGGTGGCGCGCGAGGGCGATGGCAACGTCTGCCACACCGGCGAGCGCACCTGCTTCTACACGGAGGTGCCGGGAGCCGGGAGTCGGGAGTCGGGAGTCGATCAGAAGGGGACACGATGAAGTTGAAGCTAGGTATCCCGAAGGGGTCGTTGCAGGATGCGACGATCCAGTTGTTCCAGCGCGCCGGCTACCAGATGCGCGTGGACTCGCGCTCGTACTTCCCGTCGATCGACGATCCCGAGATCGAGTGCATGCTGATCCGGGCGCAGGAAATGGCCCGCTATGTCGCCGACGGCGTGCTCGACGCGGGCCTGACCGGCCAGGACTGGATTGCCGAACACGAGATTGGCCACCCCGAGCAGACGCCGCTCGCGCGCATCTGCGACCTGGTCTACGCCAAGCAGAGCTTCGGCAAGGTGAAGTGGGTGCTGGCGGCGCCGGAAGACTCGCCGTTCAAGACCGTCGCCGACTTGAACGGCAAACGCATTGCCACGGAACTGGTGCGCGTGACCAAGCACTACTTCACCACCAAGGGCATGGCCGTGGACGTCGAGTTCTCGTGGGGCGCCACCGAGGTCAAGCCGCCGGTGCTGGCCGACGCCATCGTCGAAGCCACCGAAACCGGCTCGACGCTCCGCGCCAACCGCCTGCGCATTCTCGAAACCATCATGGAGTCGAACACGCAGCTGATTGCCAACCAGTCGGCCATGGCCGATGGCTTCAAGAAGAACAAGATCGAGAACCTGGCGCTGCTGCTGCGCGCCGCCATCGATGCCCAGGGCCGCGTCGGCCTGATGCTGAACGCGAAACGCACCGACCTGGAGAAGCTGATCGCCCTGCTGCCGGCGTTGCAGCGCCCGACCGTGTCGTCGCTGAGCGATCCGGAGTGGGTGGCGGTCAACACGATTCTCGAGGAGAAAGTGGCGCGCGACCTGATCCCGCGCCTCAAGGCCGCCGGCGGCCAGGGCATCGTCGAATACCCGTTGAACAAGATCGTGGTTTAGCAGCGGCGCCAGGAGGGCAGCACTGGAGTGCTGCCGTAAGGGACACGATGAGAATTGTTGACTTGACCAACCGGCGGGCCGTAAGCGAACTCCTGTCGCCGACCCGCATTCGCGATCGCGCCACCGAGACGCAGGCTTCGGTGATTGTCGAACGCGTGCGAAAGGGCGGCGATGCGGCGCTGTCAAGTTACGCCCGGGAACTCGATGGCCTGACCGGCCGCATCGAAGTGCCCCGCCGGGTGTGGGAATCGCAGGCGCGGACCCTCGCGCCCGCGGTGCGGACCGCGATCAAGCGCGCCGCCGCGAACATCCGCACCGTGGCACAGGCGCAGGTGCCCAAGGGCTGGCGCAAGACCGTCGGCGCCGGGATCAGCGTCGAACAGCGGGTGATCCCGCTGGCCCGGGTCGGCTGTTACGTGCCGGCCGGCCGGTATCCACTGCCATCTTCGTTGCTGATGACCGCGATTCCCGCCCGCGCGGCCGGAGTGCCCGAAGTGATCGTGGCGTGCCCGCGGCCCGATGCCGCGGTGTTCGCCGCGGCGGTGGAGGCGGGCGTCGATCGGCTGTTCCAGGTGGGCGGCGCCCACGCCGTTGCCGCCATGGCGTACGGTACGCGCACGGTGCCGAGGGTGGACAAGATCGTCGGTCCCGGCAACCGCTGGGTGTCGGCGGCGAAGTCGCTGGTCTCGGCCGATTGCGGCATCGACTTCTACGCCGGGCCCACCGAGATCCTGCTCGTCACCGCCACCGGAGCGGCGGCGGCCATTGCCGCCGACCTGATCGCGCAGGCCGAGCACGATCCGGACGCGCGCGCGGTGTTCATCACGTGGCGTGCCCGCCTGGCGGACCAGGTGGCGCGCGAGGTCGCCACGCAGATGCCCGGCTCCGGGCCGGCGCGGCAGTCGCTGGAGCGCCACGGCGGCATCATCGTGTGCCGCACCATGACCGAGGCGATCGACCTGGCCAACCAGGCGGCCGCCGAACACCTCGTCGTGGGAACCGAGGCGCTGGCCAGGCGCGTCTGGAATGCGGGAGCCGTGTTCGTGGGCGAGTGGACGGCACAGGTCGCCGGCGATTACGCCATCGGCTCGAATCACGTGCTGCCCACCGCCGGAGCCGCTCGCTACCGCGGCGGGCTGAACGCGGCCGACTTCGTGAAGCTGGTCTCCGTCCAACGGATGACAAGACGCGGACTCGCGAGCATCGCGGGCACGGTCACCACCCTGGCGCGCACCGAAGGCCTCGAGGGCCACGCCCGCTCCATTGACATTCGGACCAAATCATGACGACGATTCAAGGCGTTCCCGACCTCGGTCCCGGCCTTCGCCTGCACCTCAACGAGAACACCGCCGGCTGCTCGCCGAAGGTGGTCGAGGCCGTCCGGGCGTTCGACGGCCAGCGGCTGGCCACCTATCCGGACTTTCGCGACGCGATCTTCGAGACGGCGGCGTTCCTCGGTGTCGAGCCAGACCGCCTCGTGCTCACCAACGGCCTGGACGAGGGCATCCTGCTGGCGTCGATCGGCTACCTGGGCCAGCGCACGCCCGAGGCGCTGGTGGATCTCGGCGCGCCAATCGCGGCGCTCTCCGGCGCGGCCGAGGTCATCGTCTCGCAGCCGGCGTTCGAGCCCTACCTCCATGCGGCGCACGCGCTTGGCGCGCGGGTCGTGCCGGTACCGGCCGGTCCCGACTACGCCTATCCGCTCGAGGGCGTGCTCAAGGCCATCACCCCCAACACGCGCCTCGTCTACGTGAACAACCCGAACAACCCGAGCGGCCAGCCGGTGCCGCAAGAGGCGATTCGCCGCGTGGCGCGGGCGGCCGGCCATGCGCTGGTGTTCGTGGACGAGGCGTATCACGACTTCCTGGGCGAGAACTTCCTGGGCGAGGCGGCGGACTACCCGAACGTGATCGTCGGCCGCACGTTCTCGAAGGCGTTCGGCCTGGCCGGCATGCGGGTGGGCGTGATGATGGCGTCGCCGGCCATCCTGGCGCCAATTCGCCGCGCCATGCCGCTGTTCAACCTGAACGTCGTCGCCGTGGCCGCCCTCCGCGCCGCGATCGCCGATACCGAGTTTCGGTCCTGGTATGTGGCGCAGGCGAACGAATCGAAAGCGCTGGTCTATGCGGCGTGTGACCGCGCGGGCCTGCGGTACTGGAAGAGCGGCGCGAACTTCGTGCTGATCGATGGCGGTGATCGCGCGCGGGCGCTGGTGGACGGCATGATCGCGCACGGGGTGTTCGTGCGGGACCGCACCAAGGACCCGGCCTGCCCCAATTGCTTCCGGCTCACGGCCGGCGTCGTCGAGCACACCCGTCACGCGGTGGCGACCCTGGAGGCCCTATGCCACCTTCGCTAAAGCTACGGCGGCCAGGGCGGAGCGCGGTAATCGATCGCCGAACCGCCGAAACGCAGATCAAGGTCACGCTGAAGCTCGATGGCAAGGGCACGTACGAGAACAGCACCGGCATCCGCTTTCTCGATCACATGCTCGATCTTGTGGCCCGGCATGGCGGCTTCGACCTCAAGGTCAAGGCCACCGGCGACCTGGACGTGGACCAGCACCACACCGTGGAGGACGCCGGCATTGCCCTGGGCGAGGCCGTGCTGGCCACCATCGGGAACAAGCGCGGCATCAACCGCGCCGGGTACTTCGTGATGCCGATGGACGAGACCCTCGCGGTCGCGGCCATCGACTTGAGCGGCCGGCCGCACTGCGTCGTGGACACCAAGGTCACGGTGCCGGTGGTCGGCGACCTGCAGACCGAACTGGTGCACGACTTCTTCGACGGCTTCGCCATGGCCGCGCGGGCCAACGTGCACCTGAAGGTGATGTACGGGCGGTCGAACCACCACAAGATCGAGGCCTGCTTCAAGGCGTTCGCGCGCGCGCTGCGGGTGGCGTGCTCGAAGGACAAGCAGATGGCGCGCAGCCTGCCGAGCACCAAGGGCCTGCTGTGATCGCACTCGTGGACTACGGCGCCGGCAACCTGGCGTCGGTGCGCAAGGCGCTGGCCGCCATCGGTGCGGAGGTCTGGACGCCGTCGGCGCCCGCCGAACTTGGGCGCGCCACCGGCGTCATCGTTCCGGGCGTGGGCCACTTCGACGCCACCAGGGGCATCACCGGCGACTGGCGAACCGCGATCAGCACGGCGATCGCGGATGGCCTCCCGCTGCTCGGCATCTGCGTCGGCCTGCAATGGTTGTTCGAAGGCAGCACCGAGGCCGCCGACGTGAGCGGGCTCGGCGCGTTTAAGGGGACCTGCTCCCTTTTCACGTTCCCCGTACATGCGAAGCAGAAAGTGCCACATGTGGGCTGGAACAGCCTCACCTTGCCACGACCGAGCAAGTTGATGGCCGGGATTGGAGATGGGACGCAGGTGTACTTCACCCACTCGTACGCGGCGCCCGTGGTCGGCGAGACTGTCGCACTCTGCGAATACGGTGTCCCGTTCAGCGCCGCAGTCGAACGAGACAACGTGTCGGCCGTGCAGTTCCATCCCGAGAAGTCCGGCCCGGCCGGCCTTCAGGTTCTCAGAAACTGGCTGGGGCATGCTCAGTAAACGGATCATCGCCTGCCTCGACGTGCGCGACGGCAAGGTCGTGAAGGGCGTGAACTTCGAAGGATTGCGCGAGGCCGGCGATCCCGCCGAGCTCGCGCGGCGCTACAACGTCGAGGGTATCGACGAAATCGTCATTCTCGACGTGACCGCCACCGTCGAGGCGCGCCAGGCGCGCGCGCACACCATTGCCGCGGTCGCGAAAGAGATCTTCCTGCCGCTGGCGGGCGGTGGCGGCATTCACAGCGAAGCCGATGCCGCGGCCGCCATCGAGGCCGGCGCCGACAAGGTCAGCCTGAACACGGCGGCGCTGAAGACGCCTGAACTGATTACCGTGCTGGCGAAGCGTTATGGGAGCCAGGCGGTGATTGTGGCGATCGATGCCAAGCGCGGGGAGGCACCCCATAAAGGGGTGCCCTACGACAAGGTGCCCTACAACGTGTTCGCGAGGTCGGGACAGTCGGCCACCACTCGCGACGCGATCGAGTGGGCGCGGGAAGCCACCGGCCGTGGCGCCGGCGAGATCCTGCTGACTTCGATCGATCGCGATGGGACCAAGGCCGGGTTCGACTGCGCCATGACCGCCGCCGTGTCAGACGCGGTCAACATCCCCGTGATCGCGTCGGGCGGCGCCGGCACCTTCGAGCACTTCGCGACAGTCTTTCGCGACGGCCACGCCGATGCGGCCCTGGCGGCCTCAATCTTTCACTTCAATGAAAAGAGCGTCAGCGCTCTGAAACAGTATTTGAGCACCCAGAGCATTCCAGTAAGAAGATGAGTTTCCCTGTGTCCGCTGTGTCCTCTGTGACCAACGTATGTTGATCCCCTCGATTGATCTCCAGGGCGGCAAGGTCGTCCAGCTCGTGCAAGGCGACAAGCTCGCCATCTCCTCGGACGACCTCGATGGCTGGATCGCGAAGTTCGCGAAGTTCCCCAAGGTCCAGTTGATCGATCTGGATGCGGCAATGTCGCGCGGGAACAACGATGCCCTCGTGGCCCGGATCGCGGCGCAGCTGCCGTGCCGAGTGGGCGGCGGGGTCCGCAGCGTGCGCCGCGCGGCAGAGCTGATCGCCGCCGGGGCGCAGGCCGTGATTGCCGGCTCGGGCCTGTTCAGGGGCGGCGATGGCGCCGACGTGGCGCAGATGATCGACCACGACTTCGCGCGCGCGCTCGCCGACACCGTCGGCATGCACCGGCTGATCGCCGCGGTCGACTCGCGCGGTGGCCGCGTGTGCATTCACGGCTGGAAGACGGTGCTGCCGCTCACCGCCGTGCAGGCCGTGCAGCTGCTCGACGGCTACTGCGAAGAGTTCCTCTACACCCACGTGGACAAGGAAGGGCTGATGCAGGGCACCGACATGGCCGCCATCACGGCCGTCGCGAAGGCCACCGAGCGCAAGCTCACCGCCGCCGGGGGCATCACCACCCGCGCCGAGATCGACGCGCTCGATGCACAAGGCATCGACGCGGTGGTGGGCATGGCCATCTATACAGGGTCTCTGGCTATTGATTGAGGCCCGAAACAGCACCTCAGCACCTGAGCACTTACGCACCTGCTAGAATCAGCCCATGCGGTATCTCGTTGCAGCGTTGCTGGCGTGGGGCGCGGTGGTGGCGGCCCAGGAGCCGGCGTTTCCAAACCGGCCGAGCCAGGAGGCCATGCCGGGCACGGCGCGGCCGCTCATTGATCCCGAGGCGCCGACGACGACCAGCGGGTATATCTGCCCGATGCATCCGAACGAAGTGAGGGCCGAGCCCGGCACGTGCAGCATTTGCGGCATGAAGCTCGTGCCGGGCGACCCCATGGCGACCGCCGACTACGTGATGCGCGTCACCCTCGAGCCGCGCGCGCCCAAGCCGGGTCAGTCGGTCAAGTTCCGCCTGGCCGTGCTGCACCCGCTGACCGGCGCCATGGTCACCGACTTCGCCGAGGTCCACGACAAGCTGTTCCACCTGTTCATCGTCAGCCGCGACATGTCGCAGTGGGCGCATGTGCACCCGGAGCTCGAGAAGGACGGCAGCTTCACCATCACGCACACCATTCCCACCGCGGGACACTGGGCGCTCTTCAGCGACTTCATGCCGGTGGGCGGCGGACCGCAGATGATCGTCACGCCGTTTACCACGGCCGGGTTCGAAGGCGACCTCACTGGGTCGCTGCCGTCACTCACGCCGGACCGGTCGCTGACCAAGACGGCCGACGGCGTCACGGTGTCGCTGGACGCGACGCCCGCCAAGCTGATCTCGGGCGAAGAGACCGACATCCCGATTCACTTTACCGACGAGAAGACCGGCGAGCCGGTAAGGGATCTGCAGCGGTACCTGGGCGCCTTCGGCCACGCCATGATGCTGAGTGACGACATGACCGAGCATGTGCACGCGCATCCGGAAGAGATGCTCGAAGGCACCGCGGTCACCGAAGGTGGCGGGCCCGACCTGACCTTCCACGCGCTGTTCCCGAAGCCGGGGATTTATCGCATCTGGCTGCAGTTCCAGCGCAACGGCCGGCTGTCGACCCTGCCGTTTACGGTGCGGGTGACGAGGCTGGGCGAGACGGCGGAAAGGCACTGACCGACAGCGCCGGCTGCGCCGTTAAGGGCGTATCGCCGGCGTTGCCGTAGTACGCCGTCACCGCCAGGCGGGTACCCGCCGGTAGCGCCACCGGCTGCTTGAATACATAGGGCGAGGGCCAGTCGGCCCGGTAGTCTTTCAACCACAACAACGGCTCGACGCCGCCATCGGGGCGAATGGCGGTGACCTCGACCGACGTGGCGCCCACGCCGAGCCGCGGCCAGAGCGCGGCGGCGTTGGTCGCGCTCTTGATGGTGAACTCCGTGCGCACGCGCTCGCTCGCCTGGCCGGCGGCGACGCTCACCGGCTTGGCGGTGATCTCGATCGGCACCGCCACTTGCGCGGGCTTGCTGTCCGAGAAGTACAAGCCCAGCTCGCCGCTGCCGGTGGCGTCTTCCTCGGTGCCGCGGTAGCCAATCTCGATCGCCACCTTGCCGCCGGCCGGCAACCGGATGGCGACCTCCGCGGGCAGTGCGCTCACCGGATGGGTGGGCGTCCACGTGCCCAGCCACTGCCCGGTGCCCAGTTCGTAGACCGCGGCGTAGCGGACCACGCGGCGATCGGTGAAGTTCAGCTGCAGCGACCTGAGCCACGACGCCGCCTTCAAGCCGGTCGGGACCTGGACGCGCGCGACCCGATCGCCCGACCCGGCGGCGACCTTCTCGCCGGCCGCCAGGGGAATTACTGCATCGGGCTCGCCGTGCTCCCAGCCGGTCAGCGAGGGGATGATTACGGCCGGCTTGTCTTCGTCAACGAGCAGCACGCCGCTTGGCGCGCCGCCGTCAGCCCACGAGAGGATCAGGCTGATCTCGCGAGCGGTCAGGCTGACGTCGTTCGAAAACTGCCCGTAGCCCGTGACCGCGCTCCAGGGCGGCATCTGCTTCTCGAGGATCTCTTCCTTGATCGCCACCGCCCACGGCCGCGCGTCCTTGTAGGTCGTGAGCGACATCGAGACGTTGCCCTCGGTGTGGCACTGGAAGCACTTCTTCCGGAAGATCTGCGAGACCTCCCGGTTGAACATGATGTTGGTGGTGATGCGGCCGTGCGACGAGACGGACTCGGGACTGAGGTGCGGCCAGCCGGCCGCGACCAGCCCAAGCACGCCGGCACCCGTGACGAGCCCCTTCCACTTCATGGAGCTATCTTACTGCTGCTGGGTGGCCACCGGCGCGCCCTTGCGCTGCTTGGCCAGGAACTCGAACGCCAGGGGCAGGTTGGGCACCACCATGTCGGTGTGGCTGCCACCGGAAATCTCGAGATAGGTCACGTTGGCGCCGGCCTTCTTGAGCGCCGCGACCATGTTGCGAGAACCGCTGACGTTGACCGTCGCGTCGTTGTCGCCGTGAACGACGAGCTGGGGAATGCCCTTCATGCGCTCGGCCAGCGCGGGCGAGCCGACGCCGGAGAACGGCACCAGCGCGGCCCAGATGTCGGGGTACTTGGACGCCAGCGCCCAGGTGCCAATGGCGCCCATCGAGTGGCCGATCAGGTAGATGCGCGACTCGTCCACCTTGTAGTTGGTCTTCATCAGGCGCAGCACTTCCAGCACGTCCTTTTCGCTGTACTCGGAGCGGCGCCGGGCCGCCGCATCGGTGCTCATCATCGGCGAGCCGTAAAATCCGTCCACGCGAAAACCGTGCGGCGCGGCCAGCAGGAAGCCGTGCTTCTCGGCCAGTTGCGGCGGCAGCTTCGAGTACTGATCGAAGAACGAGTCTTCGTTGCCACCGAGCCCGTGCAGCGCGATCACGAGCGGCGCGCCCGCCGCCGGCGAGTAGGCCGTCGGCACGTACACGCGGTAGGGCATCACTTCGTTCGCGCCCTCGAGCAGGTAGTGGCGCTCGAAGTCGCCGGTGCGGCCCTTGAACGGATCCTGGCCGCCCTTGGCGGCCGAGAGCACCGCCTCGGCTGCGGCAATCTCGGCCCCCACGCTGAAGGTCCCGAGCGGACTGCGGCCGCGATTGACGTTGCGAATGTAGTCGGCGGGATAAGCCACGTCAGCGCGCACGGCGGGCGCGACCGACGCCGAGGCGGTTTCAAGCCCGCGCAGCCGCGCGTCCAGGCCCCGGTGCAGCACCACTCCCAGCGTGGTCGTGGCCAGCGTCGTGGTGCCGTCCACGACCTGGGTTTCGATCACGTACGAGCCGTCCTCAACCCCGGCGAAGTCGAGTTCCATGGCCAACGGCGACTCGCGCAGGTCGCGGCTCACCCCGTCGAACGCGCCGAGTTGCCTGACGAGCACGGTGGCCGCCGGCAGCGCGCCCGGGGCGGCGGTCGCGGGACGCTTGCGCAACGCGACCGTCGCGCCGAGTCCCGGCGTCAGCTCGATGGCCGGGCTGTAAATCTGTTCGAGGCGCATCGCATAAGGCACCATCGAATCGGCGACAGTTCGCTCGCTGCGCAGCACCAGCGAGTGCTGGAAGTCGAGCGCTGGCGTCCACGGTGTCCCGTCGAGCAACGCCATGCCCTTGGCAATCTGCCGGCGCACCTCGCCGGTGCGGCCCTGCGTGTTGGCGGCGGCAATCTCGCGGTCCACCGCATCGATCTGCGCCTTGAGCTCGCCGTCTGGCTTCACCGTGGCCTTGCGCGTGTTGTAGCGGACGCTCAGCGAACTGATGTTCGGCAGCGCCTGCGCGGCGGCCAGTGAAGGGATGAGAAGCAGGGCGATCAGAACGGTCAGGCTGACCACCTTCGCTGAAGCTGTGGTGCTCAAGAAGCGGGACGCCAGATGACGACGGTTCATAACTAGGACCCTAGGTTGAAGGCGATTAACTCGGCCGAGGCGCCGCTGCCGGTGGCGACCACCAGGTACTGGACACCCTGATACATGTAGGTCATGGGCGACGCCAGCGGCCGCGTGGGCGGCACGAAGTCCCACAACTCCGCCCCGGTGCCCTTGTCGAAGGCGCGCAGCTTGATGGGTTCTTGCGGCAAGCCCTTGCTGAGCGGCCGGTCGCCAACCGGCAAGTTGCGGCCGCCACCCAGGTTGCCTTGCCCGGTGGCAATGAACAACAGGCTCTTGGTCACCAGCGGCGCGTTCCTCAACGGCGCGCCGAGCGGCGGCAGGTTCAGGTCCTTGAGCAGCGGGTGGTCGCGCGGGCCGTCGCCGACCGCCGTCACCCACTTGGTGTCGCCCCGATTGAGGTCGATGGCGGTCACGCGTCCGTACGGCGGCTTGACGATCGGCAGTCCGTCGAGTGTCGGCGGCGCCATCACGCCGCCACGCACGTACAGCAGGTTGCTCTTCGCCGGATCCGGCTTCACAAGCTGGATGACAATCGGGCTCGTCACCGACGGCACATAGAGCGTGCCGTGCTCGGGATCAAAGGCCGCGCCGGCCCAGTTGGCGCCGCCGATCCATCCGGGCATGGTGATCGTGCCCTTCTCGGAGGGTGGGGTGTAGAGCGGGCCGTACTCGAACGGCTTGATCGCCTCGAGCGCGGCCTGCTTCAGTTCGGGCGTGAAGTCGATCAGGTCGTTCTCGGTCAGGCCCTGCCGCTCGAACGCCGGCGGCCGGGTCGGGAACGGCTGGGTCGCCGAGGTGCGCT
>SXGQ01121372.1_pt1 | contig 48558 bp, 41 predicted proteins | sample 3178371 | NCBI WGS metagenome assembly SXGQ01 (sample SAMN11356859, study PRJNA531348) | freshwater metagenome | isolation source: freshwater sample F1-20 | place: China: Fuxian Lake, Yuxi | collected 2017-12-25 | reverse complement strand
GGATCCATTACTTCGGTTCAGGCGGTTTATGTCCCTGCCGATGACCTTACCGACCCTGCTCCGGCCACTACCTTTGCTCACTTGGATGCTACGACTGTTCTAAGCCGTAAAATCGCTGAGCTTGGTATTTATCCGGCGGTGGACCCCTTGGATTCCACATCCCGCATATTGTCTCGCGATATTTTGGGAGATGCTCACTATGATTGCGCTATGCGTGTTAAGCAAATTCTTCAGCGTTATAAGGAGCTGCAAGACATCATTGCCATCCTCGGTATGGATGAATTGAGCGAGGAGGACAAATTAGTGGTGGGCCGTGCACGTCGCGTTCAGCGTTTCCTTTCACAGCCATTCCACGTTGCTGAACAGTTCACCGGTTTGCAAGGCGTACTCGTTCCCATCGAAGAAACCATCCGTGGTTTTAACATGATCCTCGATGGTGAGGTGGATCAGTACCCAGAAGCTGCGTTCAACCTCAAGGGCAGCATCGATGATGTCATTGAAGCCGGTCGCAAAATATTGGCCGAACAATCCTAATTCCCATGGCCATGACCCTTCAGGTGCTCACCCCCGAGAAGACTCTCTTTGAGGGACATGTGGTTTCGGTCCATGTTCCCGGTAGCGATGGTCCTTTTGAAGTGCTTAAAGATCACGCTCCAATTGTGGCGTCCTTGGCCAATCCCGGAATCCTTCAGTTCAAAACCATGGAAGGTCAGGTTATTGAATTTAACCTCCTCGGTGGGGTGGTGGAGGTACTGGCCAATAAAGTCATTTTGTTAAGTCCAGGTCTACAGCAGGATTAACATAAGGAGGGCTAATCCATCAATCACTGGGGTCACCCCAGCTATCCTCGTCCTGGGCCTTATCGTAGGCATATCCAGAACAATCCATGTTGACGTTAACACCACCTTCAGGGGCGGTGAAGGTAGATGGCTTTATATCCAGCTTCCTATCGGCCATCACTTTCTGCATAAATAGTCCGAAGATGGGTAAGGCAGTGTTGGCCCCTCCACCCAAACTTGTACTTCGAAAATGCACGGCCCTGTCGTCTGCGCCAACCCAAGCCCCGGCAACAAGGTTGGGGTGATAGCCAATGAACCATCCGTCCGAATTGTTTTGGGTAGTCCCAGTTTTGCCAGCAAAGTCGCCTCCTAGTTGGAATTGATTTCGAAGCCTTGATGCCGTTCCTCCATCAACCACTTTTTGCAAAATTTTGGTCATTATATATGCGGTTTCGTCACTGGTGACATCTTTAGTTTCAGGACTATGTTCCACCAACGTATTTCCTTTGTGGTCCGTTATTCTAAGAATATAAGATGGTTTAGTCCAAACTCCTCGGTTCGCAAAAGTGCCATAAGCGCCAACCATTTCATAAACACTCATATCGAAACTCCCCAGGCATAAGCTTGGATAGGGTTCCATTGTAGAAGTAATACCCATTTTACGGCAAAGGTCAATTACCGGCTGAGGACCAATTTGTTTCATAAGGTAGGCGGCTATATTGTTGACGGACAGTGCAAGTCCGCGGAACATATTCATGGACCCACCCACCTTACCATCATAATTCTGAGGTGTCCAATTCTCAAATTCCTCAAAGGTGACCGGCGAATTAGGTATGGGTTGGCAAGGTTCAAAACCATTATCAATGGCAACCGTGTAAACCATAGGTTTAAACGCCGAACCAACTTGCCTTTTGGCGGAGGGACCCACGTGATCATATTGGCTGAAATTGATGTCAATGCCCCCAACCCATGCCTTGATGAACCCGGTTTGAGGGTCCATGGCCATAAATCCTGTATGAAGGAATTTCTTTGCATACCGTATGGAGTCCATAGGGGTCATCCTGATATTTTTATTCCCGTTCCAGGTAAACAAATTGATGTCTGTAGGCTCATTGAAATTCTTGCGTATGGCAGATTCTGACCAGCCTTGGTTTTTGAGTGTATGATAGCGCGCAGAACGTTTCATTCCTTGTTCCAAAATTTCCGTAAATTCACCCCAAGGCTCTTTTCCAGACCAATGTTGATCAAATTCACGCTGAAGTTTTTTCATCTGGTAACGAACAGCATCTTCTGCATGGGACTGCATTCTAGCATCAATAGTGGTGTAAATTTTAAGACCATCTTTGTATAAGTTGAGAGGCTCGCCCAAATGACTCGTCTGCGTTTTGGCCCATTCGTTTAATTCTAGCCGAAGCATTTCTCTGAAATAAGTAGCGATGCCCACCGAATGCCCTTGTGGGTTCAGTTCCAACCCCAAGGGAACTGCCTTGTATTGTTCTCCAGCTTCAAAATCAAGGAAATTGTATTTTACCATTTGATTAATTACCGTATTGCGACGATTCATACAACGTTCCATATGACGAACAGGTGAGTAAAAAGAAGTCCCTTTGAGGAGACCAATCAGCATGGCGGCTTCATGAACGTCTAGGTCCTTAACATCTTTCTTGAAGTAGGTTTGTGCGGCAGAGCTAATACCAAATGCATTGTACCCGAAATCTACTGTATTTAGGTACATGGCTAATATTTCTTGTTTGGTGTAGCGCCTTTCTAATTGAACGGCAATGATCCACTCTTTAATTTTTTGAAGGATCCTGGCCATTTTGGATTGGGCACGGCCCTCTCCAAAGAGATTCAAGGCAAGTTGTTGAGTTATTGTTGACGCTCCACCTTCTCTACCAAAAAAAATAACGGCTCGAACGATAGCTCGTAGGTCAATTCCAGAATGTTTATAAAAACGTATATCTTCAGTAGCGATTAGAGCAGAAATTACATGCGGTGATATTTGATGAAATTTTGTGTAAGATCTGTTTTGGAGATAAAATTTACCGATGACTTCTCCGTCTGATGAGATTATTTCACTAGCTAAATTACTACGCGGATTTTCAAGGTCTTGAAAATTTGGCATGCTGCCCAATCCCCCGTAAATAGTGGCGATTAAGAAAATGGAAATAATTCCCAAAAAAACGGAGTAAAATAGCCAAACACGATTTATCCAACGAGGTTTTGATTGACCTTTTGGGGAAATATTATTTATGTAAACAGGTTTAGCGCTCAAAGGTCTGTTTTAATAGGTTTCTGAGAAATATTTCAAATAATCTGCTAAGGATAAATTTCTATATAGTTTTCCGTAATTGCTTTTGGAGACATAAAACCAGTTAAACTGTTCTGCGGTTAAGCCGCTAAATAGCTCCTTGTCCGCAAGGGCTTCGCTCCAAAATTGTTTTGCCGTATTTATATCGGGTAGCTCACGAATTAAAATGAACTGTTCAATCTCCTTATACAAAGGGTAAGAAAATTTAAGGGAATAACGTTGGAAGTTCTTTTCGGCAAAGCGACTTAGCTTAACGCCAATTTCAATATTTTTTTTGTAAATCGAAGCGTCCATGCGTAGTACCAAATAATGCGGTTGTAAGGAATCAGATTCAAAATTATAGCGATTACTTGCGTTAAACGACTTTCTTTGGCCGTTAAGGCCTCGGTTCTCGCTGTCCGCAGATCCAAGGATATCCAGTAAGTTGCGTGCTGCATAGGCAACTTGGCCTGTATTCGTTCGGCTCACAATGGTTTCCAAACCTTGAATTAGGAGTGCAGTGTCTTTACGTGCCGCGCTTACCGTCTCTAAATATCCAAAATAAGGCATTAGGGTATCAGATCCAAAACGAACTTTGGCTAATTTACATTGGTAAATCACTGAATCGTACATTTCCATGGAATAAAGTCTGTAACATTCCCTATAGTGAAATTCAGCCGCTTCATGAACCGAATCGGCATTGGCGGAGTACGATCCGCTTAAGAGCATGGTGTAAGAGGATTCAGGGTAGAGGCTGTCCAAAAGTTGACGAAATTTTATCTTTTCTTCTACTTTACCGGTTAAATCATTGCATAAATAAGATTGGTACAAGGCTTCGGGCTCGCTTACAGCACCCGGAAATCTCTTAAGGTGTTTTCCCAGCCAGGTCAGTGAAGCACTATAATCGGAGAAACGATCTTTGTAACCTTTGGCCATAGCCATATGGGCTTTGCGAACCAGGTCCAAGGATCGGGTGCGCGCTATCTCGTCCCGAGGTATTTGTTGCAAAAGGGTTTCCCTAGTTCGGGGTAATTTGGCAAGGGAATCCGCCAAGGCCTGTTCAGAGCTTAACTCCTCGGATGGGCCAGAACCCGCTTGAGCGTCCTCTTCATCGCCTTGACTTTTGGCACTTCTTCGCCAATGATCCTTATTTTCTCGCTTACCCCATAGTTGCATAAATTGGTTGAGGTCTGCTCCCAAAATTTGATTGTTATAGAAATGCCATTCCCCACCGGCATTAGCGGTTGGTGCGTTCATCATGTTACGCTGCATGAGCATGGGGTCAATAAACTGCGGGCTGGTGGATGCGGCGTTGGCCGCGGCTTTGATAGAGTCCGCTTGCCTTGCTTTTTCACGGGCGGCTTCTTGTCTTTCCTCATCCAGGATTCGATCAATTCTCGCAATCAATCGGCCTTCTTCCATCGCCCCTAATTCGAGCAGAGAATCCTGTAATACGATCAATTGCATATTTTTGACCAGCTCACCCAAGTAGTTTTGTTTGTTCTTGATTTCTTTGAAACGAGGGTGGTCTTTGTCCGTGTTTTGACCCAAACTATCAAAAAAAAGCTGAGCATTCATGTAATTCTTGGTATCAAAATAGTAATCACCGTAGGCGAGCCAGGTTTTTTTCCTTTGGGCATTGATTTCAGACGAAGACTCCAATGACTTCCTTAAATTCGACAACATCGATTTGATGTCTTTTCGATCTTGATCAATTTGTGCCAGCTCGTAATACAAGACATCCCGGTATGCAAAATATTTTTTGGATTTGGCGAGCTTGAGCAGAATACGTTGCGCTTTGAGATTCCCCTCTCGAATATCGGTGTATGCAGAGGCCATTCGAATTTTGCATTGAAAGCTCATTTCCGGTTCAGGCTTCATTCTCAAGGCGCTGCGAAAATGAGCAGGCGCTTTACGGCTTTCGATATCGAGGTAGATTTGACCGAGGAGGAATTCTGTTCTACGTCTCTGGGCTCGCGGTAATCGATACTTCAGGGCAAGTTCTAGGTATTCTGAAGCCTTTTGGAATCGATTTTGTGCGAGTTGAGCTTCGGCAGCGGCCAGGTACAGCCATCCTTTGTTTTCAGTGCTGAAACTTTTTGATTCAAGGGATCTGTCCACCACGGATTGAGCCCTGCTATGCTGTTTGGTCGAGGTATAAGAACGCACCAGCCAAGCCGAGGCCAAGTCTGCCTCAGGTCTTCCCTTGAATTTGGTGTTGACGTACTGGAAAGTTTCGATGGCGTCAAAAAAATTTCTGCGTAGATAATAGCATTCCCCAATGAGAAGAAAACTCTCGTCAATCCACCGACTATGCTCTTTGCGTTGAATGACATTGGAGCATTTCTTAATGGACTCCTCAAAGGCCGAAGCCCCGGAGCTTACGGCTGCATCCAGCGATACCACAAAAACAGGCAGGTTTTGGGCGTAATCATCCTTGTGGGCTAGCATGATTTCCTCCATGGCTTCACTATGCCTGAGTTTGGCATAATAGAGTCCGTTAAAGCGTGCTGTAACGTTGTGGTATTGCCTCTTGACCCAGGACTGAGACAGAACTTGATCAGGCAGCAGGAAGCTCATGAAGATGAGGCCTGCAACCACGAACATCTTGGAATGAAAGGGAATATGCGTCTCGGGACGTGTAAAATTTTGTGAGTTCATTGGCAAGGAGCGCTACCCATTAACGTCTTCAAAGGTATAAATTGCAACCAAGGCAATGAAACCTTTCCGAATAGTTCGATTGATTGTGGATTTCTGGCGCAAAATGCGTCTTGATTATCGTCTTATTGTACGTTCTGAGGGTGATTTACACGCCAAAATTAATATTTTGCTGAGACCGTGGGATTGGTTGGTGCTAATCAGCACTTTTTTGGTGGTGGGTTCGCTCTTCTTTGGGGCAATATTGGTTTACACGCCGCTCGGCTCGTATCTGCCTGGGAATAATCGGCGCAAATGGGAAAGGCAAGTGGTACTTCAACGCCAAAAGATCGATTCTCTGGAGGCCTATGTCCAAATGAACCAAAAGAACATGTCGGCACTACGCAGGGAAATTTTGGGAGACGATTCCATGCTTTACCAGGACTTGCCTAGGCCGGATGTTGGATATAGCTACGGAATTGAGCTTCTGGACACCGCCTTGGGTAGGGCAGATTCCTTGCTTCGTTGGGAGGTCGAAAGAGAATTTGCTTTGCAAAAGGCTTCCAAAACAAAAAGACAAGGCTCAAAAACACCTTAGCAAATCTAAATTTGTAGGATGAATATGCACTTACCGCTCAAATTGGGTCGGCCAACAGGGGTCGAAATGAATGCGTTGACCGAAGGCGCTCGTGTGGAGGGTAACCTAACCTGTAAAGGTGATCTACGCCTTGATGGGCATACCCTTGGGGATGTGACCGCGGATGGCCGCTTGGTGATCGGTGCACAAGGCATGATTAAAGGGGGAGCACGCGGCAAGAGTGTGCATGTTTATGGCAAGATTGAGGGCAATATCGAGGCAAGCGAATCGATATTGCTTTCGGCAACGGCCAAGGTTATCGGTGATATTTCAGCCCCCAAACTGGTGGTGGAGGAAGGAGCCCAATTGACAGGCAAATGCACCATGCAAGCCCTCCGAGGGGTTTATGCCGGGGATGCCCATGCCAAAACTGCCTGACGCCCTCGCTCGATACGGTGGTTTGGCCTTTCAAATGGCCTTTCCGATTGCTTTGGGCGCATGGATTGGGAATATGCTTGATTCGCAAATGGTCATGTCGCAGCCGTGGTGGACTATCGCTGGGCTATTATTAGGTTTGTTTATGGCTATGATCCTAGTTTGGTCTAGGTTTCGTTCCTGACGCTTCTTGTCTTTCATGAAAAGGGGTTGGCTTGTCGTATTCATTTGGCTCGCCTTTGCATTCATTAATCTGGTCTTTTTTGGCATCGTGGAACGAAGCCCGGAGATCAGCGACTCCAGGCTAAATCTCCTGCGTCAAGGACTTTGGATATGCATTTCGTTGAACACTCTTTATCTGGCAATTTTTGCCCATCCGTGGACAGGAAGGATTTCGTGGATTGTCAAGGGCGCCCCCTTTTTTTCCTTAATACATCTTCTTATGAATTTGTTTGGAATCTTGGTTTATTATCAAATTGGAGGACTCCAGTATCGCTATACGGGACTCGGGTTTGTGGCCTTTGTTTTGGTGCATTTGGTTTTTGTAAAATGGGCCTTGCTTTCTATCTTGCGCCCGCATTCGGAATAGGTGAAATAGCCTATTTTGTTGCCTTAAGACCCATTCGTGCAATTATTAGCCTCCATATCCCTTTCACTTCGTTGCTCCTTCTACTTGGTGAGCTTGTGGGGTATGTTTTCATGGCCTTTGGGATTGTACGCAAATCCTTCAGAAAGCGGTCCTTCATCTCATCAGGGGCAGAATCAAGCTGTTGCTGAGGGTCAGGAATATGCCAACGACTCAGAGCAAGCTCCAGGACATTCAGAAGGATCAGAAGAATTTGACGCCTCTAAGGTCATTCTACATCATATAGCGGATGCTCATGATTGGCACCTCTATGACCATCGCGATGAGGCAGGCCATATTCATCCTGTTTCCATTCCGCTTCCCGTGATTTTGTGGTGTGGAGGGCAATGGCATTTTATGATGTCTTCTGCCTTTGAACACGGGCATGCCCAGCCCCAATCAGGCTCTTTGACCTTTCAGTTGGATGAACACGGCCATATCAAAGAAGCATCGGGGTTACCCATTATGGATTTGTCCATTACCAAGAATGTGGCCTCTATGCTCCTAAGCATTGTTCTCCTTTTGATCATCTTTATATCAGCAGCGCGCTCCTATTCCCGCTCATCCAACCGGATGCCTTCAGGCCTTGCCCGGTTCTTGGAGCCAATCATTCTTTTCATCCGTGATGATATTGCCAGACCGAATATTGGAGAAAAGCGATATGCACAGTATATGCCCTATTTGCTTACGGCGTTTTTCTTCATTTGGATCAACAATTTACTGGGCCTGCTTCCCACCGGGGCTAATTTGACGGGGAATATCGCGGTCTCTATGGTTTTGGCGGTGTTCACCCTACTGATCACCAATTTCAGCGGGAACAAACATTATTGGTCCCATATTTTCCTACCCCATGTTCCAAAATGGTTGTATCCCATCATGATCCCTGTGGAGGTGGTTGGAATTTTCTCCAAGCCGATTGCTCTGACAATACGACTCTTCGCGAACATAACCGCAGGACATATCATTATCCTCAGTTTAATTTCTTTGATATTTATTTTCAAAACCTTGGCTATGGCTCCGGTTTCCATTGCTTTTGTGCTCTTTATGGAATGTCTGGAGATCTTAGTTGCTGCACTACAAGCCTATGTGTTTACTTTGCTTTCTGCCTTGTTTATCGGCCTAGCGACAGCAGAGCCTGAACACGGGGCCCACGAAGCTCATTAGTTTATTCTGAACATCAATAACACTCCAAACCCAAACACACTCAACCCTTAAATTTTAATTTATGACAACGATTACAGGAATTGCCGCTATCGGAGCAGGTCTTGCCGCTATGGGCGCAGGCATCGGTATCGGCCGTATCGGTGGATCGGCTACCGAGGCTATTGCCCGTCAGCCCGAAGCTACCCCCAAAATTCAAACAGCCATGATCATCGCCGCAGCTCTTATCGAGGGTGTTGCCTTGTTCGCGGTTGTTGTTGCCTTGTTGGTAGCTTAAGGAGGTCACCATGGATTTGGTAACCCCCCAACTGGGTCTGCTGGTTTGGCCTGCTCTTTCGTTTCTGCTCCTATTGGTTGTTTTGCGCAAATTTGCGTGGAAGCCCATACTGGAATCGGTGAACGAGAGGGATCAACAAATTCGTCAAGCCTTGGATGCCGCCAATGAAGCCAAAATGTCCATGGTGCGCTTGCAAGCGGATAACGAAAAACTCATGGCCGACGCCCGTGCAGAGAGAGATTTGATGCTTGCCGAGGCCAAGAAAACCCGTGATCACATCGTCGCTGAGGCCAAGTCCAAGGCGGAAGAAGAAGGCAAAAGGCTTTTGGATTTGGCACGCCAAGATATTGCCATCGATCGCAAAGCCGCAATTATCGAAGTTCGGAACCTCGTAGCCAATCTTTCGGTGGATGTGGCCGAAAAGCTCCTTCGCAAAGAGCTCGATAAATCAGATACTCAACAGGCTTATTTGCGCCAACAACTGGACCATCTCAAAATTCCCGTCAACTAATCGCTTTTAACTCGATTAACCCTTAAGAATCAACGCCGCTGATCGCCGAATGAACAATTCCAGAATTGCTACACGTTATGCTGTTTCGTTGTTACGGCTTGCCACCGAAAGGGGGCAGGAACAGCGCATATACCAGGATATGGTGAGTTTGTCTGCCGCTGTCACCGGTAGCAAGGATTTGGATCGTTTGTTTCGTTCTCCGCTGATCAAACCTGATCTCAAAATCCAAATTGTTAACAAAATTTTCGCATCGTCTTTTGATGGTTTAACCCTGGGTTTCTTGAATTTAGCAATTCGCAAACACAGAGAATCCGAAATGGGTGGCATGGCCAAAGCCTTCGTGCGTTTGTTTGAGAACCAAAAAGGTGTTGTTCGGGTAGATATACAAACTGCTTCAGTTTTAGACGAAGCCAATCGAACGCAACTTGAGGGCAACCTCACAAAGGCCTTTGGACAAGGAGCGGTTTTTGAATACCATCACCACCCAGATTTGTTGGGAGGTTATGTCTTGAAAAGCGGTGACCTTCGAGTAGATGCCTCTTTGGCAAGTGAATTGCAGCAAATTCGTCGTCATTTTTCCGATAGTTCTTATTTATCCAAAATTTAGTTTATGTCACAATTGCAACCGGACGAAATCTCCGCGATCCTCAGGGAACAGCTCTCCGGACACCAATCGCAAACCCAGCTCGAAGAAATCGGTACAGTGCTTCAAGTTGGGGACGGAATTGCCCGTCTTTATGGACTGACCCGTGTTCAAGCAGGCGAACTCATTGAGTTTTCCAACGGTACACGAGCCGTCGTCCTTAACCTCGAAGAGGATAATGTCGGAGCGGTACTCCTGGGTGGGTCAGAGGGCATTAAGGAAGGCGATACCGCCAAACGAACCGGTCTCATTGCATCGATTAAGGTAGGTCACGGGATGTTAGGTCGTGTCGTGAATACTTTGGGTCATCCCATTGATGGCAAAGGCCCCCTGCAAGGCGAGACCTTTGAAATGCCTATCGAGCGCAAAGCCCCTGGTGTTATTTTCCGTCAACCGGTCCACGAACCACTGCAAACAGGGATTAAAGCCATTGACTCCATGATCCCCGTCGGTCGTGGTCAGCGTGAGTTGATTATCGGAGACCGTCAAACCGGTAAAACGGCCATTGCGATTGACACCATCATCAACCAAAAAGAATTTTACGAGGCTGGTAAGCCGGTATTTTGCATCTACGTTGCCGTTGGTCAGAAGGCCTCTACGGTGGCCAATATTGTGAAAACGCTGGAGAATAACGGGGCAATGCCCTACACCATTGTGGTTGCGGCCTTCGCTTCGGATCCTGCACCCCTTCAGTTCTACGCGCCGATGGCCGGTGCTGCGATAGGGGAATATTTCAGGGACTTGGGTAATCCTGCCTTGATTGTGTACGATGATCTTTCCAAGCAGGCGGTAGCTTATCGGGAAGTATCCCTGTTGCTCCGTCGTCCTCCTGGACGCGAGGCCTACCCTGGTGACGTTTTTTACCTTCACTCACGTCTTTTGGAAAGGGCTTGTAAGTTGAACTACAACGACGAGATTATCGCCCAAATGAATGACCTGCCCGATTCACTCAAAGGCAAAGTCAAAGGTGGCGGTTCCTTAACCGCCCTTCCAATCATCGAAACACAGGCGGGTGATGTATCCGCTTATATTCCGACCAATGTTATCTCAATCACGGATGGTCAAATCTTCTTGGAGTCCAATCTATTCAATTCTGGTGTCCGTCCCGCCATTAACGTGGGTATTTCGGTGTCCAGGGTAGGGGGTAATGCTCAAATCAAGTCCATGAAGAAGGTTGCCGGAACCCTTAAGTTGGATCAGGCCCAGTACCGTGAATTGGAGGCCTTCTCCAAATTTGGTTCAGACTTGGATGCCGCTACCAAAGCGGTTTTGGACAAAGGTGCTCGGAACGTCGAAATTCTAAAGCAGCCTCAGTACTCTCCGTTTAGGGTCGAAGATCAGATTGCGATTATTTATTTGGGAACCAAAGGCCTTCTAATGGAGGTCCCTATGGCCAAGGTCCGCGAGTTTGAAGCTGATTTTCTGGCTACACTGCGCGCCAACCACCCGGAAGTTTTGGAAGCACTTAAAGGCGGCAAGTTTGAAGACAGTTTAACGGACGTCTTATCCTCCACGGCCAAGCAACTGGTTGCTCGGTACAAAGCTTAATCCAGATTAGTCTAACCCAGCATGGCCAATCTCAAAGAAGTCAGGGTACGAATCGGCTCGGTCATCTCCACCCAGCAGATTACCAAAGCCATGAAAATGGTTTCGGCCTCCAAATTGAGGAGAGCCCAGGGGGCAATTCAACAAATTCGTCCTTATGCGGAGGGCCTTCAAAACATCGTTGGCCGTTTGATTGCTGGTCTTGAAGGAACGGATACCGAAATGCCTTTGACACAGGTTCGCGATGTCAAGCGAGTTGGGGTGATTTTGTTAACCTCTGATAAGGGATTGTGTGGGGGATTTAACAGCAATTTGATCAAGACCGCTCGTCGATATATCCAAGATTTACCATCGGATCAACAAGCCACTCTTATTCCAGTTGGTCGTAAAGGGGCTGACTTTTTTAAACGTTCCGATTTGACCAAGGATTTGCGATTTAAGGATTTGATGGTCAAAATACGTTACCAGGCAACGGCCGAAATGGCGGAAGATATCAGCAAGGCTTTTGTGGGTGGGGGGTATGACAAAGTGGTTGTGATTTACAGCGAATCCAAGAACCCCGTTGTCCAGTATTTCAAGGTAATGCCATGGCTTCCGCTTCAAGCCGAGCCCGAAGGTGGGTCTGCCTCGTCCTCGGTTCGTCAGGAATCCAATGCTGATTATTTGTATGAGCCGGGTCGGGAAGTAATTGTTCGGGATTTGTTGCCGTTTTCGCTGGCTATAGAGCTACACAAAGCCATGCTGGATACCCAAGCATCCGAGCACGGAGCCCGTATGACCGCTATGGACAAGGCAACGGAAAATGCAGGAGATTTGTTAAGAGAACTTCGCTTGCAGTACAATCGCGCTCGTCAGGCGGCTATTACCACCGAAATCACCGAAATTGTTGGAGGAGCAGCCGCTTTGGCTGGTTAATTTATTTAGAAAATTTCTTCGCTTCTCCTCTCGAGGATTGCGGTTCATGCCTCCCCATGTTTGATTTGATCTTTGGCCTGGAGGAAGTGGAGGTTGCAGCGATTGAACTGCTTGCTTGGATGAAGAAAGAACAGAGCCTGAGGCCAAGCCGTTTGCAAGGATCCCTTGCCCTTTCTTTGAGTGGGCCCATGGGGAGCGGCAAAACAACCTTGATTCGTGCAATGGGTAAGTATTTGGGATGTAATCCTTTGCCAACCTCACCTACGTTCAGCCTGGTCCAACATTACATGACTTCGGAAGGCGAACAGGTAGTGCATGCTGATCTGTTTCGGTTGCGTGATGCCCGTGAATGGCTCGCCCTTGATCCTGAAATGCTCTTGGCTGGGGTGGCTTGGTTGTGGGTGGAATGGCCCGAAAAGGCCCTAAACTACATGCCCGAAGGCATGGCCCAATTCGAGCTGGAGTTAGGGGCTTCAAACCTCAATGCGTCAAACTTACCCAATCAACGTCGGTTGCGCTTTGTAGGATGGTTGTCATAATTTGTTGATCGTGGAGGCAATTTTGTGGTTATATTCGTTCATTAACCCCCTTTAGACCCATGGTCCAAGCTGCCCCTTTGGTTGCCCGAATTAAAGTTGATCGCAAACAAGTTGGGTTGAAAATTGGAATTCCGTGCGAGCGGGGCTTCCAAGAAAATCGGGTGGCTATCACCCCCCAAGGTGTGGCCTTGTTAGTGCACAATGGTCATGAAGTAATAGTAGAAAGGGATGCGGGCACCCATAGCTTTTTTACCGATAAGGATTATGCTGAAGCTGGAGCTTTCCTTGTCGATGGTCCCGCGGAAGTTTACCAATGCCCTTTGGTGGTAAAGGTTGGGCCTGTACCTTCGGAGGAATTGCAATATTTGCGTCAGGGACAAATGGTCTTCTCAGCGCTGCATTTGCCCAGCATGAGATCCAGTGACCTTAAGGAAATTATTGGGCGAAGAATCACCGGCATAGCTTACGAGTACCTTACGGACCGCAGTGGTTTCCAGCCTGTGGTTCGCTCGATGAGTGAAATCGCTGGCACTATGGCCATACTGATTGCTTCGGAATACATGAGTAATCAATTCCAGGGACGAGGCAGATTGCTGGGTTCAGTCATAGGGGTTCCTCCAACGAGAGTGGTCATTTTGGGGGCGGGTACGGTTGCTGAGCATGCGGCCAAAGCCGCTTTGGGTTTGGGTAGCGAAGTGGCCTTGTTTGACAATTCCATTCGACGACTGAGGCGCTTGCATTTGCTCTTGGGCAGGCCGGTCTACACGTCTGTGATTCACCCTTCGGTTCTTGCAAGTCAACTTTCTACGGCCGATGTGGTCGTCGGAGCCATGAGAGCGCAGAATGGCAGGACCCCCATGGTGGTTACCGAAGCCATGGTGATGGGTATGAAGGCTGGTGCCGTCATTGTGGATGTGAGCATCGATCAGGGGGGCTGTTTTGAGACTTCCAGGCTAACCAATCATACCCAACCGGTCTTTGAGCAACATGGCGTGGTGCACTACGGGGTTCCTAATATCCCATCACGGGTTTCGCAAACAGCTTCCGAATCACTCAGCAATATTTTGACCCCAATATTGTTGGAAGCGGGTCAGCGGGGCGGAGCGGAAGCCTTACTTTGGCTGGAACAGGGCTTGAGGGCTGGAGTTTATTGTCATCAAGGGCAACTTACCCAGAGGCATTTGGGGGAGACTTACCAATTGCCGTGGACTCATTTGGAAACCTTGATGGGTTCTGGCATGTAGTCCTAGCATAATAAAAAGCGTTTTTCTCGCACTTTTTGAACTAAATCATCACTCTGTTTAACTTTTTTGAAAAAAAGTTCCACAATAATTTGGAAATACCAAATTCACACCTACTTTTGTTTAACGATTCACTCAAAAGGTTAAACAAATGGAAAATTCCTTCACCGATCAAGTTGCTGCTCATGCACTCGCGCTCAAAGGTTATGCTTTGTTTTTGACCCAAAACAGAGATGATGCCCATGATTTGTTGCAAGAAACCTATCTCAAGGCTTTCTCAAATCGGGATCGATTTGCTCCTGATACCAATTTAAAGGGATGGCTTTATACCATCATGAAGAATACCTTCATCAACAATTACCGACGTAAGGTCAAGCGCAATACCTTCTCGGACCATACCGAGCAAGACTATTATATTAATCAACCCAGTCAGCATATTCCTAACCAAGCCGAGTCAAGGATGGTCATGGAAGATTTAAATGCTGCGATAGCTGTATTGCCCTTTGAATTAAGGGAGGCGTTTATGCTTAATTTCCGTGGGCACAAATACCAAGATATCGCTGACCAATTTGGCATTCCAATCGGTACGGTCAAAACACGAATTCATCTCGCGCGCAAAGCGTTGAAGCGCAAATTGTCGGTTTATGGTGACCTTTATGGGCTGAATGCAGCGTGATTCTGCATGATTTTGCCCAATGCCCTCAGATTCTAAAATAATTGTTATAGGGTCCGGTTTCGCTGGTCTCTCCGCAGCTTGTGTTCTGGCCTCCAATGGATATCGTGTCCAAATATTAGAAAAAAATCAGGAGCCTGGTGGAAGAGCAAGGGTCATGGAGGCTGAGGGATTCCGCTTTGATATGGGGCCCTCGTGGTATTGGATGCCAGATGTTTTTGAAGATTTTTTTGCACTCTTCGGCAAGAAGGTATCCGATTACTACGATTTGGTTCGATTGGATCCTGCATACACCATTGTGTATGGACCTGGTGATCAATTGGTTGTTCCCGCTGATGCCAAGGCTTTGGAGGACCTCTTTGAATCCTACGAAAAGGGAGCTGCGCTCAGGCTTCGGTCCTTTTTGAAACAGGCTGCCTACAAATACGAAGTTGGTGTCAAGGATTTGGTTTTTAAGCCGGGCAGATCCATCACCGAGTTTCTAAGCCCTAAGTTGCTTTGGGATGTTTTGAGAATGGATGTTTTTCGTTCTATGGCTTCGCATGTTCGTTCCCATTTCAAGCACCCGCATCTGGTCAAAATGATGGAATTTCCGGTGCTTTTTCTGGGAGCTACCCCCAAGAATACGCCGGCTTTGTACAGCCTGATGAATTATGCTGATCTGGGTCTCGGAACCTGGTACCCCATGGGTGGCATGGGCAAAATTGTCGATGCTATGGTTTCCCTCGCTCAGGAACTTGGAGTCGAAATCCTGTACGGCAAGGAGGCTCTTGCGGTAGGTTGTCAGGGCAATCTGGTCAAAACGATTGAAACAAATGCTGGTGTCTTTCACGCAGATGCGGTGGTGGTAGGTTCGGATTATCGGCACTTTGACCAGGAAATACTCCCTGCTCAACACCGTAATTACAGCCATCGCTACTGGGAGCAAAGGACCTTGGCTCCATCCAGCCTGTTGTTTTATATTGGATTATCGCAGCCGATTCCGGGATTGACGCATCATACCCTCTTCTTTGATGAAGACTTTGGGTTGCATGCCGAGGAAATTTATGCCCGCCCTCAATGGCCTACCAAGCCCTTGTTTTACACTTCCCTTGCTTCCAAGACAGACCCATCGGTGGCACCGGAAGGCATGGAAAATCTTGTTATTTTGGTGCCATTGGCCCCCGGGCTTCAGGACAGCGAAGAAATCCGTGAGCGTTATTATGCCTTGATTATGGATCGCTTTGAGCGACTAGCTGGGTATCCTATCCGAAATTGGGTAGTTTACAAGAAATCCTACGCCCACAACGATTTCATCAAGGACTATCATTCTTTCAAAGGTAATGCTTACGGTTTAGCCAATACCTTAAGTCAAACAGCCATACTCAAGCCTTCTCTCAAACACCGCAGCCTTGGTAATTTATATTTCTGTGGGCAACTGACGGTACCAGGTCCCGGTGTTCCTCCATCACTGATCTCCGGAAGAGTGGTCGCTAAAGAGCTGATCAAAGAATGGCCAAACCAATAGGGTTTTTGGTTGTTTTATCAGAGAATTTTGTTTAGCTTCACGAAGAACTTTATGCTTAGTCTTTACCGCGATACCAACTTTGCCATTTCCCGGCTGATTACCCAGAAATACAGCACTTCTTTTTCCCTGGGCATTTTGGCCTTTCAGCCCTCCTTCAGGGCTCCGATATATTCTATATACGGATTTGTGCGGTACGCAGACGAAATCGTGGATACCTTCCATGATTACGACAAAGAGTTGTTGCTGGATGAATTTCGCAGGGACACTTATTTGGCCTTGGAACGAGGAATTAGTCTGAATCCGGTATTGGATGCGTTCGTGCAGACCGTTCGTCAATACGAGATCGGTATAGATTTAATTGATGCATTTTTGGATAGTATGGCCATGGACTTGCGTCAGGTTGCGTACGCCCAAGATTCTTATGAAACCTATATCTACGGTTCAGCTGAAGTAGTTGGCTTAATGTGTTTGCGCGTTTTTTGTCACGAAAAAGAGGGTCTCTACGAAGAATTGCAGGGAGGTGCCAGGGCCTTGGGTGCAGCTTTTCAAAAAGTTAATTTTCTGCGTGACTTGAAGGACGATTATCAGATTCGAGGTCGAACATATTTTCCTAACCTGAACCTTGGTGTTCAATTGGATATCCATTCCAAAAGAGAAATTGAGAAGGATATACAGCAAGATTTTGATCAGGCTTATAAGGCTATCATGCGTTTGCCTCGCGGGGCACGTATCGGAGTACTCACCGCATACCGGTTTTACAGAAATTTGTTTCGTAAAATACAACAGGCATCATCTGAGCAAATTCTCATGGAACGCATTCGGATTTCTAATGCAGAGAAAGCGGCGTTGCTTTGTTATTCGGTGTTGCAACACAAGCTTACCTAAATCTTTTTTGAGAACTTGTGGTAGAATTGCTCCCGCAGGGTAAAATCCAACGGTGCTCATTTAGTCCGTTCGTTTCAACATATTTTATTTTTCTGATAGCCCTGGTTTGGGTGGGGTTCATTCCATGGGTATTGGGGGTGGTAGGCCCGTTGAAGGATTATATGACGCTGGAGGCCTATTTTGAGGCGGCGCAAGGTCCTTTCACAGCGTCCCAGTTCAATGCGATCTTTGGAGAAGGCAGGCAGTCCGAACAATTGAATCCAGGTTTTGCTGGGGCTTACCGAGGCCTATTAGCCCGTGATGGCCGCTCTCCTTTGTCACGTCTGGAGAACGCTAAGGCCGCTTCTGCCCTTTTGAATCAAGCCGTTGTGCGGGATGGGTCTGATCCCAGGTGGAGGCTTTTGAGATTAACCCTTGAGGCTGAAATGCCGGGTTGGTTGGGCCTGTCGGAGCATGTTCAAGTGGATAAGGCCTTTTTGAATCGCCTTTTATCAAGGATGAGTATTGTGGCGACCGGTCAAACCAATGAACGCGAGTCCGATGATTGGTCAAAATTTTATAAAAAAATGAATTTTTAATTTTTTGATAGGTTATCTTCGGTTAAGTATTGGAAATCCCATTCTTTTTAAGGTCACCGCGCTCGGTTTATTGCTCAGATGGTTTAATCAATATAGCTTTTTTATTCTTGGTCATTCCAAATTTTAAACCATGTCGGAGCATAAGAGGGGTTCAATATCCAAAGAAAAGATTGCTATCAATGCCAGGGTTGCAGTGGTGGGCGGTGGTATCGCGGGGATGGCAGCAGCAGCTCGGTTAGCCTACGCTGGTTGCCGTGTCGTGCTTTTCGAGGCCAATGCTGAGTTGGGTGGAAAGCTGAGTGAGCGACGGAGTGGCGAATTTCGCTTTGATTGCGGCCCATCTCTTTTCACTTTACCAGAAACCATGGAGGCTTTGTTCGCAGATTGCGGCAAAGACCTCCAGAATTACATGAATTATGATCGCCTGGATCTCATTACCAGGTACCATTATGCTCATAATGCTTGGGTTGATGCTTGGGTTGACCAAGAAAAGTTCAGTCAGGAATTGTATGATAAGTTCAACGAGGATCCCTCCAAGGTCTTGCGTTACCTAAAAAGAGTGAAATGGTTGTACGAATTGGCTGCCCCTGTTTTTTTGGAAAGGTCCATTCACCGCCGATCTGAACTTTGGACGGTCGCTAACCTTATTAAGGTTTTTGCCTTGCCCTTTATTGGGGCCTTCCAAAGTTTGTATCGTTTTAACAAAAGTCATTTTGACAAGGAGCGAACGGCCCAAATATTTTCCCGTGTGGCGACCTACAACGGCTCTAATCCCTACCAGGCCCCAGGGACTTTGGCTTTGATTAACCATGTGGAATACGGGATTGGGGCTTATTATCCCAAAGGGGGAATGATTGCGATTCGGGACGCCTTGGCCGCGCTAATCAACGATTTGGGGGTGGAGGTTCGGTTAAATACCAAAGTGGATAAGTTTCATGTATTTCATAATAGGATCCTTGGGATTAAAGTCAAGGATGAGAAAATAGCTTTTGATAGGGTAGTTTCAGCTTTGGATATTGCATATGCCAAGGAATATTTGTTTTCTAGAGATTTGTTGGAGCCCAAAATGCGCACCAAAAGTTTGGGAATGTCTGCCATGGTTTTTCAATGGGGCATCAAAGGAAATTTCCCTCAATTGGATTTACATAACATTTTCTTTTCCAAAAAATACCGTAAGGAATTTGATAGCATGTCCCGAAAACAGCCATACCATGACCTTACGGTGTACGTGTATGTGAGTTCTAAACATAGGCTTGATGATGCACCAGCTGGACACGAAAATTGGTTTGTGATGGTGAATTTGCCTTGTGACCAGAAACAAGACTGGGAAAAAATTCACGAATTCACTCGGAAATCCATTCTTCAACGTCTTTCCTCGGATTTGGGCTGTGATATTGAATCCTTAATTGTGGACGAAAATGTCATGACCCCTCTGCATTTCGAAAAAGCAACCAGGACCTATGCAGGGGCACTGTACGGGCAACATTCGAATTCAATTTTCTCAGCCTTTCGTCGTTATCCCAACAAACACCCCCGTATCCACGGCTTGTATTTCTGTGGTGGTTCAGTGCATCCTGGGGGAGGTATTCCAATTTGTTTGCATTCTGCGAACATAAGTACCCGATGGTTACTGGATGGTCTTAGAGAATCCCTTGGCCGATCGCGCAGGAATTCCAAGCGCAGTTCCGGTAATGGAGGGTAACACGACTTGGCGGTCATTGGATTGGGGTAAGTCAATTCCAAATTTTTGGTGGGTCTGGCCTGTTGTTTTTGTGGCAGGAGGTTTAGGGGGGCTTTCCGAGAGCACCCGTGATTTTTTTGTGGGATTCACTTTTCCAGTGTTGGGAACAGGTGCTTTATGGGTTCTGTGGACATCGCGCCATCAAATTAGCTCTGGAGCCTGGACAGCCATTGTTATGTGTTATATTATAGGATTTACCAGCGAATGGTTGGGCGTAGCCACAGGTCTAATTTTTGGGCCCTATGTTTACGGCAGCTTGTTAGGCCCCAAACTATGGGGGGTTCCTCCATTGATTGGTTTAAATTGGGTTATTTTGGTTTGGGCTGCGTATTCTGTATGGCCATCAACCAACCGTGCGTGGATAGGAGCTTTGGGGGTAGTTTTCATGGACTTAATCTTGGAACCTGGAGCAACGGCCTTAGGGTTTTGGACTTGGCGCCAAAGTCCAGAGATTGGAGATCCATGGTCAAATTTGGTGGTTGCACCCCTCCAAAATTATGCGGCTTGGGGAGTATTGGCTTGGGTGATGCTACGAATAATGGCTTGGCAAAATAATGGAAAATCCATTGTTATGCCTTCGCGATCTGCTGCCTTTTATACAGCTTGTATGCTCCTCTATTTTGGAATATTGTTATTAGGCAATTTTTTAGGTGCTTTCAATTAAATTGCCTGTCATGTCATGTAAACTTTGCTCTCTATCCTAGGCGAAGCAAGAAAATACCTTTATTGACCTTGGAAATTCGGAGGGCGTTTGTTAGCAAAGGCCTCCATGCCTTCCTTTTGGTCTTGGGTGGCAAAAAGGAGATAGAAATTTTTACGTTCAAATTCCAAACCTTCACTTAGGCCAAAGTCTTGGGCTTTGAGGACGGCTTCTTTGGCAAGCCGAACGGCAATTGGGGCTTTCTCAGCAATTTCACCTGCGAGTTTCAAAGATTCTTCAAGGTAGATTTCTACCGGGACTACCTTGTTCACGAGGCCGAGTTCGTAAGCCCTTCCTGCGCCAATGGGTTTTCCGGTAAGGACCATTTCCATGGCTGAAACTTTACCAATCTGCCTTGTAAGACGCTGGGTGCCTCCAGCTCCGGGCATGATGCCCAAAAGTATTTCAGGTTGTCCAATGCGGGTGGTTTCGGAAGCGATGACCATATCGCAATGCATCACGAGCTCATGGCCCCCTCCTAATACAAATCCAGAAACAGCAGCAATTAAGGGCTTTTTGAGGCGACGAATCTGCTCCCAGGTACTGAACTGATCAATGCGTAGCATGTCGATGGCCGTCTTGTCGCTCATTTGGTGGATATCAGCTCCGGCGGCAAAGGCTTTGTCATTACCCGTAAGGACCATGACACGGACAGCAGGGTCTTGGTCAAGGGCTTGCAATGCATCTCTTAACTCAGCCATGAGTTCCAAATTCAGGGCATTGAGCTCTTTGGGCCGGTTAAGCCGTATCAGAGCCACACCAGGCCTCACTTGATTTTCGACGAGAACAAAATGATTTTTCATACTCAAAATTAGGAAGATTGTTCGAAGGTTAGCCTTTTGTTTGGCTTAGAGGTTTTGGCTTCAAACCAATTAGCGGGTCAGGGGGTTAGTTTTGTGAATCTGGATTCTTTAGCCCAATTCGGCCTTTCGAAATTTTAAACCAATTCTTAAAGTCTATTTTATGAATACCAAATTATTACGTCAAGCAATTTTAGTCTTCTCGTTTATTTGCTTTTGGAGCAACAGCACATGGGCTCAATTGGTGCTGCCACAGCCATCTCCTCGATGTGGAAGCAGGCTCACCATGGGGGTGACCGATTTGGAAATTGACTTTGGCTCACCGGCTGTGAATGGCAGAGTTATTTGGGGTGGATTGGTGCCTTACGATGAAATTTGGCGCGCTGGTGCCAACGCCGCGACCTGGGTTTCATTCAGCACGGAGGTGAGCTTCGGGGGAAAACCCGTGAAGGCTGGCAAATACGCCTTGTATATCATTCCCAGTGCTGGCAAGGAATGGGCCGTGGCCTTGAATTCCAACGAGGGACAGTGGGGTTCCACGTCATTCAAAGAGAATCTCGACATCGTTCGCATAGAAATGTCCCCTTCCAATGCGGTCCCCTTAAGGGAGCGTCTTTCCTTTGACTTGGAGTATCTGAATTCCTCATCGGCCAATCTTCGTTTGCATTGGGAAAATATGCAATTGGTGATTCCTATAAGTGCAGATGTCAAAGCATTAGGCATGAATAATGTTCGTAAATTTTTTGTAGATCGCCCCAGCGATTGGTACCCCTGTGCCAATGCGGCCATCTTTGCTTTGGAACAAGGCAATGACCAAGCCTATGCCTTGGATTTGGCGCTCAAAGCCGTTCGCCTGAATGGAGAACATTTTTATCCGCTTTGGACCTTGGCCAGGGTGTATGCGGCCAAGGGTGAATTCCGTGAGGCCTCGGAGCAGGCTGAACAAGCAAGGCTCAAAGGCGAGGCGGAGAACTCCGATTGGTACCAAGGCAATGCGGCTGATATTGCTGCTCGCAAAGCTGAATGGACGGCCAAGGCGGTTCCGGTATCGCCTACAGGGAAGAAGAAGGGGAAATAAACCTCACGGATTATGCGGACATTTTTCTTGGGGGTCTTCGCGTTGTTGGGGTGGCTGAGCAGCGCATTTGCGCAAGGAGGCTTCGGGTATCGTCAAGGCTGGTCACAGGATCGAATTCGGGAAGAGATTCGGGGTTTGGGTGTTACAGGCTCGGTCCTGTACGTGGCGGCACACCCTGATGATGAGAATACCCGCTTATTGTCCTGGCTCGCCAACGAAGCGCGTTGCCGTACGGCTTACCTTTCGCTGACCCGCGGCGATGGAGGACAAAATTTGTTAGGAGAACATACAGGCTACGACCTTGGTTTGGTGAGAACTCAAGAATTGTTAGCGGCTAGAAGGGTGGACGGGGCAGAACAGTTTTTTACACGAGCCAATGATTTTGGGTATTCCAAAAGTCCTGAGGAAACCTATACCCATTGGGACAAGGAACAAATCCTGAAGGATGTGGTCTGGGCGATTCGCCTGTTCAAGCCGGATTTAATTGTGACACGATTCAGCCCCCTTCCTGCCGCAACCCATGGTCATCACACCGCCTCAGCTCAATTAGCCGTGGAGGCCTTCTTTGCAGCAGCTGACAGCAGCCGCTTTCCTGAGCAATTGAAAAGTGTGACGGTATGGCAACCCAAGAGGTTAGTATGGAATACAAGTTGGTGGTTTTACGGACGTCAGGATTACGATAAAAGTCAATTGCTTCGGCTCAATGTGGGAGGATTTAACCCGCGCTTGGGGGTTTCCTATGGAGAAATGGCCGCCGAAAGCCGCTCCATGCATCAAAGCCAAGGCTTTGGATCTGCAAGGCAGCGGGGTAGTGAATGGGAATATTTCCAGTGGTTGGCTGGAGATTCGGCCAAGGTAAGTCCTCTAGAGGGTTGCGTTGGAGTATTGGGAGCAAGCCCTGATAATGAACAGTGGCCGGCTTATGCGAGAGAATGGGAAAAACTGAATGCCCTAAGCCAAGGAGCTTGGTCTACTTCATGGGCTCATTCGTTAATACAAATGCGTTTGTTGTTGGATTCGATGTCCAAGGTCAATGTTTTGAATGCAGAGGATGAACAGTGGCTGAAGCAGCGCAAGTCGCGAATCGACAAGATTTTGTTGGAATCGCTGGGAATTTGGGAAGAGGCTGTAGCCACGAGTGCTAAGGCAGTTCCGGGGGATAGTTTGGAATTTGAATGGCATAGCCTGCGACGATTGCCTGTCCAAGACATAGGCAGTTCGCTTCGCTCTTTGAAATTATGGGGCCTGGATTCTAATTTTCAGTATCGTATTCTGAGGCAATGGGATGTGGGGCCTTCCGAGTCATCCGAGGGGGTTTCATCGAAAGTGGGACTCATAGAGTTCCAGGAAGGTGATTCTCTCGTGAAAAATAAATTCAAGGCTAACTTGCCAAGCTTTCTGCGGTATGCGGGTCCGTTTTGGAAGGCAAGTACTAATGCACCAGTATTTTATGATGCTCCCGATTCCATGGCACATCGTAGTGAAACACCCCCTTCCTTTATCTTTGAAACCGTGAGAACCTTGGAATACCAAGGAAAATTCGTGGATATTGTTAGCAAATTACCCTTGAATTATAAATGGACTGATCCAGTCTTGGGCGAACGTTACAAGCCGGTGGAGTCTGTCCCGGCCTACCAAATAAACCTGGATGCCCCTAGGTATTATATCTCGGATACTCGCTCAGAAATTCGAATGCAAATCGCTCTTAGAGTCGAACCCGGACTGCTTCGGCAACGTTATCCGGATACCCTTAAATTGGATTTGTGGTCATGGCCATCGGGATGGGTTGTAATGTCTGGGCCTATGGTATTGGAATCTCCTCAAACCGATACCCTCTACACGTTGGAGATAACCCTTATGGAGGTATCCAAGGGCAAAGGAGAGGAAGGTCTTTTGATTCCCGGTCTTTGGCGCGCAGAACAAGGTTCATGGTGGCCAATTCCTCTGAGTGGCGTTCAGCGTATTCAATACAACCATATTCCTGTTTTGACGAGAACTATGGAAGTCTCTGCGTCGTTGATTCGCCTGAAGGTGGTCGAGGCCAAAGGAACGGTGGGCTATCTACGCGGGGCAGGGGATGCTCTCCCTCAATCTCTTAAGGTGATGGGGTACAAGGTTGCCGATTTGGATCCAGCTTCGGTGACCCTTAATCAATTGAAGGCTTGCCAATCGATCCTGATAGGTGTCAGATTTTTTAACACCGATATTAATGCGGGGTATCTTCACCCATTGTTGATGGAGTACGCCAAGCTTGGCGGCCATGTGATAGTCCAATATCAAACCACCTCTAATTTATTATGGAAACAAATGGGTCCTTTTCCCTTCAAGATTGGCCGAGGACGAGTGACCGAAGAGAATGCTGCGGTGACCTTTCTGGATGAAAAACACCCGTTGTTATGCATGCCCAATAAACTTTCTTCTTTGGATTTTGAAGAATGGGTCCAAGAGCGGGGGCTGTATTTTGGCGAGACATGGGATGCTCGTTGGAAGCCCTTGTTACGAATGCGTGATAGCGGTTCTGCTGAATTGGATCAGGATGGCTCCTTGCTTACCACGCGCTATGGGCGTGGTGCAGTGACTTATTGCGGATTGGCTTTGTTTCGGCAATGCAGCGAAGGGGTTAAGGGGTCCTATCGTTTGCTTCAAAATCTAGTATCCTATGTCCCAAGACCCTGAGCATCAAGCTCGTCATCTTTGGTCACGAAGATACCTAGCCTTGTTGCTCTATTGGGCTGCCTTTATTGTATTGCTTTATGCTCTAACCACGTAATACAATGAATGGCTTGGATTGGTGGGTACTCTTGGGTACTCAGGCGCTCATCCTGATTTACGGATTATGGTCCATGGGCCATAAATCCGGTTCTGAGAATTTCCTGAGAGCGAGGACGCAGAGTGGGTGGATGGTGGGTTTGAGTATTATGGCAACACAGGCCAGTGCGATTACCTTTCTTTCGGCACCTGGTTTGGCTTATACGCAAGGCCTTGGGTTTATTCAGTTTTATTTGGGCTTGCCTTTGGCGATGATATTGATTTCAGCCTTTATTCTTCCGAAGTATTATCGTTTGAATGTGTACACGGCCTATGAGTTCTTGGAATCGCGATTTGATGGCCGCGTTAGGCGCATGGCCGCCTTTCTGTTTCTTACTCAGAGAGGTCTGGCGGCAGGGTTGACTATCTACGCGCCGGCATTAATATTGAGCACCGTCTTGAATTGGAATTTGATATGGACGAATCTTTTGACGGGACTGGTGGTGTTGGCATACACCTTAAGCGGTGGATCAAAGGCCGTTGCCAGGACCCAAGTTCTGCAAATGGGGATCATCCTCATGGGCATGGGTTTGGCGGCTTGGTGGATGCTTCGTGGGCTGCCTGAACTATGGTCCGTCAAGGATGCTTGGGATTTAGCTGCCCTGGGAGGCAAGACGGAAGCCTTGGTATGGCGTTGGAATTGGGAAGATAAATACAGCCTTTGGACAGGTTTGTTAGGTGGTGGTTTTCTGATGTTATCGTATTTTGGGACCGACCAAAGCCAGGTTCAACGTTATTTGGGAGGGCAATCCTTGGAGGAGAGTCGTAGAGGACTTGCACTCAATGCAGTGTTCAAGTTGCCTATGCAATTGGCTATTTTGATGATAGGGGTACTGATGTACGTTTTCTATGTCATCGAAGTACCCCCTGTGAATTTTAAATATCCTGAACTTGAATCTATCGAACACCGCAACGTGGCCTTGCAGCGTCGTGCATTGGCGATGAGCTGGCAAAGTTCTTCAGAGGGTTTACAGAGGGATAGTTTAGCGAAGGCCTTGATTGTAAGCAATCATAACTTAGATTCTATTCGCATGGCTTCGCAGTCTCAAAGGGCCAAGGCCGCTCCTCAAGGAGATTTCAACGATACCAATTTCATTTTTATTCGTTATGTTTTGAACCATCTCCCGGTAGGTTTGGTGGGTTTGTTGATTTCCATGGTTTTCTGTGCCTCCATGTCCTCAACCTCGGCCGAATTAAGTGCCTTATCCACCACCACACTGGTGGATTTCTATACCCGCAAAGCTGGCCACAAAGAATTCATGGAAAGCCCCAAGGCCGTGACTATGGGAAGGTGGTTCACCTTGGCCTGGGGCTTCTATGCCATCGGATTTGCTATGGTGGCCCAGCATTTGGGCACCTTGATCGAGGCCGTGAATGTGCTCGGATCCTTGGTATACGGGACCATCTTGGGCATCTTTCTGACGGCGTTCTTCACCCAAAGCGTTGGCTCTACGGCTGTGCTTCTGGCCGCTTTGGGAACGGAATTGCTTGTACTTTTTATGTTCTGGGGGATGGATGTACCATACCTCTGGCTCAATATCGTTGGAGCCTTGTCGGTTCCTATACTTTCCCTTGTTTGGGAATTTTGGATGTCCAAGGTATCTTCACGCAGTTCATTCAAAAGTAGAACTAACCTTGGCCCGTAAGAAATCTGATTCGACCCCGGCGTACATAGCGCCTCCTTCTACCATGGATCCGGAGGCCTATCTTCCGGTTTCTGGCATGTACGAGAATTGGTTCTTGGAATATGCGTCTTATGTTATTTTGGAGCGTGCTGTTCCTGCGCTGGGGGATGGTTTGAAACCGGTGCAGCGTAGAATCCTTCATGCTATGGAGGTGATTGACGATGGTCGCTTCAACAAGGTCGCCAATCTCATAGGGCAGACCATGCAGTACCACCCGCACGGTGATGCGGCGATCGGTGATGCCTTGGTAGGACTAGGGCAAAAGGACTTGCTCATTGATACCCAAGGTAATTGGGGTGATGTCCGTACCGGGGATGCAGCAGCGGCATCGCGTTATATCGAGGCACGTTTGAGCAAATTCGCACATGCCATCCTGTTCAATGCACGGACCACGTCATGGCAGATGACCTACGATGGCCGCAAAAAGGAACCGGTAACCTTGCCCGCCAAATTTCCTTTGCTCCTAGCCCAAGGCGTTGAGGGTATTGCGGTAGGATTAGCGACTAAAATTCTTCCCCATAATTTCGTGGAGTTGATTGAGGCTTCCATCAAAATATTACGCAAACAATCCTTCACCTTGTACCCGGATTTTGTAACCGGAGGTATGGTGGATATAAGTCTATACCAAGACGGTAACCGTGGAGGGAAAATCCGTTGCAGGGCGCATATCGAAGAGAATGACAAGAAGGCCTTGATTATTCGGGAGATTCCTTACGGTACCACCACCGGCGGCTTGATTGATTCTATTCTGAAAGCCAATGACAGTGGTAAGCTCAAGGTGAAGAAGGTAATGGATAATACGGCCGAAAAGGTTGAAATCGAAATTCAATTACCTGCCGGAGTTTCAGCGGACCAGACCATTGATGCGCTCTACGCGTTTACGGATTGCGAAGTTTCGATTTCACCCAATGCCTGTGTGATTGAAGGACATCGTCCCATCTTCATGGGGGTTTCCGATATCCTTCGGCGCAATACTAGTCAAACGGTGGATTTGCTTCAGCAAGAATTGTTGTTACGGAAGGCCGATCTTGCTGAACAATGGCATATGGGATCTTTGGAGCAAATCTTTATCGAAGAGCGTATTTACCGAAAGATCGAAGAATGCGAAACGTGGGAGGCGGTTTTGGCCGCGATTGATTTGGGTCTGAAGCCTTTCAAAAAGCGATTTCGCCGCGAAATCATTCGCGATGATCTTGTGAAATTGACTGAAATCAAAATCAAGCGCATCAGCAAATACGATACCTTCAAAGCTACCGAACAACTCAAATCCCTTCAGGAACAAATTACCGAAACGGATCATCATTTGTCAAATCTAATTGCTTATGCAATTGATTTTTATCAAAAACTCTTGCTGCAATTTGGTAAAGGTAGGGAGCGCAAGACCGAGATAAGGGCGTTTGATACGATCCAAGCTAATCAAGTAGCCTTGGCTAGTGAAAAGTTGTACGTGAACCGCCAAACAGGTTTTGTGGGCACAGGTTTACGCAAAGAAGAACTTGTAGGAGACTGCTCCACTCTTGATGAAATTATTGTGTTTAGAAGAGATGGTAAATGTTTGATTACCAAAGTATCGGATAAGGCGTATGTAGGTAAGGATATCGTGTGGATCGACATTTTCAGGCGGCAAGATGATCGTATTGCTTACAATATGGTCTATACAGACGGGGCCTCCGGGGTCAGTATGGCCAAGCGCTTTCAAGTCAGTGGGGTGATCCGGGACAAAGAATACGAATTAACCAAAGGCACGGCCCATACCCGAGTTCAATATTTTTCATCCAATCCCAATGCTGAATCTGAACGTGTTCAAATTCAATTGCATCCCGGATGCAGAGCCCATAACAAAAATATCGATTTTGATTTTGCTGAAATTGCCATCAAAAACCGTTCAGCGCTTGGAAATATTGTGACCAAATATCCAATCAAGAAGGTGGTTTTCAAGGAGAAAGGAAATTCAGAGCTAGGGGGGAGGCCGTTTTGGTTTGAGCCTGATGTAGGTCGTTTGAACCGCGATGGGCGTGGGATATTCTTGGGGCATTTCAACACCGGGGATTTCCTCATTTCTGTATACGAAGAAGGTTCCTACGAACTTCTAGAACCAGGGGTACAGTACCGCTTTGAAACCGAAGAATTGTTGCTGCTGAACAAGTGGAATCCGGAAATGCCTTTGAACGTATGTCACTATATTCCTTCGTCCAAAGCCTGGTACATCAAACGTTTTCTCATTGAAACTATTACCTTGCATAAGAGATTTTCCTTTGTGGTTGATGAGAAAGGAGCCAAGGCTGCTTTTTCTTGGCAACATCCCGCACCTAGGGTGGCATTCGAATGGGGAACCACCCGCAAAAAGGATCGCAAGGTCCTCGATTTGGATCAGTTCATGGACGTCAAAGGCTGGAAAGCTATGGGGAATCGCCTCACAACGCAGCCTTTGCTTGGTGCGGAATTGTTAAATCCGTTGTTAGGAGAAGAATTGACCCCTGAAGCCAAGGGCCGGGTTGAAGATTTTCAAGAAGATATTTGGCAAGAGCATGAAGTGCCTGGGCCGTCCAGGACAAGGAAAAGCGGAGCTTCACCCAAACGGGATGGCAAAGGGAAATCTGCTGCTAGAGGAGGAGGGGAACAACAAAAATTATTTTGATGAGACGCGACCCCTCGATGCTGTTCTTGTTGGGGTTGCAGGTTCTTCTGGGGTTACAATTTCTTGATTTGGATCGTTCGAATGAAGGCAAACCGAACCTGAGACCAATTTATTGGGATGTCATTTCATATTACGCGTATTTGCCGGCTTTATGCATTGAGGGGGATTTGTCCCTTTCGTTTGTGGGGGATCCGGGTCGTTCCGATGTTCATCTGCACCGTGACCGCTATTGGCCCGAAACCACTCCCGATGGGCACAAGGTGATCAAGACCTCCATGGGGGTGGCGCTGATGATGAGTCCCTTTTTTGGAATGGCCCACGTTTTGGCTCCTCGGTTGGGCTACTCAGCGGACGGGTTCAGTAGGCCTTACCAATTTGCGATGGCGTTGGCGGGATTTTTTTGGGGCTCCTTGGGGCTATGGGTACTCCGATCTTGGTTGCGGATTTTTTGGGGTTCTTGGACCGTTGCGATTGCCTTGTTGCTTTTGGTGGGGGGGACCAACTTGGGGAATTATTTGGTTTATGAGCCGGCCATGTCGCACAGTTTTTCTTTTTTTTGGATGTCGATGTTGCTATGGTGTTCTCATCGCACCTTTCGACCCCCTTCCATCCCGCTGCGCTGGTTTTTGGGCCTGTCCTTGGCTTATGGGATGTTGGTTTTGATTCGGCCGACCATGTTGATGGCTGGTCTTTTGCCGCTTTGGTACGGGGGATGGCCAGGTTTGGTGGCAAAGATCAAACGAATTTCGTCTCAACCGTTTTCACTTCTCGCTGCTTTTATGGTTTTTCTGGTGCCCATCGTTTTGCAGGCGTTTTATTGGAAGTATGTTACGGGGCAATTGATTTTTTACTCGTACCAAGGCGAACGATTTTTTTGGAAGGACCCCCGAATCCTTGAATTTTTGCTCAGTTACCGCAAAGGTTGGTTACTATACAATCCAGTCATGGTATTGGTTGTGCTTGGATGGCTATGGGCTTTTATTCGTTGTTTTTGGAAAGGCAAACGGGATTGGCCTACCTGCGAGCCTTATCCTTTGGCTACGGCTGTCGTTATCCTCCTGCCTCTGGTAATTTACGTCTATTCTTCGTGGTGGTCATGGTGGTTTGGGGGGTCCCTGGGGGGGAGGGCTATGGTGGAATGGTATCCGGCCTTGGTGAGTGCAGGTATCGCCGTGGTGCAGGCTTTTTTGAGATGGTTGCATCGTTCGGTACTGGGGCTTCCTCGCTTGTTGGACACCTTGAGGCGCTGGTCCTTGTCCTTAGCTCTGCTCTATGTTATGGGGTACACTCTAGCCCTTCAATACCATCAAAGTTGGCAATACCGCATAGCTATGCTGCATTGGGATTCCACGGGTAAGGATTGGTTCAACGCCGTTTGGTGGCAAAGCACATTCCCTAGCGGTTTGGAACGCATGGCAAGGCCGCCGGACGGAGAAAGAGTCCGCCTTGGTTGGGGTCGCGATGCCGAAATTTGGACACCTTAGAGCTGGAATCGCTGCTGGTACTTTAAGGCCGAGGGTGGTAGGGGCGCAAAGCTGTATCGGATAATCTTCAACAAGATACCGACGCCGTCCATGGTCCGGAACTTTTTGCCTTCCCCCTGATGCCTTGCAAAATAATGAACCGGTATCTCCACAATATGATTACGGCGGATACGGGCGCTTTTGATAAGAATTTCGGACTCCACCGCGAAGCGTTCTTCCCGCAGGTCCAGGCTTAGGATGAGGTCTCTTCGTAACAATTTGTGCCCGCAGGCCATATCCGTGATGCGGATATCGATGAGTAGAGATGTTAGCCAACTAAAAACTTTGTTGGCAATATACCTGCGATAACTATGCAAAGGCCGGTAGAGACCCGGCAGGTAGCGGGATCCGTTGACCATCCCCATTCCAGGTAAAGCCAAGGCTTGAAGCATGGCGGGCCAGTCCGAAGGCAAGAGTTCCATGTCGGCATCTTGAATCCCTATGGCATCCCCTACAGCGATGCTCAGTCCTCTGTGTATGGCTGCCCCTTTCCCTCGGTTGGTTTCCTGACAGAGGTAATGGAATTGGGTATGCTTTTGGCACCAAGCCTTGAGAATCGCCGGGGTATCGTCTGTGGACCCATCATCCACCAAGATGAATTCCAGGTGCGTAAGTTCAGCCGGCCAGCGTACGCTGATCAAAGCCTCCAACAAGGCTTGTACCCGTTCCGCTTCGTTGTACACGGGGACGATCAGGCTCAGCGAAGAAATGGGTTCTGGTTTCACCATTCCCGAATATAGAGGGCAGCCGATGGACGCCAATCGGGGTGAACCAAGGCATGGGCATGACGGACCAGGTCTTCCACCAAGCGTTCGGGGAGTCTGGCATCCAGGCGAACGGTGTTCCAATGCTTTTTGTTCATATGATACCCCGGGAGGATGGCGTCGGGGTAACGTTCCCGAAGGTTCAAGGTCCATTCCGGATTGCATTTGGCGTTGAATCGATCCGATTCCACCAAATCAGTAAGCACAAAAATCTTGCCCAGAGCCCTGAAGGCAAGGGTATTTTCGTCAAAAGGCAGGTCCTCGGTACAGTCTGGGAGGCTAAGGCAAAGATTGCGAAGGCTTTCGAGGTGCATAGAGGCTATGGGCTGAGGAGAGAGGGCTTGTACCTTTGTGGTCTAAATATCGTGTATGTCTTTTGGAATCTTCTCGGTACCCACTGCCGTTAATGAAAAAGTTCGATCCTACGCTCCAGATTCCCTGGAAGCCTTGTCTTTGAAACAAACCCTGAACGACCTTCGTCGACGAGAGTTGGAGGTACCCATGATCATTGGAGGTCGAGAGGTGCACAGCAAGCAAACCCGACGCATGGCCCCGCCTCACGACCACGCCCATACCCTCGGGCATTTTCATGAAGGTGACGCAACGCATGTTGAGGAGGCTATCGAAGCAGCCATGGCCGCTAAGCCTGCTTGGGAGGCCTTGCCTTGGGAACAAAGAGCCGCGGTCTTCCTGCGCATGGCGGATTTATTGGCCGGTCCATACCGTGACATCATCAACGCGGCCACGATGCTGGGCCAAAGTAAAAATCCTTACCAGGCCGAAATTGATGCGGCTTGCGAGTTGATTGATTTTTTTCGGTTCAACGTCCGGTACATGACCGAGATTTACCGTCAACAACCCGAAAGTTTGCCGGGATCGTGGAACCGGGTGGAGTATCGCCCCTTGGAGGGCTTTGTTTTCGCCTTGACCCCCTTCAATTTTACGTCAATAGCTGCTAATCTCCCTTGTTCCGCAGCCTTGATGGGTAATACCGTGGTTTGGAAACCGGCCAATACCCAGGTTTATTCTGCATATTGGTTAATGCGTCTGTTCCAAGAGGCGGGTCTGCCCGATGGGGTTATTAATATGGTGCCCGTGCCTGGTCCGGTGGCCGGTGAGGTCATTTTCAGGCATCAAGATTTTGCGGGGATTCACTTTACGGGCTCCTCCGGGGTCTTTAACCAGATTTGGGAACAAATTGGCCGTAACATTGGCATATACAAATCCTATCCTCGTATTGTGGGGGAGACCGGCGGCAAAGATTTTGTGGTGGCCCATGCCTCGGCACCTGCCGACGTGGTGGCCACCGCCTTGTCACGAGGTGCCTTTGAATATCAAGGCCAAAAATGCTCTGCAGCATCCAGGGCCTATATTCCGGATGTGTTATGGCCCGAAGTTTTGAAACGCATGCAGTCCGACCTACAAGATATGAAAATGGGCGGGGTCGAAGATTTTGGGAATTTTATCAACGCCGTCATCGACGAAAAGTCCTTTGACAAACTGCAGACTGCAATCGAAGAAGCCAGGCGGCATCCCGATTGCGAAATTGTAATCGGTGGCCACTGCGACAAATCCCAAGGTTATTTTGTGGAGCCTACCCTGATTCAAACCACCAATCCCAAGTACAGTACCATGTGCGAAGAATTGTTTGGCCCGATTTTGACGGTGTATGTTTATCCTGCCGATCGCTACGAGGAGGTTTTGGAATTATGCAATACAACCTCACCCTATGCCTTGACGGGAGCGGTTTTGGCTACTGATCGCTACGCCTTGGATTTGGCTACAGCGCGCTTAAGGCATGCCGCAGGTAATTTTTATTTGAACGACAAGCCGACCGGGGCGGTGGTTGGACAACAGCCTTTTGGGGGGGCAAGAGCTAGTGGAACCAACGACAAAGCAGGTTCATCCCTCAATCTATTGCGTTGGGTTTCGGCCCGTACCATCAAAGAAAACCTCTTGCCGCCAACATCGTACCCGTACCCGTTTCAGGGCTAGGCGTTCTCGAAAAGATTCTAATAAATTTGTTTCCTAACTGTTCGGATTTAGCAAAATTCCTGAGCGACCACCAGGTCTTTGGAACCTGCTTGATAGGAGTAAAATCCTTTGCCGGTTTTGAGGCCCAGGTTTCCTGAGGAAACCATTTTGACCAAGAGGGGGCAGGGAGCGTATTTGGCTTGGCCAAAGCCGTCATGCAAAACCCGCAGAATGGCCAAGCAAACATCCAAACCAATAAAATCCGCTAGTTGGAGAGGACCCATTGGATGTGCCATGCCCAGTTTCATCACGGTGTCTATTTCGGCTACGCCGGCTACACCTTCATAGAGGGCATGAACAGCCTCGTTGATCATGGGCATGAGAATACGGTTGGCGACAAATCCAGGGTAATCGTTGGCCTCCACAGGAATTTTACCCAGTTGATGACTGAGCGCCACGATGGTGGCCGTGACCGATGGGGTGGTGTTATAACCCTTGATGACTTCGATCAATTTCATGATTGGTACTGGGTTCATAAAGTGCATGCCGATGATCTGTGCTGGGCGATGGGTTGCGCCTGCAATATCGGTAATCGAAATTGAAGAGGTATTAGTGGCCAGGATGCAATGGGAAGGGCATAACTGGTCCAATTGCCTGAAGAGCTCGAGTTTGATTTGTCGATTTTCGGTTGCTGCTTCAACCACCAAGTCGGATTTCTGAGTGGCTTCAGCTAATGAGGTACTGCAATGAATGCGGGCCAGGGCGGCGTCTCTAGCTACTTGATCCAAACCGCCTTTGGCTACCACTCGATCCAAATTGCGGGCGATAGTGTTCATGGCTTTTTCCAAAGCCGGGGCAAAGAGATCCACCAAATTGACGGAATAACCGCAGGTGGCAAAGACCTGGGCAATGCCGTTGCCCATGGTACCGCAACCCACCACGGTCACGTGCTTGATCTCGATTGAGGCCATTGGGGTAGAAGATGATTGTTCCATACGAGCAGGTTCTTATTTTATCGGATAAAATTACACGCATCGCCCCTAATTTGGAGGTTGAATTATATCGGTCTCCATGTTTTCTTCCTCTTCTCTGAACCCTCCAAATCAAGGTCAGCTTCTTACGGTGTCCGGTTTGAATGAGTGGATTCGGGATTTTGTGGAAGGACATCTGGATTTCAAACATTTGGTGGTGGAAGGGGAAATTGCAGGTATGACCAAGGCCCGAAGCGGGCATATGTACTTCACCCTCAAAGACGCTTTCAGTCAAATCTCTTGTGTTATGTTTCAGGGCCAACGAAGGCTACTGGACTTTGACCCTATGGACGGCGACCGTGTTCAGGTTGCTGGAGAATTGCGGCATTATGCACCAAGGGGTTCTTTGCAATTGCAGGTGATGAGTATTTCGGCCACCGGTCAAGGGGATTTGTTCAGACGATTTTTAGAACTCAAAGCGCGCTTACAATCTGAGGGATTATTTGAGTCTTTTCACAAAAAGCCTATCCCTGCATACCCGGCAATGCTGGGGGTGGTGACTTCTCCCGACGGCGCGGTGATTCATGATATTCATCGTACGGTGGAGAGGCGCTTTCCGGGGATTCCTATCCTGCTTGCTTCAAGTTTGGTACAAGGTGAAGCAGCAGTTAACCAACTAATTTTGGCGTTAAGGGCTTTGGATCAACGACATGAGGTGGAGGTCATTGTCCTTGCCCGAGGCGGAGGTTCCATGGAAGATTTGTGGTGTTTCAACAACGAGACACTGGCTCGGGCTGTCTTTGCATTGCAAACCCCGGTGATCACGGCGATAGGTCATGAAACGGATTTGACTTTAGTTGATTTTGTTGCAGATCTAAGAGCGCCAACCCCAACAGCGGCTGCAGAATTGGTTACCCCTGATCAAGAGGAATTACGAAAGCAGATTCATCACAACCAACAAATGGCGGGAAATAGTATGCGTCGCCAATGCCAGGTCTTGGAACAAGGTCTTGATGGCCTGGAGGAATCTCTTGAGCGGAACTATAGCTTCCTTATTGAGCAATGCGAATCCACTACGGTGGATTTGGAACAGCGCATTCGTCGTGGATTGTTGCAGAAACTATTTAACCAAGAACAGTCTGTACATGATTTGACACAGCGGCTCGCTAGGGGAATTTATCAGCAATTGGACGCGATGGATCAAACCTGCATGGCCCTTATGCGGCAGGCTTCGGCCCTAGACATTCAATCGGTCCTTGAACGTGGATTTTCGGTGGCAATGGTGAACGGTAAGGTGCTCCGAACTTGCAAAAATGCTCCGACAGGGGCCCTAATCGAAACACGATTAGTGGATGGGAAGGTCTGGTCCAAAGTAGAGGCTTCCTCCACATATGGAGCGGACGGGTCCGAGGTAGAGATTGCCTAAGGTGAATGTGCGATGGATATCACTGGATTCAAAGCTTTGGAATATTCCATTCCCGAAACCCCTGGCGTTTACCGCTATTATGATCGGAACGAACACTTACTTTATGTAGGCAAGGCCAAAAACCTCCGTAAACGTGTTTCCCAATATTTTGCCAATAGGGTTGATACTCATCGTATACGGCTTATGGTTCGATTGATTGAACGCATTGAATTCACCGTGGTCGATTCGGAACATGATGCGCTCCTACTCGAAAATGTCCTGATCAAGAAACACCAACCTCGCTATAATATTCGGCTCAAAGATGACAAGACCTATCCCTTTTTGGTCTTGCGTAATGAGCCTTTTTCAAGGCTTGAAGTCACGCGAAAAGTTCAACGAGACGGGTCTAGGTATTACGGTCCCTATTCTTCGCCGACCACCATGTACACGTTGTTGGATTTGATACGGAAATTGTACCCATTGCGTACCTGCGCATTGAATTTAAGCGAAAATCGAATTGCCAAAGCAGGATATCGCCCCTGCTTGGAACATCAACTGGGTAATTGCATGGCGCCCTGTGCAGGTCTTCAAAGCGTGATGGAATATTCTCGATACACGGACGCGGCGCATCTTTTGCTCAAAGGAAATCTTGGAGGATTGCTGCTCAATCTTCGTAAACAAATCAAAGAATGTGTTGCACGTTTGGAATTTGAGGAGGCTCATGCGCTCAAGGTCAAGGTGGATTTGTTGGAGCGATACCAAGCACGTTCGACCGTTGTGAGCACGACTATCAAGGAATTGGATTCTTTCGCTTTGGCTCAACATCAGGATAGGGCAGTGGTCAATCATATGCATGTGCGCAACGGTGCGGTGATGCGTTCCTTTAATTTGGAAATACATTTGGGCTTGGAGGAAGATCAGTCGAGCATAATGGCTCATGCGATGTTGGAGATCTGTAACCGTTACGAACATCAACCAATGGAAATTGTCTGTAACGTCATGCCCGAAAGCCTGCCTTTTGTTCGCATACCCTGCAGGGTTCCTTCCGATGGCGATAAGCGTAAGTTGGTAGATTTGAGCCTCAAAAACGCCTTTTTTTGCTTGCAGGAATTGTTACGAAAACCTGAAGAAAGGCAATTTGCATCCCGATCGGATCGTCTATTGCAGCAGGTTCAGAAGGATTTGCAATTACCTCAATTGCCACAACATATCGAATGTTTTGATAATTCCCATACGCAAGGTAGCCAGACCGTATCGGCTTGTGTTGTTTTCCGAAACGGCAGGCCCGCCAAACGCGATTACCGTTTGTTCAATTTACGGGATGTGGAAGGCATTGATGATTTCGCTGGAATGGAAGAGGTGATTACCAGACGCTATCAAAGACTACTTTCAGAAGGGCATACTTTACCAGATCTCGTCGTGGTTGATGGTGGCAAGGGGCAGTTAAGTTCAGCCCATTCTGCCTTAGTCGCTCTAGGCTTGGGCCATATGCCGTTAATGGGGATTGCCAAACGCTTGGAGGCCTTGTTTAAAGTAGGAGATCCGCATCCTTTGATGTTGGACAAAAAGAGCCCCACCTTAAGGCTCATCCAACAAATGCGCGACGAGGCCCATCGCTTTGGTTTGCAGCATCACCGTAACCGGCGACAAAAAGCAGGTATGCAATCTGCATTGGATAAGATCAAAGGCATAGGCCCTGAGAACACTCGTAAGTTGTTATCAGCCTTTGGATCAGCAGAACGGGTGTTTTCGGCATCTGAAGATCAGCTTATTGCCGTTGTTGGGTCTGCCAAGGCAGCCCTAATTGTAAAGCAACGCCTTGGCGGCGGTGGTTAGCGCAGAATTTATTTAGTTAAATTCTTGAAAAAAGATTCCTGTCGATAGTTTGCAAATTCGGGATCCGATAGGAGGCTGTTTTTGACCTGTGGGTTGATGGACATCAAGGCCTGAAGGTTTTGCTCTAATCCGGTGGCATCTTTGGTTCTTGCCGCAAGGACGGAGCCGATATACAATACCGTTGGGTCTGTTCTATCCAGTCCACTTAAGGATTTGGATGCGTCAGAATAATCTCGGCTCAGGCATTGGGCCAAGGCAAGGAGTTTACTTGGACCTTTGGCTACTAAAATGCTAGTTGCCTCATCATATTTACCTATTACAATGGCGGATAGGGCTTCAAATTCTGGCATTTTAATATCGTTGGAGCGTGCCCTTTTGAGTACAATTCCAAGCTTAGACCAATCCTTGATTAGGCTGGCAAGGTGAGCTTGGTTATGTAGAATTTCAGAAGAATTGGGTGAAGCTTCAGCAGCGGCATCTAAATTTCTGGTTGCAGTTTGCAAATTACCGTTTTGGATGTCCATCACTGCAATGTTGTTGTAGGAGCGATGATCCGCAGGGTATTGGCGCTTAGCAGACTCCAAGATTTCTGCTTTCAGGATTGGGTCGGAGGTTTGTTCTGAAGCAGCAAGCATTTCTGATGCCGAAATATCGGTTGATTTGGCGCGAATCAATTCTAATCTCTCTTCGAAAGTACGTGGAGCGACTTTGGTGTTGATGATCATATTCGCTCTGCGAAGGGGTGGTAAATAATCTTCTGAGATAATTTCCCAGGATTCGCTCATACTTTGTAGCTGAGCTTGTTTCTCTGTGCTGTTAAGACCGGTGTTTTCAATTATACTTTTGACGCGGTCTTTTTGAGGAATATGGGCAAATTCAATTCCCCTCAGGAGGCCTTTCCAATCTTCTGTTCCTTTATTTTGAACATAAAGATTTGTGTTGCTGAGATCGTACTGAATGTCTTTGAGGCCTTGGCTTGACTTCAATGAACGTACAACGAACTTTCCTGCCTCGGTTGCCCTCTCGTCGGCAAGTTCATTGTTGAATTGAATTTCTCCGTCGGGAGATGCGTAGCCGTTAACTTCTATTTTCAGAATTTCTTTGGTTTTGCTTAAGAAGTTTACTAATTGTTCGATTTCTTTTCTTTTCCTTTCACTTTCTCTAATGATAGATTTATTAACCTCAAAATAAATGGTGGCTTCAAAAGGCTCTATGGTATCCGCAACAAAAAGTGCAGCGATGCCTTTGGGTGTTGTATTGTGAGTTGCAGTGCGTGATAATTGGCTAACCCCGTTGGTGATTTTTACCCTAAAACTGTGGGTGTTTTCTGGAGAAGGCGTATAGGTTGTACCTTTTTCAAGTAATTTTTGGGCGGCGTCAATTAATTTTTTGGAATCGCCAAATGAACTGACTTCCAGCCAATACTCCAACCCCGTATTTTCGCCATTATAGGCAGCAGAAAATCCAATTTCACCATCGCCACCTGCGGTCTCTTCAATTTTACGACCTTTCACGGATTTCACTTTGCTACCGGTCAACAATTCGCGGGCTAATTCGGCCTTTTGATCCCCATCGGTTTGAATCAGTCGAACCACGGCGATTCCTTTGGGAGCGAATACGTTAGGGGCGATTTTATATTTCACACTTAGTCCAATTTGGTCACCGTGCACCGTGACGGGCTCGGAAGGATTTTGAAAACTTAGGGCTGATTGATCAAGTTTAAAATTGGGGGAACAGCTTCCAAGGCCAATAGAAAAAATTACAGCAATGAGAATTTTGGATAAAAAATCTGAAACTTTGGTTTTCATTTTTTTAAATTTGGACAAATTTAAGGCCATTTGGAACATTTTAACTTTAAAATTTTGCTTAATTAAGGCTAATAGTAAGCAGCCAAGGCTTGCAGAACATGGGTAATTGGTCCGCCATATTCAGGTTGATTGGCCATTATTTTATGGATTCCCTTGGTCGATAGATTATCCACACGGACCTCACCGGATGAGTGAAGAATTCGATCCCCTGGGAGCACCAAGCCGACGTGGTTTATTTGGTTGGGTTCCGGCCCAAAAAAAGCTAGTTGACCGCTTTTTATTGATTCTTGGTCAAGAATAGACACTTTTTGAGGCGCTTTGGTAAGTTGATCTCTTGAATCACGCGGTACAGGTATTCCAATTCGCGCCATGAGCATTTGGACAAAACCTGAACAATCAACACCGAAGCGGCTTCGGCCTCCCCAATGGTAAGGCGCCCCAATCCATTCTTTCCCAAGTGTCCAAATCAAAGTGTTAGATATATCAGACGAACGGACTGGCGTTTGGCCTATTTCGCCTCTATTTATGGTGTAACCGTTCGGGAATAGGGTAGGGCGTAATATGCTACCCATGCTCAATAAAAGGGTAGAACCATTGTTGAGATCCGTTACGGATGCGTAGTCGCTTAGAACGCAAAGACTCGTTTCTTGGAGGTCAAGATTTTCTCTGAGGGAGATTAAGGGCACCCAGCCTGTGTATTCATCCCAAGAACATTGTATGCGCGCCCATTTCCCAAATAACTCAAGGCAATGAACGGATTCTCCCAGTAAGACTTGGCTAATCTGTTCAGATTCATGTTTGAATTCTGCCCGAACAGGTACGGATGGGACTTGGCAGAGGAACACCCCAAATCAGAGCTTAAGGGTTGGATCGCAAATAATCTGCCGGTAGTTTGATGGACTCTCTGAATTTAGGATTGATTCGGTAGGGATTGAATTCCGCTTCTTTTTTGGCAAAAGCTCTAAGTTGAACATCCTTTTGGATTGCGGATTTTAGTTGATCGCATACCAAAGCAATATCATTAATCCGAGCAGCAGCGATTGCCAATAAATAGTCGGCTTGTGGGGATCGATTTTCAATATTGGAGAGCAATTGGACCGCTTCAAGGGGGCGATTCAGACCCAAAAAGCAAATTGCCCGATTGATTGGGTAAGCGTCATCATTATATTGGCGAAGAGCTCCTTCAAAATCTCCTTTTTGAGCGGATGCATACCCCTTATTAGAGGAGCTAGGACGATTAAGAATCTCGGCTTGTTCAAAATTTTTCAGAGAGGAAGAAAACTTATTCAACCTGGCCTGAGCTGCTCCTAGGTTATTGAAGGATTCTGCTGATTTTGGGTTTAAAACAACTGCTTGCTGAAACGAGCGCTCTGCGTCGAGGTGCATGCCTTCTTGATATTGAATTATTCCAATTTTGAAATGAGCTCTGTAGTCTTCAGGGTAGGTATTTATAACTTTTTTGTAGATGGATTCAGTCTGATCTTGGGATTCAGCGGCCAAGGCCATTTGGATAAGCCTTGTACTGCTGATGTTTTTGGCAAGTGTTCCTTTATTGAAGGCCGTGAGATCAGACATTACACTTTGGTCTGAGGGTGTTGTCAAAATTTCAACGGTACAACTACGAAGTTTTGGGAAGTAGGTTTCTGTGATTGAGGGAAATTCATTCATTAATTTTTCCAATTTTGCTTTTTGGGAAGAGGCATCTTCGTCGCTGTTTAATATGGAATTTAATTTCTGATAAGCTTTTCCACTTTTTGGAGAAATAAGATTTAGCAAAGAGTCCCAGGGTTGTTCATTCCATCGGGCAGTGATGAAGCTATCGGAAAAAACTTCGGTGGAAGTTAAAGGGTTAAGCGATCTGGTTAGTAGTTCCCGAACAATTAGTTTGTTCAAGGATTCCATTCGTTTAAAGGCTAGGTTTTCGTTGTTTGAGGATTCACCTTCAGGAGATGCGCTACCGAGTATTTGGATTTCCAAAATTTCTTTGGAGCCTCGAAGAGATTGGAGTAGGCCGTTGACGGCTGCTTTATTTACGGCATCATTTAGTTCAAATTGGCCAGCAGGATACAGGATTGTGTAAATTTCTTTAACACATAGCTTTTCCTTTTCGTAATCGAGATCCATTAACTCAAGAGTGGGCTCTAGCATTCGGCTATAGCTGGAGAAACCATGATCGCTGATACGAATGAGAGGAATTTCTTCGCTAACGGAACCTTCAATAATAGTGACTCTGCCTTCTAATGTTGCCGATTCAATGCCCTCATCATAGGGTAAACTAACTTCATGTTCAAAGGCATAGTTTCCACGCCGGGTTAGGAGCGCAGTTCCTTCTTCATATTCCGTTGGATTTATTTGGGTTTCATTTGGAACTGCCAAGAACCGCATGGTTTGTAGAGCGACAATTTTCTTGTTGTAGTGTACCTCAGGACTAATTACCAATTGGGTGTTTTTTTGGAAAGGGTAGTTTCTAAATTGAATTTGTATCTTGAAGGGTATGCTATCACCAACTCGATGGGGCAATTCAGGCACAGTTTTGATGATGGCGTTTTGGCAAGCTTCCTTAACGGCATTGGATACGGTGGCCTTGGTTTTGGTTCCTCCGTATCCGGGATGAACCTGGCAGACCAAGGCTAGAAAGAGGAAAAAAGGAGAATAAAAATAATATTTCATAGAAAGAAGGTATCCAAAAATTAATTAGCCTAAAAAGATGATAAAGTTCAAAAATAAACGTAATCCCGTATCATTTAGCGGATTTTTGCAGAAATTTGGGAATTATGAAAGCAATTGACCTGCAAAATACAAGCCTCTCCCATGGATCTGTCAATGTTTTGGATCATGTTTACTTGAGCGTTGAACTTGGGGAAATGCTGTATTTGGTAGGTAAAAGCGGGGAGGGGAAGTCCACATTTATCAAGACACTTATTGGCGATATACCCCTTCTTGGGGAAAGAGCTGAGGTTTTGGGCTACGATTTATTGTCCTTAGATCGATTAGAAAGGTCGTCACTAAGGCGCAAAATTGGCGTTATTTTCCAAGATTTTCAATTGCTTACTGATAGATCTGTCGAAGGAAACCTGGATTTCGTTTTGACGGCCACAGGTTGGAAGGCCGAGAGCTCTAAAGTCCAACGAATGGAGGAAGTCTTGGCCCAAGTGGGCTTGGAGGGTAAACAAAAAGACATGCCGCATCGGCTTTCAGGGGGCGAGCAGCAAAGGCTTTCTGTGGCAAGGGCACTTTTGAATAAGCCGAGTTTGGTATTAGCAGACGAGCCAACAGGGCAGCTTGACCCAGAAAGTTCAGAGGAAATACTCAAATTGTTGGTTGAAATTCATCAAAATGGAACAGCAATGATTATTTCAACGCACGATTACCTCACGATAGACCGTTTTCCGGCAAGGGTGGTTCGCTGCGCGGGAGGAGCCTTGACGGATTTGGGGGGAATCTTGTTTGAGTCCCCCAACAAAGGTCAAGCGGGATATTCGAGCAAACAGCCTGAAGCCCAATCCGCGGACTTTTTATCTGACCCGACTCCCGGCGATTGAATGCAGCCTGCCCAAGTCCTGCATTTGGTTTGTTTTGACCTACCATTACCTCCTTTGTACGGGGGGACCGAAGAGGTGGATGCCAAAATCCGTGCTTTTTTAGAATTGGGGGTGGCCTTGCATGTTCACGCCTTCGTTTGGCCCAAGGATATGCGTTCAGGAAAATTACCGGACTGGCATAAGAGGGTTGCTTCCCTACGTTGTTATCCCAGGAAATGGCTCGTAGGCCCATACGATACCAGACCTTGGGCGATGGTTTCCCGTAGCTCCTCCCAACTGATTGATAACCTTGCCTCCGAGCCAGGCTCAATCCTTGTGGAAGGCTGGCAATGTGCAGATTTGCTTTGCGCTCCCGCCTTGAAAAACAGAGCCATCTGGATTCGATCCCATAATATCGAGTCAAATTATTATCGTATGCAGGCTGAATCGGCAATAGGGTGGGCCCGCAAAATACACTATTGGTTGGAGTCTTGGCGATGGACTTTGTACGAGCGGCTCTTGCCTCAACGATTGCATTCAAGGCAGCAAAACGGTATACTTAGCATTTGTCCTGCAGAGACTTTGATATGGTCAAGCATGAAGCTTTCTGCGCATTATGTTCCAGCTTTTGTGGATTTGAATTCAGGCCAGCAATCATTCAATGAGGGTTCTGAACCGCGACCGATGGAAGTTCCTTATGCCTTATATCACGGCCGATTGGATATTGCGGAGAATATTAGAGCCCTACGTTTTCTCTTATCCAAAGTCGCCATCACTCATGCAGTCCCGTTGGTGATTGCCGGATCGCGTATTCCTGATTCTTTGCGAAAGGCCGTCTTATTCAAAAGCGGTTGCTTCTTGGTGGACACTCCAAATTCAACAGAAATGCAGGTTTGGTTACGCCACGCCGCAGTCCATTGTATTCCTTGTTATGGTATGGCAGGTCTTCGGTTCAAGATCATCCATGCTATGATGGGAGGTGGCCATGTTTTGGTAAGCCGCGAGGGAGTCCAAGGAATGCCCTGGGTCTCTTGGGTTACCGTGGTCGAATCGGAGAAAGATTGGGAAGATCAGGTGCGCAAGGCCCTGGATACCCCTCTACAGGCCGCCCAAATCAAAGCGCGTCATACCTGGGTTATTCAGCATTTTGATCAGCGGGGGAATGCTCTAAAAATGCTTGATTTAATGGGTATTATACCCTAGCTGATAGGTTGGAGGGAATTACGCAATTCAATTAACTTAGATTGCAGGGCAGCAGATTCATTTTCCCAGTTCCAATGCACAGCGGCTTGGTGGCAGTTTTCTCGCATGGCTTGGTAGTCTTCAGGATCTTCGATAATGCGCTTGCACTGTTGAATGATCGATGAGGGTTCGGTGTCTTCAATGAGCCAACCCACACGGTATGAGTTCATGTGATGGCGATATTCCGGAAAATCGATGCAAACCTGAGGTATCCCTGCGTGGATATAATCAAAAAACTTATTCGCCAGGGAATATTTGTACGAAAGTGAGCGTGTTTCGAGCAGGTTGAAGCCCAGGAATGCGTTCTTGGTCAGTACACGGAGTTGGTGCGGACTCTGAGGTCCCGTGAGGATCACTTTATTTTCTAAATTTTTGCTCCTGATCAAAGCATGCAGATGCCCTTCAAGGTCTCCTGACCCTGCCATCACCAAAGGAAATGGAAGTCCGAGGTCAGCGGCTTCAATCAAGGACTCCAGGCCTCTGCCCATGTTTAAGGCACCTTGATAGAGCAGATAAGGGCCTTCCAGTTCATGGAGGATGGAATGGCGAGTATTCAACGAGTCTTGGAATTCGGCATTCGGATCCACCATCTTAGGGCCTTTCATGGAAGGCATATTTCGAAGGACTTGGAAGGATTTTCCCCAGCTATTCCTGAGGTGTGAAGCGAGCTCAGGGCCCACGGTATAGCATTGAATATTTCCTTGAAGGAAAAGGCGTAAAATAAGATGCCAAATTATTCGGGTGATGGGTCGGTTCAAAAGTTCAGGGACCTCGGTAAACCATTCATGGGCATCGAACCACAGGGGTTTCCAACGGAATATAGATGCCAAACGAAGTCCGGGGAGGGTATCAGCATCCACGGCGAGAAAGGCATGAGCAGGTAAGCTCATCGCCTTACAAAATAATCGCCAATTGAAGATTGCATAAAACAAAAGCCCAGTACTTGGAACGATTTTCAAACGTTCATAGGCAATCCAATCTGTATTGAACAGGGGTACATGTCTCCCACGATCTATACCAATCCAATGCACTTTCCAACCTGATTCCACCATAGTCATCGACCAACGATGCATGCGTTGATCTTGCCACTGGTCGTTGGTGGTCGCCATCACCATAAGAGGCCTCATGGCTTGATCCATAACAATTTGTCGTTGATTTCTCTTTGGATGATCCCCTGATCAACTAGCCATTGCAAGGCAAGGGTTCTCCGCCGGATTTCGCCCTGTGAAGATTGAACAAGGCCTTGGTCCAATTGTTTCATTAATTCGTGGACATGCGTTGGTTTTTGCAATAAAGGACGAATTCTATTTTGGAAATCCCGCATTTCATGATAGTCGAGTTCGCCTCTGGGAGTCTGATTTTCAATGCAAATGTCACATAGACCGCATGGAATGGAGTCTGTTTCGCCGAAATAATGCAGAAGCCTTTGACTGCGGCAGTATTTGTGCACGTCTGCTTCACCGATCGGGTCATCCATTGTCATCATGCATTCCAGGGCTTGAAGACGATTTAGCCGGGCATCTTTGAGCAGTGTGTATGCCGAGGCTGGAATATGGATATGCGATAAAGGAAGCCTTTCGCTAATCCAAACGATACCCTGCTTGTCGGAGCGTGATACAAAGTCCAAAACCTGCAAGGCCTCCAATCGCCGAACAGCCTGGAGGATAGAAACTGCAGTAATCCCACTTTGACGTGCAAGGGCTCGTTCATCAAAGCGAACACCTCGGTCGAGTATGCCCGGGTAATTACGTAAAAGCAAATCAATATAGGGATCCAAAACCGGCTCTTGAACGCGTAGGTCATACAGCTTTCGTGCCGAAACCACAAAGCGTATCCTCGCGGGTAACATGAGTTCTTCTTGTATTCGTATAAGCTCGGCACGATGCAGGATTTGCATGGCATGGTAGACTTCTTTTTCTTGAAGGTCAAAGCGATGGCAGAAGGCTGATGCATCAAAATCAAAACGTTGATCCAGGCCAGATCCTACCGCCAAATTGCACCACAGGCCCAAGGCTTGGTAGACGCGGTGAATGCGATCGATAGGAGGAAAGGCCTCTTCTATCCGATCCTTGGCTTCCTTGAGGTCTTCTAGTGTCCACGGCATCATGCAAACGGCATCGCCTCCGTCCCTGCCTGCTCGTCCGGCCTCCTGGTAATAAGCTTCAGGCGATTCAGGGATATTCCAATGAAAGACCAAACGAACATCGGGCTGATCAATACCCATTCCAAAAGCCGAGGTGCAGACCATTATGGGGAATTCATGGGTCATCCAAGATTTCTGTCGTAAATCGCGTAATTCAGGCGTTAGGCCCGCATGGTACGCTTGAGCCAGATACCCAAGTTTGGATAACCATAGGGCGATTGCTTCGCTTTGTTGTCGTGAGCGTGTATAGATCAAGGCCTTCCCTTGCATGGAGTACAAAGCGTCTTCAAGAGCTTTGTGTTTGGAATGAGTTTCAGGCCAACGATACTGTAATCGTGGTCTTGCAAAAGTTTGCCTGAAAATCACAGGCCGACTCATTCCTATTCGCTCACAAATTTCGTCACAGACTGCTGGTGTTGCAGAGGCTGTTAGGGCCAGTGTGGGAATTCCACCACCTTGGTGATGGTTTTGAGAAGAAATCATAGCTCGGAATTCTCCAATTCGCTGATATTCAGGGCGAAAATCATGCCCCCATTGGGCAACGCAGTGGGCCTCATCGACTGCTAACAGGGTCATTCTCCATGGCCTGCAACGGGTAATGAAATCCTGGTTGCCAAGGCGTTCTGGTGAAACATATAGAAATTGCAATTGACCGGAATCAGCCTTGCTTAGAATCTCCTCGGATTCTTCTCGTGTAAGACCTGAGATCAAAGCCTCTGCCGAAATACCTAGGCGGTGCAGCGCACGGACTTGATCTTTCATTAAGGCAATAAGAGGAGTGACCACGATGCAGAGTCCGCCCAAGGCAATTCCGGGAATTTGATAACACAACGATTTACCACCCCCTGTGGCTAGCAGTGCCAGGGTATCCCTTCCCCGAAGAACCGATTGAATAATTTCTTCCTGACCTGGCCTGAACTCTTCGTATCCCCAATAATGTTTGAGAATTTTCTTAGGTTCAGTGTCTGGGCGTGTCATGGTGTAGGTCGGACGAAGAGATTTCACTCAGAGTTCCTCGCTCCAGCCGGAATACGCGATCGGCTTCCACGGCCAGGCTCGGGTTATGGGTCACTACCAACAGTGTTTGGTGAAACTTGGAACGCAGTTCGCCAAACAAATGATGTAAATCATTGGCCTGACTTTGGTCCAAATTACCGGATGGCTCATCAGCCAGAATCAAATCAGGACGGTTCATCAAAGCCCTGGCCACAGCAAAACGCTGTTGCTCGCCACCAGATAGGGCCGAGGGTTTGTGGCTCAGTCGCTCTGCGACACCCAGGATTTCAGCTAATTCATGGGATCTGGCTTTGGCCGTTTTGTTATTATAGCCTGCGATAAGGGCGGGGATCATTAAGTTTTCTTCTGCGGTGAACTCAGGCAGCAACATGGCTTGTTGAAAGACAAAACCCAATTTGCGATTACGGAAATCAGCCAATGCATTACCACGCAAACCGCTTAGTAACTGTCCGCCCAAGCGAATCTCGCCAGAATTGGCCGGTTGCAGACCCCCTAACACATGAAGCAAGGTGCTTTTACCTGCACCAGATGGCCCTACAACCGCAACGAGCTCCCCAATACGGAGTTCAAAAGAAACATTGCAAAGCAAATGAAGATCTCCATACGCTTTGGAGACGTGCTTAACCTCAACGGCCAAGGGGGCATCTGCTAGCATGTGCTATTTAATCAAATATCCAGTTTGGCGTATCGGGCGTTTTGTTCGATGAATTCTCTGCGTGGTGGGACCTCGTCTCCCATGAGCATCGAGAATACCCTATCAGCCTCGGCAGCACTTTCGATAGTGACTTTGCGCAGCGTGCGTGTATCGGGGTTCATGGTGGTATCCCACAGCTGTTCTGCGTTCATTTCGCCCAAACCCTTGTAACGTTGAATATTAACGCTGCTCTCAGACCCGCCTTTGGCCACTTCTTGAACTGCTTGAATGCGGTCTTCTTCGTTCCAGGCATAACGCTGCTGATTCCCTTTCTTGACCAAATACAAGGGCGGGGTGGCGATATAGATATGCGAGGACTCAATGAGCGTCTTCATGTAACGGAAGAAGAACGTGAGAATAAGAGTCGTGATATGCGATCCGTCCACATCGGC
>SXGQ01547293.1_pt1 | contig 48694 bp, 75 predicted proteins | sample 3178371 | NCBI WGS metagenome assembly SXGQ01 (sample SAMN11356859, study PRJNA531348) | freshwater metagenome | isolation source: freshwater sample F1-20 | place: China: Fuxian Lake, Yuxi | collected 2017-12-25 | reverse complement strand
CCGCCCGCCGTGGCTGCGCGCGATCTGGTCGGCGATCGCCAGCCCACGGCCGCGCCGCCCCCGCCCGGCGCGCCGGCGGCGGGTCAGCTCACCGACGGGTGCCGGAAGGCCGGGCCCGCGGTCGGCAACCTCGACGTGGACCGCGCCGCCGCGGCGATGGACCGCCAGATCCACCGGACCGCCGCCGTGCTCCAACGCGTTCGCCACCAGGTTCGACAGGGCCTGCGCCAGCCGGACACGGTCGCCGCGGACCCGCACCCCAGCAGGCGTCGGGCCGACCCGCAGGTCGCTCCCGAACGCCCGAGCCACGACGTGCCAGCTGGCGAGCAGCTCCTCCACCAGCTCACCCACCTCGACGGGCTCGTCGCGCAGCACCACGGTCCGCCCGATGCGCGCGGCCGCGAGGTCGTCGAGCGCGATGCCCGCCCGGCGCAGCTCGCCGTCCAGCGCGGCCAGTCGCGGCGGCGGCGCCTCGCCGCGCCGTTGCATCGAGGCGAGCAGCAGCCGTGCGGCCGCCAGCGGGTTGCGCAGCTCGTGACATGCCCGCGCGACGAGCTCGCGCCGCTGGCGCAGGCGCAGCGTCTGCAGGCCCGCCGCACCGACCGCCGCGAGCGCCGCGCACCAGCCCAGCAGTCCCAGCGCGCTCATCGGATGACCGGTCCGTCGACGAGGCGGTAGCCGACCCCCCACACGTTGACGACGAACCGGTCGCCGTGCACGCCGAGCTTCTGACGCAGCCGGCACGCGTGCGAGTCCAGGGTGCGGGTCTGCCCGAGTACCCGTCGATGTGTACGATTAGCCGGTGAGCGGCGCCCCTCAGGTGATGGACGGCTACGTCCGCGTCTCCCAGGTCGCCGGCCGCTCGGGTGACCGATTCCAGTCCCCCGCCGAGCAGCGCGACACCATCAACGCGTGGGCGAAGGCTCACGGCGTGAAGATCGCGATGATCCACGAGGACCTTGACCGATCCGGCGGCACCATGATCCGCCCCGGCATGGACGCTGCGCTCGAGCGGATCGCCCGTGGCAAGTCCAGCGGGATCGTCGTCGCCCGCATCGACCGGTTCGCCCGCACCGTCGTCGGCGGCCTGCTCACGATCCAGACGCTGGACGAGCAAGGCGCCCGCGTCGTCAGCGTCGCCGAGAGCATCGACCCCGCCACGCCCGTCGGGCGCGCCATGCTCGGCCTGCTGCTCATCATGGCCGAGTGGCAGCGCGACCTCGCCGAGGAGGCTCTCACCGCGTCGCAAGCCAGAGCGGTCGCCGCGGGCCGCTACCCGGGCAAGACCCCGTACGGGTACCGCCGCGACGACGGGCGCGTCGTCATCGACCCCGACACGTCGAAGGTCGTGCGCCGCGTGTTCGAGTTGCGCGCCGCCGGGATGGGATGGCGCGCGATCGCCGACACCCTCACCCGCGAGAAGGTCCCCACGTCGCTCGGCCGCAGCGCCTGGGCGCCGACTACCGTCAGCGGCATCATCCAGTCCCGCGCCGCGCTCGGCGTCTGGCGCGGGCCGCGCGGCGGGTACCTCGAAGACGCATGGCCAGCGATCGTCACCCCTGACCTGTGGGAAGCCGCGAACGCCGTCAAGGGCACCACCGACAGCAGCCGTCAGCATCACGACCGGCTGCTCGCCGGCATCGCTCGATGCGCGGCCTGCAGGTCCACACTGAAACGGTCCGTCAACCCGCACGGGTTCGTCAGCTACGGATGCACCACAATTGGCTGCGCGAACAAGGGGATGACCGTCGGTGCCGCGGTGCTCGACGAGTACGTGACCGCGCTCGTGGACGAGCGCCTTGCCGGGATCGCGACTGAGTCCGCGCCCAGCGAGGACCTCGAGCTCGGCGCGCTCGTCGCCGCCCGGGAGGCCGCGGCGCGCGAGTTCGAGCTGTGGCGTGATGACACCGAGATGCGTGAGATTCTCGGCGACGTCGACTACCGCGCCGGGCTGAAGGAGCGCGCTCGAGTCCGGGACGCCGCCGACCTGGCGCTCGCCGCGCACCACGCGCAGCACCGTTCCGGCATCCTTGTGCCGCTCACCGGAGAACGCGCCGTGCAGCGGCTGGCCGATCTCGACTGGGAGGATCGTCGCCGCGTCGTCCAGGCGTACCTGCACAGTGTGTGGGTACGTCGTTCGAAGGTTCGAGGGCTGGCCGCTAGGCGGCATGTCGGTCGCCGTGCTCGGGTCGTGTGGATGGACGATCGACATCAGCCTGATCTTCCGGACCGCCAGCGCGAGTTCGGTCCCGTGGAGTGGCCGGACGAGCCACCCACTTAGTGCCCGGGAACTTCCGCTCGCGGGCCTCCACGAGGATCTGCGCGACCTTGCGGTCCAGTTCGTTCACGCCGCCGTCCTCTCGGCCATCCGCGCGGTGATCCGCGCCTCGAGGTCGCTGACGCTCGCCCGCCGGCGCGGCGTGCCCTGGCCGCCGAGCAGCGTGGCGGGGACGTGCTCCGGGCACGCGGGGTCGAGGATCATCAGGTCGTGGCGGGCGCGTGTCGTGCCGACGTAGAACGCGCGGACGATCGCGTCGCGATCCTCTCCGCCCATCCCCCACGCGTTGTCGCCCTGGATGCTCAGGTCTGGCGCGAGGTACACGCGCGAGGCCTCCGACCCCTTCGTGCTGTGGACGGTGCCGACGACGATGCGCGGCGTCTCGCGCAGCGCGGCGGGCCCGCTCTTGCGCAATACCTCCAGGGGGTATGCAGCAGACTTCGCCTCCTTGGCACGCAGGTGCTCGGCCCACCAGTCGACGTCCATGCGCAGCGCGGGGTGGTCGAAGCTCCCGGTGCCGAGGATGTTGTCCATCAGCACGTCGAGTGGCACCTCCTGATCGGCGCTGCTCTCGTCGAACCGGTCGGCCTGGCACTTGCGCTCGATCAGGGCCTTGGCGCCGCGGGCCAGCGCGGTGCTCGCCTGCAGGGGTTCGGCCCACAGGCGCAGGTCGTCCCACGTCCACGCGCGCGCAGCGTCGCCCCACACGTCGCCGCTCGGGCGCAGGAAGGCGGCGAGCCGTCCGGCGCCGCGCATCGGATTCCAGGCACCCTGCTTGACGCGGTATGGGTTGTGAAACGGCAGGCCGGCGGCGCGGAGCTGAGCGATGAGCGGGCCGAGCATGTAGCCGCAGGCGGCGAGAACCATGCTGTCGCGCCCCTCCTGGTGGTCAGCGCGCAGGCGGTCGACAAGCTCGGCGCTGCGTAGGTTCACGCCGCGAAGGTGGTCGACGCTGCCGTCCTCGTCGCGCGGCTGGTAGGCGGCCGGGCCGATCGGCAGGTGGCCGGCGATGTGCTGCGCCAGGGCGTGGACGGCGCGCGGGACGCGGTAGCTCTGCTCGAGGATCCGCCGGTCGGTGGCGGGGAGGTTCAGGAGTCCGGCGGGGTCGGCGCCGCGCCAACCGAAGATCGCCTGCCGGGGGTCCCCCACGACGACGGTCGTCTCGGCGTGCTGGGCCCACTGCATGGCGAGCGCGAGCTCCAGGCGGCTGAAGTCCTGGGCCTCGTCGAGTAGCAGGACCCGGGGGTGCGCGTGGTGCGCGGCGCCGTCGCGGATCGCGCGTTCGATGAGGTCGGTGAAGTCGGGGCGGCCGGTCTGCGTCTTGAAGTCCCGCCAGAGGTCGTCGTGCTCCTGCTGTTCGGGCGTCCACTTCTCGCGCGGGGTCATGTTGGCGCGGTGGATCTTCACGGCGTTGTGCAGCTCGTCGGCGTGGGTACGGCCGGTGCTGTCGGCGTCGGCGGGTGCGTCGTCGGGGTCTGCGATGCCGCCGGTGAGGTGGTGGGCGGGGTGCGCGGTGTTGAACTCGCGCAGGCTCTTGGTGGTCTCGGCGAGGTCGGGGCGGTCCATCGCGCGGTAGCAGTGGGCGTGCAGCGTGCCGATGTTCTCGTCGGGGACGTGGCCGTCGGCGCGCGACGCGATTTCGGCGGCGGCGGTGCGGGTGAGTGACGCGATGGCGACTGCCGCGCCGCCGTGCTTGGCGACGGCGCGCTCGGACTGGTGGGAGAGCCAGCGGGTTTTCCCGCAACCGGGCGGGCCGTCTACGAGGAATACGTCGCCCACGCCTCAGTCCTCCGAAGGGGTCTCAGCGGGGGTGTGCCAGCTATGCGGGCACGGGATGACCTCGCCCTCGAACGCCGTGGCCGGATGGCGGGCCGGGTCGGGCGAGTCGCAGCGCGGGCACCGCTCCGTGCGGGCTCGGCCGAGACCAGCCGCGCCGTGGTCCAGCGCCTCCACGGCGGAGATCGCGACCGCCGCGACCTGGATCAGCTCAGCGCGGTAGAGGTCGCGTGACAGCGGCCGATACGCGCCGTCGGCGACCTCCTTCGCAGCCTCCCCGACCTCCTCGGTCAGGATCGCCAGCCACACCGCCGGGTCGTGGCGCTGCTCGCCCCACTTCCGATCCGACGACTCGCGCTCGCGCACGATGTCCCGCAAGACGGCGAACGTCTGGCCGGTGACCATCGGGGTCGACGTGAACATCGGCTCGTCGGTGAGTACGAACGCGGTCTCAGGCATGGTCGCCCTCCGAGTCGTTGATGTGGGCCAACGCGAGAGTCGGGGACTCCCCGTCGAGCGGGTACATCTCGCGCAGCAGGTCCGGCCCGCCGACGAACAGCGTCACGCGATCGACGACGTCGATGTGGACGCTGTCCGAGGTGCCGTCCAGATAGCGGACGACCTTCCGTGCCGCGACGTGCACTGTTGAGCCGGTCGCCGCCGCCACGATCTCGTTGACCGCGAGCGTGCCGCGCTCGGCGCGCATTGTCAGCAGCCAGTCGCGGAACGGCTCGACGGGCAGGTAGCTGCTCGTGCCCTCCAGGTGGCGGGGCCCGGACCGGACGTGCCGGCGTGCAGTCGCTGTCATGCCGCCACCAGCGCACGGGGGGCGATCCTCATCACGGGCGGCTCGGGCAGAACGAGCCCGCCGACGGGGCGATTGCGGATGTTCGCGAAGCCGTGCTCGCACGCCCAGTACCGCGTTGCCTCCGATGCTCGGCCGACGGGCTGTAGCAAGTTGACCTTGTCCTCAATGGCGTCGATGCCGAGCAGGCGGATGGCATCGGCGTGGATGCCAGCCCGGCGTGCCATGGCCACGACCTCGACGACGAGCAGGTGGTCGATGTACTCGGGTGGGTCCATCAGCGCGTCGATGACCAGCTGGGGGTTCTTTCGCGCCTCGGCGCGCAGGGTGGCGAGCGCATCGCGGTTGCGGTTCGCGACGACGAGCGCGGCCTCGCGCTGTGTGGGCTGTGTGCTGCTCATCGCTCAGCCTCGATCTCGTCGAGTTCGCGGTCGACGAGCTCGCGGACCTCGCCCGGCGTCAGGAGCTCGGAGGACTCCCGGACAACGTCCGCGAGCCTTGCCCGCTGCGCGATCCTCTGACGCGAGGCCTTCCGTCCCGGGCGGGCGTCCATCATCTGGGGGGGGGTCATGCAGCCTCCTGTGTCTCCTGCCGGGGCATCAGCGCGAGCGCCGCTGCCGTGTCGTGCGCGGCCCGCTGCTCCTGCGCGGCGCGCGCCTTGCCGAGGGTCAAGCGCAGATAACTCCCGCGCCGTGCCTTGCCGGACGTGTCGCCGTGATGCGCGCGATGCGCGGCGATCACGGCGGCGATCTCGCTGTCGCTCCAGCCGCCGGCCGTCGCGAGCTGGGTGGCGAGGCTCAGGTCGTACTCGGACAGGCCGTCGCCCTGGGCGTGCGGCATCGGGCGGGCGTGCGTGAATGTCGCGGCGAAGTCCTCGTCTTCTTCGAGCAGGATCTGCAGGCGGTCACCGAGGTCGGTCGCGGTGACCGGGCCGATGTCGGCGCGCGCCGCGGCGGACGGCAGGACCGCGGGAGCGGCACTGAGGGCGAGGTCGACGAGCGCGCGGCGATCGTGCCGCGCGCCGGTCGCCATCACGTCTACTAGCGCATGCCCGCCTCCTTTGCCGTTGAAGGTTCCCGGCAGGCGCATGAGCCGCGCGAGATCGGCGGTCGCGTCGATGCTGTACCCCGCGTCGCGGGCGCGCAGGCGGTGCAGTGTCTGCCAGCCGTGGGCGGCGCGCGCGGCGCGGTCGAGGTCACCGCGGCCGAATATCCACGGCCCGTCGTCGAAAAGGTGCCAGGCGTGGATACCGCCGCCGGTGTGGATGACGACGGTGGGCTGAAGGATCGCGCTGGCGAGCTCGAGCGCGGCGTCGAGGTCCGGCGCGCCGCCGGGCTTGATGTCGATGTCCAGCCAGAATCCGGCGATGGCGCGCGCGTCGGCAGCCGAGGGGCGCCGCGCGCCGTCCGGCGCCGCGCTGTGGGTGAGCGCGACGCCGGTGTAGATGTCGGTCTGCCCGCCGAGCCCTGCGGCGCCGGTGTGCGAGCGCAGCAGTGTCGAGCGCTTGTCGCTCAGGCGCCAGACCTGGATGCGCGCGCGGTCGTGGAGGGTGTTGCTCCAGAGACCGCGCAGGAACTCGGCTGGCAGCATGGAGTGCTACTCCCCTGCCTCGTCGGTGACGTCGGGCTCGCCGTCCGGCGTGACGGGGACGGGCTCACCACGGCGACCGTCGGCTTCCGCGGCGGCGGCGTCCTCGAGCACCGGGCGCAGGTCGGCGGCGAACGCCTGGGCGCGCGCAGCCTCCTCGGGCGACAGGTTCCCGGCGACGGTCGGGACGATGATCGAGTAGGACTCGCGACCCTTCTCCTGCTTGCTGAGCGTCAGGCGCGTGACGACCGCGGTCTTGCGCAGCCCCGCCGACCCGAGCACGCCCTTGCGGTACTTGCCCGCGGCCTGCACGCTGGTCGGCGGGAACTTGACGACGACCGGCAGAAACGTGCCGACGCCGGACTGGCGCAGCATGAACCACAGCTCGTTCTTCGCGCACGCCTGGCCGGCGCCGGGCTGGCCGGCGTCGTCGAGCGCCGACCCGAACTCGGCGAGCGGGCACTCCGAGCACGGCCCGCCGGGGGTGCCGGTGCCGATCGCCTTGTGGTCGGGGCCGCGCGACGAGCAGGCCGGCGGCGTGCCGTCCTCGGCGTCGTGCGGCCAGTAGGACCGCGTCTGGACGGTGTGGATGAGGATGCCGTCGAGTTCGCGGATGCTCTCCGTGCCGACCTCCCAGGTCGTGCCGCCCCCGGCGGGGACGATCACGCGCGGCAGGTCGCGCTCGGTGAGGATGTCGCCGTCGAGGACGTCGTCGATGATCTCGCGGACATCGTCGAGGTCCTGGGCGAGGACGGGGTAGCTGCCCGGCTCGATGACGGCCAGTTCGGTGCTGCTCATGGTCGTGTGCTCCTGGTCTGGTCGGCCGCTCAGCGGACGACGAGGGTCGGGGTGTTGTCCAGCCGCCATAGGTCCTGCATGCCGTCGGGCAGGAAGGACCGCAGGACGTCGTCGGTGAGCGGGGACCGCTCGTGCTCGGGCAGGTCGGCCTGCTCGGCCTTCCACGCCTTGAGCTGCTCGCGGAAGTACGCGGACACGCTGTTCGTGTTGAACGAGGGCACGACGTACTGGTCGAGGCCGCTGGCGATGAGCGCCTGTCCGGCGGCGGCGCGTTCCTCGTCGGTGGGCTTCTCGCCCTCGAACTCGTACTTCGCCCAGAGCTTGCTGTCGATCCGGATGGTCTTGCCGGTCGCGGCGTGCTTGAGGCTGTCGACACCCATCTCGGTCATGTCCTCGATGAGCGCCTGCTCCAGCTCGGCGAGGCGCCGGCCGATGGCGGACCGTTCGGTCTTCAGGCGGCGGTCGCGGAGCGTGAGCCGCGCGTACTCGTCGGCCTCGTTGGCGTACTCGTCGCCGTCGGCGATGCGCGCGGCGAGCTTGATGTCGACGGTCTTCCCGCTGGCATCGAGAGCGTCGGCGATCGTCGCGATCTCGTCCTCGCGCAGCTCGATGACGCGCGTGCCGGCGATGGCGGTCGTGGCGCTCATGCCGCCAGCCCCGATCGCATCTGGCCGATCGCCTGGCGGATCTGCCATACGAGCCGTCCGGCGTCCTCCTGCGTACGGAAGGTGCGGACGACGGTCGCGTCGACGTACACGTCGTGGCGCATCGGCCCGGCCTCGCTCTGCCCCGCGATGCTGTCCGGCCGCAAGCGGGCGGTGATGTCGTCGGGGAGGCTCACGACTGCACCTCGGTGAAGCTCGCGGCGTTCTCAGCGAGGTAGTCGCCGAACGTCTGGCGCTCGCGAGCGGTCTGCCCGAAGAACTGGATGGCGCCCTCCCCCACCTCGACCACGTACGTACGGAACTGCTCGCCCGCCAGAAGTCCGTCACGCATCTCGTACACGACGCCCAACGTGCCGAGCGCGGCGACGATGTCCTCGTCGTTGAGGTAGTGCACGCTCACGTCGGCGTGGACGCCGACGTACTGCGTCGTGCTCTGCATCCCGGGCGCTTGGAACGCGCGGACGGCCTCGATCAGCGCAGCGATTCTGTCTGCAGTCAGCCGTCTCGCGACCTCTGCCCGTAGCGCGTCGACCAGCTCCTGCGCCCTGGCGTCGTCGGGCTGCTCGCCGTTCTCCCCGACGAAGTCCGCGACCGGCGTGCCGTCCACGAGGACTGCGGTCACGTAGCTCGGGCAGTCCCCGCCCAGGTCGGCAGTCGCGTCGGCCATGGTGATGACGCTGTCGGGCTTCAGCGCGGCGAGGATGTGCTCTGCGATCTCCGGGGCGGCGGCGGTGTCGCTCGCGGCCCCGGTCGTTGTGTTCTCCATAGTGACCACTGTAGAAGTGATGACTTCAGAAGTCAAGCACGAAGAGACGCGACCTGATTGAGCCGCTCGATCACCGCGTCGACGACCTGCGCGCGCTTGCGCAGCGCCCCGTAGATCGCCCGGTCGATCGTGTCCTCGGCCAGTAGGTGCGTGAGCACCACATGACGCTCCTGGCCGGGCCGGTGCAGCCGCTTGCGGCTCTGCTCGTAGTCGGCGAGCTCGAAGCCCAGCGAGTAGTAGATCCCGAACCGGGCGCGCGTCAGGTCGATCCCCGTCCCGCCGCTCTTGACCTGCACCGCGGCGATCTGCACGCCTTCGGCCAGTCGCGGCCCGTCCAGCGCGTCGCGGCGCCGGCCGCTCAGCTCCGCGTACGATCGGCGCATCATCTCGGCGACGGTCCGGACGGCGTTGAGGTCGCTGCGGAAGCGGCAGAACACGACGACCGGCTCGGTGCTGGGGATGTCCTCGAGCACGTCGCGTAGCAGCGTGGCCTTCCCCGGCGTGCCGTCGATGGCGAACGGTTCGCCGGTGTCGGCGTCCATGCCGAACCCGCCGGTGGCCTGCGCGAGGCGGAGCGCGACGACCATGGCGTTGGCGGCGGTGATGACGCCGTCGTCCAGCTCGGCGATGCCGTCGGCCTCGATGGTCTCGTACACCTTCCGGGCTTTCGCGCTGAGCGTGAACGTGCGGTACACGTCGGTGACGTCGGGCAGGCCGAGGTCGGGCGCGCACTGGTGGACGACGTCGGCGATTTTCTCGGCGAACGCGTCGGCCATGCCGGGCCGGATGCCTTCGTAGACCATGCGTTCGACGCCGCCGGGGGCGAAGATCATCTTCGGGGCGCCGTAGCGGCGACAGAATCCGTTGTAGTTCGTCCCGAGCGTCTGCCCGCCGTCGATGGCGCGCAGTTGCGCGTACAGGTCCAGCGGGCTGTGGCTCATGGGCGTGCCGCTCAGACCGAGGACGATGCCGCCACGGTCGCGGACGCGCTGGGCGATCTTCGCGGCCAGGCGTGACTGCTTGCCGCCGGGCGCCTTGATGCGGTGGCTCTCGTCGAGGATGAGCGCGTCCCACGGCGTGCCGACGAGCAGGTCGTCCATCGGCTTGGCGATCGACGCCTCGTAGTTGACGACGGCCGCGAACGGGCGGCCGAGCTTGATGGCGTCGGTGTCGGCCTTGACGAGCGCGGCTGCGCGCTGGGAGACCTTCGGGTTGACGAGAGGTCCACGCGCACCGTTGACGCGCCCTGCCCATGTGCCCCAGGTCCGCGTGGCGTGCTGGCGGATCTGATCTGGCCAGACGGCGACGACGCTCTTGGGGCAGAGGATGAGCACGCGCATGGCTCGGATCTGCTCGAGTCGTGCGATGGCAGTGAGGGACTTGCCGGCGCCCATCTCGTGGGCGAGCAGAACGCCTTGCTTATCCTGCATGAACGCCAGCGCGTCGAGCTGGTGGTCCCACAGCGGGGTCTTGGTCAGCGGCGGCGCGGTCGTGGCGCTCATGCCGAGCACCGCGCCTTGCGGATCTCCAGGCACACGACGCAGTCCCGCGGCGTGACGTTGACAACCAGTCCGCCCATCCCGCCGCGCTCGCAGACGTGCCCACAGAGCGCGACCTCCCCTACTTCGACGGCGTAGGTCGTCTGCCCTGGCTTCCACGGGTAGACGTGGCGCAGCGGGCCGTCGCCGTTCTGGCTGTCGGCCGGCGCCTCGGTCGGCCGGATCTGCGTGATCGTGCTCATCGCAGCACCCCGCTGTCGTCGGTGCGGCGGGCGATCTCGAGGCGGTCCCACGCGGCGTTCTTGACGCGCGTGCGGCGGTCGGCCTCGCTGAGCTTGCGGGCATAGCGCGCGACGTGGACGACGATGCCCAGCGCGACGACGAGCAGCAGGACGGGCCAGGAGTAGACGAGGATGTCGGCGATCATGCGGCGACCGCCTGCACGCCGATGTGGCCGGCCGTCCAGCCGCCGGTACTGTTGCTCAGCCAGTTCTGCGACGCCCAGGCGATGCCGCCGGTGTCGACCCGTTCGAGCTTGACCCACGGTCCCGTGGGCACCTCCGCACCGGTCCTCGGGTGGAGTTCGGGCACGACCGTGTAGTGCCGGATCTCGCCGGTGTTGGGTCCGCGCTGGATGGTGAAGCTCCACGGCGCGCCGGTTTTGAACTCGATCATGCGGCCCTGCTTTCGCGGTAGCGGCGCCGGACGTGGTCGGGCACCTGTTCGACGTGGACGGAAGAGGTGCCCCGCCGCACACTCCCGGGCGCGGCGGGGCGTTCACGACGCTGCCGATCCCCACCGGCGTCGTGAAGTTCGGCGAGCCCGGGGGGAATGGGCTCGCTCAGGCTCGCGATAGGCGCCGGACGGGCGGCCTGCGAGCGCAGCTGGTTGGGGCGGGTGCGGTAGGCCATCAGTGCGTGGCCTCGTCGCGCCCGGTGAGGTAGGCGCGGATCTGGTCGATGCCGCTGTCGACCTCGTCGACGATGGCCTCTTCGCGGTGGCCGGCGAGTGCTTCGCGGGCGGCGAGGTCGATGGCCTTCTGGTTGCGGGCGCGGCAGTGCGGGCAGGGCCCGGCGAGCCGTCGGCCGCAGACGATGCGCGCGGTGACGGCGATCGACGCGACCTCGCAGGTGATGCGGAGGACCCCGCGGATCATGGGCGCGGCCCCTTGCCTGACTGGGACTGGTGGGTCGTTCTGGGGATGACCCGGTGGCCGGCGCACCGCTCGCACGTCGTAGCCGCGTTCCCCGGATGACTGTCGTCCTGGTGGTAGCCCTCGCCGTAGCAGTCCGGGCACCGAACCGTGTGCGCGGCATGGGCCGCGACGGTCCCCTGCGGCGCGATCTCGCAACCAGCGCCCTCGATCATGTCGAGCACCGCCTGCGCCTGGACGGGCGAGACAACTACGCCCGCGATGCGCGTGCAGTCCTCCGCGATCCGTAGGGCCAGTGGGGTCGATGCAGACATCAGACGGACTCCCCGGCGAGCACGGCGCGGGCGAGCGAGCAGGCCCCGCCGAACGTGTTGCCGCTGTGCTGGTCGCTGACGACCTTCGCCTGCTCATCCCAGGGCAAGCCGTGGAACTCGCGGACGACTGCCTCGGGTTCCTCCCCGGCCTCAACGCGCGGCCGAAGGTGGTCCGCGATCTTCACGGCCTCGGTGCAGCAGAACATCTCGTAGTCGCCGCCCGACACCCAGAAGTCCGCGCGCTCGCTCGCGAAGCGGTCGAGCCGAAGCTTGAGAACGTCCGGCAGGGCGTCGTACTCGGCGGCGCGCTTCTCCGCGCCGCGCTCCAGGCGCTCACGGTCCTTTCGGTCCCGTTCGGCGAGCCACGTCACGCGCTTGGCGATCCGCTCGTATGGCGTCAGCCACTCGACCAGTTCGCCGTTGAGCGCCCACCCGTGGCGCTGCGTGCCGAACCCGTCGTCCCAGAACGTCACGGTGTCCCCGGCCTTGACCTCGGGGCCAGACAGCGTCGTGACCCAGCCGTCGTCGAAGTGCACGGTTGTGGCCTCGCCGTCGTACTCGGCCTTCTCGATCACCACGTCGTAGTGGCGCTCGGACTCGCGCATCTCGATCAGCGTTCGCCCATCCTTGGCGTCGAGAATCCGGCGCAGCTCGTCGGCAACGTCAGGCATCGTCCGTCTCCTTGATCTGGGCCATGGCTCCACTGAGGGGCGCGGTGCCATACAGCCGCGCGCGCTGCTCGTCGACGCGGGCCAGGACGGCAGAGTTGTGCGCGCTGTTCGCCGCAGCCTCCACGGGGTTCTGGCGTTCCCACTCGCGGAACCACCGCGTCTCGTCCGCCTCGAACCGCTCGATCTCCGCCACGTCGCTGCGCGACAGGCGCTCGCCGAACTCGTCATAAGCACCGTTACGAGGCATTGGCGGTCCCGCTTTCCAGGTAGCCAACGACTCCGCGCCCACGCTCTGCAGACGCGCTGCGCTTCCAGCAATTGAAGATCGCCATCGCCGTCTCGGTGGAGTCGCACTTCGAGCGCACGTAGGCGCAGTGCTCCATCCACGCGATGTAGTCGATGACCTGTCGGGCGGTCGTCATTACGCACCCCTCCCCCACTCCGCGGCGAGCTCGAGCAGCAGGTCGTGACGCCGCGCGCCAAGCTGGTTGCGCAGCGAACGCCCGCGCAGGACGGCGCTCGGCGCGCGATCAACCACGCGCCGGACCACGGAGCGCGCCGCGGTCAACTCGCGGCCATCGCGACCGGCGGGATTGGCGATGACGGCGAGCGCACCGTCCGGGCCGCCGAGCAGGCGCTTGATCCCCGTGACCGTCAGCTCACACGCGCCACCGGCGGGCGCGGGCGCGGCGCCCAGCGCGCGGGCCAGGTCATCCCCCGTCCGGCTGACGCGCCGATGCACCACGCGCTCCGCACGGTTGCTCGCGACGAGGGCGCGCAGATCGGCGAACAGGTGCGCGATCACGTCGTCGGGAACGTTGTTGTCGCGCAGGCTGGCGATCCGCTCGGCGAGGCTGTCGACTTCCGGCGACGGGTCGAAGATGATCCGCTGCTGGTCGGTGTTGTGGCAGATCCCGTCCAGAGCGGGGGCCACGATCTCGCTGGTGACGAGCGCCTGGGAAATCATGCGGCCACCTGGGCGTAGAGGTCGTCGAGGATCGCGCGCTCGGCGTACATCTGATCGCGCTCGGCCTCCAGCTCGCGGGCGAGGCGCTGCGCTTCGCACTGGGCGGTGAGCAGGTCACCGCGGTAGGTCATCGGGATGAGGCTGCTGGTCCAGAGGTCTTCGCTGCCGCCGTCGGTGCGGACCCACAGGCTGGCGTGGGACGAGTAGCTGCCGTCGTGTCGGCTGCGGGTGATGTGCCATTCGGCGGGGGCGCGGTCACTGGGCCAGCCGTCGAGGTAGTAGACGCTCACAGCGACACCGTCCGCATGTCGTCCAGCTCGCACGCCTCTTCGCTGAGCGCGTCGGCCCACTGCTTCAGGCGCGGGTCGGTCTCGCTCAGCGCGTCGTAGGCGGTGCGCAGGGCGTCGGCCGCTTCACGCAGGATGTCGGCGTCCGCCGTGGCGGTCATGCGCTCGTGCTCGGTGAGCGTGCGCAGGCCGCCGCCCATGTAGCTGGTGTTCGGCGGGAGGTACATCACGCCGCCTCGCTGGCGAGCGCGGGCCACAGATCGGCCTCGGGCACATCGAGGGCGCGGGCGATGGCGGTTCGCGTAGCTTCCGCCGGCACATGCAGCCCGCCGACCCACTTGTTGACCTGCTGGGGAGTCGACCCGATCTGCTCGGCCAGCCAGCTCTGACGCCTCCCCTGTTCGTCGAGCACCCGCTTCAGCGGGGTGTCGATCCGGGCTCTCAGTTCCATAGTGACCACTGTAGAAGTGATGACTTCAGAAGTCAAGGCGGATTGCAGGGATCCCCGAAAACGGTTTCCCTACTCGCGATGTCAGAACTTCCGAAGCCGCGACCTTTGGCCGCCGTCATCAAGGAACTACGGCTGGACCAGAGTCAGGAGGAGTTCGCGGCCACCGTGCGCGCCAGGACCGGCAAGAAGATCACGGGCGGGGCGATCAGTCAGATCGAGCGCGGCAAGATCGCGGCGAAGCTCGACACCATCGAGGCGATCGCCGATGCGGGCGGCGTCAGCCACGACGAGATCGCCGAGCACCGCCTCGCCCTCGCCCGCGCTCTACTCGATGAGCGCGAGGTCGGCGTCGACGTGGCGCTCGGGCGACTCAGCCTGATCGAGGAGACGCTGCTACAAGCGGCGGGGCCGCGCGGACCCCGCGAAGTTGCGCCAGCAGGCAGTAGCGGTCAGCCGACTCAAGCAACTCGGCGCGCAGCTCGGAAACCTCGGGGAGCGTGAGCGCCGTAGATCTTGCCGCCGCACCCATCGCGGCGAGTGCTTCGCCCTCGGTGCGCCGGAGGCTTGGGGCTGGGACTGCGGCCGGCGCGCTCTCGGGGACCTTGTGGAGCAGCGGTACTGCGTCTTTCGGATTGGCCATCGGTGACCTCGAACCATCTGCGGGCGCTGCATCCCCACCCGTCCCTGCTGCGGATGACCTCGGTTCGTCGGCGCCCGTCGACTCCGAGGTCAGAGACCGTAAAGCATCTTGCGGATGGGAACGGCTGTTCGTCCGTGGGGCCATGTCTTCGACGGTACAGACGGCCAGCGGTACCGCAAGGTTTCGGCCTATCAGAAAGGTCGCAATTTGCGAGAAGTCCACGGAAGCAAGAGTGAGGAAACCCCAGCATATGGCTTTGTTTCGACTGCTTGACCATTCTCGTTGTTGCGCGCACGGTGCGTCCCGGTGAGCGCGGCGCGGGTGATCGCTCTGGTCGTGGCCGCCGTTCTGTTCCTGGTCGGCCTGCTCATCATCGTCGGCGCGGCGGGTAGTGATGCAGGCCTCGGTCCGGTCGAGGTCGTCGTCGGACTCGTGCCGATCGGGCTCGCCGCGCTGCTTACCCGAGTGCGATGACGCCATAGAACGACGAAAGCCCCCGGCCTATTGGCCGGGGGCTTCGAGAGACAGTCGCTGCGCTCAGCGGGTGGTTACGTGCACGGTGACGCCGAGCAGGACCCCGGCGACGAGGCCGCCGACGAGGCACATCAGGTCAGAGCGCGTCATCGTCAGGCCCCGCGTCGTCGAGGTCAGCCGCAGCAACGCGCGGATACCGGGGTCGCAGCGCGCTCACGACGATGACCGCCAGGCCGACGATGCTCGCGGCGATCTCGGGTGTCAGGTTCAGCCCGGCGATCTCACCGATCCACACGAGCACGGTGACGGCCAGGCCGGTCAGGCCGGCGGGCCGCGCGATGCCGAGATCCTCGGCGACGCGCGGCGTGAGGTAGGCGACGGCCGCAGCAGCCAGTCCGACGAGCGCGGCGGCGACCGCCGCCGGCAGACCGAGCCCGGCCTGTTCGACGACCCACACGAAAAGCGTGGTCGCGAGGGCGATGACGCCGGTCGGGTGCTGGACGGTCGCGTTCTGCGCGGCGCTGCGCGTGACGGTGACGGGGTTCATGGTCAGGCCTTGTAGTCGAGGGCGTACGTGTCGGGGCACTGCGTGGCGTTGTGGTCGCGGTGCACGGTGTGCGGCACGTCGCGCAGGCTGCGCGGCGGGCGGTGGCTGGCGGGCATCGCGGTGGTGTGCGCGTTGTCGTACAGCCACTCCAGGGCTGCGCGCTGGCGCTCGGTCATCCGCTGGCCAGGCCCGCCGTGTACGACGATGCCGATGCTGCCGGTGTTCTTTCCGGCGGTGTGGGCGCCCTTGCCGTTGACGGGCCGCAGCAGGACGATGGTCCCGGCGCTGGTGATGCCGAGGTGATAGCCGATGCCGCCCCACCCCTGCGCCTTGTGCTGGGCGTGGTAGCCGCGCCACAGGGCGATGGCGTGCGCGTCGCTCGTGTCGCGCAGCCCGGCGGTGTAGTGCCCGATCGTGCGCTGCACGCCGCCCAGCGCGCCCCACAGCAGGGCGATCGTGACGGCGAGGCGGACGATCTTCGGCCGGCCACCGCTGTGGCGCGCGATGACCCGCTCGGCTTCGGCGACCTGCCCCTTGCGCTTGTCGAGCGTCGCACGACTCGTCGCGGTCGGGTTCCACTCGTGGCGCCGGCGGGCGGCGTTGAGCAGTCCCTGGCGGATCTTCAGGCGCGCTCGCCATCGGGCGACGATCGCTCGGTCCTTCGCGGTCATGTGGACCTCCCGGGGGTCGAGGTGGCTACGCCGCGTCGATGCGCGCGCGGAGTTCTGAGACCTGCTGCTTGAAGTCGGCGACCTGGCCCTCGAGCGCGTTGATCCGGCGGTCGCACTCGGCGCGCTCGGCGGCGAGCTCGGCCTCGTAGCGGGCGCGGTCCTTCTCCAGGTCCTTGCCCATCTGCTCGACGCGGGCGCGGAGGCTGTCGACGAGCTCGCCCCACGCCTGCGCGTCGGCGAGGCGGGCGGCGCTGTTGTCGACCTGCGCTTCGGATCGGGTCTTCGGCAGCCAGCGGGCCATCAGCATCCCCGCGGCGCCGATCAGTGCGACGGCGATGGTGGTTGCCGGATCCGGTGCGCCGACTCCTAGAAGCGCGTACGCCGGTTCCATGGAACGATCTCGGGCTCGAAGCGCAGGGCGATGGCGCGGCCGAAGCAGGCGGCGGCGACGATGAAGAAGAGGCTGGCCGAGACGCGCCCGGTGGATCGTTCGATGAGGATCGCGACGCCGTAGCCGAGGTAGCAGGCGGCGATCAGCAGGAGGCCGGCGACCTCGCATCGTGCGCCGCGCGGCGCGCGGCAGAACGCGGCGACGACGGTCCAGCTTCCGACTGCGAGCGCGGCGGCCCAGAGCAGTTCGACGAGCCCGTCGCTGGTGGCGATGGGGCTGGTGGCCAGGGCGCTGGGGATGAGCAGCCACAGGATGCCGCTGACCCCGGACCCGAGCGCGATCAGGAAGATTGCGGGGTGGGTGAGGATGTAGGCGCGGCGGACGTCGCCGGATCTGATGGGGTTCACGGGCGCGTCTCCTTGGCACACGCGGCGCGTGCTGGCCACTGTTGGCGGTACGGTCGTTGCATGGTGAGACGAGTCCTGATCGGAGCGATGCTTGCGTTCTCGGTATGCGGCGCGCCGTCTGAGGCGCGTGAGCGCACGGTTTCGACGACCGAGGTCGAGGCCGAGATGGAATGGGCGTACATCGGAGATGTTCCGGACGCCGTGTTGGATGCCGCGTCGGCAGGCGAAGTGGTCCGATTCAGCCTTGAGGCAGAGTGCCGCGCGCGCCCACGCAAGACGTGGTCATGCTCTCTTCGATATGAGGCAGATGGAACAGGCCTCGCCTGTGAGGTCCGCGGCCGAGCGTGGGTGACTCGCCATGGCCTGCGGACCTGGAGGGCAGCGCGCGAGGATTGCCCCGATTAGGCGGCGGAAACTCGAACCGGCAGGATTGATAGCCACCGGTTCAGAAGGTCGCCGGGGTTCAGCGCGTACTTGTAGTAGAGCTCGAGCACGTCACCAACAGCGACCGTCGCCAACACCTTTCGCGACACAAAGCTGTTACCGGCTGGGGCTGCGTTGGGGTTGGTGTGGAAGACCTGATGAGCCGTGAAGGTCGTGCCGTTGATCGAGGGGACGATGTACGCCGCCGAGTTGATGGGCAGATTCGTCTGCGCGCCGAACTCGAGCAGATAAACGCCTGGCAGGGTTGCGGTGTAGGTATTGCCGTCATAGCTACCGAAGGTCGTGCTAGGAATCGTGAAGCTGCCAGGGTTCTCAAGCATCACAGGTGCGGCACCGACGGGCTCCCACTTTGTCGGCTGTGGAGATCCTGACCGGAAGCGCAGCGGCCAGACGTGACCGACGGCGGCCATTGCCGCGTCCTGATACATGACGAGCTGCCCGTCGCGGGGCGACGCCGGAAGGGTGTCGGCAATCTCGAACGCGGCGCTGATCTTGTCGGCCAGGTCGCGCATGGCGTCGTCCCCCGCGCGGAGGTCGTCGCCGCCCGACGGGACGCTGAGGCCAAACGGGTTGTAGGTCGGGCTGTAGGGCATCTAGGCCTCCACGTCGTCGATCGTCACGTCGTCCCAGGTCACGCCAGGTGCGATGTCGTCCCAGGTCACGCCCGCAGGAATCTCGTCCCACAGCGGCGAATCGGACTCGGCGTGTTCGAGGATCACGCCGTAGGGCTTCTGCCCCATCGCAGCGCGCAGTGTCGCGGCGGCATCCGGAGTCTCGGCGGGCAGCGTGCGGAATGCGGCACGCCACCGGTTGCCGTCGACAAACTGCACGACGGCGACGAACTGGTCGCCGGTCAGAGTGCGCTTGACGTCGGCGATCATCGACGTGGTCCGGCCGCGCTTGCGGCCCGCCGCGGTCTTGACCTCGTCGCGCTGTACCGCCTCGGCCGCGCCGATCGTCGTCCGCACGCCGTGCCACTGGCCCAGCCAGCGGATCAGCACGCTCGGCGTCTCGTCGGGGTCCAGCAGCTTCCCGGCCGGCGGGTCGTCGCCGTCCGGTGTCAGCGCGTCGGACACCCACTGGATCGGGTCGAGTAGCGCGCCCGTCAACCCGGCCAGCGTCCAGCCGCCCGCCTCGTCGTCGCCGGCCTTCTGCGCCTGGCCGATCTGGTCGTAGACGCGCTGTGCGAGCGCGCCGATCGTCGGGAACGGCATCAGGTGACCGCCGTCGCGGTGACGGTGCCGGGCTCGGCGATGCTCCAGGGCTTCGTGCCGAGGACCACGTCCGCGGTACCCCACGAGCCGCCGTCCTCGCGGATCTCCAGGGTGCCGGTGTCGATCCGGTCCAGGCCTTCCACGCTGAGGATGACCTGCGCGACGTCGTAGAGGTACACGGTCGGCTGCGGGCGCCAGATCAGCTCGTCGCCGAACGGCAGGGTGCCCCAGAGGTTCGACGCGAGGAACGCCTCGACCGCAGCCTCCGCGCGATCCTTGACGTCGGCGGTGTCGTAGCCCTCGTGGGCGATGAAGTCGAACCGGACGTCCACCGCGGTCGGGTCGGGGTCGGCGATGGCGACCTCCAGCCCGACGATCGTGGACTCCTGCACGTCGGCGAGGACCGTGGCCTTGATCGGTGAGCTGACCGCGCCGCCGTCCTCGGCCTGTAGCGCCAGAGCGATCTTGCCCTCGGCCGCGTCGTCGTCGGTCGCGACGTCGTAGTTGTCCACGGCCATCGCGCGCCACACGCCTGTGGTCTGGCGGGCGAGGATCGCAGCGTCGTCGCCGCGGATCACGTCGTCTGAGGAGAGCTGCAGGCGCTCGGACCCGCGGGCGATGTGGTCGTCGAGCGACTCGCCGTCGGTCCCGCCGGCGGTGTCGGCGTCCAGCACGATCGTCAGGCCGTCGAGCTCGGCGGCCAGCTCGCTGTCGAGCAGGACCACGTCGCCGCTCAGCTCGGCGGTGAACTCGCCGGTGTCCTGGCTGATGATCTCGACACTCGCCTCGCCGTCGACGGTCGACACGTCCTCGGTGACCTCGAAGGCGACGAGGCCCCCGGCGCCGTCGTCGATGCCCACGATGGTCCCGGCATCCACGGTGTAGGAGAGCGTCGAGCTCGTCCATGTCGTGGTGGCGGTCGACGGGGTCGCGGCGTGCGCGGGGATGCCCGCGAGCTTCGTCAGGTACACGGCAAAGATCGCGGTGGTGACGAGGCGCAGGATGCCGTAGAGCTCGGCGATGACGAACGCGACGCCGTCGGCGAGCAGGTAGATCAGGCCGCCGCGGACGGGCAGCCAGTTCGGAATGACGGCGATGATGCGGTCGGTGATGTCCTCGCGGATCGTCGCCTGGTCGTCGTCGATCTCGATGCCGATGTACTCAGCCACCTCGGGCCTCCCTGATGCGGGTGTCGACGATCGCCTCTGCGCCGTCCATCACCTGGTCGATGACGGGCTCGACGCGCGGGTCGCAGCTCGTGAGCTCGGCGGCGAATTGGTCGGTGTTGATGCCGCCCTCGCGCCCGGTCTGGTCGCTGGTGCCGAACGATGGGTCCGCGTCGAGGCTGCCGCGCAGGATGCGCGCGCCGACGACGGCGTGCTGCGTGAGTTCTTCGAGCGTCCCCTGCTCGACGAGCGCCTCACGGCCGTCGGGCGTGAACCGCAGCGGGATGGCGAGCTGTGGCGTCTCGGCACGCGTCGTTGGCATCAGGCCTCCTCGTAGTCCAGCGGCCACCAGCAGGTGACCCACCACTGCCGCGTATTCGCGGCCTGCTCGATCACGCACCGGTCGCCAGGCTGCGGCAGCACGCCGTCGCGCTCAGGGCCCCAGCGCAGCGGCCCGAATTCCTGCGGCTTGCCGCCCGGGTTCGGGACCTTCACGCGCACGAGCTCGGTCACGTCCGCCGGATCCGACGCGATCTCGCCCTCCAGACGGCCTTTGCTCGCCGCGCGCACGGACTCTCGGGCGATCTGCGCCTGCGTCGTCATGTCCCACCCCAATGCCTCGGCTGGAAACCCTCGGTCGAGCGCGACGAGCGGCGGCCGGTCTTCGCGCCGCGGGTGCCGCCGGCCTCGAAGAACTCCGACCGGCCGTTGATCGTGAACTCCAGGAACGTGTGCGACTGGCGGGCGTTGCCGTTCTCCTTGACCCACACGGTCAGGTACTTGCCCTTGCCGGGCTGCCCCCAGGTGTTCAGGCCCACGGTCGTTAGCGGCGCTGTGATCCCCAGATCCGCGACGCCGAGGACCGCGGAGACGAACCCGGAGCAGTCGTAACCCTTGCCGGGCCCGCCGGTCGGCTCGCCGAGCACGCCGTGCCCGCCGCCCCACTGGTAGTCGTACTTGCGGCGGTCGATCTCGACGGCCTTCTGGTAGGCCTTCGCGACCTCGCTGCCCGCCAGCTCGGACGGGATCGACGCGCCCGCGACGGTCTCGGTCTCGATCGTCGCACGGCTGCGCGTCTCGCCGCGCGGCTCGGGCATCTCCTCGGCGGGCTTGCGCAGCGTGATCGTCGTCAGGTCGTCGAACAGGTCCTTGCGGTCGATGTCGGCGACGAGCCACCGGCCGTTGGCCGGACCCATCTCCTCGAGCAGCACGACCGACCCGGGCGGCGCGGCCCACATGTCGGCGTAGCAGGAGACCACGCACTCGCTGACGACCTTCGTGTCGTTCGCGCCGAAGTCGATTCCCAGCACGCCGTCGGTGTACTCGCTCAGCAGGGCGCGCGGCCGGCCGCGGAACAGGTCCGCCTCCCCGGCGAAGAAGATGGTGTTCGCGACCTCGAAGGCGCGCCATCCGCGGTCGTCGTCGGTGGCCAGGCGCTGCAGCGCGTCCCAGTAGTTCTCGCCGTTCGGGCCGTCAGGCGCGCCGACCATGTACTCGTACGGGGCGAAGTACGTGGAGCGGTCGACCACGCCGCCGGTGTAGGCGTCGAGGATCGCGTCGGCCTGCTTGCTGTAGACGTCGTAGCGGTCGGGGAACCCGGAGCCCTGCACCTGCTGGGCGATCCACCCTGCCGACTTCGTCGGGTTCTCGCGGGCCAGCTTGATCGCGCCGCCGCGGCCGTAGAAGCCCTCGGTGTAGAACTTCTCGTAGGACTTCTCGACGCTCTTGGCGACGTCGACGCCGTGGATGCTGACGCGGACCTGCAGGATGCCGCGGCTGTCGCGGTCCCCGCCGGTGGGGTTGTCGAAGTTCGGTGCCTCCACGATCCCCGCGAGCAGCGCGGCCTTCAGCGCGAGCTTCGGGGCGTCCTTGTCCTCGCCGACCTTCAGCGCGGTCTCGGCGTTACGCAACTGGCGGCGCGTCAGCGGCGTGCTCGGGTCCTTGCCGTACAGCTTCACGCCGGACCCGATACCGGGCTGGCGCAGCGCGTCGCGCTGCGAGCGGTCGAGGCTCGCGATCGGCTGGCGCTTGTTGAGCTCCGGGCAGTAGAACCCCAGCGGGTAGAGCTTCTCGGCGCGGACCAGGCCCTGCGCGAACTGAGCCATCGTCAGCTTCGACCGCGAGATCTTCCGCGGCTTGGTGTGCGTCCGCAGTCGGGCGACGCCGCGCGGCTCCAGTTCGAGGGTCAGGATGTCGCCGGTCTTCGACGGGTGCACGTACCGGAACCACTCCCCGGCGATCTGCACGTCGATCGCGCGCTCCAGCCGCCCGGACCGCAGCAGCTCGCGGTCCTCGTCGAGGATCGAAAGGGTCAACTCGCTGGCGCCCTCGATCGACCGGCGCAAGCTCGAGTTCGTGACGATCTCGCGAACGTCGACGCTCAGCTTGCGCTGGTTGACGACGTTCAGGACGAGGCTCTGCACGTCGAGATCGGGCAGCGCGGGCTTGCGCTCGCCGGGCAGCCGCGCGATGGCGGCGGCCTGCTGTGCGGTGATCGTCACGACGGCAGCCGCAGCGTGCGGCCGGCGGCCACGGTCGGATGGCTCAGGTTGTTCAGGCGGGCGATGTCCTCCCACCGCGACGTCTGCCCGTAGAACTTGCGAGCCACGTCACGCAGGGATTCGCCGCTGCGCACGGTGTACGTGAGCTGCGTGTCGCGGCGCAGTTGGTCGCGGGCGCGCGCGCCGCTCGACGCGCGCAGAGCGACCGGGCCGCGGACGACCTGCACGAGCTGGACGACGGCGGCCTGCCGGACGCGGTGCCCGTCGTCACGGCGGATGACGTCGTCAACGCTGTCGCTCCACTCGATGCCCTCAATCCACCACCGCAGGTCGGGCTGCGTGCGCTGGTCGTAGGGCACCCAGCCGGACGCGTCGATGATGAGATCCAGCGGGCCGGTCGGCGTGCCGGCGCGCCCGCGGCCCATCATCGCGTCGAGGTTGCGGATCGACGCCTCCATGCTCAGGCGTCGCGCCCACCCATCGAGCAGGATCGGGACCTGCAGGGTGATCGGCGCGCGGCCCTTCCACACGGTGCGGGCGGTGCGACGCGGGATCTCCTGGCGCTCGACGTTGCCGTCCCCCGCGTTGGGGACGGCGACGTCGGCGGTGAGCTGCGCGGTGACGCCGAATACGCTGGGCGGGTCGGGCTGAAAGAGGACGTACCGCGGCGGGACGCCGCCGGTGGTGCCGACGCCGGGGATGCGTCCGAACGCGGACCCGGGGACCTGCTCTGCGAACAGTGCCATGCGGCACCTCCCCGGTCAGCGGCGACGCTCGCGGCGCGCCTCGATCTTGACGTTCTCCTCGTGCAGCTTGGTGCCGTCCTTGAGCTGCAGGACGAGCGGCCCGGCCAGGGTCAGCGACTCCCCGCGCCGGATGCCCGGATCGGGCAGGCGGAAGTTCGCCCCGCGCGTCGTCAACGGCCCCTGCGGGACGAGCGGATTCGTCGGGTCCGCGCGCGGTGGGGGCGCATCCATCGACGCGCCCGGGGGAACGCCCGCATCGCGCCGCTGCTGCGGCGTCGCGGGACGCTCATTGCGGCTCGTGCCGGCCGTACTGTTCGACGGCCCGTTGCCGGTGATGCCGAGGTCGTCGGCGAGATTGCCCCATCCGTCCGAGCCGCTGTAGCGCGCGAGGTCGGGGAACTCCGCGATGAGCGCATCGCGGATCGCCGGGACGAGCATCAAGACGGCGGCGGCGCTGAGCGCCGTCCCCATCGCGCGCCCGGCCGCGTCGAGCTTGCCGCCCTTCGCGCCGTTGGCAACCTCGTTGCCGCCGTGCAGGACGATGCCGCTGCCGACCTTCGCACCGCCGGAGCGGCCGACCTGGCTGAACACGCCGGACGTCGTCGCGCTTGTGCGAAAGCTCGACGTGAACATGCCCGCCGCCGCGGCGCCGGCGCCACGGAACGCGCCGAACTTCGCGGCCAGCAGTGCCACGGTGAGCAACTGTCCGCCGGGGCCCGCCTCGCGGAACGCAGTCACGAACGCGGACGCCATGCGCGGTACCTGCGCAGCGAGCGCGTCGGCCATGACCGGGGCGCCCTTCTCGATCGCGCCGCCGATCGCTGCGCCCGCGTCAAGCTTGCCGACCTCGGCCTCGAGGATGTCGACGAGCGGCGCGATCTCCGGGCCGAGCTCCTGCCCGACGGCGCGCCCGCTGAACTTGAGCTTGCTGACCCAGTCCAGCTCGTCGCTGCGGAAGATCCCGCCGACCCGCGCCGCGGCCTTCTCCACGGACGGCAGCGCGTCGCGGGCGAGGTCGGTCAGGTCGGCGCTGATCGCGTCCACGGCCGGAGCGACGCCGGAGCCGATGGCCTCCTCGATGTTGCCCCAGGCGACCTTGAGCTTGTCCAGGCTCGTGGCCTGCGCCTCCGCAGAGCCGCCGACCTGCGACTCGACCTCGCGCAGGATGATCTTCTGCGCGCCGAGCAGATTGCCCGACTCGGTCATCGCCTTGATCTGGTCCTTCTGCCCCTGCGTGAACGTCACGCCCGCACGATTCAGCGCGGTGATGCCCTTCACCGGGTCGTTGAGCGCCTTGCCGAGCTGCTTGCTCGTCGAGTCCAGCGACCCGAACCCTGCCGCGGAGAGGTCCACGGCAGCGGCGGTCGCGCGATCGAAGACCTTGTTGCCCTTGCCCGCCTCATTGCGGATCCGCTTGAACGTCAGCAGCAGATTCGACCCGGACTGGATGAGCTCGTCGTCGACGCCGGTCCGCTCGCTCAGCGACTGGCTGAGTGCGGACACGTCGTCGGCGCTGACCTTCGCCGCGCCACCGGTGGCCTTGATGACGGCGTTCGTCTGCGCGGCGATCTTCCGCGACTCGTCGAAGGCCCGGTAGGTCTTCACGCCGAACGCGACCCCGAGCGCGGCGCCGCCGGCGGCGGCATACGCGGCGGTCCGGCCGACGCCGAGCAGCCCGGCGCCCATGCCGCGGCTCGCGGTGCCGATCGCCGTCATGCGCCGCGACGCCTGCTGCGCCGCGGTACCCATGCCGGCGATCTCCTTCGACACGCCCTTGGCGTCCTGCTGCGCCTTGCGAGCGTTCTTCAGCGAGACGCGTGCGCCGACCTCTTCCATCACGCATCACCGTCCCTCGTCAGCCGCTCGATCTTCGCGTCGCACGTCAGCCGCAGCAACGCGCGCATGTCCTCGTCGGCGTCGAAATACTCTCGCGCCGACATGCCCCAGATGTCCTGCCGCACGCCCTCTTGGACGGCGGCTAGGAGGTCTGGGTCGGCTCGGATTCCCCCTCCAGGCGAGCGTCGACCTCCGACGACGCCGAGACCAGCCACACGGTGTAGGCGCCGTGCAGCAGCCGGATGTGCTGCTCCTTGGGGAGCATCGCGCGGAGCACGTCGACCGGGTCGACCTTGCCGTCGAGCGTGACCTCGTCGACGAAGTCCATCCACCCGGCGAGGTCACGGTCGAACCGGACGTGCTTGCCGTCCACGGTGACCGGCTTGAGCACGGGCGGCCCGTCTTCGGGCTGCTCGGCGTCCGGGTCGGTCTCATAGAACCCGTCGCACGCGACGACGACCTGCTCGCAGATGCGGGCGAACGGCGCGTCGTGGCGGACGTTGATGTCCGCGAACTCGTCGTCGCGCAGGTAGCGCATCTTGACCCAGAGCTGGTCGTCGTAGCCGGGGAGCGCGAACCGTTCGCCCTCGTTGACGTCCCTGAGCATCGCGCGCCGCCGTGCGGCGACGCGCTCGCGGATGGTGCTCACGGCCGCGCGCCGACCATGTACTCGACCTCGACCGTCGCCTTGTCCTCTTCGGCGGTCGAGTCCGACGTGATCTCACCGATGCGGATCGGGACGGCGTTGACCGCCTCGAACGTCTCCACCGGCACGTTGCCCTCCAGCACCTGGCCGGACAGCGACGCCGACGCGCGCTCGATGACCGACCGCATCCAGGCGAGGTGCGGGCGGATGACCCACAGCTCGTAGACGATGACGATCGGCGCCTGCGTGGACGGCCCGGTGTGGACGTACTCGGCCTCGCCGCCGCCAGGGCGGGACTTGCCCGCCGCGACGGTGATCTCGCCGCCGGACTTCTCGCGGCCGGCGCCCAGGTCGCGCGTGCCGCCGTCGGCGCTCCACACCGACCGGTATCGGATGTTCGCCTGCAGGGTCATGTGGCCGAGCCCTCCTTCGTGATCGGGATGCGGACGGTCCGGCCACCGGGCGTGACCTGGATGAGTGCGTCGACGCGGAACTCCTTCTCCTCGCGGCACTCGTCGAGGGCGTGCGCGGCGACGGTGTAGCCGTAGATGCTGGTCGGGTACTTCTTCAGCGCGTTCTCGATGTCGTCGCGCAGGTCGGTGAGGTTCTGCTGCGTGATCTCCCGGCCGACGAACGGCTCGGCGACCGGCTCGAACTCGGCCTTCAGCGTCATCAGCAGCCGCCCGACGCCCGACTGGACCATCTCCGGGTTGGTCAGCGGATTGGCGAGCGTGATGAGGTCGTAGAGCCGCGTCGTGCCGTCCTTGAGCACGCGGAACGGGACGATGCCCTTCTCGCTGAACATCGTCAGCAGCGCGTCGTCGGGCTCGGCGTACTCCAGGCCGACAAGAATGTCGGGGTCGAGGATGCCGAAGCTCGACATCGCCGCCTGATTCGGCGTGATCCCGGCAACGTCGTTGCACGCCTCCAGCGCGGCGGCGGCCACGTCGGCCGGGACACGGCGCGGGCTGCTGCCCGCGAGCGCGCGGATCTGGACGTACGGCCAGACGAGGTAGCCGGTGTCGTGGTCGGCGACGGCCTTGGCCGCGACGGCCTGCGCCGAGAGCGTCGAGTCGGTGTCGGTGTTCGACGCGGTCAGGCGCGGCACGCGGTTGCGCGCGGCGGCGTGCGTGATGACCTTGGTGTGCGCCGCGGTCGTCGTGCGCCCGTTCGAGCAGGCGTACCCGGGGCCGAGGTTGGCGCCGAGCGCGTCCCACGCGAGGCTGACCTCGGTCTGCGTGATGTTCGCCCGGTCGTCATCGCCGCCGCTCAGCGACGTCGCGGCGACGACCGCGGGATCCAGGCTCGAGGTGCCGACATCCTCGACGTCGACATGCTCGGCGTACTGCTCGGCCCACGCGATGCACTCTGTGACGGTGGCGCACTCGGTGCTGCGCTCCAGCTCGCCGTCGGTGCCATGGGTGATGACCAGGACGAACGACCCGGCGGTATCCCCGGCGACGATCGCCGCGTTGAGGGCGTTGCCGTAGCTGCCCTCGCCCTTGGCCAGGACGCGCATTGTGTCGACGGCGCTGCCGTCGTCGAGGACCACGCTGGCGCGCGCGGCGCTCGGGCCGACCTCGCGGCTGGTGTAGACCTGCACGCTGACGCCGCGGCGGGCGGCGATGGCGAAGATGAGCTCGCAGCCGTCGTACAGCAGCGAGTTCGCGGCGAGCCGGTCGCCGAGGTAGCGCTCGAAGTCCGCCATGGACCGCAGCAGGTACGGCGTGCCGGCCTTCCCCTTCTCGGACTCGCCGGTCAGGAAGATGCTCTTGGTGGTCGGGAACGCGGCCACGGGGCGGCGCGTCCCGGTGCTGATGATGGGGCCCGGAAGGGTCACTGGTCAGCCTCCGTGGTCGCGGCCGCCTTGGCGGCCTGCTTGGCGGTCTGCTCGACGAGCAGGCCGGCGTCGATGAGCTGCTTGTCGGGCAGCGCCTTCGGGTCGACGGTGGTGATGTCTCCCGTCCCCGTGGCGACGACCTTGCCGCAGGCGAGATCTGTCGGCGCGGAGCCGATGTAGCGGTACTTCTTGGGCACGGCCCCTCCTAGGGGTTGGGTGCGATGTCGATGTCGATGTCCACCGCGTCGGCGGTGGGCCAGTCGGGCACGGGTGTGATGCCGTCGGCGGCGCCCGGCGCTTCGGGGCCGGGGTCCTGCGTGACGAGGTTGGGGATGTAGAACCCCATGTCCACGGTGCAGGCGGCGCGATTGCGGCGGTCGCCGGGCGGCGTCTGGGTCAGATCGGGCCCGAGGGTGCGGACGCCTTCGGCGATGGGGTCATGGTCCTCATCCCAGGACCAGCCGTCGTCGCCAAGGTCGGCGCGCAGCTCGTGCTTGTCGAGCAGGACGAGCCACGCGGCGACGCAGAGCCGCTGTGCGGTGATCCGGGCAAAGCGGCGGTTCTCGGCGCTGACCGCGGCGCCGACGGTGAGGTTCGCCCATCCGTCGTGGCCCATGCGGCTGTTGCGCTGCAGGTCGGTGGCGCCGGGGCTGATGACGGCGAGCGCCGGGTAGGGGCTCGCGCCGTCGGTGTCGAGCTCATCCCATGACGCGATGATCTTCCAACTCTCCGGGCGGGGGATGTCCCCGGCGGTCAGCCCGGCCTGGACCTCAACCTTGGACAGGTACGTCGGCAGCCAGTGCCACAGGGTGGCCAGCGCGGCGGCCTCGATGCGGTCGAGCAGGGTGAAGGCGCCGAACGCGGTCATGCGCGCAGCGGCCCGCCGGACCGCAGGTCGGCGACGAGGTGCTCCTGCATGATCTTGACCACCTTCCGTCGGTCTCGGTCGCGCAGCTCGAAGGGCCGGCGGCGCGGCATCCGGCTGGTGCCGGTCTGGTGGTAGCGCGCGTAGTCCACGCGGCTGACGAACGCCATCTCGTCGCGGCGGATGGTGACTTCGCGCAGCGGCCCGTCGGTGGTGCCGGTCAGCGACTCTTCAAGGTCGCCGTCGGCGGACAGGATGGTGTCGTGCCCCTTGGCGGCGATGGTCGATGCGGCGAGCGGCGCCCAGCCGGCGGATGCGAACTGCCCCTCGCTGCTGAACTGCTGCCAGCCGATGCGGGCGAACTCGTCGACGATGTTCCGAAACGCGGGGCTCATGTCCCCGGCGGCGTCGCCGAAGCGCAGCAGCCGTCGGCTGAGCTGCACATCGCCGAACTCGTCGATGCGAAGCTCGAGCCCTGCCATGAGGTCAGAACACCTCGTCGAGCGACGTCATCGCCGCGGGAAACGCGCCGTACGCGCTGGCGGCGGGCGTGTCGTCGCTGTCGGACGGGTCCTCGCCGTCGCCGACCTCTTGCCGGGCCTCGATGGTGTCGGCCAGCAGCGTGTCGTACAGGTCCTTGAGCCGGTCGTACTCGGGCTCGGCATTGGGCATCGGCCGCAGCAGGATGAGCGCGGCGTAGATCGCGGCGACCTCGTTGATGAGCGCGCCGACGGCCTCCCACTCTTCACCTTCGGCGGTGTCGGGGATCGCACCGACCTTGCCGCGGATGACGAGGTTGGCGGTCGTGATGGCGGCGTCGGCGTCGGTGCGCGTCGGCGGCGTGCCGGACTCGCGGAAGTCGTCCAGGCGTGCGCCGTTGGCATCACGCAGGTGCTCGGTGACGTGCTTGGCGACGTCCTCGCGGGAGGGTGTGACTTCGATGGGCACGCGGCGTCCTCCCGGTCAGGGCATGTGCTTCTGGGCTTGGCGGTCGGCGAGCTCAAGCCGCCAGTCGCGGATCCCCAGGCGGATGGCGGCGGCTAGGCCGACGCAGCGGAACAGGTAGTAGACGATGTAGCCGAGCGGTGTGAGCGCCATCGCGGGCCTCCTGTGTTGGGTGCTGCTCCCCCGTTTTTCCCCAGGCTGGGGAGTCAGGCGCGAGCGAGTCGCCGCATGGCGACGAACACCAGGAACGTCGCGAGCGTGATCGTCGCGGAGCCCGCGAACCCGGAGGTCTGGGCGAACACCGCCCAGGCGATCACGTAGCCGTAGATCAGGGCGACGACCCGGAGTTGGTAGCGGTCGCCCGAGCGGTAGACGCTCACGACGACGGAGCCCCAGTAGCGGGCCAGGAGCATGAGCGCCATCGCGTTCAGGAAGACGCCGGGCCAGCCCCAGTTCATGTACCCCTCGCCCATCAAGGTCGGGGGGATGCCGCCGCCGATGAACTCCTTGTTCGACGCCTCGCGGACCATCATGTCCGGGCTGACCTGGCGGCCCGGCAGGACGCTGATAAACAGGGTCGTGTACGTCTGGCCGTACTGGAGCGGGATGCGCTCCTGGTCGACGAGGCGCTTGACGAGCACCGCGTTGGCGGGGATCACCCCGGCGTAGTGCTCCACGGCGGTCATCGCGACCTGCGTGGTGTCGCCCTGTGCGACGGCGGCCTTGTACATCGGGTGATTGTTCAGGCCCTCCTGGCCCTCGATGCGGAACGCGCCGTACCAGCCGAGGAAGACCAGCGCCAGGATCGCGACCACCACGATGTGGCGGCTCTTGATCTTCTGGCCGACGAGCGCGACCACGACGACGAGGGGGAAGGCGAAGTACAGGAGCGGGATGCGCGACCCGACAGAGAGGATGAACAGGGCCGCCGCAGCGACCGGGAACCATGCGCGCCGCCCGCGCGTGGCGAACAGGAGCGCCGCGGCGGCCGGGGTCAGGAAGGCGATGAGTCGCAGGTAGCCGGTGGTGCCCTGCGCTGCGTCGATGCGGCTCTGTTCGAGGTCGCCGCCCAGCGCGCCGATCCCGACCGTCCGGAGGTACATGACGGCCGCGGCGAGGCAGACCCAGAACATCCACCAGGCGTAGCGGTCGAGCTTGCGGAGGTTCACCCGGAGCTGCGCGCCGCGCAGCCGCCGGGACATGCGGGGGAACGCCAGGTGCCCGGCGAGGAACCCGAGCGTCTGCACCAGCCACAGCGGCAGGTAGGCGGTCTCGAACTCGTCCCCGACGAGGTAGAAGGTCGACGACGAGGCGAGCAGGCTGGACGCGAACACGGCCGTTGCCGGCCGAAGGACGCGGGGGATCATCGGGGCGTCGTTGTCCAGCCGGACGAACACCGCGACAAGCCCCGCCCCGATCGCGAGCTGCACGACGCGGGGCGTCACCCAGTCGAGGGTGAGGCTCCCGCCCACGAGGACGGCCAGCGCGACGGCTAGAGCAGCGGCGGCGATCTCCGGTCGCCTGTCCAGTCCAACGGGCCTCAGCACCCGCCAGATGCTACGCGGTCAGGACCAGCCGAACCAGGGGACGGTGCCCGTACCGGTCAGCGTGAGCGTCGCCGGGGCGTCCGTCTGCCCCGTGTTGACGACCGAGCCAGCGATGCCGCCCGATGCCGCCTGCGACGAGTAGCCCGAGATCCCAGACGTGCCGCGAAGGATCGTCGGGGAGGTTCCGCCGACGAACACGAACCCGACGAAATACACGTCGTCGGTCGGGGCGGTCCACGCCGAGGAGAGCGCTCCGCCCTTCACGCCCGTGCCGGAGTTGAACTCCGAGTCGATGTCAGCCGTCGAGGCCAGCAGAGTCGTGCCCGCCTTGTTGTAGACGACGCCCTTCGCGAGCGTGACGCCCGAGCCCGCCGCCGTGACGTGGCAGTACAGGTTCGTGATCTTCTCGCCGGCCAGCAGCGGGACGAGGACGCCGCGCACGTCCCCGGCGGTGGGGGCGAACGCGCCCTGGGCCAGGCTGCGGTCGAACGTTTCGCCCTTGAGCGCGAGGCCGTTGGCGAGGAGGAGGCGGCGGCGCTTTGCCGCCGATCCGACCCGAGACGCTGATCCGGCGAGCGACACCGCGAGGGTCGTGGCTCCCGTGATGAGAGCCTCGTCGTCGATGGTCGTTCCCGTGCAGTCGCCCGTCTCGATGACGCCGTACGTCATCGCTGCGGTGGACCCGGCGTCGATCGTGACTCGGCCGATCTTCGTGTCCGTGCAGGCGTCTGTCGTGGTTCCCGTGACCGCGATGCCCGCGCCAGTCCAGTCGACCGCCCCGGACGTGTTGGAGTTGCGGATCTGCGTCTCGTTCGCGATGCGCGTGCCGATGCACCCGTTCGTGATGAAAATGCCGAGCAGGCCGCTGTAGGCAACCCGGCCGCTGACCTTCGTGTAGTGCGCGAACTCGCTGATCTTCACGCCATGCGAGCCGGCCGCGTGGCTGTCGATGTTCTCCAGCACCGTGTACTCGCAGGTGGCGGTGCCTCCCGCTGAGCCATGGACGTAGAAATTCGACGCCTTCGTGCGACCCCGGCCGTTCCAGTACGCCTTGCTGTCGCGGATGACGTAGTGGCGGGAGCGCACGACCTCGAAGCCGAACATGATGTTCCACGTCGAGGTGCAGTCCGCGACCAACCCGCCACGGCTGCTCGCGCCGGAGTCGATGCCCCACCCGTACCGGTTCTTGTCGGCGTGGCAGTTGACCCAGTGGTTGCCGTAGTTGCGGCCGAGCGTCTGCTCGGGCGTCGGGTCGAAGTAGTTGTCCTCGCAGAACCCGCTGCGGTTGAACTGCGCAAGGTGCCCCTCGTCCTTGCCGTGGCGGCACCCGAGGGTGGAGTAGAACGCGCTGATCCCGTTGAAGCCCTCGGCATCGGGCTCGTTGTCGGCCGTCTCCCAGCCGCCGCCGAAGTGCTTGATCGTGATGTTCGACCGGCGATGGAACGTGGCGTTCCCGAACGTGATGCCGGAGCCGCACTCGGCCATCGAAACGGCGAACTCGGCCTCGGTGAACGGGTCCGGGGTGACGTTGCCCTCGGCGGGCTGCTCACCCCTGCCGCCGCCGATGATCGTGAAGTTCTCCGCGACCGGCGCGTAGGCGTTGAACGACAGGATCGCGTTGCCCTTCGCGCTCGGGCAGAACAGCCGTGACGTGGCGCGATCCTCGCCAACGAGCTGCTGGCGCGAGCGGATGAACAGATCCTCGACGAAGTACGTCGTGTCGCGAGGGATCGTGTAGGCAAGGCTGTCGTCCAGCGCGGCCTGGATCGCGGCGGTCTGGTCCTCGCCAATGACGATCTCACCATCCGTGACGGCGGTGATGGCGGCCGTGCTGAGCGTGAGCTGTGTCGGCGAGACGTACGTGACGGTGCCGACGAGCGGGGAGGCTTCCCAGCCGCCGTCCTGGCCGTCGGCGTCGGCCATGTTCGCCGCGGTCGCGATGATCTTGCCACCGAGCAGGAGGGAGAAGTTCATCCCGTCCATCCCGGCGTTGAACGATCCCGATGGACCCGTGAGGGTCGTGCCGGCCGCGGACACGCTGACCCCGGTGACGACCGTGGCGGGGACCGCTTCGCTCGCGCTGAGGAGGCCCGCCTGGCTCTTGCTTGCCACCGAAAGATGGGGAGTGACGTTGCCCTCGGCGTCGCGCTTGCCGATGACGCCGTTGGCGCCGATGACCATGTCGCCGCCGCGGTCGGCCGTGGCCGGCGGATTCAGCCCATCCTCGGCGAGGAACAGACGGCGTGCGGTGTTGACGTACAGGTCGTCTGGATCCTCGGGCGGCGTGTCCGCGTCGTAAAGGACGAGGTCCTGCGCGGTGATGAGCGCCAGATTGTGCGGATCCTCGGCGTCGATGTTGCGCGTCTGGCCCGGCGGGAGCATCCGGCCGTCGGCGAGAGGCAGCGCGTAGGAGCGCTGGTTGGTGTACTCAGCCATGCGCCCTCCCGGGCTCGAAGATCAGACGAAGAAGAAGGGGCGGCGCCCACCGGCCGCGGAGGAGAACTGCTCAGCGGGCGCCGCCCGGATCCGCGCTAGGCCAGTTAGGCCAGCGCGAGGGGAACTTCAGGAGGCCTCGACGACCTCGTCCAGGCCCTTGACGACGCCCTTGCGGGGCTCGCCCTCGGTGATGGTGCGCTCGGCGTTGAGCAGGGCCGCGGCAGCCACGGGATCACCCTGCGCTGCGGCGACCACCTCATCCACGGTCGGCTGCTCCGAACGCAGCCAGTCCGCGAGCTCGTCGGCGTCCTTGCCGCGAGCGTCGAAGCCCACGGCCGGCGGATCGGCGGGATCCGCCGGCGGCGGAGGCGGCGGGGATCCCTCCCCGATGACGTCGAGCGAGCCGAGCTCGAGCAGGTGCTCGAGGTTCGCCGGGTCGATGTCGTCGGGCAGCGTGTCCCCGCGGTTGATGAACGCCGTCGTCCCGTCGAGCAGCCGCACGACGGTCGACAGCTTGCGGTAGCGGTACTCCATCAGGTCTGCGTCCCGATGGTCACGCGCAGGACCGCGCTGGCGTCGTGTGCGACGAAGACCGGGGTGGCCTCCATCGTGTACACGTCCGTCTTGCGCTTGCCCTCGCGGGTGTACTCCGTGTCGAGCGGCTTCTCGAACGCCATGACACCGACCTGCTTGGCCTTCGCGAACACCGCCTCGGTCGCCGTCTGCTGCGGGCTGACAAGCATCCGCAGCTTGTAGCGATCGAGCAGGGCCGGGAGCTTCTCGCCGTAGATCCGGTCCAGCAGGAACGCGTCGTCCTGGTGGAGGATCAGCAGGTCCGGCCGGACGCCCGCCTTGTCGGCGATGAACTGCTTCATCACCGCGGCGAACGTGACCTGCGGCAGCGTGGCCGGGTCGGCGTTCGGGACGCCCGACGACAGGGCCGCACCCCAGTTGATGGAGTCGATCTCCCGCGAGGTCGCGTCGATGAACGCGTCGAGCGTCTCGATCGCGCGGGACTGCAGCTTGTCGGCGAACGTGTTCGCCGCCTTGCGGAAGTCGCCCTGCACGGTGATGACGTCGTTGCGGCGACGCTGCTCGTCGTGCACCTCGATCTGACCGGCCCACGACTCGGGGCGGGCGATCTTCGGACCCTTGCGCTTCGAGCCGACGATCGGCGCCTCGGAGCCCGGCGCGCGGGGACCGATGGTCTGTTCGGGGTCGAGGAAGTGGTCCTCCGGGAAGGACTCCGTGTACTCGATCGCGCCGCCCTCGACGGTGAAGCCGGGGGTGGCGAAGATCTCCTCGGCGAAGTACCCCTCGTTCGCCGCGACCAGGTCGCGGATGATCTGCGGGATCTTCGTGTGCTGCTTGGTGAGCGTGTCGACGGTGACACGCGTGCCGCTGACGGACGGCCCCAGGAGGGGCGATGCCGTCGGATTCTGGTACGGATCCGACATCTTGGATCAGCTCCTCTCTGGGTTCAGAACAGGTCGACTTCGACGATGTCGCCGAGGTCGTCCACGGTGGTCAGGGCCTGGCCGAGCGCGACGCCGACGTCCACGCCGGACGCGAGCGCGGTCTCCGCGACGGCGGCGACGACACCGGCACCCGACGAGGCGCCGGTGTTGGCGACGTCGACGAGCTGCGAGGCCGTGTCGTGCTCCTGTACGGCGGCGATGACCTGCGCGGCGGTGCTGGTCAGCACCGACGCGCCGTCCGTCGCGCCGGTGACGACGATGTCGCGGCCGTCCACGTCGACGGACAGCGACACGTTGTTGCCGGCCGGGTCGACGATCGTGATCGTGATCTCCTCGCCGTCGTCGCCGGGGAGGCGAGACGTCCAGGTGATCGCGTTGTTCGAGCCGACGACGCCCGTCGCCAGCGTCGCGAACGTGCCGTCGGCGTCGAACGTGATCGCGCGGCCAGCCGCGTCGGACTGCACGAGGTCACCGGCCGTGATGGCGGCGCCCGCCGTCACGCGGGCGATGGACCCGCGTCGGGCGACGTTGACGCGACGCTCGACGCTGTGCGCCGGCTCCGTCGTCGCCGCCGAGTCGAGCTCGGCGACGCCGAACGCGCGCTCGCCCAGGCCGCAGTGACCCGCCTGGTAGTCGCCCTGCGTGGTCTTGTCGTCGACGATCTTCACGAAGCGGCCCGCGAGGATCGCGGTGGTCGCGAAGACCGGGACGTTGGCGCCGGGCTTGAACCGGCTCATCTGCTCGGCCATGTTCAGGCCCCCTTCTGGGTCGTGGCGATGCCGAAGGACGCGCGGATGGCGTCCATCTCGCCGGCGGACACCTGCTCGGCGTCGGGCTCGACGCTGGTCCCGCGCTCGGTGACGGGGACGAGGCCCTTGGGCATCGAGGCGATGATCTGCTTCGTGCCCTCCGGGTCGATGTCGTAGCGCTTGCCCCAGTCCTCGGCGTGCGAGGGCGGGAACACGCCGGCCGAGACGGCGCCGTCGATCGTCTCGGAGCGGTCGCGCTCGTGGTCCTTCTTGACGAGGTTCTGCATCGACGCGATCGTCTCGTCGGGCACGAGCTTCATGCCCTTCGGGATGACGGGCGCAGCCGCGGCGGCGACCGGCTCGGGCTCGACGACAGGCTCGACGACGGCCTCCGGTTCGGCAGCCGGCGGCGTCCAGCCCGCGGCGACGAACACGTTGGCCGCGTTCTTCTGCTCCTCGGTGGCCGCTTCCGGGTCGATGCCCTGGGCCTCGAGGTATGCACGGACGTTCTCGTCCATGACTCCCTCCTCGGGTTCGGGCCGCGCCTCGGCGGCCGTGGTCTCGCCCTCGCGGGCAGGCTTGTCGGGGCGCTCCAGGCCTTCGGCCAGAACGCGCTGGGCGCGCCGCTCGGCGGTCGCCGTGGCTGCGACACCGGCCGACGCGGCGACGGGGACGGCGGTCAGGCGCGCCTTGACCGGCTCGCCGAACGTGACCTCGTCCTCCCCGTCGGTGGTGAACGGGACGACCCACAGGGTGCCGTCCTCGTCTTCGGCCCAGATCTCGTTGGGGTCCAGGCGGACGCTGCTGGCGTACCACCAGTACGTGTCCTGCTCGACCCCGTTGTCGGGGTTCATCGCCCAGTCGTAGTTGAAGCGATGCCGGACGGTCCCGGCGTCGATCGATGCGATCGTGGTCATGCGCGCGACCTCCGTAGGTCAGGTGTCGGTGCTGCCGGTCTCGATGAGGCGGCGCACGTCGGCGAGGTTCTTGATGGCGTGCTGGCGCTCGCCGAGCAGCGACACGGCGGTCAGCACCATGGAGTAGCTGCGGTCGCCCTCGGTCTTGACGGGCCCGGTCCACTCGCAGGACCGCGCAGGCCACGCCGATGGGATGACGTCGGCCAGCCAGTCGGGGACCTCGACGAAGTCGGCGACGACCTTCGAGCCGTAGTCGTTCAGGCGCAAGTTCTGCGCCGTGCCGAAGATGGGCGCCCCGTCCCACTCCGGGTCGAAGTCACCGAGCTCGGTGAACCCGCCGTCGGTGGGCTGCAGGCGGCTGTGGCCGAGCTTGATGCGCGGCGGCCGGATCAGCGGGTCCTCGTTGGCCGCGACGACGACGTCGACGAGGTTCTCCAGCGTGATGTTGCTGGCCTGTGGTGCGGTCGGCCAGTCGATGCCGAGCCCGATGAGCTCGACGCCCTCGATGGTCACGTACTCCACGCGCCACCTCCTGGCGTCAGCTACGGGGTGAAAGGCGGCATGCCCGGCGTGCGGGACGGCGACGGCTCGTCGGGGGCGGTGACGGCGTGGCCCCACTCCTCGAACGGGGCGACATCGCGCGGGTCTCGCAGCTCGCCGAGCAAGGGGGACGGCGGCGGTTTGGGCGGGGTGCTCAGCGTGTCGGCAGTCAGCCTCGGCTCGTACATCCCCGCCCTCCGATCGCTACGCGATGCGTTCGATGAACACTTGGTCAGCGTCGATCTCGCGGCGGATCATGTCCTCCGCTCGACGCTCGAACTCCGGAAGCTCAATGCGCCCGGTCACGTACTCGTGGCGTAGCGCCTCCAGCCTCGTCGGCGGCTGCAGCCCCATGATGTGCTGGTGCATCCGGGCGACGATCCGGCGCTCGTCGGCGACCGAGATCTCGATGGTCTTCCGCGGCGGAAGATGAGGACGACCCGATGAGCGTGGCGGCGCGTGTCCCATCAGTTGACGCTCGGCGTCGCCTCGTCCTCGTAGACCGCGACCAACGTGCCGCGGCAACGCGCGCCACCGGCGCAGTCCTTGAATCCGCCGGTCGGGTAGTCCTCCTCGGCGGACTGAAGATCGGGGTACTCCCTGCCGTCCACGTCCGCGCAGGCCTCGCACGTCGAGCTGTCGAGCAGCTCGCTGGCGTACACCGCCCGGATCGACGGCGCCTCGGCGAACACCGCGCGGCGTCCCGTGTTCTGGCCCTGCGTCAGCAGTCCCGTGAACTGCTCCTCGAGGTAGGCGTCGCTCAGGCCCTCGATGTACTCGACGACCTGCTCGGCCACCTGCTCGGGAGCCAGCGATCCTCCGGTCAGGGCCACGGCGCGGCGGCCGGCGGCCTCGCTCAGCGAGCGCGCCATCAGGGTCGCCGTCGCCTGCGCTCGGGCCTCGAGTCCCTCGACGATCGCGTCGATGTCCGGCATCTCGATGGTCGCGCCCTGCGCTGCGGCCTCGGCCAGCGCCGAGTCGACGCCGCGGACGGCCACCTCACGCAGCCGCTCGACCAGCACGTCGACACCACCGGGCGTGGCCTGCAGCATCGCGAGCGTCGTCGGATCCTCGTCGGCGCTGACGATGCCCTCCGCGAGCTCGGCGACCTGCTCAGAGCGGACCGCCTTCCACGCGTCGACCAGATCGGCCAGCGTCGAGGAGTAGGTCGCGTCGAGAACTGCGAAGTCCACGGCGGCGGCCGTCTCTGCGGCGTTGGGCTCGCGGCGCATCTCCCGGTCGGGGAGCGTGACCGCGGCCGACGTGCGCAGCGCGTCGAGCTTCGCGCGGTGATCGCGCTGCTCGGCCGCGGCGATGCTCGCGGGCGCCAGCGGCATCGTCTCCGGGCGCAGCGGCAGGTCGTACTTGCCGCGGATGTGGTCCTCGAGCTCGGGGTCCACGGTCAGCAGACCCGACGACACGAACTGCGCGAGCTGGCTGGCGTCAAGCTCCGGGTTCTCGTCGCGCTGGGAGACGACCCGCGGGATGAACTCCACGCCCGCGCCGTCGTTCCAATCGACGTCGTCCTCGATGACGTGGTCGTTGGTGACGTCGCACACCCAGTCGGCGACCGCGTCGCCGGCCAAGGCGAAGAACTCGACGAACTGCTCGGCCATGCCCGTCCCGTTCAGACCCGCGCTCGACGTGGAGCCAAGCATCAGGAACATCGCCAGGAACGACCGGGCGGTCGACTCGTCGAGGTACCTGATGCTCTCGATGACCTTCGAGTTGCCGCCGCTGACCAGATGCACCTTCGACCCGTTCGGCACGGCGCCCCCGGCGCGCTCGCCGACCCGGAAGTTCACGGCCAGGGCGGCGAGGCGCTCGAGGTCCTTCTCGTCGGCGCCGGGCGGCGCCTCGACGACCGGCACACCGCCGGCACGCTCGTGGTTGATCGCGTCGACGCGCAGCAGCCGATCCTTCAGCAGCCACTCGCGGTAGACCGACCGCAGCATGGAGCGGCCCACCCAGTTGCCGCCCTCCTGGTCCCACACGTATGCGACGAGCGACGAGACGGGGATCTCGGGCATGTCCAGGCCGACGCTCTGCACGATGGCCTTCAGACCACCGTCGGGCTCGACCTTGATCTGGCTGATCGTCCGCGGCGGGCGCGGCGCGAGCTTGCGCAGAGTCAGCGGCTGGCCGCTGGCGGCAGGGCGGTTGTAGACCTGCTCGAAGTAGTAGTGGCCGAACCACGGGGCACGCAGGACGTGGTCGAGGTGCTTGCCCCACGAGAACCGCCCGCGACCGCGCGGGCGAAAGCCGGCGTCGCGGCCCAGGATCGGCAGCCCGAGGCCCCCGGCCATCCGCTCGACGACCGCGTCGGGCGCGCCGTTGGGGTCAATCAGCCACCGGCGGCGCATCAGCGGCAGCGTGATCGCCTGGCGCAGCGCGTCGATCTGGCTGTCGTTGAGCATCGCCGCGTAGGTCTCGTTGCTCTGCGGCCAGCGCAGATTGTCCGCGCGCTCGAACTCGTCGTAGAACTGATCCCAGCCGAGCAGCCCCACCTGGGCGGGGGCGCCGAGCTCACGGGTCGGGGCTGTGGGCACGGCTCACCACCTCTCGTCCATCAGTCCGGCCGTGATGGCCTGCTCGACCTGGCCGCCATCACCGTCGGGGATCTTCAGGACCGGCGGATGCCACAGCGTCATCAGGACCGCGTCGCCGCGGTCCGGGGACCGACCCAGGCGCTTCTTGGTCTCGTCCTTGGGCTCGACGACGCGACGGTCGCGCTTGTCGAGCTTGTACGTCGGCGCGGTCAGGTCGGCCATGAGCTGCTCGTCGTCGTCGAGGTCCACGTCGCCGATCGCGTCGGCCATCGTGAACCAGAGCTCCGAGCGGGCGTTCGGGTACTCGTCGGGCTCGTGGGCGCGCTCGGCGCCGTTGAACGGGTGCACGGTGTGGCCCATCGCGCGGAGCTGGTCGGTCACGCCGCCGCCGACCCCGGAGTCGTCGATGACGAACCGCGGCCGGGCGTAGCGGCTGCCGTGGTGGGCGGCGCGCTTGGACACCATCACGGTGTCCTTGCCTTGCAGCACCTCGACGATGCGGATCAGCCCGCCGTGCTTGACGGCGATGACCGTCTCGTCGTCGCCGAAGCGGGCGACGTCGACGGCGATCGTGGCGCGGTCCTTGCGCGGCCCGGTCGGGGCGGGCAGCTTGCGTCGCTGCGCCTCCTCGACGTCGATCATCGGGATGACCGTGTCGGCCGCGCTGCTGGGGTGCACGCCCAGGACGCGCACCTGATACATCGGCGAGGCCTCGCCCCACTGGGCGGCCTTCTCCTCGGCCCAGCCGCGGCGCGGCAGCCGACGGGCGACGTCGGCCGGCACCTGCTCGCCGGTGTAGTTCGGCGTGTCGAAGACGCTGATCGTGAACGTCCGCCACTTCGCGCGCTCCTTGCCGAACGCGCGGAAGAACTGGCCGCCGATCTTCGTCGGGTTGCCGAGCAGCAGGACGTGCGCGCCCTCCGCAGTCTGGAAACCCTCGGACGCCTCGTAGATCTTCTCGTCGACACCGGAGGCCTCGTCGACGATGAGCAGCAGGTGCTCGGCGTGGTGACCTTGGAACCGCTCGGGCTCGTTGGTCGACATGCCGATCGCGAACCACTCGTCGCCGACCTCGAGCTTCGTCGCGCTGGGCTTCGGAAACGTGCCCTGCGCGCTACGTGCGACGGCGGCGCGGATCTCACGCCAGAGAAGCTGCTCGACCTGCTTCCACGTCGGCGCGGTCGTGATGACGCGGCTGTTGCGCTTGGTCTTCAGAAACCACAGCGCGACCTGGGCGGCGATGGCCGTCTTGCCGGGACCGTGGCAGGCGCGGACCGCGACGAGCGGGTTGTCGCGGACGGCCTCCATGATGTCCCGCTGCATGCTCCACGCGGTGAAGCCGAGGACGTCGCTGGCGAACGCGACCGGGTCGGCGGCGTACGGGTGCTCGGGCGGGTCGAGAAGGTCGGCGGTGAGCGCGAAGACGTCAGGCGTCGATGACGGCGCCTCCAGTGGGAAGTGCGGTGAGACTGCCACGCAGCGCCTCCCTGACCTTCGGGTCTGCCGGGTCGAACCCCATGGCGATGACGAATGCGCGCATCGCGTCGGCGAGGATCTTGGCCTGCGACTCAGCGACGCGGACGAGCCGCTCGTCGACGTTGGCCTTCAGCGCGGTCGCCGAGTAGGCGACGAGCCGGTCCATGGCCTCTTGGCGGACGCGGATCCAGGCGTGCAGCTTGCGGTCGGTCGAGGTCTTGACCTCGGTGACCGTCGTGTCCGGATCCTCGCCATCATCGCCGCCGAGCTTCAGCGGGCGCTCATGGTCGACGCGGTCCTCGACCAGGGCGTCGGCGGCGTCGAGCTCGGCGATCCGCTCGCTGGCGTACTGCACCTCGCCGGCGGTGATGCGGATGCATTCGAGGATCGCCTCGGACGGGTTGACGTGGTCGAGGGGGATTCCCATGACCGCGTACTCGCGGCGGGCAAGCTGGACGTGTGCCTTCATGCTGTTCGTCGCCGTCGCGCCGCCGTGCTGCTTGCACTGGCCGGCGCCGGGATGGTCGGTGCCCCAGCCCGCTTGGCGCTGGCACGCGGTCTTCGACTGTCGGGTCTTGGCGCCGCAGACGGGGCCGTCGTAGCCCTTCACGGCGTGCAGCGCTCCCCGGCGGCGACCTCTTCGCGCGTGGCGTACCGAGTGCCGTCCGGGGTGCGGATGACGAACCGGTCGGCGCGGAAGGCTTCGACGCCGACGATTAGCGCGGTCGGGTCGTCGACGTAGACGAGGCTGGCGGCGCACGTCTTGCAGGACTGGCTGGCGAGCTGCCCGGTGATGAGGACGGCCTCGGCCGGGGTGTGCAGGGTCGGCGGGGTGCTGGCCTGCTCGCGCTGGGCGGTGGCCTTGACGCCGGTGGTCATGCGCGGGGTCACTGCTCGTCCATCCAGATGTTGAAAAGCATGAGCAGCACCAGGCCGCCGATCGCCAGCCCGAGGAAGGACGCGCCGTAGTCGGTGAACACCGTCGTCCAGGGGGAGATCGTCAAGGCGATGATGGCACCGCCGATCCCAATAGTCAGCACGGCCAGCATGAACACCACGTAGGCGATCACCAAGATGTCGGTCAGCATCTTCACGCCGCCATCTCCCACGGCTGCCGTGCGCCGGCCTTCGCCTTCTCGGGCATGTGCGACGCCCGGCACTCGATACTGTCGGGCACCTGGCCGCAGCGGTCGCAGCGCTCGTTGAGGCGCAGGATGTCGAGCACGTCGTCGAGGATTCCGAGGCGGTGCGCCTGACGGGCCTCGCCGACGGTGAGGTCGGCGCGGGTCATCGGACCGGGCGCGGTGTCGGGGACGAGGGTGAGGGTCACAGCCGACCGCCGGAGCGCGACATGCCGCCGACAAAGTTGACGAACTCACCGAGCGTCTTGGGTCGGCGAATCGCGGTCGTGATGTCGGGCGGAACGCCGATCGGCGCGGTGAGACACAGCGGCGGATCGGCGGGCTGATCGAGCGGCACGATGATCGGCTGGCCGCTGAAGATGACGATGCTCACCGGGCGGCCTCCTGCGGGTCTGCGGGCATGCTTCGCCCGACGCGGTGTCCGGACGGTAGCACATACCCCCGGCGGGTCTGGTAATCGGGGGCCGGGTGTGCTACGGGCGGCGGTCGACGAGCTCGTGCGGCGTGATCTGCACATAGTCGAGATACAGCAAGCCGTTGTGCCACATGTCGCAGTGCTCAGTCCACACGGCGTCGGGGTGGTCGTTCTCGCGCTTCGCCGTCTCGAGGTCGGCGTAGACGCCGTCGACGCGGGCGGCGTCGTAGGTACCTTGCTCGACGACCCAGACCTTCATGCCCACGGGTCCCCCGTCAGCGCCTTCCCATTGACCCGGCCAAGGACCTCGTCCGCGACGACGCCGATCGGATCACCCATCAGACGCTCAAGGCTTGGCGGGCTCGCCATCGGAACCCGCCAGACCGCGAGAGCCGAACGGCACTCCTCGATGAATGCGTCGTCGGGCTCTGCCATCACGACGAGATACTCGTGCCACAGCGGGTGGATCGGCACACCGGAACGGAGGTCGGCGAGCAACTGCTCGCGGGCGATGAGGCGACCGGACGTCGGCTCCTTGAGCAGGTCCGCAACGCCCAGGTCGTCCGGGTCCATGTCAGCCATACTACGCCGCCTCCCCCGCGTCGTCATGGCAGGGCAGACACAGCAACGCCCAGTGCTGGAAGAAGCCCCAGAGGACGCCGAACAGCTCGTTGGACGGCGACTTCATGGTGAGCTCTCGTAGGTAGCCGCTCGTGATGGGCATCTCCGCGATCGGGTGCGGGCACGGCGCCTCCAGCATGACCATGAAGACGACGCGCTCGGGTTCGTCAGTGCGCCACAGGTCGATGACCGTCACGCCGCCTCCCCCGCGATCCAGTCCTGCACCGTCGACCGCGCCACGCCCGTCGACAGCGCGATAGCCCGCACGCTCAACCCCACCGACCGCAGGCGCAGCACCTCCGCCCGGTCGGCGCGCTCCTGCGGATCGACGCGCACCGGCGCCAGCGGCTTGCCGAACTCGGCCTCGCACTCGCCCGCCAGCCGGGCGCGGCGCACCATGCTCGGCGTGCACCGGAAGATCAGCGCCGCCTCGGCCACGCGCAGGCCCTCCCCCGTCTTGACGATGCGGGCGGCCAGCTCGTCGGCCGTCTCCTCGACGACCCTGCTGCGGTCCACGTCCAGGCCGCGCGCCTCCTTCAGCGCGGCGCCCATCGCCGCGATGACCTCGCGCCGGCCGCGATCCGAGCGGCACGCCACGTAGCGAGCCCGCAGCTCGACGTGCGGGGGGCGCGACTCGCCCGGCGGGAACACGCGGCCCTCGGCGCCCTGGCCGCCCGGCGCCGGGCTGAAGTTCTGCGTCGAGCCGTGGGAGAGCAGCTCGAGCTCGGCGAGTAGGACACGGACGTCCGCCGGGATGGTTGTTTCACCGGGGGGGTACTGCACGGTGCGGGCGGGGCCCACGGTGATGTGCTCGTCGAGCGGGACGCCGTTGACGGTGACCACAGGGGCGACATCGGCAGCAATCACGGGGAGATCCGGGGCTCTCCCTACTGACGTGAGGCTCATCTCATCCTCCTCCTGCTCGTGTCGGGATGGTCCGTCCGAGTTCGATTCCGACGTAGCTTTGCGTAGGTTTTCCGAGAGGTTCCTACGCACGGTTATCCCCCGTGGTCATTGGGGTTTCGGGGGTAGTGCGTAGTTCGTAGCTTTCTGTGGAGAGGGGTACTAGCACTGTTTTTTCTCCCTTATATGGCGTAGCTGCGAACAGGTCGACATCCGCCAGTGGTGGCGGGCTTTTCCGGCGCGTAGAAACGTCGTAGGACGCGTAGCTTTCCCCCGCCCTAGTCGGGGGCAATGGTGCTGCTGCGCTGCTGTGAAGACCGGCGATGGGCGCGGCCCTGGAGCGCGAAGCGTTCTGCATCATACGACGGCCTTCGACAGAAGGTCAAGCGGAAGCCGGTAGTAGGAGATCGACGTGCGCCGCGCCCCGGTGCCGGCGTCGACCTTCGTGCGCTGCGCGCCGAGTTGGCGCAGGCCGCGCAGCACCTCGCCCCTGACGACCTGTTCGCCGCGGTCGCGGCGCAGCCAGCTCGTGAGCGTGGTGGCGTGGACGTAGAGGTCGTCGCCGTCGCGGTAGGGCTCGCAGTTCGCCGTAGCCCCTTCGCGGTCGGTGCTGGCGCGCCGGGCGTAGGCGTGCAGGTACTCGGCCAGCGCGACATGAAACGGCTCGTCCTCGACCTCTTCGACGGCGGCGACGTGCACGACCATCGCCTGGACGTGGTTGTGCCAGTCGGCGGCCTTGATGACCTTCAGGCCGCGGCCGAGCGTGACGATCACCGACTGGGTGAACTCCGCGTAGCTCCAGAACTGCTTGATCGTGCCGACGGGCACGGTGGTGGTGCCGTCGACGAGCAGCTCGAAGGTGGCGGTGCTGCGGTCTCGGCCGCGCTGACGCAGCCCGGTGGCGTTCAGCCCGGTGGCCTCGGCGAAGGCGGCGAGGACCCTGTCGCGCGGCGTGGCGGTGGCCGCGGTCACCCCTCACCGACCGGTGTTCTGGCCATGAGCGCGGCGACGAGGTTGGCGCGGTGTCGGGCGTCGGCCTGGCGCTCGGCGTGCTGCGCCCTGCCCTGGGCGTCGTAGTCGTAGAGGATGGTCGTCAGGTCCTCGGGCGGCTGCTCGAGGACCTGGGGTGCGAACCAGTCGTCGCGGATGTGGTGGTGGCTGTAGCGCTCGTGCAGTTCGCGCAGTGTCTTGGTGTCGCCGTCGTAGACGCCGCGGATGGTGAGCGGGTCGGGGTTGCCGACCTGGGTGCGCCGGATGGCTTCGGGAGTGGTGTGCGCGATCCGCACGGCACCGTGCTCGCCGGCCTGGATGAAGTGGATGTGCTTCATGGCCTCAGTCCTCCGAAGGGGTCGTTGCGCCAGCGAGGCGCGGGTGTCGTGGCCAGCCCGAAACGGGGTCGTGGCAGCAGTTCGCGCACGCGCTGCCGTTGGTCGGAGCGAGGGCGACGCCGCAGCCCGTGCATGAGACCATCGTCAGGCGCTCCTGTCGCGCGTCGCACGAGCCGCAGAGCGGCCCGCCTTCGGACTGCTCGGTCCGATTCGGCCGCTCGCCCCAGCGCGTGCCCGTCTCGGCCTCCAGAGGCGCAATCGTCGCGGCGAACCACTCCGGGTACAGACTCCGCAACTCGTCGCGCTCGCCGGGTGTGGCGAACGCTCCGCAGTTGCACTCCCCCGACCGGCAGAGGAGCGCCGCCACGTCGGACGTTGGTACGTCGTGCTCGTCGCGCCACGCACGCATGTCCTCGTCGGTCCAGTCGATCAGCGGAGCGACCCAGACCGTCGCGCCGTCTCGACGCAGGGGCGCAGTCGTCCCCATCCGGCGCGTGGACTCCGACCGACGCACGCCCGTGAGCAGGACGATTCGGTCCGTGCGAGCGGTCTTGTGCTCTCGGATCAGCCGGTCAAGCTGACGCTCCTTCAGCCGCACGTAGGCGAACCGGTGGGCACCCGGACCGGGGAAACCGCGCTCGCGCACGAGCCGGGCGTACTCATCGCCCGCTTCGTAGACGAGCAGGCGCACGTCCCACGCCGCGCACGTCTCGGTGACGAACTCGCGAACGCCGGGGATCGCCGTGCCGGTGTCGATGAACACGGCGGCGTCGAGCTGAACGCCGACCTTCAGCGCCCATGACAGGAGAGTCATCGAGTCCTTGCCACCGCTGACGAGCGCGAACGTCCGGACTGGCTCGTGCTCCGCAATCGCGACAGTCGCCAGCGTGTAGGCGTCAAGGCGCGGGTAGTCGAATAGCGCCGTCACGCGCCCTCCCCTGAGCTTCGAGTCTGGGCCAACTCTGCTGTGAGACCTCGCATCAGCTCTCCTCCTCCGCGCACATGGACCCTGTGCGCTGCTCGTTGTGCGGCACGCTGGTTGCGTGCTCGTCGATCTCATCCAGTGCGCGCTTGACGTCGAACGCCGACCGGGCGACGACGACGACCGCGCCGGCGCGCTGCGCGAGGTCGAGCTCGCGGCGCTGCAGGGGCCGCAGCCTGCCGGTCTCGCTCTTGCATTCGATGACGACGGCCCGGCCGCGGTAGATCGCGACGATGTCGGGCAGTCCGTTGCGGCCGAACACGGACCCGTGCACGTTGAAGCTCCAAGCGCCGCGCTTCTTCAGCAGGCGGGTGACGGCGTCGACGACCTTCTGCTCAGCCATGTCGCGCCTCTTCGCGTTGGAGGGCAGCGGCGATCTTTGCGATGGCCTTGGCGCGTCCGTTGCCGCCGCGGACGACGGCGCGGGCCTCGTCGAGCGTCAGAGTCGGCCTGACCCGTGGCGGCCGAGACTTGCGCACCCGCTTACGTGCGTTCCGTGACGCTTCTGACGGGCGTTGCGCCTTTCTCGGGTCCTCATACCTGCGATCGGCCTTCCATCGGGCGGTGCGACACGCTCGCGAGCAGCACCTGTGGTCGGCGGTGCGCGGCACGAACTCGGTGTCACACCCATCGCGCGCGCAGGTTCGTGTGCCCTTCTCGGTGTGGGTGTGGACAGTGCCCATGCCGCCGAGGACGTGGACGGTCATGCCGCATCTCCGTTGCGGAGGCGCGCGATCCCGGCGGCGATGTTCTCGGGGCGGTGGTGCCAGCACCACCGCTTGCTGGTCCGCCGCGCGCAGCCGTTGTGCTCGCAGCGCGGGAGGTGTGCGACGGCGTTGCGATTCTTACGGGCCATCTGCTCGGTGCGGCTGAGCGTTTCCCACCCGCGCTGCCGGAAGGCGTTGTGCAGCGAGTTCGCGAGCGCCTTTCTGCTCGCCGAGTAGCAGTCGTCGAAGAAGTGATCGGCGAGCTTGCGGATAGACATGTGCTCGTCCAGGTGCAGCCGGTGGGCCTCGATGAGCACTGCTTCGGGGATCGTGATGGGCACCCCGGCATGGCTGGGCCGGCGGCGCCCTGTCGGTGTGCGCGGCTCGTCGGGCTCGCCATACACGTCGGTGTACCCCGCCTCATGATCCGAGAGAACTTCGATCGCGTTCTCCACGTCCGCCGCCGACACGGCGGCGGACTCGTTGCGCCAGCGGTAGAGCTTGCGGTCAACGGAGTCCTGGTTGATCCCCCACGCGCGGGCGAGCCTGCGACGGATGGTGCGGCTGTCGATGGCGCCCTGGGCATCCAGCCAGTCGAGGAACGGTTCTGGACTCACGGCGGTCACGCGACGCGTAGCTTCCGCTGGCATCTATGCACCCCTCATATGGGGGGACTCGACGTCTCTTGCCGGACACGCGGTAGCCCCAGATCGTCCGCAGCAGCTCCTCCTTCGTGTGGACGCGGGTCGGCTCGGCCGCCAGGGCGCGCAGGAGCGCGAACTCCTTCTGGGACAGCGGCACGAGGTCGCCGCGGATGCGGGTCTCGCGGCCGGCGGGGTCGACCTCGAGCTCGCCGATCCGCATGCGCCCTCCGCGGGAGACAGCGGCCCGCCGGCGCAGCAGGGCGCCGACGCGTCCCCTGAGCTCGGGGTAGCTGAACGGCTTGGCCACGAAGTCATCCGCGCCGCGCTCGAATCCGCGGACGCGATCGATCTCCGTGGCCCTGCCGGAGAGCAGCACCACGGGCGTCGCCGGGTCCACGCGGCTCGCGAGCCCGTCGGCCTCGCGGACGCGCCGCAGGACGTCGTACCCGCTGCCGTCGGGCAGCCCGACGTCCACCAGCGCGAGGTCGGGATACTTGCTCTCCAGCAGCCGCGCGCCGTCGCGGGCGGTCTCGGCGGGGACGACCTCGTAGCCGTCGGCCGTGAGGTTGTCGGCGAGGAATGTGCGGGTGGCCGCGTCGTCCTCGATGAGGAGAATGGTGTGGGGTTCGTCGGTCATGCCCTCTCTAGGGCACAGCCGCGGAGATTCGCCCCCCTGATGCAACATCGCGTGCAGCACACCAGGCTGAGCAGGAACCCCGCATAGGATGCCGACGCTCATGGACCGGCGCGGCAATTACGACTCCGGCGACGACTTCGTGCTCGAGTACGGAGAGTTGCGATTCACCTTCAACGACCGAGACTTCTCCGAGCGCTGCGAGCAGGCCGCGCTGAAGCTCGGGTTCGTCGGCGGCACGCTCGACGACCCTGAGCTCGAGGACCTCGTGAACCT
>SXGQ01129824.1_pt1 | contig 48697 bp, 59 predicted proteins | sample 3178371 | NCBI WGS metagenome assembly SXGQ01 (sample SAMN11356859, study PRJNA531348) | freshwater metagenome | isolation source: freshwater sample F1-20 | place: China: Fuxian Lake, Yuxi | collected 2017-12-25 | reverse complement strand
CGTCTTTAGTTTCCAAAAGACGTCTATTCACAAATCCATCAAATTTTGAGACCGTCTTGTTTGATTCAGAAAACCATTTTTTAAAGTCAGCAACAGAGTCAGGCTTTATTTGAATATCAGATATGACTACAAACATAATATCACACAAACAAGGTCACATAATTTCTTTTCTCAGATTTTCAAATTCGGATGAAGGTATTTCAAGGATTAAATATCTACAAGCCAGAAATATTCTTGATGACAGGCATAAAAATAGACGGAAAAGAGATTGCCCAATCTGTAAAAAACAGAGTCATAAAAGCTGTCGAGGAATTAAAGAATCAAGGAATCAATCCATGTTTGGCAACTGTTCTAGTTGGAGACAATCAAGCATCTGCCACATATGTTAAGAACAAACACAAAGCCTGTGAGGAAGTAGGAATTCTCACCAAAGATTTCAAGCTAGCATCAAACATTACACAATTGGAATTAAACAAAATAATCGATGAATTAAATACAGATAGAGCAATCCACGGTATTTTAGTTCAATTACCATTACCTGATCAATTAGATGAGTTTATCACAACATCTAAAATTTCACCATTAAAAGATGTAGACGGTCTTACACCACACAATGCAGGTTTACTTGCAATGAGAAAAGCAGTTCTTGTTGCTTGCACCCCATTGGGAGTTATGGAAATGTTTGATTACCACAACATAGAGTTGGCAGGAAAAACAATAGTTCTGATTAATCGAAGTAATTTGGTAGGAAAACCGCTATATCATTTACTTTTGGCAAGAGATGCGACTGTAATTACATGTCATTCTAAAACAAAAAACATCAGCGAGTTATGCCATCTAGCTGACATCATAATTACAGCAGTTGGGGATAGAAGCAAGTTTACATTAACACCAGATATGATAAAAAAAGACGCAATTGTAATAGATGTTGCAATCTCAAAACATAAAGAAAAACTTGTAGGAGATGCAGACTATGAACAGATCATACAAAAGGCATCTTATGCAACGCCTGTTCCAGGTGGGGTAGGTCCCATGACAGTTGCAATGTTATTGAAAAATACAATAACAGCTGCATCATTGAGTAGTCAAATTGGAAAATAATTCTGAAAAGACATCATTGCGAAGATTACTCCTTGAGAAAAGAGATGCTACATCTTTTGATTTAATGAAGATAGCAAGCAAGACAATACTAAAGAAATTAAAAAAAATAGAGTCATTTAGAGATGCACAGAAGATAGGCGCGTATTATCCAATAGGAAGTGAAATGTTAACGCAGGACATAATGCAAGAAGCTCTAAGTGAGGGAAAGGAGATATTTTTGCCAAAAGTGATAGGTAAAAACATAGAATTTAGAAAAATAGAGAGTTTTAGCAATCTGGAAAACGGTAGTTTTGACATAATGGAACCTAGAAGTGAATGCCCTGTGGACAATAATCTGGACGTGATACTTGTTCCAACCGTAGGGATATCTCCAAAAGGAGTCAGACTTGGATACGGTCATGGATTTTATGATAGGTTTTTAGCTGAAAATAAAATCGAAACAATTTCTTTGACACTGGAAAAACAAATTATAAAAAATATCCCACGTTCAGATCACGATGTGATTATAAATTGGATAGTTACTGAAGACAGGATAATAGATACGTCAAAGATAAGATAGGCCTTTTTTACCAATGTCTGTTCTATAGTATTTGTGTGGCCAAGAGATTTTTTCTGCTGCAATGTATGCATTTGAAATTGCAGACTCTAAAGTATCACCAAGTGCAGTAACTCCTAAAACTCTTCCTCCATTAGATAAAATATTTCCATTTTGTTTTTTTGTTCCTGCATGAAACACCATTGCATTTTTGGGAACTGAATCAAATCCAGTAATTGCTTCATCTTTGGGATATGATTCAGGGTAACCTTTAGACGCCAAAACAATACAAACAGATGACTGATTTTTCCAAGATATTGTGGGCATCACAGACAAGGTTCCATCTACACTTGCAACCAAATAATCATACAAGTCAAAGTCCATTCTCATTGTAATTGGTTGACATTCAGGATCACCCATTCGCGCATTATACTCTAAGACATATGGTTCATTGTCTCTAATCATTACACCGGCATAGAGAAATCCTTTGAAAATAATGCCCTCATTTTTCATTGATTGTATTGTTTTATTGATGATTTTATTTTGGATTTTTTCAGCAAGGATATTATCAATAACAGGAGTTGGAGAATATGCACCCATTCCACCGGTGTTAGGACCTTTGTCATCATCAAAGATTCTCTTATGGTCCTGACTTGATGCCATTGGCAGAGCAGTCACACCATCACATAATGCAATGTAAGATGCTTCGATTCCATCTATTCTTTCTTCTACAATAATACGATTTCCAGCATCACCAAATGTCTTTTTTACCAATATGGTGTCAATTGCCGCAATTGCTTCATCGATATTGTTACACACAATCACTCCCTTTCCAGAAGCAAGACCGTCTGCCTTGACTACAACATTGTAATTAAGAGATTTAACATAATCTTGTGCTTTTTTTGGATCCTCAAAGATTTCAAATCTTGCAGTTTGTATGCCGTTTCTTTTCATGAAATTTTTTGCCCAAATTTTACTAGATTCTAATTGTGCTGCTTTTTGAGAGGGACCAAAAATTTTGAGATTCATTTGATTGAATTTATCGACAATTCCTACAGCAAGTGGGGCCTCAGGACCAACTACAGTAAAGCAATTATTTTTTTGTGCAAATTCTGCTAATGCATTCAAATCATCAATATCAATGGGAATGTTATTTTCTGTTCCACCATTGCCTGGTGCTGTAAAGACTTTGTCGACTTTGGAGCTTTGAGATAATTTCCAAGAGAGAGCATGTTCACGACCGCCAGAACCGATAACTAAAACATTAACCAATAGAAATTATCTCTCACTCAATTATATAATCCAAGATATCAAAATATGAAAAAAGAGATTTTATTCAAATGCATGTTTCCACATTTTTGCCAATTTTGTCTGGCAATCATTGCAGCTTTCTAGATGTTCATAGAACTTTTTTGTATTTTGTGCATACGATTTGACCATACCTTCTTGGATTTTATCAAAGTTAAACATGAAATTGTTCTAGAATTCTAACTTAATAAAATTCAGTATTAAAAAATCAATTTAGCTTTATAATGCCACACCAATATCAAAATCTAAGATGGAACTTTCATCAAAATTTGATGCAAAAGTAATAGAATCAGAGATAAGAGAATACATTAAATCAATTGATGTTGAAAGACTAATCTCTGAATCAGACAAGCCAGAAAAAATAATGTTTATCGAAGGTCCACCCACTATGAATGGGGTTCCACATGCGGGTCATCTCAGAGGACGTGTAATCAAGGATCTATGGTACAGATTTAACACATTACAGGGGAAAAAAATAACATTCAACGGAGGATGGGATACGCAAGGACTTCCAGTTGAGCTGCAGGCAGAAAAAGAACTTGGAGTAACAGGTGGCAAATCAGAAGTCATTGAAAAAGTTGGAATTGAAAAATTAGTTGAGGAGTGCAAACGCATTGTAAAAAAATTCAATACAAAATGGGTCGAAGTGGACAATTCGCTTGGAATGTCATTTAATCACAATAAGGCATATTGGACTTATCGAGATGAATTTATTGAAAGAGAGTGGCAAGTTCTAAAAAAAGCCCATGAAAACGGAATATTGGAAGAAGACTTTACAGTAATTGCATATTGCCCAAGTTGCCAAACATCACTTAGTCATGCCGAGGTCAACCAAGGGTATGAGGAAGTAAAAGATCCGTCATTATACTACAAGGTCAAACTCAGAGATGAAGATGCACATCTGATTGTTTGGACCACAATGCCATTTACTTTAGTTACAGATGCAATGGTCGGATTGAATCCAGAAGAAGATTATGCATATGTCAAAGTAGAAAATGAGACATGGGTTATTGGAAAAACAAGACTGGAAGAATTTTTCAAAGAAGTAAATATCGAAAAACATGAAATTGTAAAAACAGCAAAAGGTTCAGAATTTGAGGGGAAAAAATACATCCATCCACTTTTGGATTTAATTCCAGGACTAGATGAATGTGCAAAAGAAAATAATTTTCATATTGCAGTATCAGAAGAATTTGTAGAAATTACAACGGGTAGCGGTCTAGTTCACTTGTCTCCTGCAAACGGAGAAGAGGACATCAAAATTGCAAACAAGAGAAAAGTCAAGGTATTCAGTCCCATTAATGATCAGGTAAAATTTACCAATTTGGCTGGAAAATACGAGGGAATGTTTGTCAGAGATGCAGACAGAGTAATTGTAGAAGATCTCAAAGAATGCAATGCATTGGTAAAAATTGGAAAAATCAAGCACAAATACCCACTATGTTGGAGGTCTCACCATCCAATTGTGTGGTTGGCACGAAAAGGCTGGTTTTACAAATTGGACAGACTAGAAGACAAAGCAATCAATGCAGCAGAAAGCGTAGAGTACTTTTTTGAGCAGCCAAAAAACAGATTTTTGGGAATTATCAAAGAAAGACACCCATGGTGTATATCTCGAGAGAGAATTTGGGGATGCCCATTACCAATTTGGATATGCAACGATTGTGGAAAGCAAAATTGGTTTTTTACAAGAAAAGAGATCATAGATTCTGCAACAAAATTACCGGATGGTCCAAATTTCGAATTGCATCGTCCATGGATTGACAACATTACAATAAAATGCAAACAGTGTAGCAGTACAAATACAAAAAGAGAGGAATATGTTTTAGACACATGGCACAATAGCGGTTCAGCACCATATTCATCGCTAACAGATGAAGAGTACTCAAAAGAAATACCTGCACCATTTTTCACAGAAGGTATTGATCAAACAAGAGGATGGGCATATACTCTATTGATAGAAAATGTGATCTTAAACAACGGACCAATTCCACCATTCAAGTCATTTTTGTTTCAAGGTCATGTACTTGATGAGAAAGGAGGCAAGATGAGCAAAAGTTTAGGAAATGTGATAGACGGCGCAGAATTGCTTGAAAAATATCCTGTTGATTTGATAAGATTTTATTTTATCTGGAAGGCAAGTCCGATAGAGCCCCTTAGTTTCAGTACTGATGAATTAATGTCAAGACCGTATCAAGTACTCAATACACTGTTTAATTTGCATCTGTATTTTAAACAAAATAGTGAGTATGATAATTTTGATGAGACAAAAACAATTTCATGGGCAAAAGAAAACAAATTGCTAACGTCACCAGACATATGGCTTTTATCAAAATTACAAAAATTAATCAAAAAAACAACAGAACGCAACGAGGTATGTAAATTTCACGAGGCTGCAAAGGCAGTGGATGATTTTATCATAAATAATCTAAGTCAAATATACATTCCAATTACCAGAGGAGAATTATGGGATGAGGACGAGTCAAAAAAGAACAGAAGACTTGCAATCTATGCAATACTAAGGGATGTCCTTAAGACGCTAGATGTTTTGATTCATCCACTTTGTCCATTTACTAGCGAGTACCTCTACCAGACAGTATTTGATGGCAAGAAGAGTATTTTGCTAGACAAATGGCCACAATACCAAGAGACACTAGTCAACGAAGAAATTGAAGAGTCATTTGATATAATGAAAGACATTGTCTCAATTTCATCTGCTGCTAGAATGAAGGGAAAACTAAAGCGCAGATGGCCATTAAATGAAGCATTGATTTGTGTGAACAAGGGTCAGAAGCAGAAACTAGAATCACTTTCGCACTTGTTAATGTCACAGCTTAATGTGGAAAAATTTACAATTTTCGAGACAGAAAAAGATTCTGGATTAGAACAAATCTTAGAGTTAAAGCAGCTAAACTTACCTTTTAGATCAATAGTTGAATTGGAAAGAAAAAGAATTGGACCTAAAGCAAAACAGCACATGGGAAAACTTGTAAACATATTTTCAGAAACAAACAAAGAAGAAATAATTTCAGCGCTCCAAAAACAAGGACAGTTCAATTACGAAATTGATGGTGAGAAAATATCATTGGATAAAGAAGATTTCATAGTAGATTTTGATGCAAGTGAAGAATTTGCAATGTCAAAACGAGACAACTACATTGTATTCATATCTACTTCAAGAAACAAAGAGATGATGGCAAGAGGGTTGGTAAAAGACATTGCCAGAAGATTACAGACATTAAGAAAAGAGAGGGGATACAACCCAACAGACATACTTGGTGTTGCATCAATACTTGATTTAGATGATGAGTCATTAGAAATGATAAAAGAAAAATCAGAAGAATTGGCATTTTTAGTTAGAGTAAAGCAGGTAAATTTTACAGAGTCATGTAAAGAATACAAAGATGACGATATTGACGGTCAAAAGATAAGAATCTCCGTGGAATAACTCATTAAATTATCAGATAAGTGCATTGCAATCTTACCTTTTATCTAGAATTATTTTTTTCAAAATGCAATATTTTTATTACAACAAATAATTCAAGCAGACATGTCCGAATCAAAAAATCCAACTGTGGTTGGAATCAATGTTCTAAAACAAAACGGCTTGGATGTAGAGGAATTAAAAAAAATACTGATTCATAATGCTTCAGTAGAATTTACTGCCTACTACTATTTCACCAATTTGAGAGCACATTGTACAGGCTTGGAAGGAGAAGGACTCAAAGGAATTATCGAGGACGCCAGACTAGAAGATCTTAGTCACTTTGAATCATGCCTTGAGAGAATATACCAATTAGGTGGTACTCTCCCAAATGATGCAACAGAATTCATCAAAATGTCAGGATGTGAGTTCCTACAGCTTCCAGCAAATCCAACAGATCACAAGGCAATACTAGAAAAATGTCTCAAAGCCGAACAAGGCGCAATTGTCAACTGGGACAAAGTCTGCAAGATGACTTTGGGAAAAGATCCTACAACATACGACATTGCAAAAGACATTTTGGCAGAAGAGATCGAACATGAGTCATGGTTCCTGGAATTAATCTATGGAAGGCCATCAGGACACATGAGAAGAAAATATTCTGGAGAAAGACCACATACCAGAAAACATTCTAGAGCACTTGATATGGCATAAAAGCCAGATCACATTCTTTTCTTTTAATTAAAAATGAACCAACTGGTTAGCTTTTAGCTGATCAGGCATCATAAATAGAAAAAACGCGTAACGATTACATGGTAAAACAGATTAGTCTTGATGCTTGGCAAATTCAACATCTAACAGATCTGTTAAAAAAAGGCTCAGAGATTGTTGCAAAGACCAACAAACCAATTGTATTGTATAGACAAACACTAGAAGAAGAAGAAGAATCCTATGAAGAAATTGTATGTACACTTGCCAAAGATTATGTGATTGAACAACTAGTAACATCTGGCGGAGTACTAGTTCCAAGTTTTCATCAACAGTTTGTTTTTACAATTGAAGAATTTCCACAGGAACTATTAAGAAAAAGTCGTGATCGGTTTTTACAAGTAATTGATTTTCTTGAAGAGCAGCTAAATTAGCATCATAATTAATAAAGACCGTAAAATCGAGGGTTTTTGCATGCGTTTACTAGAGTTTCAAGCTAAAGAATTATTCAGAGAGTACGGAATCAATCTTCTTCCCAGTAAGGCATCAACAACCATTGAAGAAGGCAGAAAGCATGCCAAAGAGTTAGGATATCCATTTGTAATTAAAATTCAGGTTCCAGTAGGAGGTAGGGGAAAAGCAGGAGGCATTCAAAAATGTCAAAATGATGACGAGTTTGATCTAAAGTACCCTCAAGTTTTAGATTTAACAATTAAAGGAGAAAAAGCACGAGCAATTTTACTTGAAAAAATGGCAGATATCAAAAAGGAATTGTATCTGTCATTGTTTTTGAATCGTTCAAAAAGATGTTACACAATTATTGCATCACCTGAAGGAGGAGTCGAAATTGAATCAGTTAAAAATCAAATAATAAGAGAAGTCGGCCTTGGAGATGTTTCAGAACAAGTTGCAAGAGAGATTGCAAAAGAGATGAAATTAGATGGAAAGGCAGCAGATGACTTTGTAGATATTTTACAAAAGCTAGCAAAACTCACGGTTGAAAAAGAAGCAGAGTTGGCAGAGATAAATCCACTTGCAATTATGCAAGACGGTTCTTTGATGGCATTGGATGGAAAATTTGTAACAGATGATAACAGTAACTTTAGACATGACGAATTGCAAAAATATCAAGAAAAAACAGAGATTGAAGAAAGAGCAGAAAAAAGCGGATTCTCACTAGTAGAATTAGATGGAGACATTGCAGTTGTTGGAAACGGTGCAGGATTGGTAATGTCTACACTAGACATGTTATCAGATAACGGCGGCAAGCCAGCATGTTTTCTAGATGTAGGAGGAGGTGCAACAACTGAATCAGTTTATGAAGCACTTACTTTGATTAGCAAAATGAATAGAGTCAAAGGAATTTTGGTTAACCTTTACGGAGGAATTGTAAAAACAACTGTAGTTGCAGAGGCATTTCTTAAAGCATATGATGACAAGCTAATCAATCTTCCAGTATTTGCAAGACTAAAAGGAACGGAATCAGAAAAAGCAAAAGAGATGCTAAAAGAATCCAGAACCAAAATTTATGATTCTGTAGAAGATGCAATCAATGCAGCAGTTATGGGGATTAAAAAATGACTGACATTTTCAAATTATTACGAGGTAGTCCTGAAGATTCAGATTACAAGAAAAAAGGTGTGATTGTTCAGGGAATCACAGGCGCATATGGGTCATTGCATGCAAAAAACATGATGTCATATGGGACAAACATTGTTGCAGGTGTCACTCCAGGAAAAGGTGGACAGAAATTTGAAGACAAGGTTCCAATTTACAACACTGTAAAAGAAGCAGTAGATACAAGCGGTGCAAAGATATCAATTATTTTTGTCCCGGCAAAATTCTTTTTGGGTGCTGCAAAAGAAGCACTGGATGCAGGAATTAAACTGCTAGTGGCAATACCAGAACATGTTCCAGTTAGAGACACAATGCAAGTTTTAGATTTAGCAAACAAAAAAGGAGCCGTAGTTATTGGACCAAACACTCCAGGAATAATGATTCCAGAATTAATCAAGATAGGAATTATGCCACCAACACCATTTAAAGCAGGAAAGATTGCAGTGTTATCAAAAAGCGGAACGCTACTTTATGAGATTTCTGATGCATTAACAAATTCAGGATTTGGACAGTCAATAACTATAGGAATCGGAGGAGACCCAATTAATGGGACACGGATGATTGATGCATTTGAGATGGTCAAAGACATTCCAGACTTGGAAGGATTGGTAGTAGTAGGAGAAATAGGAGGAGATTCAGAAGAAATTTTAGCTCAGCGCATCATAGACATTGGATTCAAAAAGCCAACTGTAGCATACATTGCAGGAAGAGCAGCACCAAAAGAAAAGAGAATGGGTCATGCAGGTGCAATAGTAATGGGAACATATGGTTCTGCAGAATCCAAAGTCTCCATGTTTAACAAGGCAAACATACCAGTTGCAAAGAGACCTTCTCAAGTACCTGTATTATTAGCAGGAAAAATGCAGCAATCCGATTAGAATAAAAGAGAGAGATTAAGGAGAAAATTAAATGCCTATCACAGATCCGGAGAAAAAACGCATCGCACAAACTGCTCGTCTAGTTATGAAGGTGTGCTTTAACTGTGGATGTAGAAACGACATTAATGCAACTAGATGCAGAAAATGCAGAAATCCATACTTGCGATTAAAGAACAGAAACCTCGGCGTCAAAAAGTAGAACTAGAAATTCATCAATCTTTGCCTGTATTGTACAATTGCTGATTTTATCTTTGGTTGATATTGAGAGATAAATGGCCTTACAGCACTTTCGTTTTCCAGTTCCTCAAGACTCAGTTGCAAGTCATCAGGTAATTGGTCATTCATTTGATAAAGCACCTTTGCCGCTTCAACATATTGGCCCAGATTTGCTGCATAGTCAAATGCCAGTTGCATTCGTTCAACTAGTGCATCAAAGTCATGTAAAGACATGTTTTGTTTTTGATTTTCAGTAGAAAAGGGCAAGGTTATCATGATATCACGTCAAACCTAAAGACAAAAAAGATGCTTGTTTTGTAATTTTGTTGGACCGGTTGTCTAGTGGTTAGGATGACGCACTCACACTGCGTAAGGAAATTTTCCCGCAAAGGTCGAGGGTTCAAATCCCTCCCGGTCCACTACACTAACAATCATAACAAAAGAACAAAAATAGACCAAATACTCTACAAAAGAAAAACAGTGTCATGATAATTCCAACAATATCACCAGAGTCATTAGTGGTGAGAAGACGGCTAATCTTTGAATTAGTCATGTGAGACATTGCTTTAAAAAGTGAGGCAGAACTTTCAATTGTTATTGGTTTTTTCATTATTTGTTTTACATTGCTCATACCAGAACTAATTTTGCAGAGCTTAAAACCCAAGTGATGATTTCTAAAAATGAGATTTAATGTTTAATTGAAATATCAGACAAATATGTTTTAAAAACATCAGAAATTAGCCTCAATAAAACTGAAATATTTAGAATTTTCAAATTTGCAAGAACCAATGTTTGAAATTTAGAAAAAAAGTCATAGAATTCATATACAGATTATGTCGTTTTAGGATCTAGATGAGCAAGAATTTTTGGCATGACATAGAGACAGGTTCAGATGTCCCAGAAATAATTAATGTAATAGTAGAGATTCCAAAGGGCTCCATGAACAAATACGAATATGATAAAAAACACAACATGATAAAACTAGACAGAGTACTGTTTTCGCCATTTCATTATCCGGGAGACTATGGTCTCATTCCACAGACACTATCTGAAGACGGAGACCCACTTGACGCACTAGTACTTGTGACAAATCCCACATATCCTGGAATACTAATTGAGGCAAGGCCAATAGGATTACTGCAAATGAAAGACGATGGAAGTCCAGATGACAAAATTATTTGTGTCTCAACAAATGATCCTAGATATCTTCATACTACAGACATTACAAATATTGAAGATCATTATCGCTCAGAGATTGCACATTTTTTCCAAGTTTACAAAGATTTGGAAGGAAAAAAAGTAGAAATCTTAGGATGGAAAGGATCCAAAGAAGCAAAAGGAATCATCATAGAATCCATCAAAAGATACAAAGATACTTTGAAAAAATACTGATCCGATACAGGATAGAAATACTGTAACTAATCCTCATCAAGAATTATCCAAGATAATCCCAGTATAGATTCCCAAGCAGGTGTAGTTTCGTTGTTTGACATACATAGTAAATACAAAATTTACTTAAAACATTCACGTAGGAATGATTCATAGTATTCATCAGCATTCCCTAAATACCATTTTGTAAAATCATATCATAATTGGAACTCTCACCAAGTACCTGATTCGGTTATGGTCTCAAGTTCCAGTTAGAAATTTCAAATTTTCTGCTCAATAACTAAAATCAATCAGAGTTTAATTTTGAGCCTAACGCCATCATTTTTTAATAGTTACAAAATAAGGAAAACGATGTCAGTGTACAAGCTTGACAAATGGGATCTATCAGAGCTAGCAAAAGACCCAAAGAGTCCTGCATTTCAAAAACAAATTAGAGATTTAGAAGAACTTGCAAAAAAATTTGAAAAGATAAAATTAAAACTAGACCCTAAAATGCCGTCAAAAAAATTCATGGATATTTTACACGAAGTCGAGGAGATTTCAGAAAAAATGAGTAGGATTGGAGGATATGCATCATTATCATATTCTGCAGACACACAATCAGATGAGGCAACATCGCTTATGACAAGGATGTCAAAGCTTGGATCAGAGATTTCCAATAAAATTTTGTTTTTTGATTTATGGTGGAAGACCCAGGTAGATGACAAAAATGCAAAGAGGCTGATCAAAGATTCTGGAGAACTGGCAGAATATCTTAGTCACAAAAGACTGTTTGCCAAATATGCCCTATCAGAGCCTGAAGAAAAGATCATCAATACTTTGGATGTCACAGGAATTTCTGCACTGGTGAAACTATACGACAAGATGACTAGTGCGTATGAGTACAAAATGAATGTAGGTGGCAAAATAAAAAAGATGACTCGTGAAGAAATTACAAACTACATAAGAAGCACGAATCCAAAAATCAGAGAGACTGCATACAAAACAATCCTAACAAAATATACGGAAAACAAGGGAGTCATAGGTGAGATTTACCAAAACATTGTTTTGAATTGGAAAGATGAGGGAATTGAAATTCGAGGTTACAAATCGCCTATTTCAATGAGAAACATTGGAAATGACGTAGATGACAAAACAATAGAATCTCTTCTTACAGTATGTAGGAAAAATTCCCCAGTGTTTCAAAAATTCTTTTTACAAAAAGCAAAAATGCTAAAAATGAAAAAATTACGAAGGTATGATCTGTATGCTCCAGCAGCAGCCAACATAAAAGAGAGAAATTACCAATACGATAAATCAGTCAGACTTGTTTTTGAATCACTAAGAAGATTTAGTCCAAAGCTAGAAGAGTTTGCCAAAAAAGTATTCAATGAAAATCATGTAGATTCATCTGTCAGAGCAGGAAAGAGAGACGGAGCTTTTTGCAGCACACTGACACCAAAGATAACACCATATGTGTTAGTCAACTTTACTGGAAAAACAAGAGATGTCTTTACACTGGCCCATGAATTGGGTCACGCAGTTCACAGTCAATCTGCACAAAATAGATCAATTCTGGTTCAAGATGCACCATTGCCATTGGCTGAGACGGCTTCTACTTTTTCAGAGCTGTTGCTGTATGACAATTTATCAGACAAAATAACAGATGATGAGAAAAAAATCATGCTTTCTGAAAAAATAGATGACCTATATGCAACAATTATGCGTCAAGCATTTTTTACTATTTTTGAAGTTGCAGCACATCAACAAATTGGAAAGGGTACAACCATTGACGAGATTTCAAAGACATACATTCAAAATCTCAAAGAACAGTTTGGCAACTCTGTTGCAGTTTCAGAAGATTTTGCAATAGAGTGGAGCTGTATTCCTCATTTTTACCATACACCGTTTTACTGCTACGCATACTCGTTTGGAAATTTACTTGCATTGTCGTTATTTCAAAGATACAAAAAGGAAGGAAGTGGTTTTGTTCCTTCATATATCGACATTCTTGCTGCAGGCGGATCTAAAAAGCCAGAAAAATTACTAGCAGAGCATGGATTTGATATCAGTTCCCAAAAGTTTTGGCAAGAGGGACTAGATTACGTAAGCAGTCAAGTCAAGACTCTTGCAGTATTAAACTAGAATTTTTAATAATATGGGGCTGGCAGTCCAACGCAAGGACTGCCAGCTTGTTCCCCGAACGGTTTGAATTCGATGTCAATTACAAGTTTAAAATTATCTGATTTAAATGTTTGAAACTATCCCCAGTCCAGTTTTTTTGATTTGATTTTTCTTGCAGACCCAGCCAGAATTCCAATCGTGATTCCAAGATGATATAGAAAATACAAAAAAACCTCAAAAGTACTAGGAGTCAGATCTGTGAATCTACTAAGACCCGTCAATAATAATATGAGCAGACTAAAAAACAAAACAAAAATTTTTACAGCCCCATGAATACGAGTAAATTTTAGCAATACAAATGTCATAACGGTTACAGAAATTGCAAGTACTGCCAAAAATCCAGCATTCATTCCAAACACAAGAAAAAGCAAGGAAGTTACTTCTCCGGGATCATTAGCTTGTAAGACGCTGGAAAGATCAATTTTGTCAGGAGATGCAAAGCGAGGTACGCTTAAAATTGCATTTACAAGAAACAAGAAAAACAAAGATATTGAAACAGTTTTTACATGATTTTGCAGACGTGGAAATCGCAACAGTATTGCTCTACCCAAAACAATTCCTTGAAAAATTCCAATTCCAAATGCACTTAAAATTGCAATTACTGAAAATATGGGGTTTTGAAAGACTTCAACTAGAAATTGTATTAATGCCATATTTGAAAAATTATCCAAATCACAATATTAGTTGCCAGATACATGATTTTGGTAAAATTAGCAAAATAATTTCATCAAAGACAAAAATCTAAAAACAAAGGAACAAACCAAGAGTAAATTTAATAATTTCATTGCTAGAAAGGCAACCTATGCAGAAGATCTTGATTTTGTTGGGGCTAATTGGAATGGTAATTTTTACAACAAACTATTCATACTCGCAAGAAATGAGTCTTGCCACATTTCAAGAAACAGCTCAGGTAGTAATTGATAAAAGCATATCCCAGAATGTGACAGCGTCAATTGCTCTGCAAAGTACCAGCATACAAGAAATGAAAATACCTTCGGAGTTGGAACAAAAAATCAGGGAAAATAACAGAATAACTGCCATAGTTTTGACAAACCAGAATCAGTGTATTTTGGGGGTATACGACGAATCATGTATAATCATTAATGTTGCAAGAGACCAAGCAGACACAAATTTTCCAGCAATTCAAAACTCAACAAGAAAGATTGCAGACCTGTTCATTGATGATCTAAATGAAACATTTGATACTAATGCAAAATTTCATTCTACATTTATTCAGAGCAATGACGAGATAGGAAGAGCCCTTGAAACATCAGGAACTATTTCAGGCAGGGGCACAATATCTGCAGTCTATACAATGCCTATGGAAGATACGAATTCTATGTATGAGAAAATATCTGCAATGTTACTTCCAAAAGTCATCAGGGAGTCTGGTGGGTTTTATGACATAGCAAAGAACCTATCCAAAGAAGAAAAATCAAAGATGACATTTTCAATCATACCATTGGAAAATAAATCATTATTACAATTGAAATTATCTGTAGATTATCCAAATACTGCCTCATCAGTTAATGAAGTTAATCCGCTGGAATTTTTGAAAGCAGATGAATTGAAAAGATCAGATTACTTTTCAACTGGATTTTATCCATTAAATTCAATATTGCAAGTTGTAATATTATCCCAAGAAACGACTAATGTGTCAGATGTTAGAGGAAGCATAATTCCCACACAAGTAATAGACGGTGAAAAAATTCCAAAAGAAATTACAAAGGAGGGATGGATTTTTGATCCAGACCAAGGAAAAAGAATTCAAGGAAAATATATTTTCGGAGAGCGGGATTCAATTAACAAAAATGAGTTGATTTTTTCATTGGGTGGCAGCGAACTAGTAGCACCAAAAAAAATAGAGACATCTTTTGATGAATCAATCATCATAGTAATAATCATTACAGGAGTTGCAATTGCAGCAGCTATATTTTATCTCAAAGGATACAAAAAGTAAAACTATACAAGCAAAACAGCGGCCGCAAAGACAGTAGTCCACTTGCCGTCTTTATCGCCTTTTGCAGATTGAGTAACATTTTGTGTTTTGTAAATCTGTCCGGAGATGGTCCATTGTTGTCTTTTTTCATCCCAGCTTTTATCAATATCAAATGGAATGCCAAGGGACGATGCCAACATTTGTGCTGCAATGTCTTCAGCGTAATCACCTGATTGTTGTTCATTTTGTCCATAGGACTCGTATTCTGAAAGATACCCATATCGGTTAGTATCCTTTGGTCTTGCAATGCCAACTGATGCGGCACATAATCTATGAGCCTCATTTGTTTGGTTCTTGGAATAAATTGTAAATAAAATCTGTCCCGGTTGAATTTGTTTGAGACCTTCATTTCTGGAAATTAACTTTGCATTTGGTGGAAATATGCTTGAAATTAAAACAAGATTAGTACCTGCAATTCCTGCATCTCTTAAAGCGTATTCAAAACTTGTTAATCGATCTTCATGAACGCCTCTGCCTTTTGTGAGGAATAATTTTTTGGCAACTAAATCTAGCAATTCTTTCTTGATGAAACGGTTTTATTATTTATACTTTGATTGAAAAACCGTAAAACGGATTTTTAAAAAAATATGCGATCACAGATAACCATATTTCAAAAATAATATTCAAAACGGACAAAAATCATGCATTAAAAAATAGCAGACATGGAAAAACATAGTAGGTGTTTTCAGAGCACAAAAAAAATTTGCATGTCAGATAAGGATAGAACAGAGTACAGAATAACTGAGCGTCTAATTGTCCAAATTAGGATACTAAGAGAACTTTGATGAGTTAGATTTTTTTATAATGTGTGACAGGATATGATATGATAGAAGACTTTTTTCAGTCAGATATTTTTATGATAGGATACTATACTTTGACGGTAGGGGCATCACTGCTTCTCATAAAAGAAACTAAAAAGAGAATCAAGGATCTGAAAATAGGAATCAATTCAATAAAATATGCGCCGATTCCATTTGGGATTTTATTTGCATACGTTGTTTTTGCGCATGATTTTGTAGAGACAATACCAATTCTAAATTGGAGTTGGCTTGGATACAACATTGCTTTTGGTCCATTTGCTGATCAAGGATTTTGGGGCATAATTCCGTTTATTCCATTGTTAGTGTACATGTTCATTCACATCAACTATGTAGAAGAAGTATATTTTAGAAAATCAAAGAAGATGGTCGTGGTATGGGCACTTGTACATATTGCGATGGGTGTTAAAGTACACATGGCGATATTACTAATACCAATAGGATTTTTGTTCAAATATATCTATGACAAAAAAGGAATCAATCACTCATATGCAATGCATTTTGCAACAAACATACTAGTTGTCATTGCGCTTTTTCTTTCTTTTATCATTTGATTCTGGGGTCTGAGTAAGAAAGATCCAGCCAAAAAATCCACCCAGTGCAAAATTAATCACGCCCATAAATGTGATAATTAATGTCGCTTGAGGTGGTGCAACATACAGACCTACGATAATTCCTAAAATACCAGTTCCAAAAAACATCATCATCATGACTTTGAGTCGCAATGGTTTAACGTATTTCATGGATAACTATTCACAGTTTCACAGTATTATAATCTGATGGGCTAGACACATCAATCATGTTTTTAAAAATCAGAATCATAACCTAAAAATCAAATGTTTGAGACACACATACCAAAGTTTTATTTCAAATACTTTATCGGGTAACACTTTAAAGATACAAAATTTTTATTGGATTTTGTGCCAATATAGCTCAGCCTGGTTAGAGCATCAGATTTGTAATCTGAGGGTCGTGGGTTCGGATCCCATTATTGGCTTTTTAAATTTTATAAAAATAACTTCGAAAGAGTAAGAAAAAACGACGTTAAGCGTATTTCAGCCTAATATCTTCCTCTATTTTCAAATCTTGGTTTTCTATGTTTTGGTAAACATTCTTTGCAGAAAACATCTCTACCTTCTATTGGTTGAAAAGGTACCTGTGATTCTTTTCCGCAATCAGAACATGTACATGGGTACAGTTTACGATCGTCTGTTGACATTGTTTTGGATAATTATGATGGAATATAAGAACTGTGAGAAATAAAAAAAGGTGAAACTTCAATACGAATAAGTATGTTATAATTTAAACAAATCCAAATGGATTCAGAAGAAGTAAAGCAAAACAAAACAGATGGCGGAAAAATATCCATTAAAAAATCAATGCTCGGCGCTTTAGTGATTTCAATTATTGTAGTTAGTCTAGTAGCCGTGTTTTTTGCAGGTTCGTATATTAGCTTAAAATCAGATCAGATTACAAAATCTGAACTAAATGAGGCAATTGCAAAATTAGAATCAAGGATTTCAAAAACTCAGCAAGTAGATGAACGAGTAAAAGAAATGCCAATTAGCGTATCTATAGATGATGACCCAGTTAGAGGGGAACATGATGCACCAATTACAATTGTAGAGTTTTCTGATTTTCAATGTCCATTTTGTGCTAGATTTCAAATTCAGACACTTCCATTAATTTTAGAACAATATGTAGAAACAGGAAAAGTAAAATTCGTATACAGGGATTTCCCAATACAAAACAGCCATCCCAATGCAATGCCCGCAGCTGCAGCATCAGAATGTGCACATGAACAAAACAAGTATTGGGAATATCATGATGCATTATTTGAAAATCAAGGAGTCTGGAATAAAGTCGATATTGCATCTGCAGTTACAATCTTTAAAGAATTTGCAGCAGAATTAGATTTGAATCAGGATCAATTCAGCAATTGTCTTGATTCAGGCAAATACATCGAAGAGATCAACAATGATCTAAAAGACGGAAGAGATTACGGAATAACTGGGACTCCAGGATTTTTCATAGGAAATGAAGAGAATGGATTTGTAAAACTAAATGGAGCCCAACCTTTTGAAGCATTCAAGAACATAATTGATTCTCAGCTAAACACATGAAAAATAAGAACAAGCGTTTATTAGACCTAAAAGAGATTTAGAAATATCGGAATAATGACGAGTAGGCAATGAGCTTTTTCGTCATTGCTTAAGAGAAGAAAACAAAATGACAAAATTTCAAGATTTAGGATTAAAAGAAGACATACTGAAAGGAATCCGCGAAATGGGGTATGATGAAGCATTTCCTATTCAAGAAGCAGTAATACCAGTTTTACTTACAGGCAGAGATGTCGTAGGACAAGCACATACAGGTTCTGGAAAAACAGCCGCATTTGCTTTAGCCATGCTTCAAGAAATACAGCCAAAAAAAGGCATTCAAGGTTTGGTCATGGCCCCTACAAGAGAACTTGCAATGCAGATTACAACTGAGATTAAGAAATTTGGCAAATACACTGGAATCAGAGTGGCAACAGTGTACGGAGGTCAGGGAATGGGGTTACAATTAGATGCGTTAGATAGAGGAGTAGAGATTGTAGTTGCGACACCTGGAAGATTAATTGATCATCTTAAACGTGGTTCAATAGAACTAGGCGACATTACACACATTGTCTTAGATGAGGCAGATACCATGTTAGACATGGGATTTATTGACGATATTCAGTTTATCTTAGATCTTGCTCCAGAAGACAGAGTCATGTCATTGTTTTCAGCAACAATGCCAACTACAATTCTTAGATTATCTGAAGACTATTTGAAAAATCCAAAACAGTTCCTTCTTGATGCAGATGATCTTAGTGGGGAGGGAATAGATCAAGCATATCTTGTAATCAAAGACAGAGACAAAATGAAGTATCTTATGGATTTCATCAAACCAGTTAAAGGTCAAATCATAGTTTTCTGTTCTACAAAATACAGAACCCGAGATGTTGCAAAATACTTACATCAAGAAAAATTCGACACAGTTGCAATTGAAGGAGACATGTCACAAAGTAGAAGAGAGCAATCAATGGCAAAATTCAGAAATGGTAAAGTAGACATTCTCGTTGCAACAGATGTTGCATCAAGGGGAATAGATGTGCCAAGAGTGGAATTGGTAGTCAATTATGATGTTCCAAATCAAGAAATGGTTTATTTTCATAGAATCGGAAGAACCGCAAGAGCAGGTGCAAAAGGAAGAGCAATTACACTAGTATCATATTCATCAGTAGGAGATTGGAATTTAATCAAACGTCAAATCAAAGTGCCTTTAACTGACTTGAATAAAGAAATGGGCATAGAAATTTCAATTCCTGATCCTCTAAAAAGACAAGCCCCATCTAGAAGATATGGCGGTGGTGGAAGTTCATCAAGATCTGGATATTCCAGAGGTCGCTCTGGAGGATATGGAAGGTCAGGCGGATATGGAGGTTCCAGTAGAGGAGATGCAAGAGATGAGAGAAGTGGCGGAAGAAAAAGATACGGAGACCAAGGCGGTAAAAACAGCTATGGTGGACGTAGCAGATGGTAATAGATGTAAAACTTAAAGACAAGTATCAGAACAATTATTCTAAGAAAAATGCATAGCGGGTTTGTTTTATTAAATTGTGATCTTGGTGCAGAAGAGTACATCGTGGAAGAATTAAAACAAATGCCTGATGTCAAAAATGCACATCTTACTTTTGGAGCATATGATGTAATTGTGGAAATAAATACAAAAGATCAGCAGACATTTGATAAAGCAGTGGCAGGAATTAGAAAATTATCAAGAGTCGAGAGCACAATGACACTAAGTGTAATAAACTCCGAATAATTGTTATAGGAGATAATTCAGGTTTATTTCAAAATGGAAAAAATAGATTATGAAGGAATTGTTTGGGCAATAAATCACAACAATCCAGAGCCATTAGTTGAACACGCTTTACACACATTGGTGATGCATGGAGTAAAAAAAGAAGACATTCAGTTAACAGATGCGCCAGACAATGTCAAAGTTGGTGCGATTGTAGTTGAGATTTGGCCTTATCATCTTGATGTTGCACGGGTAAGAACTATTCGTAATGAATCATTTATCAGCGGTACCGTTATGACAATTGAGCTAAAATTAGATGCTGAAGGTAACTATACAGATTAATTTTGAAAAAATCAAAGAAACAAAATATCATCATTGCCTCCATTGCAATCATCATCATAGGAGCAATAGCAGGTTACAATTATTCATATGATCAAACTAGGCAAAAAGGGCTCAAGTTTGGCAACGAACTTTTACAAATTCAAGAAGACGTAAAACAGTTCCAAATAGAGTTTCATTCAAAAATCACACAGTTTGAAGAAGGAGACTCGACTCAGCAGGAACTATTAGAATATTCAAAAACTCATATTGAAAAAATGCAAAGTGCCATTTTAAAATACGATGACTTGATCCCACCAAAGCAGTTTGCACCTTCAGTTGAATTATTCAAGCTTTCAACACAAGCACAATTAGACAGCGATGAGGAATTAATCGAGTGGATAAAAACGGGAGATGGATCTCACAACATTAGATCAGATTCATTATTACAAGAATCATTTGAATATGAAATGATGGCATTGGGGGAATTTAATGCAGCAAAAACAGGATTAAGATAACAATTCCATAGTTTTGTAAATCGGAATTACATTATAACAAATAATCACAATAAATTCAAATTCTGCAATAAATCCAATGTTGGAGAGAGTTCTTTTATGATTTCTGTTTTGTCTAAAGGAGTTGGTTCTGAAAATTTAATTGGAAATGTAATTGTAAGCATATCTTGATCAGTGTGAGAGATTCGAATAGAATGAACAGTATTGTTGGTTTTTGCGATAAAATCTTTCCATTTTTTTAGATGTTCGCCGACACGAATTATGTGATTGTTTAGCTCATCGATGTCAATATCCAAATCAGAATCAAATAATCCAAATTTAACTAAGGGGATCATGATTAGCCCACCTGTAATTTTATCGTGATTTTTTAGCATTTGGGAAATAATTTCTGCAGAGTTTTCCTTTGGAAATATATCTCCATAATCAGGATCAAAGTATCCAGCTATGAGTTTGTTGGAATCAAATATTCGAAAATATTCATCATCTAAATCTAATTTCCACAATAACTAGGCAACAGAGCATAAATAAATAAACAATTTACCGAAGAGAGTTAAATAAACAAGGAAGAGAAGAAAACTATGGCAATTTCCAAAGAAAACAAGGATTTCATTGATAGTTTAATTGATTACTACATTAGTGAATCAGAGTCATATAGGCAGATTGCAGAAAATTTTGTTCCAGAAGTAGGGTCTGTCCCAGATACAGCGTTTGGGATTATCGTAGGGTGCGTGTATTCTGGATTTTTACAGGCTTATCAAAACCAACAGCAAACACCGGGATTGGAAGATATCAATGAATTCAATCGAATTCTAAAGGACCGTGCCCCATTAATCAAAAAAGCAATTCTGGAACCCATACAGCAACAGATAGCAAAAGACGATTAGAATTAGCAAAAAACTCAATTAACAGTCAATGTTTCACAAAAATCACAGCTAAAGTTTAATTTGATTTTATAGTATCAAAAAACATGAAGGTAGACGGAAGTAAAATTATCTTTGGTTTAGGTGTAGCATCTGCAGTGGCAACTGCAGTCATAGCACTCTATTTTGCAATACGTTGATAAATCAACAAATGTAATGAACGACATATTGTCAGCTACAGATGAATTCAAAATTACGCAACTGGTAGATAATGGCCAAATGGTACAATTAACATTAATTGAAAATGTATCTACGGAGCCAATATCACAAAAACAGATGATTCTTGAAAATGTTTCAAAAAAATTAGATGCTGAAACCAAGGAACAAGTCATGCCATTGTTGGAAGCAATTTTACAAGCTCAGCCAACAGTCAACATCAAAAGTTATCAGCAAACACAGATTACAATTGCGATGCCCAGAGCAAGATACGAAAATATGGGCAGACCACAAGTTGGAAACATCATCGGAATAAATCTTAAAAAACTCTAAAGATTGGAATCTATCTCAGCAATAGATTCTAAAGGTAATGAACAGGTAAAATTTCTACAGACAAAAACAGATGTCTTGTCACTAAAAATTTTACCTGCAAAAAATGGAAATTGTTTAAGGTTTTCCAACTGAGTTTTATTTTTTATTGCCACCAAAATAGATTCGGGTAGGAATTTGCTAAAAAGAAACTTGCAAATTTCAGAATTTTCAGAATTGATAATTGTGATTTCAGTAGGATTTTGCAAGTAAATGTAGATTGTGTTTAGTAAATATCCAAATCCAAATGGATTTTCTGCTGCAATTTGTGCCTGAGATTCCATAATTTGGGTTGCGATTTTCAGGAATTTTTCTTCCTGAGTAAGATGGTACAATCTAAGCATTACAAAACACGAAACAGAGTTGCCAGATGGCAACGATAAATCATAATTGCTCTTTGGTCTGATGATTAATTTTTCATGATTATTTGAAGTCATAAAAAAGCTGCTGCTTTCAGAATCCCAAAAGTGATCAACTAAATAATATCCTAGTTTTAAAGCCAAATCAAGATATTTTGATTCAGGTTCTATCTCAAATACGTCAAGCAGTGCATTTGCAAAATAAGAATAGTCTTCCAGGTAGCCATCTATTTTTGCAACATTGTTTTTGTAAGTTCGTAGTAATTTGTCATCGTAAAGAAGATTGGTTTCAATAAAGGATACACAGTTTTTTGCAGCATCCAAATATTCAGTTTTGCCAGTTACACGATACCCTTTAGCAAACGCTGTGATCATCAACGAGTTCCAGGATGTAAGAATCTTATCGTCAAGTCCAGGGGCAACTCTTTTTGAGCGAACATTCAATAATTTTTCAGAACACCTAGCAAGGATTTCTCTAATCTTGTCTTCAGAGATACCAAAATGAAATGATACTGCTGAGATGTTTATATTATTACATAAAATACTGTTGCCTTCCCAATTTCCTCCATCAGTGACATCATAGTATAAACAAAACAGATCAGTATCATCCCCAAGAATCTCTTTGATTTCATTTTTCTTCCAAACATAGAATTTTCCTTCAACACCTTCTGAATCAGCATCATATGCAGAAAAAAATCCCCCTTCTTTTGATGTCATTTCTCTCAACACATAACCTAGTGTCTTATGCAAAACTTCAAGATAGAAAGGATCTTTTGTAATCTGATATGCTTCAGCATAATTTACAGGAATCAAGGCATTGTCATAAAGCATTTTTTCAAAGTGTGGAACAAGCCACCGTGCATCTGTAGAATATCGATGAAATCCGCCACCAATCTGGTCAAATATGCCGCCTTTAGCCATTTTATTTAGAGTTTTAAGCGCAAATTCATTAAATTTTGAAAGCCCAGTCAGTTTTGCATATCTAAACAAAAATGATACATTTGCAGCATTTGGAAATTTTGGTGCAGAGCCAAAACCACCATATGCTGCATCACCTAGTTGAAATAAATTCATGGCAGCTTCATCAAGAATGGTTCTCTCCAGTTTTGATGGAACTTTTAGAGTCTCTGTTTTTTGTAATGCACCAAGAAAATTTTCAGCTGCTTTTTCAATATCTTTTGGTTTTTCTTTCCAAGCTTGAGCCAGTTGTCTAGTAATACTTCCAAATCCAGGGCGGCCATAAGAATCAAAAACAGGAAAATAAGTTCCAACATAGAATGGTTTTTGATCAGGAGTTAGAAAAATACTCAGAGGCCATCCTCCTTGCCCTGTTGCTATCTGACAAACTTTTTGATAGATGTCATCAATGTCAGGTCGTTCTTCTCTGTCAACTTTGATGTTTACAAAATGTTCGTTCATAAATTCTGCAACTTCCTCATTTTCAAATGACTCATGTGCCATGACGTGACACCAGTGACAAGCACTGTATCCCACACTGAGAAAGATCGGCTTGTTTTCATCTTTTGCCTTTTTTAGAGATTCATCATTCCAAGCATACCAGTAAACAGGATTATGCGCGTGTTGAAGTAAGTATGGACTAGTTTCATTAATCAGACTGTTTTCTACCACACCAAATCACATCGCTAATGGTATTTGTACCTAATTGGTATTTAGTAAAATATTCCCTTACCTTCTTCTAGCTCGTAAATTCTAACATTGATTTTGGCCAATAATTTGACTTTAGATTTATGGGCTTTTTTGTCATGACTGTAATCTTTTTTCTCCACTAGTTCTTGCAATCTTTTTAATTGTTCTAGTGAAATCTTTTTGAATTCGCTTTTCGAGCTTGAAATAAGTTGAAGTAAAGTAATGCGTTCACGATCCTCAGCGGAGATGTCCTTTGACATACATTTCATGAGAACAGGATCTTTATTTTTCTAATGAACGAATCTTAAAATTCCGTGCTTAAAATAGACAAATATGAAAATGCGAGCCATGGTGCTATCTGAATGTGCTCCAATTGAGACCAATCCATTGAAATTAACTGAAATTGACAGACATGAAATTAAAAAACCAGATGAGATTTTAATAAAAATTGAGGCGTGTGGAGTTTGTCACTCACAATTGCATGGAATTGAGGGGGATTGGAAAGATATTGGAATTCCACCTAGTTTGCCTACAGTTCCAGGTCATGAGTTAGTAGGCAAGGTGGTTGAAATTGGCAGCAATGTCACCAAATTCAAAGTAGGAGACAGAGCAGGAATGACACCATTACTTGAGGCTTGTAAAGAATGTCAATACTGCAAAGAAGGAAAAGAACAACTTTGTGAATCATCGGTAATTACTGGAGAATCACTCAAAGGCGGCTATGCAGAATACATTACGGTATCAGAAGATTTTGCAACAAAAATTCCAGAAAACATGAAATCAGAATATGCTGCACCGTTGTTCTGTGCAGGAATTACGGCATACAAGGCAGTAAAAGCGGCAGAACCACAATTGCACAAAAAAATAGGAATATTTGGAATTGGAGGAGTGGGTCACATGGCAATACAATTTGCCAAAGTAGAAGGATGTGATGTCATTGCATTTTCACGCAGTAAAAATCATCTTGATGTTGCAAAGAAATTAGGAGCAATAGACACCATGGCTTTTTCTGAAAACCAAGAATTCTTAGATGAACTCAAGAAAAGACATGGAATGTTAGATGCCGCAATAGTTTTTGCTCCAGCAGATATAGTAACTGATGTTGCAATCAAATCAGTGAAGAGAGGAGGATTAATCGTAATTGCAACAGTTGGTAAAAATCCAACATTTTTTGCATTTGATGAAAAAACAATCAGAGGAACTGTAATTGGTTCAACAAAGGACATGGAGCAAGTCATTAAAATATGCAATGAGAAAAATCTGACAGTCATCACAGAGACGTATCCACTAGAAAAAGCAAACGAGGTCCTCAAAAAACTAAAAGATTCTCAAATTCAGGCAAGAGCAGTACTAATACCATAACACGCAAAACAGTAAAAATTCAAGAAACTATATAGATTACAGATATACTATATCATTACAAGAAAACATTACGATTTGGTTATACCAAAATTCCCCAAATAGTATTCATGATAAACATACCAAAAATACAACTAGTAGAAGATTTTATCGAAGGCGAGTTAGAATACGACGATGACGGCGTCTATTACGGAGAATAACTAGAGATTCAGCAAGCATTAGAAAAATAAATCTACTCACTGACTAACTCATTAAGAATATCGTCTAAATCCTGCTTCCATAGTTCTGCAATTTTTATCTCATGTTGAAGAATTTCCCTATCCATTTCATCGTAATCATTTTTTTCATGTGTGCCTATTTGAGAGATAAGGTTAAGGAGCAGATTTCGTTTTTCCTGGATCAAGTCTATTGCACTAGTAACAGTCATGTATCCTTTAGAGGGAATGTCAACTTAATGTTTTAGATAATAAAAATACAAATTAATTTTTATTTTCAAAATAATAGAAACGTCCATTGCAACAGATCACAGTAAGACAGATTATTTGAGATTCAAATTTGAAAAAGTATTGAAAAAAATCCAATTTGAAATTACACAGAATAAATCAGTTGATTCTGTCTATCTTGTCAAATCCTTCATCAGCTGTAGGTATGTCAAATGAATTAATTTGTCCTAGTATCACCTCTTTGGGGATGAACTTTCCGGTTTTTCTTTCTCTGTTCTTTAGTCTCTTAAATATGGTATTTTGTGGCAATTCAAAACTCACTGCAAATAACTCCAGATGCTTTCCATGCTCTATTGCAAATGTCTTTAATTCATTAATTAGTGAAATTCGAATATTTCGTTTTAAGTGGGTTCTGTCTATTACAAAGTCTTTATCATTTAAGATGCATTCGCGTATTTTTTCAAAGAATTTGTTTGTAATGTAATCAAATTTTTTCTTGTTTTGAACATAATTAAATGCCTCAGTGTATGATACGCCCATGCTTTCTGCTAATTGTTCAATTATGGAATCTGTGGAGCATACAACGTATTCCTTATGAGAATTCACCCAAGTGGTTTTACCAGAGCCTGAAACTCCAATCATGAATATTCCCTTCATAGGTTAACATGATTTCAGACAATTATTTGGGTATAACCAAATACAGCAGGTGTAAAATCATAACAAAACTTGAGTAAATTTTGATTGATAAAACAATTTTACAATAGTTTAATTACAACAGAATTTCACCGAGTTTTAGAAAGATATGCCATTCGATAGAGAAGAAAGAGAAATGTTCAAAGCAACATGCGGGGACTGCGGAAATGAATGTCAAATACCATTCAAACCAAAAGACGACAGACCTGTTTATTGTAGAGAGTGTTTCCAGAATCACAGACAAAATTAGTAAATCGTTTTGAGCAAATCTCAAAACTCCGAAATTTTATTAAAACAAACACTTAGAATCAATTAGCAGTACCATACATTATTGGGTTTGATTCCATCAAGAGACAAAATAAAAATCGGGATAACAGTACAAATAGTACAAAAACAGGATCAACGTTCAGGAAATTTAACTGAAGGTGTAGTTAAGAGGATTCTTACTTCAAGTAATTTTCATCCTCATGGAATTAAAGTTGAATTAGACAATGGAAAAATAGGACGCGTTCAAAATATAAAAAAATAAAAAAGAACCCAACAAATACAATCAATTATAATTTACGGGTTTTTGAAACATCATCATTCATTACTTGTTTACTGGCTTAAATAACGGATTTACAAAATTTTTATTGTGAACTGCAAACGATGCCATCACACAAATGAAGCACATGTCCCATCAAGGGAGAATAAATCACTGATGCTAGTAGGCAAGTGTTGCATCCCTAATTGCACCTGTCAGCAATATCTGGACCCAATTCAAGAGATAGACGAAGACTTGATGTAACTATAATTCATATACCAAATTCTTCTAAGACAGTTTATGAACAAACATGCTCCAGCTGATGAAATGCGAAAAGAGCTAGACAATATGTTATCCAAAATCAACGCAATGGAAATTATTGCATCTGATGAATTTCAAAAAGGGTCAGTCAAAGTATTGAGAGCGCTAGTTGAAGGACAAATTCATTCAATTAATGAATTTGAGCATTTGAAAAAAGCGATGGACTTGTTGACATTGGAATTATTCAAGGTTCAAAATAAAATTAAGAGTCAAGTCTAGTATCACTTAAACCACATTCAGTGCAGCGAATAATTGTTGTATTTTCAAGGATTCTCTCAACTTTCATCTCAGAGCCACAACAAGGACAGGGTGTAGGAGGAGTGTTTTGCGAATCTATCTTAGGACGTACTTTGTAGTCAGGTTTTACATCTTTTTTTATTTCTAGATTACATGTTGGGTGATATCGAGCAATTATCAAATCCAAAATTCTTGCTCTCTCGTCGTTTCCAGATTCAAACATTGGTAAAATTGCAAGAAACAGTGATCTCTCAGAACCAGAGTTTTCATTCCAACATTTGAAACTAGGATGTGCAGTGAAAAAATTCTCATCAAAAGTCTGCTCGCAGTTGCCAGCATAAATTATGTTAAAAGAGTCTTTTTGACGAGACATTATCAAATAGACTACTTTTTCCATTGGTGGTCCCCATTCTTGAAGTTTTATTGGACCTAGAAATTCATACTGGAGAATTTGAATACTCAACAAATACAGATTGCGTTACTGGCTTTTGTTTTTTTCCAATATAGGATAATAGTGCCAAGATTTGATCGCAGATTACATCTTGAAAAGAATAAATTCAAGAGAAATAGATTTTCGTTGAATGAAAGATCCTCATAATCATGCACATGTAGGTTATGGCATGATTTTAGTTGCTGCAAGTCTTACAGCAATTGCTCTTGTTGCATTGGCAATAGGCTCAAATGTACTTTTTGGAGACAACATCCAGAGAGAAAATACGGCTCATTTCAAAGAATGTAAGGCAAATGATTTCAAAACAGAGGGCTGTGAGAAATACTGGGATAGAATAAACAACGACGTATCTGGAATTTATGTAGATTTAGAAAAATAGTAAATCAATACCCGTTTGCAAAATCTTCCATTGTGTTTAGATTTTTTGTCAATCTATTCATTGCATAAAATGCGCCACCAACAATTCCTGCATGGTAAAAAGTATACAAAAATACGGCGGATGAAGTATGATCAGATCTAGTAAAGCTAAGTATCAACATTGTAAAGAAAACAAATGTGCTAACACATGTAATTAGTCTATCAATGATTCCAGAGCCCAATCCAACAATTCTTTTTGTTGCTCCTGCCATCAAAGCAATGCTGGTAATAATTAGAAATGTTGCACCGCCGTTTGTAGTCACATATTCATTTAACCAGGGAAGTAAACCTTCATCTAAGATGTTAGATTCAGGCATCATGCTACCATGGTTTAATGCAAAATTAACAGAACCAAACATGCTACCTATAACAAAAAAGAACAGGAGAGTTTTGACAATTGATCTTTTAAGTGGGCTGCGTATTTCACTTGGTTTTACAGCTCTCTCGGTGATTCTAACGCCGTAAAGAAATCCTATTGCACCTGCAGGAATAAACATGAGATTAATTAGAATGGGGGATTCGCGATTGATTGCCTCGATTTGAGGAAAAAAGATCATAAACAAAAGTACTGCAGATAATGCAGATACCATAAACAATATCAAATTAAGATATTTACGATCGCCTGATTCGGATGCATTGGTTTCCCAATTGTACACTTTTAGGAATCAGAAGAAAATCATTAAAGAGCAAGTCAAAAAATCATTTGGTCAAATTATCAATTCTCTTTACCCTTTTTACAGGCATCAGCCTGGTAAAGACGATGAAAGGGGCAAAAGCAGTCATAATTGCAGGTGTTGTGATTATGATTATGGGTGTGATTTTTCATTTTCAGGGACAATCAATGATAGGACCACAATCATCATTTATGTATTCAAATCCAGAGTGGGTCACATACGGAATTCAAATAGCTGTTTTAGGTGGAATTGTTTTGGCAGTTGGCATATCTTTTGGTCTCATCAAAAGAGACTAGTCAGTTACACGAAGAGTTATCGTGCTACGAATTTTGTCTAATTTTCGAACCCTGGATGAAATAATTTTGCTCATTTCTTCTGCAGTGTCAGTTTCAAATTTAACAACAAGATCATAGCTGCCAAAAGTAATTGTGCAATCTTTAATTTCTGGAATTTCTTTTAGTTGCAAATAAATTGAATGCTCTTCTCCTATTTCACAGCTAATCAACATGTATGCTTTTTCCATCCTAATTGCACTTTCTAAAAGTGACGGTAACTTAAAGACATCTGAAAAATATTTTAAAAAAAGAGATCTTAGAATCCTGCAATAATAGGATCTTCAGGTTTCATTATTTCACGCAACAGTATAGTAGCAAATGAACCTCTGGAAAGAGTAAACTCTACAGTAGTATCTTTTGCCAAATAATCTGTACATTGTATCGCTGCTTGTCTGAATCCACCTTCACTACTAATTTCCTGCATTTCTTTGATGAAAAAATCTTTTGGGACAATCTCTTCAGTTTCTAAAATTTTAGATATTTGAAAATCAAAACGTGTTTTTTTGTAATATGAATATCCTATAAAAGGTAATGCAAGATGCTGATCTAAACCTTTAACATACTTTCCAATTATCCCGTGAAAATCATAGCAGACATCGCCTTCTTGTGCCTCAAATAGATTTTCTCCGTCTGCAAATGCAGCACTTAATGCATGATTGAAAAGAAAAGACTGGTATGCTTGAATGTAAAATCTTCTAAGTGATAACGGTATTGCATGAATTGCTTTTTGTTCAGTATCATGTTCAATCATTTCTTGAAGGACTATTCTTTCAATGTCCATTTGTGTCGGAACCTGATCAAAATATTTTTTGTAGTTTGATTTGTCAGTGAGTTTTTCTCGGATCTCTGTGTTTTCTTTAGAGTCGTAAGGAGATGTAAAAGAGACGATTAATTCAACTGCTTTTTTGAAATTACGCTGTAAAAGTGCCTTGCCAATTAGATGAGTGACTGGTCTTTTAGAGCCAAAACGTTGGTAGCCATAAAAATTTAGAATTTTATCATATTCGGTAAAATCAGCCAGTTTACCAGTACATCCAGATATTTTTATGCGAAAATGATTACCAATCATATCTTTTTTGGACAATGGCTTTTTTACAAATCCAATTTTTTCAAGCGAGTATTTTTCAGAGGTATAGTTTTCTATCGACTTTCCTTTGCTATCAGAGCAAACAAATTGTTCAGTTACTGCAGAAGCATCCTTTAGTCCAAGTGCCTTTAATCGAATTCCTTTTTTTCTAAAGATATCAGCAAGTGCATGATTTGTATCTATTTTTTTCTTTTTTAGTTTGTAAACAGCATAACCATCTTGTGGATTAATTGACTTTAATGATTTCTCAGATATAATTTCAGTTACCTCAAAGCTCTCAGCTTCGGTTCTGATTTGTCCTCCAATTCCATTAAATTTTGTACTATAAACAGAGATACCTATTTGAGAATCGATTTTAGGTATCACGGCAATATTGTCACTGTAACAAATTTACTTACTGAGACATCTTCAATTTGAGTTCCTAGCAACACTTTGTATTTTCCAGGAGTTGCATTATCAGATGCAGAAATTGTTACATCCACATTTTTAGTATTTGTGGATAATTGAAAAGAGCCAGACACATTTGAAGTGACAGTCAAAAAGTCTTGAGGATCTGATAATATCAGAGATACATCAGACAAATCTTGCTGTGAAGATATTGTAAAAGACAAGTTATTTGATTCGCCTGGCTTTAGTGAAATATCTTTAGAATCAAGTTCAATTCCAAACGGAAGTGCAACAGAAGTGTCAACTACACCTACATTATTTTCGACCCATTCGGTAAACCAAATTTTATCATTGTTTATGGTAAAATCAAAGACCTGAGCCAAGCCACAATTAGTGTCTGCTGCACAGTCACCCCAAGATGGATTTTTTGATGGGATGAGATATTCAACAAGTGATTCAGATTTTGGATCAAGTACTGCGATACTGTTTGATGTTTGTTCATTGAAAACCAATTGTCCATCAGAATTTGGTTGAATCCAATATGGTCGGGATATTGGAGATTTTATGAGTCCAGTAGAGTTACCGTATGTAGATTCTTTTGGATCAGATGTAACATACTGAGTAAATTGTTGTGTTGTAGGATCAAAATTAAAAACAGATGAGCTTGATGTGTCTGCTAGCCAAATCATGCCATCAGATACAGATATGCCGTTTGGAGTAAGTAGTTCAGAAGGTAATTGAAATATTTCGATGTAATCAAGTGAGAAAAGAGAATCTTCGTTAACATTTGCTATAGAGTTACGATAACCTTCTTGATCAAATTTAACCAATACACCTCCTTGCTGGAAAATCCAATTTGTGAACCAGACATTTTTATCAGTATCAATTGCAAAATCACCAGTTACAGAACCATTAACAGGAGAAGGAAGACTAAGATATCTCAGATTATCGTTGGATTGAGTAGGATCTAAAAAGGTAATTTTGTTTCCAGTGAAATCATTTATTATTATTTGTGAACCATCAACTTTCAATTTTTGTGGTAATGAATTGCCTTCAGAAGGATAATCTATGCGCTGATATTTTTCATCCTGTATAGAGAATCGCCATACAGAATCATAAGATTCGTCGGTATACCATAGTGAACCATCAGGAGAGTAATCAATTCCCCAGATCATAGAACGGCCATTTTTTGGCCATAATGGGTTATCAAATTCAGTAAAGGATTCAGTAGTCGGATTAAATTTTGCCAAGTTGCCAGTATTGGATTGTGCAAACCATACATTTCCATCAAAGTCTGTAACTATTGCCAAAGGATTTGTACAATCTGTTGGAATTGTATACTCTTTTACAAATGCTGTTGATTTTGCATCTCCGGAACCGCAGAATTGTGCACGTTGAGCATCAGGAAAATTATCAGCCGGTGTTCCGGTGGATGTCATTAGTGGATCTTCAGATTGCATGGGAGTATTCTGAAGAAGTACACCAGCAGCCAAGGACGTCAGCATTATTGTTGCAAAAAATATAGCGACAATAATTCCTTTTTTATTCACAATTTAAAAAATATCAAGCCAAGTTATATCTCATTCCAAGAACAAATGAAAATCTAAAGCAATTTCAAATCGCCAGTTATTTTATCAATAAGATTCTCAGGAGCTGGACCGATTGAGATGCAAGTAATGGTACCAGGAGCAATTTGAGTATGTCCGGCATCTGTAACTTCAGACCAGGGAAGATCCAAATCAATTGCGTGTTTTTTTACTTCTTGTAGTTCTTTGATACCTGAAACTTTGAGTACGACTTTCTCTTGTCCTCCCCACCATTTGCTGAACCATTCAGGATGAGATTTTCTGACATGCTCGGCCCCAAGAACACAGGCATGACCTACTTGTGCAGCAATCTTTCCTTTTCCCATTTCAAGGTCAGTTCTAACTACAATTACTTGCTTAATGTCGCCCATAATGATATCAAAAAACACACCTAATGAAAAACTTTTGAATTAAATAATTGACAAAGAAACGAAATCTGTGTACTCAGATGTAGTAATTGCTGGCGGAAGTGTTGCAGGATTAATCTGTGCAAGAGAAATTGCCAGCAACAAACACAGTGTGCTTGTAATAGAAGAAGATTATGAGATTGGTACTCCTGAACATTGTGGTGGATTGGTCAGCACCGCCGGTTTGGAAGAACTTGGCATAATTCCATTTAGAAAAACTTTTGATCATTTAATAGAGTCTGCGGAAATTCATGCGCCAAATGGAAGTAGTTTTTCGATAAATTCAAAGAAACAAAAAGTAGCGGAGATTAGCAGAAGAGAGTTAGATAAACAAATAGCACATCAAGCACAAAAAAATGGCGCAGTAATCAAAGTAAGAACTAGTTTTCAAGAATTGACAGACAAAGGAGTGAGAACTAGTGAAGGTGAAATTGAATGTAAGATTTTTGTTGATGCAAGAGGAGTGTCATCTCTAATCCACAAAGACAGAACAGGAATTTTATCTTCTGCTCAATACGAAATTTACGCAAATTGGATAAAGAAAGGAAATGTGCAAGTATTTTTTGATCAAGAAAAGTATCCAGGATTTTTTGCATGGGTAATCCCATCAGATGAAGGCAAGGGAAAGGTAGGAGTTGCAGGAAAAGGAATCAATGTTGTAGAAGCAATAGAGAAATTTCTTGAATCAATGGGAGACTATTCAACAATTAGGAAAATTTATGCTCCCATCTGGATCAAAGGGCCAATAGAGAAATTCATCGATGGAAAAACAGTAATAATTGGAGATGCTGCTGGACAAGCAAAACCAACTACAGCTGGTGGGATTTATTCTAGTGGAATGGGCGGGTTGTACGCAGGACAAGCAATATCAAAATTTTTAGAATCAAAAGACAAGACAGATTTAGAAGAGTATCAAAAAAGATGGACAGAGAAATTTGGAAAAGAATTCGAAAAGCAATTATTTGCAAGAAAAATTTTAGAGAGACTAGACAACAACACTATCAACAAATTATTTGAATCAATAACACCTGAAATCACAAAAGAGATTTCTGAAAAAGAAGACTTTGATTTTCATACTGGCTCTATAGTAAAATTACTTGGGATCAAAGGTTCGCTCAAAACGGCTCAGGCCATAATTGGCGGAGAATTTAAAAAACTTCTGAGTTGAAAGTATACAAATTCTAAGCAAGGTATAAATGATGTTTGGAGAAAATTGTGGCATGTCATCTACTATTTCATTACCAAAATGCAGTTGTTGTCACAGACACATTATGCCTAATGATAAATGTGTAAAATTCAATTGCCCAAATTGTGGCGAGAAACTAGTATGGAGATGTGAAAGTTGCAGAGAAGCAGCAAGAACATACATTTGTGCTTCATGTAATTTTCAGGGACCTTAGAAATTGGCTCAGTTATTACTAGTTACTAAAATTCTTCCAACTGGAACAGATATAGATCTTGATAAATTATCTGAAACCATCAAAGGAAAATTGAAAGAAGGAATACAGATGAAAAGACATGCAAAAGAGCCACTGGCATTTGGAATAGAATTTCTTAAAGCAGAATTTGTTTTAGAAGATAAAGAAGGTCAAATGGATTCATTAGAAGATTCTGTTAAATCTGTTGAGGGCGTAAGTGAATTTGAAGTGCTCAACATGAGTAGAATGTCAGTAGACATGAAATAGGTGATTTTTTGGTACGCAAAGACGAACCTTTGCAAATGCGAGTGGGAGAAGCTAAACAAAGAGACATTGGCAAAAAACGCGCCAGAATTGGACCAGAAGCTATGGATCATCTCAAAGTCACACCAGGAGATATTATCGAAGTCATGGGATCAAGAACTAGCTGTGCAGTTGTTTGGCCATCAGATGAGGATGAAAAATCTCCAGACATAGTAAGAATAGATGGACAAACAAGAAAAAATGTAGGAGCATCATTAAATGATATTGTAAAAATAAGAAAAGCCACATCAAAGATTGCAAAATCGGTCATACTAATACCTGTAAATGATTCTGTAACAGTCGATAAAGAGTTCACAGACTTTGTAAAAAACAGACTTAAGGGATTGCCAATTACGCATGGTGATGAAATTTCTGTAATGATTTTAGGAAACTCTATGGACTTTAAGATTAGCAAGACAACTCCAAAGCACATAGTCAAAATAGACAGAGCCACAAATCTTACAATCTCAACAGAGGCATCAGGTGATAGAAAAGTCAGAGTAACTTATGAAGAAGTCGGTGGTCTTGGACACGAAATAAAATCAATGCGAGAAATTGTAGAATTACCATTAAAACATCCAGAGTTATTTGTAAGATTAGGAGTAGAGCCCCATAGTGGAATTTTGCTGTATGGTCCTCCAGGTTGTGGTAAGACATTGATTGCAAAAGTTCTTGCAAGTGAATCAGAGGCAAACATGTTTTCAATTAACGGTCCAGAAATAATGAACAAGTATTACGGGGAAACAGAAGCAAAGCTAAGGGACATCTTCAAGGAAGCAAAAGACAATTCTCCAAGCATAATATTCATTGATGAAATAGATGCCATTGCTCCAAAAAGAGAGGAAGCTTATGGAGATGTAGAAAAAAGAGTTGTAGCTCAATTGCTAGCTTTGATGGACGGTCTAAATGACAGAGGAAATGTAATTGTTCTTGGAGCGACCAACAGACCAGAAAGCATTGATCCTGCTCTTAGAAGACCAGGTAGATTTGACAGAGAGTTTGAGATATCAGTTCCAAATGAAGACGGCAGATTAGAGATTCTCATAATTCACACAAGAGGAATGCCTGTTGCAGATGATGTAGACCTTAAGGACTTGGCATCAGAGTTACACGGATACACAGGAGCAGATATCAAATCACTTTGCAGAGAAGCAGCATTAAAATCAATTCGACGTTATTTACCAGAGATAGATCTAGAGACTGAAAAAATATCATCAGATGTATTACAATCAATGCAAATAAAATTAATCGACTTTTACGATGCAATGCATGATGTAATACCTACAGCAATGAGGGAGTTTTACGTAGAAAGACCAAAGGTATGGTGGCAAGATGTTGGAGGATTAGAAGAGGTCAAAAAATCATTGACAGACAATCTTATTGTTGCAATGAAAGAGCCAAGCAAATTCACTAAAATGGGAATCAAACCTCCAAAGGGAGCATTAATCTACGGACCACCAGGGTGCGGTAAAACACTCATTGCAAGAGCACTTGCTACAGAGACTGGGGCAAATATGATCTTAGTTAAAGGTCCAGAGATTCTTTCAAAGTGGATTGGGGAATCAGAAAAAGCAGTAAGAGAGATTTTCAGAAAGGCCAAAACATCATCACCATGTGTTGTGATTTTTGATGAGTTAGATTCACTTGCGCGTTACAAATCAGGAGAGGGCGGAGTAGGAGAGACAGTTCTAAGTCAACTACTAACTGAGATTGAGGAGGGAACATCATCAAGAGTAGTCGTAATAGGAATTACAAACAGACCAGATGTATTAGATAACTCACTACTTAGAACAGGAAGATTAGATTTGGTACTATATGTTCCACCACCAGACGATAAAGGCAGATTAGAGATCATCAAAATACTAACAAAGAAAATGCCGTTGGCAGGAGATGTGAAACTAGATGAAATTGCAGTTGCTACTCAAAATTATACGGGAGCAGACTTGGCAGCACTATGCAGAGAAGCAGCAGTTCAAGCAATGCGAAACAACACAGCAAAGATATCAAGTGTGGATTTTGCAAAAGGCATGAAGCAAATTAAACCATCAATTACCAAAGAGGTTGAACAATGGTATAATACAGTAAGAGAAAGTATATCTAATGTGGTACCCAAGTCAGGAGATAAATCATTTTACGGATAAAAATGGCAATTCCACTAAAAAATATAATGCATGAAAAGATCAAGGAAGCAAATTCTCTTACAGATGTAGAGCTGTACAAATCTTTGACAAAAGATGAGATAGTAATTCCAGAAGATAAATTCAATAAATTATTGCTAGACCTGGAAATTTTAGGACTGATCAAAGTTGCATGGATAACAAAAGATGCCCGCAGAATAGAGATAGTCACAATAAAAGAAGAGATAGACATAGTGGATGAACAAAATCAAGAGATGATGGAAAAAGACTATGAAGCAAGTTTTCCTGGTTTTGAAAAATAATTAATTTCTAAAATAACGGAAAATGAAATGCTGCATCTAATGCGACTGCAACAAAAATTATTGTAAGATAGGGAGCAGTTACCTTGTATGCTTTCCAGGCAAATTCAGATGTCGGATTCTTTGTGAGTTTATAGTGGTAAGATAACATCAATCCGCCTGAAACGGCTGCAATTACAGTGTATACAATTCCCATGCCAAATGCAGAAAGCATCAAAGAGTATGGAAGTAAAATCAAAGTATTTCCCAAGATGTATTTTGATGTTCTTTGCATTCCAATTACAACTGGAAGCATTGGAATGTTGGCTTGAGCATATTCATCTTTTATTTTCATTGCAAGACACCAAAAGTGTGAAGGTGTCCATACAAACACCAAAAATCCTACGAGGAATCCCAACAGATCCATACTACCAGTTGCAGCTGACCAACCAGCCCAAGCTGCGGCACTGCCAGCAATTCCACCAATTACAATATTTGATGAGTTTAATCGTTTAAGCCACACCGTGTAAATTATGACATATGAGAATATTCCCAATGCAATAAAAAATGCAGATACAGCATTTAGTGTAAAGTATCCGTAAATTACAGAAATACAGCTTACAGCCAATCCATAAATCAAAACATGCAAAGATTTCATCCTTCCAGAAGGAATGGGTCTAGTGCTGGTTCTCGTCATTTTTGGATCAATGTCTTTGTCATAGTAGTGATTCAGCGCACTTGAACCAGCAGAGGCTAATGCACCAGCAATTATGATATGCAAATATGCCCAATAATCTAATTGTGGGGCATTTGGAACCAGTTTATTTGCTGCATACATGGATGTTACAGCGGTAATTACAAGTAAAACAACAATTCGCGGTTTGGATATTTCCAATATTTCCTTAAAGCCCAATCTCATATATCCAAATCAGAAGCCATTTAATTTATTCGCCTTTGATGATCCGTGTTATTTCAAAAGAATTAAGTATATCAGCCATGAGAGCTAGCTTGAATGAGTAATTGGGACCTCATGATGCCAGGCATGGGATTGACAGCTATAGGTTTAGCAGGTGTGACAATATCGTATTCAGGAATAGCTCACACATTTATCGATGGAATGCATGCATTGACAGGTCTAACCATGTTTATCGGACTGATCTTTTTATCAGCAGGTATCTTAGATGGTGGCATCTCAACTAGCAACAGAGCCAAGGCAACTGCTCTAGTAATCATATCCATTGCATTAGGATTTGGAACATTTGCATTAACAATGAATTCATCAAATTACACAATTACATTAGCAGGATTATTGATGGCAATTGCTTTTCCGTCAATTATAATAGCATATCTTGCAATGAAGATGCCACAGTATGCCAAACCAGTTGGAGTAATTGTGTGTCTAGCAAGTGCAACAGGAATTATCATGTGGTTTGCATTTGGATTGGTAAGTCCAGATACTTACATGATTAACGAACCAGTTGCAGAAGAGGTTGTTTCAGAAGAGATACAATTGGCAGGTCCAATATTTGCAATTACAATCTTAGTAGATTCTGCCATACAAGGGAATCCAGATTATGAACCGGATGTTGCACATGTTCCAAAAGGACACATTGTGGAATGGACAAATGCAGATACAGCTCCACATACAGTAACTAGTTCAGTCGACTTTGGTGACACATTTAATTCAAACATGATCAACGCGGGTGAAAAGTTCACACTAGACACAAACAAACTGGCAATTGGTGAATATGAGTACATGTGTGTAGTGCATCCATGGATGATAGCGACTTTGATTATTGAAGAGCCAAAAGAAGATGTCAAAGTAGTGATTCCACAGGGAGCGGGAATGGAACAAATTGGACAAATCTATTACGATCCTGAATTGATTCAAGTTCCAGTTGGAACTACAGTAGTTTGGGAAAATACAGATAATGCAATGCACACAGTAACTTCAGGCAATCCCCAAGACGGACCAAATGGAACATTTGATTCGATGATTTCTGCAGGTGATTCATTCAAGTTCACATTTAATTCTCCAGGAAAAGAAGACTACTTTTGCATAGTGCATCCTTGGATGATAGGCTCTGTTGAAGTACAATAGGTTTGCAAAAAATTATCCTAACTGAATCTCAAAAAAAAATACTTGCAAATCATGCATCTAATGAAAAACCAAACGAGTCATGTGCGGTATTGTTTGGCACTTTGGACAGTCAGAAAACAACAGTAAAAGAAATTTTTCTTACAGAAAACATAGACAAGTCTCCTATTAATTTTACAATTTCAAATGAGCAATTAATTAAATGCTACAAAACAGCGGAAGAAAAAAAGATAGAAGTTGTAGGGATATTTCATTCGCATCCAAATTCTGAGGCATATCCATCAGATACTGACAAAAAATTCATGTACAGCAATCCAGTTGTCTGGGTAATTTATTCAGGAATAACAAATGAATTCAAAGCATATGTACTTGAATCAGATATTGTGGAAATTTCAATTGAAACATAAGGCAAAAATAGAAAGCAGGTATTTACGTAGATTATATCACATCAAAGGTAAACTGATTTAAATGAAACACAAAATTCTACTTTTAATTCATTGGTCAATGATCATAGCCCTCATAATATCTTCAATAGTATTTGTTTTAGATGAAATAGAATTGGCAAACTCTGAGGCGGAAATCAGAGATGGCAAGATATTATTTTGTAATGAAAATGAATGTACAAGTTATCAAGCAAAGACATCTACAACATTTTTGAAAATATTCATCTTTGAAACAATAGTAGCAATATTAGCTCTAGTAGCTTTACGTGAAGGAATTTCGCTTGAGAAAAGATTTGGTTAGATCTTTGAATTAAATATCCCTTTTTTTAAACAGATTCATGGAAATTCACGTATACGACACCTATGTCAAAGCCAAAGATGGTCATACCATGCACTTTGATGTAATTACTGGTGAGAAAAATCACGACAAAGCCATCACATACGGCAAAGAGTGGTTAAAATCAGTCGGTGAACCAAGTGCAACAATGACTACCAATGAATGCCAATTCTGTCATTCACAAGGTGCACCAGAGCCTGTTGAGCGGGCAATTAAGGAGAAAGGTTATTTCATCCAAAAGATGGAAGGCTGTCCTTAAACATTTTCCTTTTTTAATTTTGATCTATATTTTTTAGGACAATTCTTTTCTTTAAAGCATGACAGACCAGAAATATTCAAAGTGGACAGTGGAAGGAGACAAAAAAACAAAATGGATTTGCGGTTGTTTTCAAACAGCGGATGATTATTTTAAATTCTGTGAAAAACACAATGACATTTTGAAAAAAGCAATTCAGATACAAATAGATGAATTGGATTTGACTCTGATAGTAGAAGACTAGAGTGCAAGTATTGCTACAAATGCAGATACAAAGACAATTGCAATTGTGTTTAGTAATTTAATTACGGTGTTTAATGCTGGACCTGCTGTATCTTTGTAAGGATCACCGATGATATCACCGACGACTGCTACTTTGTGCAAATCAGTTCCTTTGTTACCTTGCATTTCCACTAGTTTCTTTGCATTATCCCATGCACCACCGGTGTTTGCCAAGTGGTATGCCAATGGAAGTCCAGTAACAACTGCGCCCATCAATAGACCAGCTACTGCAGTTGGTCCTAAGAGAATGCCCAAAGCAATTGGAGATATGATTGCAATTATTGCAGGTTTCCAAAGTTCCTTAATTGATGCAGCAGTTGCAATATCGACACATTTAGCATAATCAGGTTTTGATGTTCCTGCCAAGATTCCAGAATCAGATTTGAATTGTCGTCTTACTTCGTCTACCATTTTTCCTGCAGCACGAGAGACACCGTTGATAAGTTGTCCTGTAATGATAAATGGAATCAATCCACCAACCAACAATCCTACAATGATAGTTACATTTGTCAAACTATAATTCAAATCCAAAACGCCTGCAAAGATATGTGATGCCTCAAACTGGAATGCCTGTATCATGGCAAGTGCAGCCAATCCAGCGCTGGCAATAGCAAATCCTTTGGTTACGGCTTTGGTTGTATTTCCTACAGCGTCAATCTCATCAGTTACCTTTCTGTTTTCTTCACCCATTCCAGTCATCTCTACAATTCCACCTGCATTGTCTGCAATTGGTCCAAATGCATCAATGCTAAGAACAATTCCTGCAAGACTAAGCATGGCCATTGCAGTTAGTGAAGTTCCAAATATTCCATACAGTATTGGGTCTGTGCCTTCAGGGGCAGCGTTTGAAGCAATGCTAAATGAGAGAATGATTGCAACAATTAATGCAATCATAAATGGTCCGGTGGATTGCATTCCTTTGATAATTCCCATTAATGTAAGTGAGGCATATCCCCATTTTGCAGATTCAACAATGTCTTGAACTGGTTTGTATTTGTAATTTGTATATCTGTCAGTAATCTTTTGAATCACAGGAACTAGGATAACACCGATTACTGTTGTTCCAAATAGTGCATATGCTATTGTGGTTTGTCCAAGGAAATAGTATGTAAATATAAAATTCAAAATAATTGCAATTGTAGCAGAGACATAAAATGATACATTCAACGGTTTCATTACATCTGTGATATTTTTAGAGCGAATTATCACTATACCAATAATGGATGCAATCATTCCAGATGTTCCAATTAAAATTGGATACATGAAAATTTCAGGAGCACCGATAAGTGCTGCGATAAGTAATGAAGCTAATATGGTAACAATGTAAGACTCGTAAACATCAGAACCCATTCCTGCTGCGTCACCTACGTTGTCACCTACATTATCTGCAATTGTTGCAGGGTTTCTAGGATCGTCTTCAGGGATATTGACTTCTACTTTTCCTACCAAATCTGCTCCCATGTCTGCAGCCTTTGTGAAAATTCCACCACCAATTCTTATGAATAATGCAATCAAACTTGCGCCGATGCCGACACCGGCAATTGTAATTGGATCAGGGTAAACCATGTAAAGTCCGGTAATTGCCAAGAGTGCCATTGCTGGAACTGCCAATCCAACAGTTGCTCCACCTCTAAATGCCATGGCAAATGTTTTGCCTAGTCCACTGCCACTTAGATGAGCTGCTCTTACTGCTGCTTTGACAGTAATTTTTAATGAAATCAATCCTGCAACTGCAGAGAGTGTTGCACCTACTGCAAATGCCAAACCGTTTGAAAATCCAATAAAGTATCCAATAATAACTGAAAGTGCGACAGCAATAGGAATGATAATTTTCATCTCTCTTCTGAGAAATGCTGCAGCCCCGATTTTGACAGCATTTGAGATTTCCATCATCTCTTTAGTGCCTGAAGGCTGCTTTGTAATCCAAGAAACTATGCCTAAAGCAACGATAAATGAAGCAATACCGGCCCCAATGGGCAGAATCTGTTGTATATCCATGGCTATAATTGGCTTGCCTGAGGCTGGAAATATAAATCAATGAGGGAATTTATTTTCTTTTTTGATAGGGCAAAAATGTTTTTCCGCGTAGTCCTTGTCTTACTAGCTTGTTGAATCTTTTGCCATGTGCAAGATATGGAAATCTCATGTGGATTAATTCATGAACCAGAGTATTTTCCAGAGTCTTGTCATCAGGAATTTTTCTAATATTAATGAAAACCAGATTATGTTGCAAATATGAAACACCATAGTATTTGTAAGCAGATGTCCTCCTGCCTTCAGTCATCTCTTTTGGCATGTCAAGTACTTCTTTGGTAGTAAGCAAAATTTTAGGTTCGGATATAGAGAATCGATTTGAGTAGACACCGACTTTTTCTAGTATCTGTAATTTTAGTTCAGGATCTAGCTTCACAGTTATTTGTGATAAAATCGATGTTTATTCTAAAATGTCAATTCTTGTACTAGCATTGGTGTATTATGTTTTGTATGATAATCTGAAGAGTTGTTGATAAACAGAGTGTGTTTTATTTCATTGATATGTTACATTAACTGTACATTTCATCTGTCATCTTCAGTTTTTGTCTGCGAATGGAGTTCATTGTTTAAATAAGTCCATAAAAAAGTCACGCCATGAACAAATTGTTTGAGATAATTATTGTATCACTTTTAGTTTTGATTTTGGGTTTTTTGGTTTTGATATACACGCAAAATATGTCTTCAGATGTAATTACAGATGACCATATTCAGGAAATAACAGTAGACATAAAGGAGTTCAAGTTCACTCCGTCTGAAATCCAGATAAAGCCAGGAAAGGTAAAGTTTGAAGTAACAAACAGCGGATCTGTTCCACATGAGTTTTTGGTTTACGAATCAGGCAAGACAACTCCAATTGTATCTATGAAAGATATGGCAAACGGTGAAACAAGAGAAAGTAATGTCATTGATCTAAAAGACGGAGTCTATGAGATTGGCTGCTACCTTCCAGGCCACTTTGAAGCAGGAATGAAAGGCAAGATTGTTGTAGGAACTAGTCAATCTTCAATGAAAACAATGAGTTATGAGGAAATGGACAAAGCCCATGAAGAAGGAGTAAAGGCATTTCCTGCAAAAACAGAAGGACTTGGAGGGCAACAGTTAGAACCAAAAATTGTAGACGGAGTCAAAGTCTTTGAACTTACGGCAAAGGCCATAAAATGGGAAGTGTCTCCTGGCAAGTTTGTTGACTCTTATGCATACAACGGACAGGTTCCAGGTCCTCAAATGCGCGTTAATCAGGGAGACAAAGTAAAAGTCGTGTTGAAAAATGAACTCCCAGAATCTACAAGCATACACTTTCATGGTGTAGATCTTCCGTTCTCGCAAGACGGTGTACCATTTATCAGTCAACCACCAATACGTCCAGATGAAACATACGAGTATGAATTTACAATTGTCGATGTCCCAGGGACATTCATGTATCACTCACATCACAATGCAGAGCAGCAAGTTGACAAAGGTCTCTTTGGCACATTTATTGTTGAAGGCGAGAAAAAGTGGGATACAGAATTTACATTAATTACCGGTGACGGATCACATGGTTACACTCTAAATGGGAAAGGATTTCCTGCAACTGAACCAATTGTTGTAAAGAAGGATCAAAAAGTTCTTGTGAGAATATTAAATGATGGTAGTCAATTGCATCCGATGCATCTTCACGGATTTGACTTTCAGGTAATTGCACAAGATGGTAAACCAGTAACACCCTACACACGAGACACAATTACTGTTGCTCCAGGTGAACGATATGACATAATGTTTAATGCATCAAAAGAGGGAGTGTGGCCTTTCCACTGCCATGTATTATCACATGTAGAGTCAGACCATGGAATGCACGGAATGGTCACTGCAGTTATAGTGCAATAGAATTTAGAAAATAAAATTGTGAATTAATAGGGTCAGAATATTTTGTAGTGTAATCACAAATCATACAGCCACCGTCTCATCATACCCCGATTATTCCATTAAATCAAGTAACCTTTGTGTTTTATTTCTAATTTCTGGAGTTATTTTGACTAAAACTAATCCTTCGTTTGGCTGACCATACAAAACTAGAGAATTTTCAGGAGCATAAATGCACACAGGAATCACCAAAAGGTCTTCCTCACCTACAACAGTTAATCGCACAGGGGCCTTTGATGCAAATGCCTTTTTGATTGCATCAATGCTTTGAGTTGTTATTTCTGCTGCAGGATTGTTGCAGACAATCTCGGTGTATCTGTCATCTGCTTTTGCAGGTTCTCGCTTTACTCTTTTTTCTTGATTATCAATAATTTGCAATGACGGAATCAAACCAAAATCAATCATCTTTTCAGTTGTTCTATCTCCAACCGTAATCAGATAGGAATTTTCAGATATGTGTTTTAGTATATTGGATTTGTTTGCCTGGCTTTCAGGAATCAGATCACCTAGAGGTGATTTAAATCGGTCTCTAAGGGAGTCAGGTAATTTCACAGGAATCGTTTAGCTTGTAGGTATTGATTCATTTGTACTTTCAGATTTCATTTCTTCTTGCATTTTTGATGCAAGTATGCTGCATTGTGCTGCAACGTTTTTTGCACTCTTTCTGAAAGCCTCGGCACTTGGAGAATCAGGATTTGTAATCATAATTGGTTTGCCCAAATCAGAGCCAGACATGATTCCAGAGTTTAATGGAATCTCACCTAAGAAAGGCATTTTAAATTGTTCACTGATTTTCATGCCACCACCTTCGCCAAAGATGTAATGTTTTTCATTACAAGTAGGACAGAGAAAGTAACTCATGTTTTCAATGACTCCAATAATTGGAACATTTAGTTTTTGAAACATTGAAACTGCCTTGACTGCGACATTGCTTGCAACATCTTGCGGAGTTGTAACTACCAATATTCCAGTGATGGGAATTGTTTGCGCAAGTGTCAATGGGATATCACCAGTTCCCGGAGGAAGATCAACAATTAGATAATCCAAGTCAGACCAGTTTGTATCTACTAGAAATTGTTTTAGTATTCCAGAAATAATTGGGCCACGATAAATTGCTGCTTGATTAGATTGGTCTGCAAAAAAACCAAAGGAGACTACTTTTAGTCCATCAGAGTCTGCAGGTTGAAGTTTGTTATCTTCAACTTCCATGTGACCGCTTTTCATTCCAAGCATCAAAGGAATGCTTGGACCGTAGATATCTGCATCAAGCAGACCGACTTTGGCGCCAGTTTGAGATAATGCCAAAGCTAAATTCAAAGAGACAGTTGATTTTCCTACACCACCTTTACCGCTTGCAACACCGATGATATTTTTGACAGTTGCCATTCCAGTATCTGCATCAAGGGAACGACCTTCCATAACTTTTGCAGTCACTTTCATATCAAAATTTTTGAGTTCTTTAATTTCACCAATTGCTTTTCTTACATCATCTTCAATTTCCACATTAAATGGACATGCAGGAGTTGTAAGCTCCAAAGTAAATTTTAGATTTCCGTCATTAAGTTCAAGGTCTTTGATCATTCCCATAGATACAATATCTTTTTTCAGATCAGGATCAATTACGGTACTTAGTTTTTCAAGAATTTGATCAATTCCAACCATTGGGTCAAAAAGTCATTTTACTTTATTTAAACATAGGTTGATGAGTTAAAAAAACATCAATTATTTGCAAAATACACAAAATATTACTCAAATTAAGCGTGAATTACCCAAAGATTCATAAATTCAAAATCAAGAAAAATATCACAGTTGTTTTCTATATCCACCCTAGTTGATGTTGTAAGAATTCCACCAAGCTTGTTTGGAACAGCAATCAAAAAGGCAGCAACCAACATTCTCAAGGACAAATACGAGAGCATGATTAATGCAGAATTAGGATATATCATTATGATTTTAGATGCCAAAGTTGACGAAATGGGAAAGATGATTGCCGGAGACGGCGGAACATTTCACAGAGTAGAATTTGAGGCATTGACATTTTATCCAAAGCTCCAAGAAATTGTTCAAGGAGAAATTGTAGACATTACAGACTTTGGAGCATTTGTAAGAATAGGTCCAACTGATGCATTGTTGCATTTATCACAAGTAATGGATGACTATTTGAAAAGTGATGTAAAGTCTGGAATGATTTTAGCTAATCAAAGTGGAAGAACATTAAAAGTCGGTTCAACTCTTAGAGCAAGAATTACAGCAGTCTCACTAGGCAAAGCTGCCGCAATGGGAAAAATTGGAATCACATGCAGACAGCCATTCCTTGGTGCAGATGATTGGATTGCAGAAGAGATCAAAAAATCTGGCGGCGGTTCTGATTCAAAAGAAGCTAAAGTAGAGGCAAGTTAAATGGCACGAGAGATGGCTTGTAGAAAATGCAAGTTTGTAACTACAGGAAAAGTATGTCCAGCATGCAAATCATCAGACTTGACACCGGACTGGAATGGAGTTGTACTAGTAGTTGACCCAACAAACTCTCAGGTTTCAAAAACATTGGGAATTACAAAAAAAGGCAAGTACGCAATCAAAGTTACGTAAACTTAATCTTTAAAATCATACTTTATCATATCATCATGTTGTCATTTAACGCTAAAAAGCAGTTAGTGGATTTTTTATCTGAAGACATTGGTAAAGGAGATATCACCAGTGCACTTTTGCCAAAGAGAAACATCTCTGCTAAAATAATTTCAAGAGAAGATGCCATACTTGCAGGAGTCAAACATGCAAGTGAGATATTTAGATTAAAAGGATGCAACACAAGGATAATTAAAAAAGACGGCAGCAAGATAAAGCCAAACCAAACAATACTGACCATAACAGGTGATGCTGGGAAAATTCTAACGTGTGAGAGAACTGCACTTAATTTACTCACAAGAATGAGCGGCATTGCAACTCAGACAGACTATTTGGTGAGAAAAATAAACAAAAAAACCAAACTATATGCAACAAGAAAGACGGCTCCGGGTCTGAGATATTTTGACAAGGAAGCAGTGGAGATTGGCGGCGGAAAGAAACACCGATTAAAATTAGATGAGATGGTGATGATCAAAGATAATCACATTGCAGTGAGTGATTCTTTGTTGTCTTTGATAAAATCTGCAAAAAAAAGATACAAAAAATTTGAAGTTGAAGTTGAAAATACATCAGATGCCGTATTGGCTGCAAAAGAGGGTGCAACCATAATTATGCTGGATAACTTTTCTCCAGGACAGATTAAAAAAACAATCCAGGTTCTTAAAAGTCAGAAACTACGAGACAAAGTATTACTTGAAGCATCAGGTGGAATCAATTCAAAAAATATTGCAAAATATGGCAATACAGGTGTGGATATCATATCTGTTGGAAGCATTACAAACTCAGTCAAGGGAATTGATATGAGTTTAGAAATATGATTATTTTAGTTTAGACAGTAATTCTGCCACTGCCTTATTTTTTGGATCAATTTCTTTGATTTTTTCACAACATGCAAGTGCTTTTTTTGGTTCTCCAAGAAAATAGTGGGAGTTTGCTTTGAGAGTCAAGACCTCAACATCATAAGCGCCAATATCTAATGCCTTTTCAAAATATGGAAGGGCTGTTTGATATTGATTTCTCATATAGTATATTCCACCAACAATAAACAAAACATTTTGTTCGTATGGTGCTTTTTGTAGAATTTCTAAACCTAATTTCAAGGCGTCATCATATTGTTTTTGCTTGACTAGCTTTCGCAATTCCTTTCTTTTTTGTAAAGTGTTTTTTTCTTTTGGATTTTTGCTAAATAGACCTGCCAAATCAAAATTATTTGAAATAGGCCAAATAATATAGTTGGGAAATTAGGCTCAGATTAGCTAATTGCAAGCATTCGTTCTATTGCAGTTCTTGCCTTGTCTGCAATTTCTTTTGGCACAACAACCTCATTTTTTTCTTGGACTAGTGCATCGTATACTTTTTTCAGTGTGATCATTTTCATGTATTGGCATTCTG
>SXGQ01311974.1_pt1 | contig 48722 bp, 81 predicted proteins | sample 3178371 | NCBI WGS metagenome assembly SXGQ01 (sample SAMN11356859, study PRJNA531348) | freshwater metagenome | isolation source: freshwater sample F1-20 | place: China: Fuxian Lake, Yuxi | collected 2017-12-25 | reverse complement strand
TGAACTGGTAAAAATCGATGCACAAAACATCGGTTGTGGCCGTTGGAGTACACTCGTCGGAGACCAGCAAGTGGACTTCGATGTGTGGAGCAACTCGGATCGCAAGCCAAGCGAGTCCTTCGCAGCAAGCTCTGCTGCAATTGACACCACTCAGAAACCCTTCTAAGGTTTCTACGTCCTGAGCATGACGTCAAAAGGCTCACCCCCCGGGGATGTATTGGAATGTAAGTTAAAGATAGACGCCCGCATACAACAATAGTTATATGCCATTCCGCTTAATAAGTCTATATATAACTTATAGTAGGTTCGAGTCCTACCGTCTCCACCGAGTACCTTGGAAAGGGAAAGTCTCCGTCGGTTGCAAGACGTTAAACAGTGTAACCTTGGCCTCTGGTACAAAAGCGACATAAAAGTACTCTCTGGTATATGAAGGAAAAGCGTTGTATCAATATACCTTTATTTTTATTAATTCAAAAAGACTTCTATTGTGTATGTCTGTATTCTATATATAGATATACACAATAGATTTTTTAAATTTAGTCCTTTGATCACCGAAAATTTTCGAGTAAGAATGGCATATAAATTATTTTTAATTTAGGCCTTAGATTACCGAAAATTAGGTGATCCCGGCAAGAAGCTTTCTGATTCTTATTGCCGGCCACAAAAAAAATCATAAATTGTTGATTGCTGAGTTGCATATTGATCCCATAGCATGTTATACTCTATACTTGTAAGGATATAAGACATAGTCTATATAAGGAGGATAACAAAGATGCCTCGGCAGCATCAGTCTAAATCTATGAAAAGAGTATTATCAGAATTGATAAGACTAGGTTTTGTAGTGGACCAACGTAAATCGGGATCCTATCGGATTATCCCTCCCTCAACTATAGGTGGCCCAGTTTACACGACTCATGGCACGGAATCAGCTTTGCATCCAATGCGCCGTGACTTTAAAAAATATTATAATATAGAGATCCATATATAGATCTTGTATCCCCAGTGGGAGTATCCAGAACTCAGTTAGGTGGTGACTGAGTCAGCAGGGTACTCCCACTCTCTTTATACGGATACTTCTATATATATAGATACATACAATGTATCTCTCTATCTATATAGATAATAATAATACAGTCTCACTATAAGAATAGGTACAGTACAGCGTACATATTATGTACATCTGTGTACCTTATATAACTAATAATGTTATTAAAAATAAAAATACACTACCTTCTAGGGGGGCACCCATATGTTTCTAACTATTTAGGTGTTTACATAAAACCAAATAACTACATAGTGGGGAGAAATGGGAGACAATGGGGATAGGTCTGACTAAGCACTCTATCCCCTCTATACATACTTACTTCTATATATCTTCTATCTATATATAATTCTAAATAATAACTAACTAAAAATTCATTTTGCGGCGAAATTTCTATTAAATAATTTTGCCTTGATAGCTCAGAGGATAGAGCAACGGACTTCTAATCCGCAGGTCGTAGGTTCGATTCCTACTCAGGGCACAATAATGATAACTAAAAATAGGGGAACTTATAGTTAACCCTTCATATACTTCTATACACACGAGGAGTTAAAATAACATGTCACTTCCGGCAAACTGGAAAGATTGCTATTTCGTTCTCTACAAGCGTAACGAAGACGGCACTGTAGATTCTACATATACCAAACCTATCGTTCAAGCACAGCGTAAAACTGGAGAGCTTCTTGACTTCTATGGAGTCAGAGCATCTAAGTACGGAATTAAGGTTCCTCCCACTTCAGTGGGTTGGGCTATTATCCATGCTGTGGATGGTAGTCCAAAAATCATAATTTCCGGCGATCTCATTGAGCCAAAATCTAAGAGGATTTGGGAGCTTTCTGACGGACGCGTTTTCTACATGCGTCGTGGAACTACCAATATCTCTATTAATATCTCAATGTATCCAAAATCCTTTAAGTCTCTTTCTATCTGAAAATGAAAAGATTGACATTTACAGATGAAGAGATTAAAGTAATAGGCAATTCTCTAGAAGCCTATCTAGCTAGACAAAATATGCTGCTTAAAGCAACATCAAAATCTCTAGATGAGGAAATTCTAAATATTGCCAATAATATTAGTATATCCTCCAATATTCTTAACATCATCAAACTTAAGGATAACCAATGATACTTTCATTTGAGTTAAACAAAATCAGCTTTACAGCTGAAGGAACCTCAGGAGAAATCAATGCTTTTCTTGAGACTTTCGGTCAGATCAAGAATGTTAATATCCAAATCCGTAAGGATCTTGAGAATCAGCATTCTATCGTAAAGACCAGCAAGTTCAATAAGCCTGTTTCTTCTGAGCTTACCAAGCATCAAAGAGACTATGTTTCTTCGCTGTTTGTTTATCCTGCAAGCAATAAGACACCTGTTGGTAAGCCTGCTTACCTCATGTCGATTATTCTTGACGGCAAGCCCCGTACAGTTAAAGAGCTTCTTAAGCTTGGCAACTGCACATCTGCTTGCCTTCGTAACGTCATCAATCGTATGCGTGAATCAGGTTCTACAGTTGAGGTCACTGCACCCAACTTGAACTCTGACACCATCGTTCAGATGACCCAAATTACAGCAAAAAAGCTTACTCCTGCTGTACGCAAAAAGGCTGCACCAGCCTTGAAGCTCAACGCAGTTAACAGCCAGTTCAAAAATCTGACAATTTAATTGTCGGATCCCTGTAAGATCTGGGTACAGAATTACTCCTTTAATTCTGTATGAGTCTAATGTCTTCTTTCCCCAAAGTACGACAGACTCCGCTAGATGGAAATCCCCCACGTACCCATCTTAGCGTCCAGACTTGCACGGACTTTTTTTTAAAAAGGCAGGAGTCTATTCTACATGATGATCAAAGTCGAAAACGCTGAGTATCCATATGACTTTATGGAGGCTCCAGCTTCACTAATTCCTGACCATGTTCAGCCAATTCTGGATGTACATCATGGTCTATGGAATCGCGACAAATCTATTATATACAAGTCTAAAGAATATCAGGTATATCTTCCTTCACATGAAGGATACTCATCAGCAATATTGCCTAATGAAAATGGATATAATTTTCTTTGGATTACTCAAAACTTAAATAAAACATCGGGTGCTTCACTGGACATCATTCGAGCTCGATCCCAAGGTGATGATACTAGAATCACCTGGATCGTAGACAACTCTAATAATAAATTTTCTTATGTCGGATTGGTCCGAACAACGGACTATTTCGACGGTAAGAAATCAATTATCATTGAACGCTATGATGACCAATCAACCCATATCTTGTACTCTACTGATCCTGCAAGGACCAGTAAACGCTCTTCAATTTAATTCAAAATTGTTGACAATCAAATATTATATACCTTGTACAGTTCATTGTACATATATAATATATGATTTGTAATGCTAACTTTACAAAAGTTAATTATATGCTATAATTATTCTTTGTAAAGGTAATAAATTTATATACCTTTATATATCAAAAACTACTATTAAAAAGGATATAAAATGCCAAAGCCAAGCAAAACGCCAGCCATTGAGAACTTTGTTTCTTCTAATGTTGGAAAGTCCTTTGCCACCAAAGAGATGTGTGATGAAATCGGCTGTTCACTGCCGACTCTTCTAAACTACATCAAGGCAAACCCTTCCAAGTTTTCTCAGGTTTCCTATGGAACTTACCTGATCAACACTGACGTCACGTCAACTACTACTCTTTCAGCATCATCTGTGACTGATGAAGAGTGGGAAAATAATTAAATTTAACCATAATAATGGTACTATTTGTGTTATCGTCTATCGTGGACGATAAGCGCAGAGCTGTTTATTCAAAGGCCAAAGCCTATTTGAGTAAATAATAAAATATAATAGTTTGTGCGAAAGGATCATCAGATGCCAAAGAAAAAAAACTCTTTGCCAGAATCTGATAAAGATACAACTAACCTTTACTTGAAGGCTCTTGTTCTTATATCCAATCGCCTCGCAGAAGTTGCAGATGAAATTAAACTTTTGCGTGAGCATCTTGCTACAAACTCAAACAAGGAGAAATCCGCTGAATAAACACTTGTTACACCACCAAAATAATGATAGAATAATCACCATGCCCGGAACATCTGGGCAGGGGGTAGAATCCCCTACGTAACAGTAATACTGTGAAGTCGGAGAGGCAAACCAACTGCCAACTTGTGACGGGCATCTCGTATGTGTCCGTACATCTTCGGTTTCGCAACCTGCGCGATGATAATGCTAGTCGGTCTATTGGCTAGCAGAAACAGACGAAAGGAGCGAACACGATGCGCAAAATAGGACATGCACTGATAACCGCTATCTGTGCACTTACAATCATACAAATCCCAACTCCAGTTAAAGCTCAATCTTGGAAAATTGTCAGCTTTAAAATGGGGGCTACAGTCAAGTACTGGGATCAAGTGGCTGCCTGTGAATCAGGCCAGTCACAAGACCAAGTTAATTGGCGTAAGGATGGTATGTTAGCAGGTGGGTTAAGAATAATGACCAACGGAAAACAAGGAGATGCTGATCAAGGAACTTGGGAGATTTATGGAGGAGAGCAATTTGCTTCTTCTCCTGAAAAAGCTACTAAGTTCGAGCAAATTCTTGTTGCTAATCGCATTGCCGTACTGGGATGGACATCTCCAGAAGGCAAACGAGCCAATCCTTTGGGATATAAAAATTGGTCATGTATTCGAACAAAAAAACTAGACTCTTACTGGAAGACTACATATACAGTTAATCTGCCTACAGATAAAACTAATTATTGTCCACGATTTACAAAATTATTTGCTAAATATGGACTTCCAGTACAGCTATTTTCCTACATTGCATGGCGTGAATCTAGGTGTAATCCTGGAGCAATTAACGCCAAATGGAAAAATGGAAAAATAGTCTGGACGCTCAACCAAAATGGTACCTACGACAGTGGTTTATTACAAATAAACTCATCATGGTTTGGTACCCTCAATAGAGAAACTGGACATGACTCAAAAGATCTTATGGATCCACAAGTCAATGCTCACTTTGCTAGCTGGATTCTACACAACACAACCTCTAGGTTGGGTAACTGGAGTGTCAGAACCTGGTAGTAAATAATAGTAAAATATAATACAAAATTCTTAGAAAACAGGGATTCCATTGGGATCCCTGTTTTTTAATTCAATAACGTATATTTTGCTAATCCAAAAATAGGGGAACGACTAGCCCTTTGTACTAATTATAAAATAGTTTAATAAAGGAGAAAATAATGCTATTTCAAATGATGATTTTCTTGGCAATTGCTTCGTCAATTGTCGAGCTTGTATTCGCAGCAAATGTTCCAGCATGGAGACAGCTTGCTTACAAACATAAATGGTTCAACATGACCGTATCAATTGTCTTGTCATTTGTACTCGGTATCATGTTTGGTGCGGGTGGTTTGATCGCCATGGGCGCAGCAATGATCTCAACCGCACTATCTATTCCTGGTTACATGTATTTGCATTGGAATTATGATTCCAAAAATGCAAAATCACATGGAGGGAATATGATGAGCCATATAAAAAATAAATGGATTCAAGCTTTTAAGGATCTTGCTAAAGTAATTTACGCAGTGATCCGAGTAATTACATTCCCCATTTGGGGAGTACGTCTTGCATTCCAAAAATATCAAACTTTTAAACTTAAATTTTCACGCTCTTAACTTAATATCATATTTTAAAGGAGAAATATGTCAGCAAACTACAAACCAAACATTCGACTTCACTCTCAACATAATGGACCTCTTCGGTCTATGAACGATTATCAGTTTGGATTCTATGACTGTGGCATCTTGCGCACAGCTCTTGAGCACATTGTGTCTCAGGATTCAAACGCAGATCCTTCATTTCGCATGGCTACCATGCCCATTCCCAACTCTCCTAGCGAAGCTATGATTGCAGAGCAGATCATCCGTCATCCGGATGTTTGCTATGCTGTTGTTGACAAGGATAAGATTGCTCTTGTCATTGTAGACGGAGAACCTGGTTGGCTCAACATCTTTACTAAGATGGGCTACGAAGTCCGTGCAGGCGATAAGACCTCAAAGCGACTTAAGACCTTTCATCGTGCAGCTTTGCTAAACGCTCATTTTGAGAAAGATGAAATTGGTATTCAGATTGTTGAGCCCGATGAGTATTCCCGACATACCTTTGGATACGATGTAGCCCCATGGCTTTCTGATAAAGCAACCGTTAGCAGATTGCTTGACGGTGGCTTCGTTATTTCTCATCGCCTTATTCAAAAGGCTGTGAAGAATATTCCAATCTATCAGCCACAAAATACTACCGATAACAAGGAGTATTATTACGACTGGCGTATCCGTAACAAGATGGTTAACAATTTGTTAAACCATCGCATCTACAACACCCGCATTATCTATGAAGGTGGGTTCATTAAGGGCAATGCACTTGTCCGGTATGACCTGCCTGAGGGTGTTGACATCATCACTTCACGTGACAATATCAAGAATGAAATTGCCTATAATAATGGCTTTCAATTTCTTGCTGAACCCCAAGGTTCTCACGAAAGAGTTGTAACTGACGATCAGACAGTTATCAACTTGAAGAAACTATTCCGTAAAGCAGACATGCAAATGTGGCTTGAGGAAGAGTATAAAAAGATGTTTGATGCAGCTGTTAATTCTCAACTTCTGAGCAATTGGAAGGAAATCTACAAGCGTGATTTCCGTAATTCTAATTCCTCTGAAGATGAAGAAAGCAGCTCTAGAATGAGCTATGTTGGCTATCGTTGGGTAGCCAGTGGTATGAAGATCACGCATTCGCCGTGGCTCTTTGAAACACTGGCAGTATCCCATGCCAAACCACTCATTCCTACGCCTAAGCGTTCTGCCCATATTCCTATTCCATGCTCTGTCTATGAGCAGGTGATTCCTGAATCCCTTGCTCGTATGGCCGGCTTTGATATCGAGGTTGAAGAAGACGAAATCAAGCGAATTCCTGAGCTTGGTGTTCACGTCGTAAATGACCTTGACTGGCTGGAAATGTATGCCAGTCATGGAGGTCATGATGAAGACGACTTCTTCAAGCTCTTCTATCGTGAAATGGAGGGTGGCAACTTTGATGGCGAAAAAGTCGTCATCGTTGCTCGTTCACCAAATGGTTATGGTGAATACTCTATCTTCCGTTATGTTGAAGGACAATGGGCTCCTAAATGGCACAAGGCTGATGGTACAGAAGTAACATTCCCCAAGGTCAACGGACGTAACTGGCCTAAGCGACTTAGCGAAGCAGCTCGTGCAGGCAGTGTTCAGTATGGAAACTTTCCATCTGAGATGCGTTCTAAAACTAAAATGACTGGATTGTATACTCCAGACAACGTCATCCATGACATGCGTGTAGCAATGGCTGGCGGTAACGTTGGCGGATATGTCAATGCGGTCATGGCTCACTCTCTTGTTATTCATAAGCACCGACCATACCAGCTCTGTTCACTGGAAAAGGCTATCGACAAATGCATCAACCCTGATGACATTGACGATGTCCGTTCTATTGACCAAGAAGCAAAAGACATCGCTCGCGAGATCATCGCATCTGGCAAGCCAATTGACTTTGATTTCTGGGAGCGTCGTGGTTTTCCTCGTTATGTTAATGAGGATGATGAACTAACCTTCTTTGAAGGTAAGATCACTCAAATGAATAAACTTTCAATTGATCTTTACACTAAGTATTGTGGTAAAGTTCGTGAGTGGGCTCAACAAAACGCACGTCCAGATGACATTGTTATGCAGCTGGGTGACAGATACTTTGCAACCGCATTGCGTGTTGTGAAGGATTTTCGTTCCAATATTCATCGTGTCAACAGTTCAGAATCAACTGTTTCTACCGGACCTATCGTTCGTAACTCCTGGGAATCACTCTACAAGATGATTGTAGATGCAATCCTTTGGCATGAACGACCAGAAGATCGTCACGATTTTGTTCTTGCTCTATATGCAGTATCCCTGCGTATAGCCACTTCAGGTGGCAAGATTACAGATCAAATCGTCATGAATCGATTTGTCTATCCATATCTTGAATCTGCACTGCATTTCTATGGTATCACGCGCAATCCTGTTTGCGTTGCTACTCCTGATGGTGACGTACAAGTCACCTATGTTAGAAAGATCAGTTGGGTATGGCAAGATAAATTTGGTAACATTACCAAGTATGCTGATCCACTCAGTTTTCAACAAGCACATGCTTTGGATTCTCCTACGTATCTGTCACCTCCAGTGACTGAAACGCAGAAGCCCAGAACTACTTCATCCATTTAACTTCTATACCAGGGGTGCGACTGGTTTATCAACGCACCTTTACTCTAACTAAAAATAGGGGTTCCTTTTCTATGCTAAATGATTCTTTTATGGATTTTGCTAAATGCAGAATCACTGACTCGTCTAATATTGATTTCTTTTCTGACCATTACACTGGTTCTTATAACGCTGTTAAGTTTTGTCAAGACTGTTCCGTTAAAGAAGAGTGTCTTCAGTACGCTATTCAAAATGAAATTTATCATGGTATTTGGGGTGGTGTTTCTCAGAACTCTAGAAAAAAAATGATTAGACAATACTTAAAGTCTAATCGTTCTTTAAACCAGACTAAACACCAACGTCTTTGTTCCTAGTAACAATAAAAAATTTTGAGTAGTTCTCTAGTCTTTAAATGAGGAGTTGATTATGAATCAACCAATTATTGCTTCAAATTCTTTTGGATACTTTGATTCTTCAAATATTCATCCTAAAGTACTCGATCAATTTAATGATCTTGTCAATCAAATTCTTAATTATGATCTTCCAAAGAAGACTTTCTTTTATAAGACTGGAAGTTTTACAGCAAAAACTTTTCGCTTTCTCAAGAAAGCAGAAACAAAGTCTGCAGTTTTGCTTGGCCATTGGGCCGCAGAAACTGTCATTGTTCTAGGGGCAGCTTCAGCATTTTATATGTCTGGCAATTTTAGTGCCATGATGTTTCTTATTGCATTTGCTGCTTACGGAACTTACGCTTTGTTCTCCATAATTGCAAATCAGAAAGTCTGATATGACTATAGATATTGATGTACTTAAATATTATTGTTCTGACCCTAAGCAAGAAATTAATGATCTAAAAGAATCTTTTTCTCAGATTATTAATCTCTCTGGTCCATCTAGTTATCGTCCAAGACTTGCTCTTTTTGACAAGTCTTCAGAACGTATATTTGCTATTGGAGCAAGACCATACGTTGATGCTACTGACTTTAAATCTACTATAGCAGAAATGTTTTATTCTTATTCTGCATTTAGTGCTCACTCTTGCATTCTTGTTCTTGATAGCAATATCAATACACCTACATGTACTACTGATTGCCTTAATGTTTACTTAATGTCCGATGAGTATTGTCATGTTATGCAGCTATTGTATGAGGTTGTAGACAGCACAGTTGTTTGGAATGAATCAGACATTAGACTTGAGTCTATTGATCTTAAGGATCATCAGTCTGTATCTCAAGAAATGGTAGAGACAATGTATATTTATACTCATCTTGATAAATCTCCATTTCTTTCCAGAGAACTGCTTTCATACTATAGCTCTTCTAACTATCAGTTCAGATCATTCAAAGATTTGAATATTTCTTATGTTGATTTTTCAACACCAAAATAATGTGATAAAATATGAAAACTTCCCAAAATAATATTATTGATAACAAAAAATTTTTCTTCATGTCCTCAGATCCCAACGGGATTCATCAACAGTGTGAATATATTACTGATGATGATATTGAAGAATTTATCCAAGAATCATACTTTGTTACTATAGATTCCTACACATAGGAGATATCATGACTTTTGCATTAAGGCCTTATCAACAAGAAGCTTTAGATTCTGTTGTTGATAACCGTGCAAAGGGCATAACCAAACAGCTTGTTGTTCTTCCTACTGGTGCAGGCAAGACCGTTATCTTTAGTCACCTTCCTAAGGTAGCAGATAATGTTCTACCTATGCTTGTTCTTGCACACAGAGGAGAGCTTTTAATTCAGGCTCAGGAAAAGATCCTTTGGTCTAACCCAGAGCTTGATATACAAATAGAAAAAGCAGAGCAACACGCTGATCATTGTGATGTAGTTGTTGCCTCAGTGCCAACTCTTGGAAGAGCTGAATCAGAACGAATCTTAAAATATCCTAAAAATTATTTTAATTCAATAGTAATTGATGAAGCTCATCATGCTGCTGCACAGTCATACAGAAGAATACTTGATTACTTTAACGCACCATTTATTTTAGGTGTAACTGCCACACCTCAAAGATCAGATTCTGTTAGACTTACAGATGTATTCCAAGAGATTGTATATTATAAAACTATACAAGATCTTATAAAAGATGGTTATCTTTGCCGTCTTGTAGGATACAGAGTAAAAACAGATACTGATATCTCAGAAGTGGAGACTAACAATGGTGATTATATTGCTTCGCAATTGGAAGAAACTATTAATAATCCTACTCGTAATGCCACTGTTGTGGCAGCTTATGAAGAAATTGTTCCCGGAGCCAAAGCCATCGTTTTCGCTAGCGGAATCGCACATGCCCAAGCATTGGCCATATCCTTTAAACAAAAAGTACCAACAGAACTCTTACTAGGTTCTACTAGTGAAGAAGATAGAAAGTCTATTCTTTCTAGATTCAAAAGTGGAGAAACTAAAGTTCTCATTAATGTTGGGGTGTTAACTGAAGGATTTGATGAGCCTTCTGTACAGGCTATCATCTTGGCTCGTCCTACTAGATCGTCATTGTTGTATACTCAAATTGTTGGTAGAGGTACTCGTCTTTACGAAGGAAAACAACATTGCGTTGTCATTGACATAGCAGATACAACAAAAGGTAAAAAGCCTCTTGGTCTTCCAACTCTTCTCGGTCTTCCCGCAGATTTTGATTTGCAGGGCAATGACCTTATAGATGTTGCAGAAGAATATCAAAAACTTGAACAACACTGTCCTGGAGAGGCTGTTCGAGTTCTTAATTCAGAAGATATAGAATTAGCATATAAACGCATTGATCTATTCATGCCCCCTCCACCTAATGAAGTTGTGCTACAATATTCTACATTAGTATGGGCAGAAATAGGAGATAATGACTTTCATCTCGGTCTTAATAATGGTGAGTCTCTTAGGATATATGTTGACCCATTAGGTCGTTGGACAGTTGATCTTATTCAACGTTCAGGCAATTCTTCTCGTACAAGTCTTTTGGGTCACACAGAAGATATGCGAGAAGCATTTGTTAGATCTGACAGATGGGTTGCCAATAATAGATCTGCTGCTATGCAGCTTATAGACAATAATGCTGTGTGGAGAATTGATTCTCCTACAGATAAGCAGATTAAATTTCTTAAGCGCATTGGCATTTCTGTCACTTCAGATATGACAAAAGGTATTGCTTCACAGATTATTTCTAAATATTATGAAAATAATCCACGACCAAAATGGTTAGATAACAAAATCCAAAATAAAAGGTTCGGTAACTGGGGTTAGTGTATAATGATTAGATGTCTATGAATTATTACTCTCGTCTAGTTGTTGAACCCTATGAGGATTATGACTTTGTAGATGCACCTGTATCCAAGAAAGATTCTTCTTTTCTTGCTGCTGCTGCTAAGATAGCAGCTACATCTCCTAATAGATTCCGTATGGGTGCTATGGTGGTTAAGTCTGGCAGAGTACTTGGTGGTGCTGTTAACATCACCAAGACATCTCCCAGTACTCCACCAAATAGATTCTCTACCCATGCTGAGATTGCAGCTATGAACACTGCATCTGATACAAGTGGTGCAACATTATATATTGCTCGTTTAGATAAATTTGACAATACTGTTATGGCTAAACCTTGTGGTTGGTGTATACAGAAAATTATTGAAAAAAAAATATATAGAGTTGTATTTACCACTAATCTTGAACCATTAAGCTTTTATACCGATATGGTAACATGGATAGATGAGAACCAAACCTATCTCTAAGTATTCAATTTGTCACCCACTTATTACTCCTGAATTCTTTCATTCATTATATGATCCTTATTTTCAGGATACTTCTGTTAAAGTTAAGTCTTTAGCTGTCTATTCTGAAATAGATAAATATCCTGACCTCATATATGATTCTCCCATAGAAGCATTAAAACATGTATTTCAAGATAAGTACCATATATGTGAACCAATAAGAATTCATCCCAACTTTCACATGTACATTGATTTGATGTCATTACCAATTGATAATAATGAAAACATTCTTGCAACAAGATTCTATAGATTATGTGCTTCTTCAATATCTGGTAAGTTATCAAGTCTTGTCATCCGAGGACCAATACTAATCTTTTCATCTCTCTCTAGTGCTACTGGAGAAATAGATGGCCAAGATTATTCTGTTCCTTATGAAGTTCTAGAACAATTAATAAGGCTACATAATAATTATGTCGACTTCAAATAGCATTAATCCCTTGGTTTGTAAAGACTGTGGTCTTCGTTCTTTAGCTGTCAGGAAGTCATCTGAATACAAAATTAATCTTTGTGTTCCCTGTCTGATAGAAAGAAAAATACAAAATAAGGGGGTTTAGCACTATCCCTATTAGAAAGTAATATACTATGTCCATTAACATTGTTGTTGGATCTGATCCTTCTGATTTTGAAAAGCTTAGACAAACTATCTCTATATTAAAGTTTGTTGATGGCTTGGCAAATAAAGAGGATTTAAATATTGATACACAATCTATTGACAGTCTTATCGACTGGTATAATAGTATGTATTCAATTTTAACTGATCCAAATATCTTTACAGAAAGTAACTAAATAAATGCCTGAAACAGATCTTGTCAGTTTGCGATTTTGTTTCAGACTTTGTATAATTACTGCATTGGTTGGTCTTTCATTGGGCCTATTCGCCGCAACTCAATTGCGAGTACATATCTCCAATGATGAGCCTTCCAATTGTCAATGCAAAAATATAACAACTATAACTAACCCAAATATAACAACTATAACTAACCCATAGTCCTACCCGAGTGGCGGAATAGGCAGACGCAAGAGACTTAAAATCTTTCGCCCTTTACCGGGCGTGCCGGTTCAAGTCCGGCCTCGGGTACTATAAAAAGGAACTTTAATAAGATATAAAAAGGAATTTAAATATGAACTTTGTTGTTCTTTCTTATCCTAGAACTGGTTCTACAGTTCTTCAGAGATTAATAAATACAAGTGATAATTTTACTTGTATTGGCGAAAAACCGTTTGCTATAAATCATCTTTATGCCTTTTTTGCTAGTGTCAATGATGCAATGACTGTAGTTGCAGATGGTCTTTTTCCAGGTATATCTATTGATGATGATAGAAATCCTGTTTATCTTTCAGATAGAGTAGACCTTAATTTGTTAGCTGATGACATAAAACATTTGTATCTTAAGCATATACTTGGTGCTGCTCAATCTCAAAATGTAGGATGGAAAGAAACGTTTATATCTCCTTATCCTAATGTATCGTTAGCTAATAGACAAATAAAGTTTTTGCGCAGACTTTTTCCTGATATATTATTTATACTTAATGTTAGAGATCCATATCAATGTTCTCTATCCCCAATATGGCATTCTGTGCCAGATGCATTGGATGAATTGACTCAAACTAAAAACTGGATTGTTCAAAGCTACAAAGAAGGATCGTTTGGTTCAAACTCCATTCTTTTAGATTACGATCATTGGTCTGTTGATCCTTCTGATCTTATTAATCAGTTTTTTTCTTTAGGTATTAACTTAGATATAGAAAAGTCTAATAAAGTTTTATCTGAAAAATTAAATCATCTTTCTCATGTTAGTCCAGAACTTGCTGCTTGGACTAGAAAAGTAAAAAGAGGAATTTAAACTATATTCCCAGGTAGCTCAGTTGGCAGAGCTACGGACTGTTAATCCGTTGGTCGCAGGTTCGAGCCCTGCCCTGGGAGCTATGATGATAGATATTGAATCTAGAGAAATATATAAAGAAGCTTATTATCTTCTCGGTAAGCGAGTCCGCCTTCTATATATGCCAGAAGATCCTTGTCCGATTGAATCTGGTTCCACAGGAACTGTTGATTATATCGATGATGTTGGCACCATTTTCATTAAATGGGACAATGGTAGATCGCTTGGTCTTGTTCCTGGTGTTGATTCATGGGAGTATATTGATGAATAAACTTCATGAAGATGAAAAAGTAGATATCATTGCACATGCTTTGATACATAAGGGCATTCCTATTTGGCAAGGTATACCTGAGCATATTATTGAAGAACTTAAAGCTCATGGATACAAAATAAAGAAAAAGAAAAAGTTTAAAAAACTATAATATTATGTCCTATACAAATCAAATTATTTGCTCTGCTTGCAATAACTTTTCTATTGCCACTCAACAAGATGATTATCCAGACCGTGGATGGAGTCTTCCTTATGAATTGTTTGGTTACTATGGTGGATTTAGTGATTCATTAGATGTTGCTCTTGGCTCCCGTCAATCTAACAGCTGGACTCTATGTCACGATTGTATAGTTAAGTTTTTTAATTTGTTTCCCAATCTTGCAAATACCTATGGTTTACGCCATCATCCTTGCAGGGATGATGTTCCATGTTGTCGTTTTGCATGGCGAGGAACAGAAAACTTTGCTAAGCATCCTGAACAAGAATTGGTTCGCACTCAGCATCCTGAGTACAACGAAATTACCTCTTGTCTTCATTGGGTAGATGATTCACCAGAAAGTAACTTATGAACTACTTAGATCTTTTTTTTGCTGGTACTGTTTTATTCATAATTATTATTGTAATAAAACTACTTGATTATTAAGGACTTTTAATGAATCCTGATCCTAATGACTTCTGTGTTGACTGTGGAGTAGATACTCTTTTAGCCGGAGAGTATTACATGGTTAAATCAGAAGTCTGGCTGTTGACGGGATTAGATACTCGAGATGGAATGCTTTGCGTTTCATGTTTAGAGAATCGCATAGGTAGAGAGTTAACTGTTCACGATTTTTCAGACTATCCAGTCAATACTATTCCTAAATTGTTTAGATCTGATAAGTTATTATCCAGATTAAACAACACGGGACTTTAGATCAGTTGGTAGAGCAGCTGACAATTAATCCGTTGGTCCCGGGTTCGAGCCCCGGAGGGCCCACTATGGACAATAAAAATAAACCTTTTATAAATAATGTATATTCTTTAGAAACACTTCTTTGTAGCTTCATACCATCTGCTGTCATCATGTATGATTTGCATGGTCAAGTCATTATTCATACTGATTTAATGACAGATGAAGATGGTAATCTTATTCCATTTGCTTTTGATCCTAACGAAGATAATGTTAATGCCAGATGAAGATCAAGATCTTAGGATTGGCACTGTAGTTGGTCCTACCCAACGTATTGTTATTTTATCTCATAAGATTTATGATCGAGTTCCTGGTGACTGTTATGCAACATGGATTGTCATTGCACACAAACCAAGTGAACTTCATCCTTATGTTGTATGGAACGTCACTGCTCGACCCGATGGTTTTCATCCTGAATCCGGGACTTACTGTTCTACCATTAAGGAAGCTTTAAAAGCTTACGAATTGAGAGGCGGAAAATGACTGATAACAAATCGGCTATTCAATTAGTTGACCAAGCAATTAAAGATATTGCCGGCAGAGAGATAGTTTCTACTGCTGAAATGACTGATCTTTTACTTGATATTCGTTTATATCTTTTTACTCAAGATACCGTTTTTGCTCATGAAGGTTAAAGTAAACGTTGATATTCATCTTGATATTCCTGGAGAATTTCAAGATGATAATATGGCCGTTTCTCTTATAGATCAAACTCTACGCGACATGCTCTATGTAGGCGTAGACTACGAAGAAGAAGAAATGTTAGAGCTTCCTATTAATGAAATTAAAATTCGCTCCTACTTTGTGCTTGCAGGACGTGTTCCAAAGACTGGATAATGCGTACAGTGATACGCATCCGGTTATTGGGAGCTAACAGTCCCCATCTATATAAGCGTATACCAACCTAAGCAAAATTGCACGGCAATGCAGATTACTTAGACGCAACTGTTAATTTTTATTTAAAGTAGAATGAATCTTTATTATAGCGTTCAAAGTCTTCAATGGCTCTCATGCCGTATTCATATTCATGAACAATTTTGTTCGCCATGATAAAAAGTCCAACTGTAATTGATATGATTATAATAAGTGCTATCATGCTCTCATAGTATCATTACCTTCAATTCTCATCAGTGTTTTTAGTACTAAACATGTGTCACAGTTACACATGTCATACTGGGAGCTAGCATTCCCCATAAGGCTAGTGTACATGCAACTCGCCAAGTATAACTCCCAAATGTTACTAAGGGCCTGTAGCTCAGTGGTCAGAGCAGGGGACTCATAATCCCTTGGTCGTGGGTTCAATCCCCACCGGGCCCACGGATAATTATCAATGACTGTACACTAAGGTAATCCGACACAAAAATAAAAAATAAGAGAAACAACACATGACCAGCAGAGATACTTACGACATAGAGGCATACGAAGCCGAGCAAATTGCAGAAGCCTATTTTAATTCTTTATACAAGCGTGATATTGCGGATACCGCAGCGCAGGTTGACGGAATCAAAGAACAAATAGTCGAGACTTATGAAAGTATCAACGTGACCATACCTCGCGTTATAGCCTGGTTTATGGAATCAGAAGAATGCATAATTCATAACCACGCTCAGCGAATACCGCTCACTTCTTCAAAACTTCAAGATGGTGATTTTACCGAACCCAATAACCCAAGTGAAGAAATCTGTGCCTAGATATAATCTTAATCAAGATGACGTTGACATTATTATCGAAGCGTTAAATAAACGAGCTGATATATCTTGGATTCCAAAAGAACAAGATAGAATCCGTCGTTTGATTCTTCGCCTTAAAGGCAAGATAGACGCTCTTAACGCTAACGTAAATACGCAACCTATTCAAAAACAAGAGGACATTACACATGAACTTCCTGTTGTTTATGATGATCAGGTTTGGAATCACTATTACAGAAAGAATTCGTAATGCCCTACATCTCCAAGAAAGATAGAGAAGATCTAAAGCATAAACTTGTTTATGGTGGTAGATCTATTGAAACTCCTGGCGAATTAAATTATATGATCACAATAATGATTGATCAATATTTAAAGGATAAGAAATTATCTTATACTTCTATTAATGAAGTTATTGGTGTTTTAGAATGCGCTAAACTTGAGTTTTATCGTAGGGTTGCTTTGCCATATGAAGACACTAAAATCCAACAAAATGGTGACGTTTACACTATTTAATTAAACTAACTAAAAATAAGCGAGGTTAATTATGGGTATGGATGTATACGGCAATAAACCTAAGAGTGATAAAGGCGAATACTTTCGTGCGAGTATTTGGTCTTGGCATCCTCTTTGGGATTATTGTTTAGATGCTCATCCAGCTATTGCTGGCAAAGTTCAATATGGCCACTTTAATGACGGCGATGGCCTTAAATCTTTGGACTCTAAAACTCTTGGCAAGCTTTTACTTAAAGACATTGAATCTGGTACAGCACAGAATTATATTGATGCCAGACAAAAAATGCTTGACGAACTTCCATTAGTCGACTGCATATATTGTGATGAAACTGGTCATCGTACTTGGACTCAAGAAAATGGTTTAGATATTGTAAAGATTTGTAATGCTTGTAATGGAGAACGTAAAGTTAAACAATTTGCAACTAGTTACAGTCTTTCCATAGAACGCATTCAGGAGTTCGCAGAGTTCCTGGTTGATTCTGGTGGATTTAAAATATGGTAGCCGAAAGGCTTAACAAACCACCACATAAAAGAACTGAAAAAGTTCTTCAGGATTATTATTCCAATCTTGAAACTATGGATAGATTAGATGCATTATGTATCTATAGAAATACAATGAGTAGATTGTATAAAATATATAACCCATATCTTAGAATAAGATATTGGTCTAGAGATGATTTTCTTCCCAAAGATGAGGATGAGTAATGCTTTTTCATTTGAGAGATTCTGAAGGTAATGTATGCGATACTGAATCCCTAGAAGGTGCTCTTCAAATTTTTACTTCTGATAAAGGATATAGATTGTCATTTGTTCTTAATGATGGATATGAACTTCATATTTATCGTGATGAGTATGATGATGATCATCCTTCTCATCTAAGTGATTTTTCTCATATTCAATCAAGAGTAGCTGATGCAAAGGTTATTCTTTCGCGCTTTACTAAAGCGCCAAAACTTCCAAATCTTACTTTGGTTAAATAAGATTTAACTAGCAGCGTGTCATTATCTTTTCGATTTAATCTTTTGCTTAAGTCGTTTTTGGCAGTGGACAACTATCATGATATCGTACACACGTGGGACCCATATTCTCTCTGGTATCACTGCTAGTTATTAAGTTTAGTTGATGGCGTGTATCATTTATTACCTGTGTAGTAGTTGATGCGTAACAAATGATGTAACAAGCACGTGGACAATTTCGTCTGGCATCAACATCAGCTAATTAAGTTTGATGGTAGCTGGCTATGTAAAACATTTATTCACAAACTTTTAAAAAAGTTCAGATTCAATGACTGCATGACGGGAAAAAGTAGTAATGTCAGTGGCTCCATATCGCTCTACTACCTATCATCAATTTATTCTGTAAAGGAAACATGATTCTATTAAAGAGAGATACTCAAACTCACGTTGCTCTCTTGTATATGAAGATGAAGTCTTCACCTATTACTGTAGAGCAATTGAGAAATTTTTCTCCAAATAAGTATAAATCTCCCTCAAAAGCCAGACAAGCTTTAAGTCATTTGCATAAACTTGGTTTTGCATCTGTTGCTAAGGGCTGCTATACTATTACAGATGAAGGTATCCAAGCACTCTATCTTATTGTTACCCGACAAAAGAAAAAAATATATTATGACTGAGTTTCGAATATGTACTTGCCCTATCTTGAATTTCAAGGGCTAGTAACTCAGTGGTAAGAGTGACATCCTTATAAGATGTAAGTCGCGGGTTCAATTCCCGCCTGGCCCACAATGGTGGTGCAATATGGATAAACATGACATCGAAAACATATTCTCTCAAGAGTATACTAAATTCTATAGTTCTTTATCACTTCTTGATTCTTTAATAATGGAATTGCAAGATGTTAGTCAATCCTATTCTAAATTAAAAGATTCTCTTTCTTTAATAGTTAAAAATAAAAATTATACTTCTGATGCTATTAAAGACATACTTGAATTACATTTATCTTTAGTTGTTCGTATAACTGACATTAATAAGAAAATATCTGATATACTCTATCCTTCAGCACTTAGACTATCGGAGTAGTTTTGTCTTTTCAAATTCCAAAAGAAGAAGACTGGAGACAACAGTCAGCTTGCGCTAAAGTAGATCCTAATATTTTTTTTCCATTAAAAATTACTTCTGCTTCTGTTAAGCAAGCTCTTGTTTACTGTAAAACTTGTCCAGTTAAAATCGACTGCGCACAGACTGCTGTCATATACAATTATGATGGAATTTGGGGTGGAACAACTTTAGCCCAAAGAAACTATTTCATGAGAACTCATTTTAAAGGTGCTCTTAATAAGTTTAGTTACCAAGATTCAACGCAAATGTTAAGTTCTGTCAATTTTGTTCCTGTAACTGTTCGTTCAAGCAGAAGAAAAAGAACGAAGATTTCCAATGAAGGATAGCTATGTCTACTGAACAATACCGTGATAATGATGACGATCTTTTTGATTATGATCCCTCTAAAGATAACAATGTTCAACCTGTAACAAATTTTTCTACTAGTACCTCAAATCGCTCATCAGGCAATGAAGTCCTTGATGATATGTACCGGAGTATAGAAAAATTCTCTGGTGAAGCTGATGAAGAAAATATTAGATTTAGAGTAGGCTTACCAGAATCTCTTTACAGCGCTTATGAAACTTTTGTTTTTAAATCTCAAGTTGTTTCTCATATTTCTTCTACAGCTGAAATTTTAGATGAATTGACAAACGGCAAGTACAGTGCTTTGTACGCTTGTCGTCAGATTGAACAAAACATATTTAGAAGGCTTGGCGTTCATTTTCTAGTTAGCGCAATTCTAGAAAATAATGCCGAAGATGAAGAGGGAGTAACTTTTAAAGAGTTCCTTCAGAAAATGAATCTTCATATTCCTCAAGATTTTGTTTCTACTTATTTTTCTACTCTTTTTAGAATTTCTAGTCATATTCTAAATGTTGAGAGAGCTATGTACATTAGTCTTTGTAATAAGCTTGAAATCGTTCCTAACTCTAAAGCTTTAGATCCTGAAGCATCAATTAAAGATATTAATGATGCCATTCCTATGACTGCATCTGATTTTAGGGAACAGCAATTTTCTTCTACTCTTTCAAGATTGTATGATGAATCTTTTGTTCAGTCTATCAATTCTATTTTTTCATTTGATTCATCTCCAAGAATTATTAATCTATGAACAAAAAAAAATTGATACAAGCTTTGTTTACAATTGCTACACTTAGTGCTACAGCAGCTATCAACTATTCTTTGTTTCACACTCCATTTATATTTGTAGTGCTTACTGTATTATTAGCTCATGAGCTCGGTCATTACTTTATAGCACGCATGCATAATGGGGATCCAGATCTACCTTATTTTATTCCTTTTCCAATAGTCGCTATTGGAGTGACTAGAATTAAAAGAATGAAGTTTTTATCTTTTAATTCAAAAAAGAAAATATCTTTATATGGACCATTAGTTGGTCTTATCTCTTCTATTATACTTTTTCTATTATCTCTTATATTGTTTCCTATATATTCTATGCCTCTCTTAATGCTTTGCTTTACTGAAGTCTTGTTCAATTACTTTGGTGTTGACGGAAAGAAGTATAGATCATATAGTCGTCAGGAGTTTAGTGTATGCTTTTGATCTTAGCGCCTGTAGTTTTGAGTGGTTTGATATTAAAGATTTATAATAATTCAAAAGTCCACCTTCTCCTTGAGAAGATTCAAAACACTTACAACGACAATAGTTTGGGGATAACTACATATGAACAAGCAACAACGCAAAAAACAATTGTCATCCAAAGTAAATGATTACTTAGATGATTGTTGCTTTGATATACAAGGACTAGGACCATCTGCTTTTGCTGATGCAGCTGAGACTCAGCTAGCTAGGATTTTAACCAAAATAGCGATAGGCTCAGCCACCGTTTGGTGGTCTGTCATGGAGCTAAAAGATTTTATAAAAATTCGTCATACACTAAAGGTTAAAAATGTCTCAAGCAAATGATCCAATTAAATCTTTTAAGTTTTCTTTTGATATGGTTAAAAGTACAAAAGGAAACTTGCAATCGGAAGTTCAAATATTAAAAGATAGAATAGACAAAATTACTGATCATTTTACTGTTAATGATGTTCCTATTCTTAGATTAATTTTAAATGTTACCGATTCTAGAGATGACCTAAAAAAACTTTCTAAAGCTTTAGATCGGCTTGCAGATTTAACTGATCATTACGGATCCTTACTCAAAAAATTGAATGTAATTGAGCAAGCAGAATTGGATCCAAACTGGTTTGCTCTTTCATTTGGTGATTTTGAACAAGACGTTGATACTGCTTTAAGCAATATGTTTAACGAACAGGATTGAAAATATAATATGTCTATTGATAAAGTAACTTACACATTTGTAAAGCAAGATGGAAATATCTCTTTTCGTTCTAAGGTTGATTCCTTTAACCTTGATCATGTAACAGAAAAAGATTCCATTTCTTTCTTTAAGAATTTCTCTAATTACGCAGCATTTGATTCTGGTCTTTTGCCTGTTGATGGCACTGGTTTGCTTGCTATTCGCAGAGCCGGCAATCATACTCAGGTTACTTATCAGCATAAGCCAGGACTTTATTATGTCAACTGGGGTTCACATGAAGGCGACCGCAGGGCTGTAAGCTATCTTGTTGCGCAGCCCTATCGCATTGTTATCATTGACTTTGTTGACGACAACTTGCTTGGTGCAAGAACTTTTTATTCTCCAATTCCTGCTACTCATCCAGCTATTCAGCTCTATCATGTTAATCTTCCCAACATCAACTGCCGTGGTTATCGCGGAAATGGTGTTGGTTGGATTTGTTTATATCACAATGCTGATTGGTCTCAGATGCCGTTCAACGAAAGATTGACTAGAGCACTTGAGCGTTGCTCTGGGATAGAAACTTACAACGATGCTAACATGTCGGAGACAGATGGTCCTCGTTTTTATTCAGATCATTATTCGCATAATTCGTCTTTTGATTATCTTTGGAGTCCAAAATCTTGGGAAGCCAAGTCCCAAGCAGAAGGGTTCGAATGGACTTTAGATGATAATCTTTGGGTTCCAATTATGGTTAAATCCAGAGATGATCAGGGTCAGCACTGCAACGACGAAGATGCTGTTCCGTTTACTCTAGCTGATGCTATTGTTGGAAAGTATAATGCTTATTATAATGATTTTTATCACCCAAAGCCAATTAATGCTTTAACCAATCCTTCTATGCAGATTGAATCTAGCCATATCATGAATTGGTTTGTTCAGTCTTATAATTCTTCTACTACCAAATATGTTGGCGTAGATACTATGGCTGAGTCTGCAAAAACAAGAGAAACAATCGCCACAGTAAAGAACGCTAAGCTTCCTCTTCATACATCTGATGATGTTATTCCAAATGATGATGACGAACAAGACGATAATGATGACGAACAAGACGATAACAGTATTCAATGTAGCACTTGCAAATATTATTTTCACGAAGACGATGTTTCTTATGTTGAGCTTCTAGATCAATATAATTGTCAAGGTTGTTTGAATGAAAACTTCATATTTTGTGAAAATACAAGTGATTATCTTCCATCTGATTCTGAGAATATATACTATGTAGAACCACAAGATCTTCACGTAGACTTATCAGCTTATTATAATTATAAAATTTGTTCTTCTTGTTCAAATATTCATGGTGTATCGACTCACGATTTTCATAATTTTCATAAGAGTAATTGGCGTCCAAATATTTGGACAATTGATGTTGAAATTGAAACACCAGATGGTTTTAAGATAAATACATATGAAGTATGTTCTTATTGCATTGATGAGCATGATCATATTGAGCATGACAGTTGTCATCATTGTACAACAAATGTTCCATCTCATCAACATTCTCCCATAGAGAACCTTTATAAAGCTCAGTTTGATGATGGTAAAGCTAATATTTTAGATGCTCCTTTAGAAAACAACTTTGTTACAGGTTATGTTTGCTCACATTGCACTTCACAAAAGCATAGCTATAGACTTTGCGCTTGTGGCTCAAATGTTCCTTCTTATGCATTTAGAAGTGTAGCTAATCCTCAGATTTATCAAGTATCTGAATTAACTTATCCTAACGCTTATCGTGTAATTACAGATCAATTGAAGTCTATGGATCTTGAAATTTTTGATGACTATCTAGTTACTTTTGATAAATTTTGCACCAATTGTTGTTATCCCTCTCTTTTGAGTAATGATCATGAAGCAGCAAAAAAGACTATTATAAACTTTGATCCCAAAAAGTATTATTGGGTTTTCCGTGATTCTGAAACTTATGAACCAAGTCCATTACATGATGATTCTTTTAATCTAAAAGATCTTTTAAATCAAACTATCAATGATGCTTCCGAGCACTCGGTGTTTTCAATAATGCTGAATAACGGAAGTTTTTCAATCGTTCCTCTAGCCGAAGCTATATAAGAGAGTAGAATAAAATGTCTGAAAATATAACCATTGATCAATTAAATCATTTCTGGATGCCAAATGGCGCTCCTTGTTTTATGGCTGACAGAGATGATATTTGTGATGTTGTTGAAGAAATTGGTTTTTCTGTTTATTATGTTCTTGGTAATCTTCAAAAAATTTCTGCCACCAACTCGACTACATACAAACCTACGACTCCTGGTGCAGTAACATCTTCTCCTGTTACCACCACTACTCAAACAATCACAAAAAATATTCAGTTATTTAAGATTGTAAACAACTTTGTTGGTAGGGCTGTTGCTGTGAGCACTGATCCTCTTCCTGACAATTTTCTTGGATTAGAAGAAAACTGTGTTTACAGTCTTCCTGACATTCCTCAAACAATGCTTGAAAAGCTTGATCAATTCTTTAGACTTGTTCATGCTCAGCATGGTACTGAGTCCATCGTTCTTTTGACTTTTGATCCTACAAAAGAAGATTCTTCTGGATGGGGCGTGCTTGTTCCAGAACAGACAAACACTTCAGCTCATTGCAATTATGATGCAGAGAGTGTTCTTGCTCTTAAACCTGAACATCTCTATGTCGTCGGTTCTGTTCATTCTCATCCAGAGATGCCAGCTTATGCTTCTGGAACTGACCATGCTGATCAAGCTGATTTTGATGGCATCCATATTACTTTTGGTTGGCAGAAATCTGTCAACGCTGGAGCAACTCAGTATCATATTGAGCTTCAACTTTCTGGCCACAACTATAAATTAACTCCTGAAGATGTTTTTGAAGATTTTAGTTTACAAAAAGATCCTGATCCTGAAGTTGTAGAGTGGACCGATAAAGTAAAAAAAGCACTCCCCCCCACTGGGGGGGTACCCACCAATACAACACGTACGGGTACACCGGTTACAACTCAACTGGACCATCAAACAGCTCAACTAGATACAATTCCTGGGGAACTTGGGACTAATAAAAAAGTTTCATATCGAGATAATATTAAGTCTCTTAAAGTAGAGTATGATGCAATAGTTGTAGCGGAGGTATATCCTAATGAAGTTGGTGTTGCGTCGTGCCCATCATGTGACTATAATCTCGATGATGGGGATTTGTATTCTGGTTACTGTAGTGTTTGTGATATTCCCATTGCTATTGAATCGTCTTCGATCAACTCAATAGCAATAAATGTTGAATATTATTGTAGATCACGCAGTATATCTATTGATTCTCCTGCTTATCTCTGGGGTATGGATAATAGTCAAAATGAGTTTTTGATTAAACTTAATCTATCTAAAGGTTTATCCGATACTTTTTATGACGATGATGATATTGAATATGTCACTCTTGAAAAAGAAACAGACTACTACGATGATGATGGTTTTCATCCTGACTATCTAGTTTGTTGTGGAGAACGAGAAGCAGACTTTTACACAAAGTGTACATGTAAAATACCTGTTTTCTTTGATGACTACAAAGACTTTGCTGCTGCTACTTCTCGTCTTGATATTTATGAACCTAAGTCAAAATGTGAAGGATGTCAACTTTATTATACAGGATTTTGTCCTGCTTATAAAAAGATGATACTCGATTACAGCGCTTCAGGTGGAAGACTTGATTATATTCAAAAAGACTCTCCAATCAAACCCTGTGATGAGTTCTATCCTTTCAAAGCCGAAATATCGGAGACTTCTAGTTCTTTGTATTATAATTAAAGGAATATTATGACAGATACAAAACGTTTTGTTCTTGTTGGTGCAGGTGGCATTGGCACTTGGCTTGCTGCTGGTCTTGTTCGGTTGCTTGAATGGAAGTACCCTGGATCTGCTCTTATTATTGTTGATGGCGATAACTATGAGCCAAAGAATAAAGAGCGACAAGATTTTACTAAAATTGGAAATAAAGCAGTAGTTAAAGCTCATGAATTGACTCCTCAATTTACCAATACTATGATTATCCCAATTCCCAAGTGGGTTGTTGCTGATGATTTTAGCGGAGTTACAGATGAAGATTCACCAAAGATTACTGCTTCTCAGCTGATTACTGAAGGCGATATTGTCTTTGCTGTAGTTGATAACTTTGCTGCTCGTAAAATTATTTTTGATGCTGCCACTAAATTGCAGAATATTGATGTATTTACTGGTGGCAATGATGATGAACTTTTTGGTTCTATCTATCATTATCAAAAAAGAGATGGAATTGAAGTAACAGAACATCCTGTAAACTTTCATCCAGAATATGATAATCCGCCTGATAAGAATCCCGGTGAACTTTCTTGCCAAGAAAGATCAGAGATTGAAGGCGGAACTCAGCTACTTGCCACTAACATGGCTGTAGCATCTTTTATTCTTGGTCGTGTACATAAAACAATTGTACATAACCAGAATCCTGAGGAAACCGAAATCTACTTTGATCTTGGCCTTGGTAAATCTGAACCATATGACCGTAGAGTCACAACCGTAAATGAATATATCACTGTTTAAGGAGATAATAAGATGGAATCAAATATGAATAACGCAGCATCACAGCCTGCTACTGGTATGGCTAACGTCAGATTTGGCGTTTACAACCAGCCAAGCAACATCGGTGGCAAGAGCGTTAAGGATGCTCGTGAGCAGTTCAGCAAGCTTTGGGGCATTCCAAATGACGCTGTTGCTTACAAAGGTAAAGACAAGCTTGACGAGAATTACGTCATCCAGCCCGGTGACAACGTTGAGTTCCACCGCCGTGCCGGTGAAAAGGGCTAATTAGCTCAGCAAGATCGTGGGAGGGCTAAGGGATGCTTGGCCCTCCCACACATAATCAACATACGAATTATATATATTTTTTACAAGGCACCAGTCTATTAAGGACATAAGCATGTTATTTACGCATCTCAAACTTGGAACTCCTGCAGTCTGGTTCAAGACTCAGGAATTTTCACGTTCAGTCGAAAATATCACTAAGTTTGATTTTAGAACATATTTAACTATTCATCCACAAAAAGCATTTTCTCAGTTTGTAGACGGCACTTGGAAAAGTATTCTTGTTGAAGTTCCTAGAGAAGATGGTACTTCTTTGCCATCTTCTGTTTGGGATACTTCACTTTGTTTTGATTATATTTCAAAAACAGATTTTGATAAACCAATTACTTTTATTGTTCAAATAATTGGTAAGCCTGATATGCAGATTCCTATGTATATACCCACTGTTGCTTCAAATGCTTTTGCATATCGAGATATGTTCTGGAATGACGAACTAAACACTAAGTCTGTTCAGTTCGTATTCATTTCTACTGGAGATGTTCCAGAAGAGTATTCCTCTTTATTTAAACTTGTAGAAGACTCTGTTCCTGATGTCAAAGAGCTCTCTACAATTGTTTCTCACATTAGTGAATCTTCACATGGAAGATTTGTGCAAGAAGAACAGATCGTAGATGTTGTGCGTTCTGGTCTTGGTTTGAATGAATCTGATTTCATTGATCTTTGTTTGCAGTCTATTGTTCTTAATAATAAGATTGATGCAAAGTATGTTTATGATGAAAAGATGAAGAATATCAAACAGAACGGTATTCTTGAGATTATTAAGCCAACTATTACTTTTGACAACATTGGTGGTCTTGATAATATTAAAGATTTAATTCGTCGTACTTCATTACTCTGGAACAATAAAGAACAAGCTAAATCTTTTGGCATTACTCCAATTAGAAGAGTTCTTATGGTTGGCATTCCAGGTACCGGCAAGTCTGCAATATGTCAGGCAACTGCCGCAGAGCTAGGACTTGATCTTGCTCGTACTGGTATCAGCCAAGTTATGAACTCTTTTATTGGTCAATCAGAACAAAACATGCGTGCTGTTTTTAAACAAATTAAAATGATGACTCCATTGTGTGTTTGGATTGACGAGTTTGGTCGCGATTTGTCTGGCGGTCAGTCTTCTAGTCATGTTGATGGTGGCACTACTGACCGTGTTCATGGTGAATTTTTGACTGGTTTGCAGGAACTCCCAGAAGATACCTTCTTGATGTGTGCAGCAAATCAACTTGAACACCTAAAGCCAGAGATGCTTCGCGCAGATCGTTTTGATAAGATTGTTTTTGTTGGCCTTCCTTCTTATTTTGAGCGTAAAGAGATACTTAAGATTTATCTTAATGACATTCAAACTGATCATGAGTATGATTACGATGCGCTTGCAAGATCTACTGAAAATTTTACTGGTGCTGAAATTTCTTCTTTGATTAAGGAAGTTAAATTTTATATTGTAACATCTGATTTCAGAGCTATTACAACACAAGATATTGTATCCTATGCTCCAAGAATGAAAAACACCATTTGGAACAAGCACAGGGATATGGTAAAATCAATGTATACTTATGCCCTTGAGCAATGGGATTGGGCTTCTTCAGAACAAATGAAGAACGCCAAAAACATTATCAGCGGTAGATCTCAAAATAAAGAAGAAGTAACTTTTAAAATTTAGGAGAGGTTGTGTCAGAAGATTTTCATGATGTAGAAGAGTTTATTGAAGCCTTTAATCAGGCTGAACCAAATCCGCCATCACTTTCTAGTGATGATAAAAAGTATGATCAAGACCTATACAAAAAATGGTTTAGGTCAAAAACCCAAAGCGGATTTCTTTCCATCAAGCCTTGGTATCAAGGATTAAAGTTTAAGATTGATATTGGAAAGACTTCACCTGATGGCAAACTTTTAAGTAGTACAATGGTTTTTGTAGATGCTATTGATTTTTCTGCATACCTTAAGTCTGTTAATAACTTTACTGCAGAAAAACTTTTTCCTGCTAACGACAAAAGTGGCGTTCCCAGCAGTGAGGGATTTGTCTCATACGGTGGTGGAATTATAGAATCCAAGCCAGTTTCTAGAATATTTAAGTGCCACCATTGGCAGAATTCAGATAATACATTTGATACCTCTGCATTTGTTTGGAAGTGTGGCCATTTTGCTGCACGAAAGACAGAAAGCGGAGCTTTTATACCAGATATGAAATCACCAATTTCTGTTGATTCAATTAAAGTTACGCGTCAAGATATCTCGAGTATTTCTCATATGCTTGAGCTTTCGCTGATTTCCCATGTTACAAATAATTCAGATTGGTACAACATATGAGCGAAGAAAACATTGAACAAAATGATGTAGTCAGATTGATTCAAGATGTTCTTATTGGCATCAATGCACAGTATCAAGCAAGATTTACAGAGTTCGAAGCAAAGATAGAAAAACTTGAACAGCAAATTGCAACTCTTGTTCTTGCTTATGGTGAAACAACTGTTTTTGTTGAATCACTTGTAGCTCAGCTTGCTTTTGCATCAGAAGAAGAGCAGAAGAGATTTACTGATAATCTCTCAGAAAATAGAAAGTCTATGCTAGAGGTAATGCAAAGTGCAGCAGAAGGTTTCCTGGGCAGCGATAATCCAGTCGCTGGATCAACCATTAGCAACTTGGTTGAACAAAAGTTATCTGACTCAAGTTCAAACTGATTGTGTTTTATTTTTAGATAAGTCTAATTATCTAATTCTTAATAATTTATATTATCTTCCGCAGGTATATTCTGTGGTTAAATCTTATTGTCCTGAAGTAAAATCACTTCATCTTATTCACACATCCTTGCTGGAGTTCATCAAGAATAGTGACATAGATTTATATTCAGTTGAGGTAAAATAATGTTTATATCTTCTTTTGATACTACAGACCGTTTTAACAATTTTATTGATAACATAATCTCAAGCCCTTATGTTACTCCATATGACGAGCATGCTTATATCGTTACTCAATATAAGAACTATGAAATTTTGCGGTCAACTCTAGAAACTCAAGATTATGATCAAAGAGTAAAAGATATTCAAAATCTTTTTTTAGCTTTTGAATGCAATAAACTTGATCAGCAGGTTGTTCATTCTAACATTCTCCTTGCTTCTGAATCTTATCGTAGTTCTCAATATTCTACTGATAAATATTGGATATATCCTTTTTCTAAAAAAAAATTTATTGAAACATTTTTTATAGGTTTGATGCCCTCTTTTCAGTCTGAGCTTATTACTTATTTGACTGATAAACTTTCTATATTTCAACAAGTTGGTTCAGGATCTGGAACTGCTATTATAATAAAGAATTTTAATGTTACTTCTCAAGTACTTTTGGATGATATCAATAATAATTGTTCTTTACAGTCTAAGATAAAAACACTTTCTAGCTCACTTTTATTAGCAGAAAAAATTTTAAATAATCAGACTAATGATATTGATTTTCTCAATGATCGAATTAAAGTTCTGAACGAAGCAATTCTTCACATATCACAAGAGCTTGATCAAGAACGCAAGCAAGGAATGAACGGATACTATAAGACATGGCACTAGTAGATTTAATTCATAATTCTAATACATCATACACTCTTAGTGCTACACATACTTCTGTTGGGGATATAACCTTAGATATTGTTGTTAATGTATTTGATGTTTTTAGTAAAAAATATTCTTCTAATAATTATTTTTTCTGGAATGCTTTTGGTGATAAAAAAATTTATGTAGAAGTTCCTGTTGGCAAAAAGCTTTCCATCAATACTGGGAATATGCAGAGTCTCTTTGATACTTTTTATCATTCTGATTCTTCTGATCCAAATACTTTTTGTGTGACAAATCCTAACTCAAAAGGTTCTCCATGGGCATTTCCTTATTCTTCTGGAAATTACAGTGGATGGATGATGTCCAAGAATGTTTTCTTTGATTATGTAAATGATTTTTCTGGCGTCGGTGTTTGTTCACATTATACTGGTTCACTTTCTGGACTTTACGTGAGATCAAAGAACTATCCTTTTGCTAATACCATTCCTTACACTACCTGCTCTCATCCAGATTTGACTTCTAAGTCTTCTCTTTCTTTTGTCAGTTGTGCTTATGATTCTAATCATGCAGAGTGCCCTTATTATTCTTCTGATTCACAGATCATTGCTTCTAAATCAATTAATGGTTTTATGAACGAGAATTCTATAATTTATAATCTTACTGTTTCAATGTCTTTAGATGCTAAATATACTTATCAAATTATTAGAATGTCTGATAACGATGTGAATTACAGTATTCTTGTTGAACATCGTACAGAAGAGACTGACTCAAAAGCTATTGAAGTATTTGAAGAAATCGTTTCTTCTTATGAAGATGGCTTTAAAACAGTATATGATTGCACTATTACTGACAATCAAAATCAAAAGAACAGCTTTATTCTTTCATTGGTTTAGGAGACATTTTGCATAATATTATTAGAATAGACAAAGATTACATTACAAACTTTACTCTAGAGATTCATTCTATTGCAACTCCTTATAATTCATATCGTCAATATTTTCATAATTCTTTAAAATATGATTTACCACTTGTTTACCCTTACACTCTTAAAGAAGTTTTGAAAATACCAACTGATCATTTTTATTCTGTTAAGCAGAATATAATTGCAGATTCTATTAATACCGATCTGTATCCAATAGCAGTTAGGTATGTCACAGCTGATTCAAAATATTTAATTGAGCGTCCACCATTTCAGATTCCTGTTGACTTTAGATTTGGAACCGCTCACAGTGGCGCTGAAAAAGTTCCTACATTTAATATTTGGATTCCTTGGACTAGTACAATAATTGATCTTTCTGTACCTGACGTTAGTGCTTTATCATCAACAAAAATATTCTTTAATGATGCGCCGTTGTACTCTATTGATGATCCTGTTATCTCTTGCGATTTGCCTAATTCGTACAGTAATGGTTCTATTTGTTTTTCCAATTCTTTAAATGATATACATAATGTTCTTGATGAAGACTCAGTAACCTCTAATGATGTTTCATGTATTTATAATTATGTATTTAATAATTATATGATGGGTGGATGGAATTCTGATTTGAGTCCTGTTTTCTTATCTTATGGTCACCATCAAAATTTTGATACTTCTGATCTTTCTATGCTAATGGAGTATATATCTCCATCTCCTGAAAGAAAAGAAAAAATTATCTCTACTTTTGCAGGAACGCCTTATGAAAAGATTGCAAAGAGATTGTTGAATTCTAAAGTTTATTTTACCAATATTCGTTCTTCTTTTAAATTATATTTTAGAGATCTTATTATCAGAAGTTCTTTTACACTTGAAGAAACTCTTCAATATGTTACCGACATTAAAACACTTTACAGTAGAAAAGCTGCTAAATCCGGCAATGGGTATACTAGATATGGAAATATAAATCTTTCTTCTGTTTTGAGCTCTAACAAAGATAATTCTCGTTTTGTTGATAATGGTGTTCAGGTTGCTTCTTCTTATATTTTAAATTCTGTTCTTCAAAATCGAGATATTAGAGATGCGGTTGAGCATCCCTATATCACTCAAACTGGTTATATAATTGTTCCATCAAGTGAGTATCAAAATAATTGGGTACAATTACTTTCTCATTCTTTAACATCTGAATGTATTACTTTGCTATCTGATTCTATTCTTAATAATTATATATCTGGTTCTCTTCAAAAGAATAATAATATAATATTTCGTCATGAATCTTTTAATCCTGAACTTTCTCGTTCTTTTGGATCATTTGATTTTTCTGAAGAGTCTCCTTCAGAAATACTATTTCCTTACTTTAATGAGATGATTTCTAATATTGATCACTCTAAGATAAAGGAATCTTATGCTCAAAAAATTGCAGATCCAGAACATACTCTTTCAATTTTGAAAGACTTAACAGCATAGGTCAATATGTCTTATATTACATTTTCTTTTCAAAAAGATAAATATACTTATCTTCAACAGCAGCGTTTAATTGCAGTTTCTAATGATGACGAACAATTAGTTCATCAACAAGAGTCTGCAGATTCTTTTCAATTTAAACTTTCTCCTATAAATTTTTTTGCTGAGATAACTTCTCCGTTTAGATCTGATTATATTGTTTCAAAGGATTCTGGATTTCTTCCTCCTGGTGTTAAAACAATAGCAGATAACTTTATTGTTTATGAAAGACCTCCTACCGTTAAGACTCTTTTTTATAGCCCCAACCTTGCGGAGAATGTTACAGATGATTCCATTAAGGCTTTTTCTATAGCTATTCCTTGGCAACTTTACATAGCTCAGTTTTCTGAGGATTATCTTTGTTCTAGTGTGCACATGTATTTTATGGATGCACCTTTGCAATCTTTGGACCAAAGGTTGTATATGGCTACACTTCCTAATTTTTATACAAATGGTCTTTTATGTCGTCCTAGATTTGCTACTATGGATGAAATCACAAGATATACAGCTGATCCTGCTGGCATTATAGCATCTAGTTACGACTGGGTTTGGAATAACGGTACCAATAATGATTTGACTGAGCCTCTTGTTCATTTATTGTTACAGAATATTTCTGGAAAAATTGCTACCCTAGCATCTGACAAGATGCCTCTTCACTTTAGGCAAAATAGAATATCTTCTATGACATACTTTTCATCTGATGAAGTTGAAGCCATTTTAACATCATGGGAAACTTTATCTTTAGATGATATTATGTCCTACAAGTGGCCTAATCCTTCTTTTGGTGCAAACTTTTCTTCAGCATCCACTGCGGATATATATCAAAATATGAGCGCTTACCATGACAATATTCATGATTATCTTTATCAGCTTATACACGAAGAAGATGGAGAAGAACCTAATGAAGACTATATTTGTGATATGATTGATTCCATGGATTATAATCAAGATCATTATATTTCTTGGCTTGCTATCCATGGTCATGTTCCACAGCTTCCTCCAGAATGGTCAAAACCATTTACTTACACCGACTTTTTACAGGTTTTAAAAAAGTCTCAAAATATCAAGAAAACATCTTTTATGTTTGATTTTCATAACTGTATTCAGTCTTTCTTTCCTATTGTTCCTTGACTTATTCTACTTTTTTTGATACTATATATCATATATAAACTTTAATAAAGGTAGATAAAAGTGTCTAAACAATCCATTACGGAACCTGTTTTTACTAGGTCTGAGGTTGCTCAAATACTTAATGTTTCTACTCTTACTATCTCCAATAGAGAGAAGAACAGCAAGTATCCTGAGCCCAAAAGAGATCTCAATAATTATAGAATATACACTTTGAATGATATATTTAATCTTCAGCTTATAACCTATAACTACATAGATCCTAAGCCAATTATATCCATAATGTATGATAAAGGTTATGAAGATATTAAAAAGCTAGGTAGCATGATTGACAATGCTTTATCTAGGAGAAACAATTAAAATGAGTGAAGATAATTCAAAAAATTACAGTCTAGTAGAAGAAGTCCCAGAGGAAATTTCTACAGATATAGTTGCCGATCTTAAATCTGGCATCTATAATTTGTTTATCTCATTATTTAATGAGTTAACAATAAAATATGGCCCAGATGAAGCTGTTCGTACGTCGACTGCTTTTTTGGACGATATATCAATAAACTTTAAATCAATATTAGACAAACAAAAATAGGAGTTGACATGATAGACCCACGTAATATGATCAATGTTACTGGCGGAGTAGTATCCGATGCAGAAATGATTAATGACAAAATCTTAAAGTTCCGCCTTGCAGTTGATTATGCTGGCTCTGAAAAGGGATCAGACAATACATCTGGTTATTTTGATGTTGTTTACTATCTTAAAGATGGTAGCAACTTTTCTTCAAAAAATTCATCTTTCATACATGCCCAGGTTACTGCAGGTAAAATGAAAAAAGGTGCAAAAATTCAAATTGTAGGACGCTTGGTTCAAGAGCGTTGGCGTCAAGATGAAGCTAATAGAAGCAGAGTTGTCGTTGTAGCAGAGCATATTTCTTATGCAGCTTCAGCTGGCACAGGCTCAAAGTCTTCTGATGCTCCAGCTGCTTCTAGTTCTGCCGGTATTCCTGACAGCTTCTAATTTCTTCGCATATGGAAGAATTTAGCGAAGAGTTTTTGGCCTCGTTAATTGACGAAGCCTTAAACGAAAAAGGCACCAGCAAATTAAAGCCATCTTCTGGCCTTCATCTTTCTTTAGCTGAGACTGATTTTATGCATATTGCATTTCAGTCTTTAGCTAAAAAGATGCCAATATCTGAAGCATCAGAAGCTATACAAGATATGAGAGACGAACTACTTACTCGAGTAGTTTCTATGTCCATTACAGATCTTCATACTGTTACAAATAATTGTAACAAATGCAAAATTGATTCTTCTGCAGAACTTCCTAAATGGAATGTAAAGAATCCTGATCTTGTAATAATTATAGAATCTCCTTCTTTGGATCCTAATGCAATTTCTTTTATGGTTGATTCAATTAAGCAATCGGGTTTTTCATCAGACCAGCTTTGTTTAACTTATGTCAATCGTTGTCCTAAGAAATTTAAATATGAATCGGAAGAAGTAATTAACTGTTCTCCATATCTTCATTCTGAGCTACAGATATTGAACCCCAAGTTAACAATGACTATGGGAGGGCTATCTACTTCTGTTCTATTAGGAACTGAAGTTAAGATAAAAGATTATAGAGGAAATATTGTTTGGCTTGGTGGCTGGCCTATTCTTCCCACATATTCACCTGGATATGTTCTAAGGTCTGGCGGATCGTCATCTCAACATTTTGTTGATGATCTTTTTCAAGCTTATGAATTTGTTACTTCTAAAAAGAAAGCAACATCTTATGAATAGTTTAATTATTCAAGATATGACAGAGGATCAATTAAGAAATTTTGAACTTCTTGTGGCCAATGACATAAAAAACCTTTCTTCTCAAGAAAATTTGCAGTTTCTTAAAACTAATTTAGACTTGTGGTTATATTTTCTTTTAATAATGAAGAGAACCGCAGAATATAATGTAAGTTCTAGAAATTCAAACAGAAAGATTACCTTGACTAGAATGAGATCTGATGAGGTATCTCAATCTGAGATAAATAATTTTATTTCGAGTGAAGAAAAGTGGAAAGTAAATACTGTAAAGTTTCTTTCTGTTGTAGAGAGAAAGATACTTTATGTCAATCTTTTAAATAAACAGGTTTCTTAGTGAATACTCAGCTACTGCATACTCCACAGCTTTTGCATTTAGCAGATGCTACTTTGTGTGAAAGTGATTCTTTTTATTTATTAACTTATTACAAAGAATCATTTCCTCTAAATATTGAGTATACAGCCGCTGAACATTCATTATCAAAAGTTATCTCATATGCTAAAATATTCTCTACTTTTCATGGAAGAGTTAAAGTAGGAAAATCTTCTTCTTCTACAATATCCTCTAGTGTTCCCATAGATGTTTTTAGATACAAGATGCTTCAAGATGGATCTTGGCATTATATAAAAACTATACCATCTTCCCATAAAGATGGCTACATAGTTGAGGGAGCTATATGGTCAAATGGAATGTATTACCTAGTTAGAGAAGATAACTCTTCTAATTATATAGATGCCTATTTTTCAGTCGACCAATATACCAAAGGCCTTTATAATTACCCATGACTATTAAAATAGTTACATTTAAAGATAGTTCTTTTATTAAAAATCTTTCTTGGGATTCTGATTCCGAAAGTCTTTTTATTGCATTTAATTCTGGCACTACGTGGGTTTATTACTCTGTGCCTGAATCTGTATATGATGACCTTGCCAAGGCCTCTTCTATTGGCTCTTATTTTAATAAAATGATAAGAGACAAATATCCTAGCCAAAGAATAAATTATAAGTTTTCAGAAGATGTCCAAAAAGAGCAAAAAGCAGAATAAACACAGATATCATTCAAATAACAAAAATCACTCTTTTAGAAATAATTCAAAAAAAAACATTTATTCATCTAAAAGTTTTGCTACTTCTGATGATATTGATAAAATAGCTTACCAAGTTTTTGGCGGTAAGCTGTATCAATGTGGTATAATTGATATACCTTAATATTTAAATCTAAGAGGTATATTGTGACCACTATCATTGGAATACAGGGCGAAGGATTCGCTTTTGTTTGTGTAGATTCAAGAATATCTAATATGGACGAGGGTGGTTTTGCATCTCAAATAACAACCCTTAGTCCTGATTGTGGCAAGGTAGCATTAAATGGAAGATATCTTTTGGGTGCTGCCGGCGATGTAAGGGCAATAAATATTTTGCATCATGCTTTTGTACCCCCCGTTCCCCCTCCTGCCATGGATGATAAAAAGCTTAATTATTTTTTTACTACTAAGTTTATTCCTTCATTAAGAGAATGCTTTGAAAAACAAGGTTATGCTCATCCAGAGAAAGAAACCTCTGCTCATATTGCCGAGCAAGGATCTACTGTTCTAGCCGTTATATCTGGAAGAATATATGTAGTAGAGGGAGACTATTCTTGGAGCTCTGACGCCAATGGCGTTTATGCCTTAGGTACAGGGTCTCCTTATGCTCTTGGAGCATTACAGGTTCTTCTAGGCACTAAAGAGAGAACTCCAAAAGTATGCAAAGACGCTGCCCTTAAAGCTCTTAAAATAGCATCTGGATTTGACCCTTATACAGGTCCTCCATTTCAGCATTTTATACAGCATTCAGAATAACAATCTGATATAATTCCTTTTCAGCTAGTTACAATGTTATTATCCGTTACTGAAAAGATATTAATGGGGAAATATGGAAGAAACTTTAAAATGTACTTCTTGTAATAAGAAATGGACACGAATAAAAGCTAGAGGCAGAAAACCAATACTTTGCCCAAATTGTATAGCAAAGGCTACTGAGCCTCCAAAAGAGGTAATTCAAAGTCTAACCAAGCCTTCTCAAATTCAAGAAGATAAACTCGAAATTGCCAAAGATAGAAAATTAATACACAATGTATATAGGTACTTTTATCCAGAAGTTCAAGATGATCAACTAAATAATCAAAGATCTGGCTCTAAATGGCAGTGTCCTTCTTGTAAGTATACGCTTACCTTATATGTTCCAATATCAGATATTCCATATCATAAGTGCACTCCCTCTTCCTCTACAAAAAGAGAGTTGAAGAGAATTTCTTAAAATATACATAGAAATATTTCTCAATCCAAAGGAACTTATGACAGAAAAACTTTATGATATTAGATTCAATTTCATTCGGATACTTAAATCACTTTATGAAATTTTAAATATAGCTAAAATATTTGAATTGTTCTTGTTAGTTCTGTGGAAAGTTTTCTTTTCTCATAAACCAGTATTTGTTTTCTAGGAGATATTATGATATTTCCTAAATGGTCAGAAAATGCGATTGCAAATAAAGATATTTCTATTGATACTAAATTTTTAAAAAAACAACCAGAGCAGCTAGAATTTAATTTTGATCTAAAAGCCAAAGATTTATTTGATGGGGCTGATGATGCTTTTACCAAATTATTGAATAAACTTTCAAAAAAGTTTTCTTCTATAGATACATTTTCAAATTCTTCTAATTTAAATTTGGATCAGTACATTAATACTAAAACTTCTGAATTTATTTTAGAAAAAGATCATAATCAGCTTTTAACTTCTACTGAACTTGAAATTCAGCAATGTTGTAACTATTATGGAATAGATCCTCAGAATGTTACTTCAATTAAAGTTGAGGTTCAAGAAGGTACATTTATGCACAGAATAACTATAGAAAAGGATTTATTTTAATATTGGAAAAATATCTCAAGCTTTGAATAATATAGTTGATTTCTTATAAAAAAAAATTAATTTTGGAGAAAAATGACAAGCCACTTTAACAAGATAAGATATGCTGTTTTTCAGCTTCCACCTTCTGAATGGGATCTTGAAGATCCTGAAGATCAACATATGTACGAAGTAATTAGATCTTTTAATTATGGGGACACTTGGCATAGGTATGTTATTTGTCTCAATAAAGAAGATGCTGAACAACTTGCCGGAACCTTAAATTGGACTCAAAATCGTTTTGAGGATGAGAGAAAAAAAAACGCAGATGATGAAGTTAACTATCTTAACTCTTTAATCCAGAAAGATCAATGTGATGACTGATCTTATTTGTATTTCTCGTGTTTCTCGTCAAAAACTTGAGATGCGATGGGGTTCAGAATGTGTTCTGCGTTGTTGTAGAGATTGGCTTTCCCATTATATGATAGATATGAAGTGGGGCAAATGTGGTCTTTGCGGCACAAAACCAGAGCTTATTGTAAAAAATTGGGATGATTATACTAAGAGTATCTAATGGTAGATCATTACGAAATGAGACAAGCCTATTTACGTGCTTTACAGGTTCAAAAAGAAATGCTAGAATCACAAGATGAAGAGGGTGATGACGATAAGCAAACAGAACTTAAATAAATCTAAAGGTCATGATATAGAATTTTTAGATGAAAATGGCAAGATAGTAGAGGTCGTCAATTTTACCGATGAAGAGTATGCAGAATTTGAAGCCGCAGCTCAAAAACAAGGTATTTCTACTCTTCAATTTATAGTTAACGCATTGGAAAGATATGTCGAAGAAAACAAGATCCAATAAAAGGTCATGGAGTTTACAGGATCTTCAGAATTTCAAAGATAGAAATATATTAAAAGCTTTGACTATTCGCAAAAAAAGAACTCCACCACCAGATAAGTCAGAATGGGATTAATTTTTATTTTAATTTTTCCTATATAGGTTAAATTTAGAAAAAAATTTTAAAGGCCAATTTCATTTTTGACTTTTTCTAGGTTTTTGAAATTTAATATAATATCTAGAGAGAACGCCGAAGATTGTTGGTAAATTATCCACAAATTGAGTAATATTATTCATTTTATGGATATAAAAAAATTTTTTATAGCTTAGAACCCTAGGTTACTGGTGATATAATATGGGTATGTACGATTATATATTTACAGATTATCCTCTACCAATAGAAAAATATATTCCTAAAAAATATAAGGAACTTATTCATTATTCTGTGGCCGCAGATGGATTTCAAACAAAAGATTTAGACTGCACGTTAAGCTCTTATTATATATCTAATGATGGAAAAATATTTTTAGATATATTTGATTTTTCTAGTGATAAACAACTGGAAAGAAAACCAATGTATTATCACGGTCATATCAAAATGCATACGATGATTTACCTAGATGACTCTAATGAAGAAGAGTGGCATCGGAATACAGCTACGAATGCACGAAGGTGGTTACCTAAAGAACTTTATATGGCTTGAGTATGACCTTAAGTTTACTGATGGCTTGTTAGTCAAAGCTGTTATGACTAGTCCAACTGAAAAAAATATAGAAGACATTCCACAAGCCATAGGTAGTTTTGATTTAGACGATTAAAACATCGTCCCAAAAACTATTGAACTAAATCTCTCTGGTATACCTAGTTTGTCAGCAATAATTAACCAATAGGTTTTGTAAGCCACCCACAAAGAAGTTAGATAAGATAGCATATAAAGTATTTCCATGCTATGATAGTACCGTAACAATCGTGCGGTTGTAACTTAACAGTAGAGTACGTGCGCTTCCGACCCACGGTGTGAGGGTGCAATTCCCTTCAACCGCTCCAATCTTTAATTACTATAGGATTTTTTATGGAAAATCAAAAAGAAACAAAGTTTGACAAAAAAGAATATCAAAGAAATTGGCTACTTCAAACAAAAGCGCTTATAGAAATTATATTCTGTACAGTAATGCTAGATAAAGGAGTAATTAGTCCAGAGATGTTTACAGCACTGTTATTCATGGCAATTTTGAGTACGATATCTACTACGCCAATTGTTTCAAGAAAAATTAATAGCCCTGATTAATTGGGCCATTTCTAGTGGTTGGACTATTTCTCTCTTGCATATTATTTCTTATTTTAGAGTAACCTAATCCACCAACACCTAGCAGTGCGGCTATTCCAGCTACTCTTAAGTCTTTTGCATTTTTAGCCCCTTTAACAACCTGATCTGCTATTGAAGCTCCAGATTTTAAAGATCGCTTTTTGATAGATGCTTTGGTGACATCTTCTGTTACATTTGATCTGGGAATTTTATTAATGTCATGTTTTATTTGAGCTTTTACCTGCTCAGCTGCCTCATCTACTAATATTGTATTTCCTTTTTCATCTACTAAAAATTTTCTTTTGGGTTCTGATAATCCTGGCGCTTTTTTGGGACTATAAGGTTGATTTACTTTTGGTGCACCGGGAGATCCAACAGAAGTACCTATATCAGTAGGTTCGCCAACTGGTCTTAATCTAGGTTTGCTATTTGTGGGTGTATTTATATCTTCAGTAGAAATCCCCCTTTTTCTTAACTGTTCTTCATAACTTTTTACAGTTGCCTCCATTGTTGGGATCCACTCAGCATTGGGGTTAGCTCTTTGCTCCTCTAGGGTTTTTAAAACTTTTTTATAGTTATCAATAAGTTGTTCTTGAGTCATCTTGTCATAATTAGCTGGGACCATCGGCCTGCCTGATTTATTGTTAGCCATAAAAACTCCAATTTATTGTTACTATTTACCATTATATAGTAACCCTATGTGGAGGTTTATTATGGCAGGAAAAAAGCCAGCTAAGAGAAATGTGTCTAATGCAAAAGAAATTAAAATAGAACTTCCTGGAAAAGCTATTAAAGTTATGGGCTTTTTAGGTACTTCTTTTTCCTGCGCTAAATGCAATAGAACGCTAAGTAATGGTATAATGTATGAGCATACAGATAATAAATTATACTGCACAAGAAAGTGCATCCCAGCAAAAGAGGTCGCATAATAATGTCTGAAAATTATTGGTTGGCAGAATTTCTAGTTGGTCTAGAAAACAAATTACCTCCCGCAGAACAAGAATATGTTAACGCAATGTTAAGTATTGTCTCCAAGTATGGCAAGCTTTCTAACGGCGATGGTAATGGAATATGGGTAGGCTATGTTCCAGGTATAGAGAATGATAACCTACCTATTGGCGTCAAGTGTGGGAACTGTGCCCTATATGAGGGTAATGGAGTCTGTAAGATTGTAGCTCAGACAGTAGAAGACAACGGCTATTGTCGTTTAGCTGCGATTCCAGATGGAGTTGTAAAGGGGTACGGAAAGTGACCAGAAACTATTGGTTGTCCGAATATAATGGTGAACCAGATGACGAGGAGATGCCAGAAGAAGAGCCACAGGACGAAGAAGAGGATCCAGACGATCCAGAATCTAAATTAAATCCTCGCCAGAAAATTATGTACGAACACTACGAACATGTAGTAGAGATGTTTGGCAAGTTTGATCAGACCGCAAAAGGAAATGGTGCACACTATGCACCAGCTGCTAAGAATCCTTTTATTAAAGAAGGATTAGTTTGTTCTAACTGTGTATTTTTTATGGGCGGACAGGGCTGTGAAATAGTTGCCGGCAAAATAGAAGCCAACGCTGTATGTAAGCTTTGGATTATACCTAATGAGCTAATCTCGAATAATTAATTACCACTTATTAATTGGGCACTCTGCGTGAAGTAATTTAGTCTTTGCCGGCATAAAACAACCACACCTTGTGCATGTTTTAGCTGCAGTTAAATGAGGACATTCTTTACACATAGAGTATCTATACTCTTGATCAAAGTCGTCTACGTATTCTGTGTCTGGATTTATAAAATCCCATGGACGTACGCCTTCAGCTTCTTGACGCTCTGCGTTTTTTTTTTCCATTCTTGCCAAGGATTAGTCATAATTTTATTTTACAGGAGGGGTAAAGTTTTGTCCATCCCAAGTTGATCCTTCTTCAATTTCTTCAAGGGTTTCTAAAATTATAGGATTACTTTTAAGTATTGCTATCATTTTTTCAGTTGCAAGTATAACTGGTAGCTTATAATTAATAGCAACTTCATTATCAACAATTAAAACAAAATTCGTAAACTCTTCAATTAAAAATTGACCTTCTTCAAATGGAAATGTATTTTCTTCTGTCATATTTTCTCCTAAAATTAATTAAAATAATGATCTACAAGCGTCTGAGCCCGCAGCATTTGTTGTAATTGTACCAGTTATATTACATCTATTTACAACAGATGGCCCTAAAACTCCTGATCCGCTGTTGCATCCTATATTTGGAGTACCTGCAGCATCAGACCATACGTAAGTAGTAGTTTGTGGGTAATATGCAATGTGCCAACCTCTAGCGGCTATATAGAAGGGTCCTCCTTGGCCGCTTGTTGCAACTATATTAGTTTGAGTTCCACCAGAGCATGCGCTGTAAGAACCATATTCGCCATACGCAGAATAGGTATATTCGCTATAAGGACCATATTCGCCATACGCAGAATAGGTATATTCGGTATAGGGTCCATAAGAACCATATGTAACAGCAGATGAAGTGGAGCCTGCTCTTGAATAAAATTGTGTTGTTCTGGTTCTGGTTCTGGAACTAGTTCTAGTTCTGGTTCTGGTTCTGGAACTAGTTCTTGTTCTGGTTCTAGACTGTGTTCCACATTCACAATTATCAGTCTGTGTTTCAGAACATCCTGCTGGTCCACAGACATTATCAGTCTGTGTTTCAGAGCATCCAGCTGGTCCACATACATTATCAGTCTGTGTTTCAGAGCCAGTATTATTGATCCAAACTGCGGTCCCTTGCGTTGATGCACTACTGTAATCACTTGCTCCAGCTGCATTGAAAGATCTAACTCTTATTTTAAAAGAACTTAAACTATACTGAGTGTTTATAGTTGCAGAAGTGGTAAATACTTCTGTTTCAGCACTCCATGTGGAACCATCATTTGTGCTTGTTTGATAACCATACTTTGTTATTGCTAAACCATTATTATTTGGTGCTGACCAAGAAAAGGTGTCGTTTGCGTCACCAGCAGTTAAGCTTATAGTACTAATTACTGCAGCTTTGCCTCCTAATGGAAATATTCTTCCGAGATCTTGATCCTGATATTGAACCTATGAATGGCATTGTAAAACCTAAATTTGGTCGTAATTATTACTTGCGCTGCCAAGCACCACCCAAGCACTAGATACTCTAATTAAAGTAAAATTATAAATATCTATTTTACTTGCGCTGACAGATGGAGCGGTGTCGTTGACCCATTTAATAGTCTCATTAGATCCTGAATTTATTTTTAATGTGGAAGGATAATAACCAGTACCTCCTTGGTTAACTATAATTGAAATAGTTATAGCGTAGTTATTGTCAGTCGGAACATTTGTAGCATCAACGTTAAAGTTGGCACTAACGCCACCCATGCTAGCTACATAAAAAACACAACCAGATGTATAACTACAAGTTAAAACCCCACTTGAAATAGATACACTGGAAACAGTTTCTCTTATTTCTGATATATCTGTTCTTCCTGATACAGATAAAGAGGAAAGCGTACCTACTGAAGTTAAAGACGAATTAACAACAGCTGATCCTAAAGTTGTCGCAGACAAAACATCATTTCCGTCTACCTTATATGTTTTACCAGAAGCTATATCAAAGCTGTCATCAGTTTTTAAAACATTAGATGCAGATCTATAAAGGTTAGTATCTGCTACGGCTGATCCAGAAGACCAATTTAATTTACCGCCAGCATCTATAGTGAAGTTTGGAGTAGCACTATTGTAGGCTGATATTTCTACTGCCGTATCGGAGACGGTTGAAAATTTACGTGCTCTAAGTCTATTATAAAAATTGGGCATTGGCCTCAACCAAACCTTTCTAAATTAAAATTAATGCTTAATGATTTAAGTCTGTAGGTCTCCAATAAGAACCCAGGTATTTGTATCTAACTTGATCAAAGTTGCAGAAGACCATCTTGCGCGCAGCTTAAGACCTGGTGTAGAGTTTACAGTAACTCCAGCAGCACCTGCAACAGTAACTTGACCAACTCCCTTTTGAAGTATGTCCATTCTATCTCCAATGGCAAAAGCAACTGATGACTCAAGAGGAACTGTTAAGGTAATAGCTCCAGCATTATCCAATGTAATTAGTTTTGCTAAATCTGTTAACTGCAATGTATAGGTAGTTCCAGTTTGCGCATTTAGGGTTGATCTAAAGCCCGCCTTAGCTGGACCATCTTTAAGATCGGTAGATTCAATGCTATTGTTTAAAGATAATTTAGAGTAAACTATTGCTGCGCTAGCATTTACATTGGCGTTAACAATAGTTGAACTGATCCAAGCTGATCCATTCCATTGAAGTATCTCGCCACTTGATGGTGTTGCGGTACTTACATCCCCCACTACGTCTAAACTTGCAACTGAGGCAGTAAAGGTTTTACTTATCCATTCAGAACTAGAACTTTGCCATGCTAAAACTTCATCATTGGACGGAGTTGCTGCATTAACGTCAGTCAATTGGTCTAATGATAGATTAACTGAATCATTAATCCAATTCGATCCATTGTATTTTAAAAAATCTCCATTAGCTAACTCACTTAAGGCAACGTCATTTAAAGAGTCTAAATCCGTACTTAAAGATACTCCGGAAACTGCAGCATAAATGCCGACTCTTACGCTATTAGAAGATGGAGGCGTTTCAAAATATACTGTAATAGAATTTAAAGTAGTGGCTTCCCATAAAGTTGCAAAGCTCGCATATGGAGATGATGTTTCTGTAAAGTTGACCACTATATCTCTTGTGATTAAATTATGATTAATCACAAACGTACTGTCCGTATCATTCCCTATTGTTGCAAAATGTGTTGTGCCTTCAACAGAACTTGGACTTATTGCATTTACCCAATTTGTTCCATCGTATTTTAATACTTGATTTGGGGTTGCGCTTGTTATAATTACATCAGTTAAATCATCAAGAGCTGCAACTGTTGATGCTACTCCTGGTACATACTTATTTAATGAGGCATTGTACTTAAGAACATTTGTATCAGCTGGACCACTAGCATCTATTTGTACTCCACTAACTGTTAAGTATGGTGCAGTAACCATGCCAGTAAAAGTTGGTGTTGCACTGTTTGCCTTTAGATCTAATGCGGTTTGCTGTGCTGTTGAGACTGGTTTATTAGAATCTGACGTATTGTCGACATCACCTAATCCAACCATGGACTTTGTAATACCGCTAACGATTCCAGTAAATGTTGGTGTTGCACTATTTGCTTTTAAATCAAGAGCTGTCTGCTGTGCAGTTGAAACTGGCTTATTGGCATCTGAAGTATTATCTACGTTACCTAGTCCGACCATTGATTTTGAGACACCAGACACGGTTCCAGTGAATGTGGGATCTGCAGTTGGCGCTTTAGTATCAAGTTGTGTTTGGATCCCAGAAGTAACACCATCTAAATATCCAATTTCAGTGTCTGTAACATTGGTTACACGGGTTTGAACTATTGATGTATCAATTGCAATATTTGGAGTAGCACCTTCTCCAGAATTGTTAGAGATGGTAAGACCATTGCCTTGAACCAAATTCTTAACATAGTCTCCAACAGTATCGGAAGTTAAATTAACAGCATCATTAACCCAGGCAGAGCCTGTCCATCTTAAAAAATCGCCATCTGCCGATGATGTTATAGTCACGTCAGAAAGAGCATTTATTCCATGATTAGAAATGTCAGACACAGTTCCTGTGACATTTCCAGTCACGTTACCTGTGACATTACCAGTTAAATTTCCTGTGACATTTCCGGTAACATTACCTGTAATAGGAGCAATCACTCCGCCAAAAGTAGGGGTTGCAGAAGTTGATATATCTTGACCTATTGAAATAGTTGGATTAGAACCTTCACCTGTACCAGATGTTATTGTAACTCCGGTTCCAGCAGTCAGATCTTCTACATAATCACCAGTTGTATGATATCCAAGTTGAACAGAATTAGCTATTATTGAATTAATATCATAGAAAGTCGTACCATCATTTGTATACTGCCACGTATCGGTAGTCTCATTCCACCTAATTTGAACGTTAGTGAATGTTCCGCGCTCAACTTCTATTCCAGCGTTTGTATTTGGAGTAGCAGAAACATTAGAATTTAATATAAGAATATTATCTTCTATAGTTATATTTTCAGTATTAATAGTTGTGGTTGTACCAGTAACTGTCAAGTCACCAGTTACAGTTAGGTTAGCGCTTATGGTTACATTATCAGATGTAACAATAGAACTGAATCCATCTTGCAATAAATCTAAGGTAGAACTTACCAGATCTCCATTTAATTTCTTAAAATAAAAAACTTTATTTGTAGGGTCAATTGCTACTTGACCAATATTAATATTAGGAACTGGCATTTACAATCCTTTATTTTGCTTTTTTATCTACCTTATTAAAAACCTCATTTATCTCAGAGACAGAAAGCCTACCATCATCAAGGAAAGCCCTTGATAAACCTTCTATAACTGTTGCTACACCAGCCATTCCGAGCCATAAAACAGGCTTTCCACAAAGGAACTCCAGCTATAGCACCTGCACCTATAACACTTAACCCTGATGCGGCAAACGTGGCCACGATTCTTAAAAAGATATTATTTATTGTTTTCACTTACCCTCCTATAGTAATTACCCTAAATACTTTTTCCTTTGAATTATCAAATAACCAAAGCAAATTAAAAAAAAACTTTATTCTCCTCATTCATCCTTTTTTAACATTGCATTTATATAGTGGACTATAAATGCACAACCTGTTGCTATAACAGTTATTTTTCTAGTTTCACCAGATAAAGTAGCAAAAACTACTACGCTTCCAGATATCGTAAAAGCAAGAGCTGCTGTCTCTTTCGAAAACTTTTTGATAAAGCCCCAAGGGCTAAATCTTTTTATCATTGTTCCCTCCTGATATTTAAATATACTATTTCTAGTAAAATTATTTTCTTCTTCGTCCCCTTCTGGGCCTTCTATTTCAGTGTCTTCTTCTTCATCTTCGCCATCTGGGTTTTCGTCTTCCCTTCGGGTATTTAAATTCCCTCCGTCACCTGGGCCTCCACCGGAACCACCTGAACCTCCGCTAGGGCCCTTAGAACCCCCTCCTGAACCGCCTGATGGACCAGCTGACCCAGCAACTCCGACAGCAGCTGCTGATATAACTGCAGTAGCAGCCAATAGGGTTCTACGAGAGCCTACGTCTACACTGGAACCCACTGGTACATAGTCATCTAAGCCCTCTCCATACACATTAATCGTCTCCTCAAAAGCATTTTTAACTTCTTCTGGTGCATTTGTTACGGCTTCAACAAGGGCTTCTTCTTCTTCAGCGGTTAACTCGCCAACGGGAATTTCTTCAAAGATATCCGCTGCCTGATCTTCATTGATGCTTTCAAGAACTTTTTCACTGGTAGCAAGTTCGGTAGCTTGTTCTTCTGTAACACCATTTTCTAAGATGGAGTCAACAGCGTCAGCAACCTGGTCTTCACTAATATTGTCTGACTCCAATATGTCTACCACTTCAGCAAATTGCTCATCAGTGAGAGGGGAGTCCAAGACCGCATCAATTACCTCATTAAACTTTTCGTCAGATAATGGCTCAGTAAATACTGCATCTAAAGCTGCACCTAATTCTTCAGTTGAAAGATCTTCCGTAAACACAGCGTCAACAACAGCAGTAAACTCTTCACTATTCATTGGTCCATCAAAAAGAGATGTAACTAATGCTGCGATTTCTTCTGCAGAATCTGCATTACTTATGGCATCAGTTACTGCTACACCCAGTTCATCTGGGTTGTCGGTATTATTAAATATATCAGTAGATATTTCATCGGCTGCGGTTTCGGTATCTACTGGAATACTTACTTCTGGAACCGTTTCATTTGGTAAGTCCTCTGGCTCAGGAACTGTTACTGGATCTGTATCTATTTCTGGAGTTGGTTCAGGCTCCGGCTCTAGTTCAGGAGTTGAAACAGTAGTATTTTCTGGTTCAGGAGTAGAAACTGGAGTTGGATCCAGTTCAGGAGTTGTTACAGTAGTATTTTCTGGTTCAGGAGTAGAAACTGGAGTTGGCTCTAGCTCAGGAATTGAAACAGTAGTATTTTCTGTTGGAAGTGTTTCAACAGGAAGGGGAACTAATTCTGGTTCTGTGGTGGTAGTGGTACTAGTGGTGGTAGTGGTACTAGTGGTGGTAGTGG